>Ga0115567_10000087_pt1 | contig 90139 bp, 86 predicted proteins | sample COGITO_mtgs_1204_2_FD_88679 | JGI IMG/M metagenome (GOLD analysis project Ga0115567, IMG submission 88679) | Pelagic marine microbial communities from North Sea - COGITO_mtgs_120412 | ecosystem: Environmental > Aquatic > Marine > Epipelagic | place: Germany:Helgoland, sampling site Kabeltonne...
AAGTTCCAAGCTATCACCCTAACCAGAGAAGTCGCTGGCTCAACCTATGCAAGTCATTCTGAAGACAACTATTTTATAGCCTCAGTGTGTTTGACTGAAAGCCTAGATAATTTGGATGACCTGAATATATTCTATGTGCGCCAACAAATACCATTGCAAGACTGTGATATTTTTATCTCTGTCACAGCAGCCAATGCCACTAAGACAGTTGCAACGCCAATGTTTGTCAACAAAGTACTCAAACATATTGACTGCCAATTAAGTATGCATTTTGAGGTCCTTTAGGAAACACTATGACCATTTACGATTTTAATTCATCAGCTGCGCACTAGCCCGATTAAAGTAAAGGAATAAATAATCAACCTGAAATCTGCATAATTAGACAAAATCACAAATGCAAATGATAATAACTATCATTTGTATTTGAATATTAATTGAGTTAGGATTTACCCGAATAATAATTAGGGAACACACAAACTCATGTCTAAACATAAACACTCTCCTTTGCAATTAGGCTCCGCAGCCTTGCTTACCACATTGGCTATATCGTCATCTAACGCGCTGGCAAATGATGACAAAACTAAATGTGAAGAAACTAGCTGCGCCCAACAAGAAATGGAGTTAATCAAAATCCATGGTGTCAGAAATTCAATTTACAAAGTCGATCACTCTGGTGATATTAGGCGTCAGGCCGAGTTATTCGATATACCACAAACCATTACCGTACTCACTAAAGACCAAATTGACGAATCTGGACGTAGCGATTTAAAAGAAATTCTGTCTTCTCAAGCAGGGGTCACTTTAGGTACGGGTGAAAATGGTAATGCTTTTGGTGATCGCTACATTATTCGTGGTCATGAAGCACGTTCTGATGTCTTTGTTGATGGTTTACGTGACCCTGGCATGTCCACACGAGAAAGTTTTTCTGCTGAACAAATTGAAATAACCAAAGGTCCTAGCTCAACATTTGCTGGACGTGGTTCTTCTGGCGGTGCGGTCAATAGCATCACTAAAAAAGCGTCAACCGCCTATGATTTTGGACGTGTAGACGCTTCAATCGGCACTGATGAATATCAGCGTATAGCACTTGATTTCAATAAACCGCTAACGGAAAACTTTGCTGCACGGATCAACTTGTTATCAGCCAGTGAAGATGCGCCAAACAGAGATGGCATAGAAAGAAGCAGAGATGGGGTGTTGTTATCAGGCTTATATGACAATACCAAGGATCTGCGGGTGTTTTCTGATTTCTATTACCTTGAAAGCGAAGATACACCTGATTTAGGTAGCTATTTTGACTCCGCAACACGTAAACCAGTAGAAGATATTCCAGTATACGCCCAAGACGAAGATTTTCTTGATTCACAAATCATGGCCTTTACCGTTAGAACGGAATATGACCTCAGTGACACTTTCACATTTTACAACGCCACACGATACGGCGAAACAGAAAACGGTTATATATCAACAGGTGCGCGAGGCAATATTAGGGCAGAAGAAGATGTACTTGCCCCAAATGTCCCTAGTATTGGACTAAGCACTCATCAAGGTTGGCAAGAGATTGAATTCTTTGCGACTCAATTTAACTTTCTGTGGGATGTGACAACAGGCAAAATTGAACATGGCCTAGTATTCGGCATAGAATTTACCGATGAGCAAGTCACCAACGGCACCTATGATCTTACTTACAACAACCCGACCAACTGCACCACATCTGGCAGACGGGGTGTTAGTGAAGGTTATTGCTTGCTTGATGAAAATACTGATGTTTATGCAAACCCCACACAAATCATTAACCGTACGTTTGCGCAAGGCAACTCAGATTCATTGTTTGATGCGACTACTGTCTCAGCCTATGTGATGGACACTGCAAAAATCAGTGAAGATTGGCAGGTATTCTTTGGTGTACGTATCGATAGTATCGACTACAGCAATGATATAGTAAGCCGAGGAACACCCTTAGATTACGCGTATAAGGACGACTTTTATAATGGTCATTTAGGCTTGGTTTATAGCGTCGCAGAACACGGTAATATCTATGCAACTTACGCCACTGCTACTAACATCAATGGTGGTGAATCGGATGTAGGTGCCAGTTGTGGTTATGGCGGTTTATGTGGCGATCCTGACCAAGCATCGGTAGCTGATCCTGAGTTAGTGGAAAACGTTGAACTTGGCACTAAATGGGAATTTTTAGACGAGAAGTTATTCTTAGCGGCTACTTGGTTCCAAATGACAAAATCAGATGTCATGGAAAGTGTCGGTGATGACTATTCAACCTTAGGTACCTTGAACACAGGTAAGAACCGAGTAGACGGCATTGAATTCGCTCTTAATGGTAAATTAACCGACACATTGAGTGTACAAGTGAGTGCCGCCACCATGCAATCTGAAGTATTAGAATCCTATACATCCGCAAATATTGGCCGTGTCTTAAGTAACTTTGCTGAAGATAGTGTCTACATGCAACTGCGCTATCAACCTACTGATAAGTTCGCTTTTGGTGGAGACGTTACTTATAAAAGTGAAATGTTTGGGGGACAACCTGATTCTGCTGCAGGATTTAATAATGACATTAATGACTACAGCATAGTAGTGCCCAGCTACAGTGTGATTAATCTGTTTGCTAACTACAATGCCACTGAAAACATGACCTTAAGACTCAATATCGGTAACATAGCCGACAAAGAATACTGGACAGCTGCATATCGTTCAGGTGCGTTTATGTATTTGGGTGATGGACGCACGGTTCGCGCAACACTCACATACGAGTTTTAATTACTTTATTTATTAAAAGATTTGCAAGGAATAAGCCGTGGTCATTATTAAGCAATTATTATCCAAAGCACAAGTCATCAGCTTTAGAGATAACCTTAGTCATGCACCATGGCTTGATGGCAAAGGAACAGCGATGGGAATGGCGGCATCGGTCAAACAAAACACACAAGCCAATCCCGATGATCCAATAGTCAAACAACTGACCAACCAATTGTTAGGTATTTTTGGCGCCCACCCCAAGTTGGTTTCCGCTGCATTGCCGCATCGTATATTCCCTCCTTGTTTTAATCGTTACACTAAAGATGAATCCTACGGGTTTCATGTGGATGCAGCGATTATGCGTATGCCAAATAGCCAAGATGTGCTGCGTTCGGACATGTCCATGACCACTTTTTTGTCTGATCCAGACAGCTATGAAGGTGGTGAATTAGTGATCCAAACAGAATTTGGTGAACAAAAAATAAAAGGTCAGGAAGGTGATGCAGTACTGTATCAATCCAGCAGTTTACATAAGGTCACCCCCGTCACCAAAGGCCAAAGAATAGCAGCGATAACTTGGATGCAAAGCTTAGTACCAAATGCACACACACGTGACACTTTATACCAACTAGATCAATGTATTCAAACACTACAACAAAACCCTAATATTGAGCGTGAAGAATTAGACCGATTGCACCATGTTTACCACAATCTCATCCGGCAAAATGTACTAATTTAGGGCGGTTGAGCATTCACTCACCTCAAAAGTATAATTAAAAGCGCTTACCCATAACTCGGGTTACTGACTCTTTTCATCCATCCAAACCCTTATCAGATCAGCAATGCGTTTGCTGTCGTTTTCTGCATAAATAAGTAGCAAGTTTGCCATACCTCTTTTAGCTTTTACTTTGGGCTGCTGGCGAGCAAACAGCTTGCTTAACGGTGATTGGTATATACCTGGTTTAGCAGCACTTGGCATAAATTTAAGGGTCCTTGGCGTCTACCTTTTTATCTTTGGCAAACAATAATAAAAATACGCCCAACATGATGGCCATGTCGGCCACGTTAAAGATGCCGGTTCTTAACGATCCGATACCCAGATTTAGAAAATCGATTACCGCACCATTGTTGAGCGCCCGATCGACAAAGTTACTGATACCACCGGAAAAAATAAGGATTAACGAAGCTAATCCATATGTTGTTTGTGATTTTGCTTTTAAAATATAAATCAACAGAGCACAGAGGATTACCCCCACCACACATACAAATATCCAAAACTTGGCTGAATCTGACATACCGCTGCCCAAACCTAAAAAAGCACCGGTATTTTCTGCGTAGCCAATACGCAACATATCGTTCCAGTAACTAGTCATTTCAAATTTGGGTAAGTACTCAGAAGCATACCATTTGGTACCTTGATCAACTCCGATACTGACTAAACAAATAACCAGTATCATTTGTATGCGTTTTAATATGCTCATCTAGTTTTATTTACCCTTTTTATGTGACGTGATTATCAATACGAGGCAATTATTTCACGTACCCTAGTGACAGTCTATCTTGAGCAGCTATTTCCTTATCTCCAGACAATGGTTTACCTCGGTTTGAATGTCTGAGAAAATATCTACAGTAAAGAAAAGTCGAATTATGAAAAAATACTTACAAAAATTGCGGCAACAGATAACAACCATTCCTATTGTAATCCGTTATGGACTGCTGTTAGCTTTTGCGCTGGTTTGTATGAAAACACTCGAATACCAAGTATTTTCATTTCGTTTAAATCAACAACTGTATATAGGGATTATTGCTAGTCTTTTCTTATTTTTAGGTGTTGGTGTGGCATATTTGTGGCTGCGTTTTAACGATAGTCCTTCGGATAAAAAAATATCGCCCCCAATACTGACCATAAAAGAACTCAACCTTTTACGCGGTTTAGCGCAGGGTTTAACCAATCAACAATTAGCCGATGCGACCTTTCTTTCAGTCAATACAGTAAAAACTCACTTAAAATCGGTCTACCGTAAATTGATGGTAAAAACTCGCAGTGAAGCCGTTGCCAAAGCCAAAGACTTACATTTATTAAAATTGTAGTCTGTTCGTTTGCCCGCAAATGTTAGCCAAGTGTTAATCAAATATAATTAATTATCTTATTTAGTTCTAAAAACTGCCCTCACCTGCTCGCTATGCTTCTGTAATATATGGAAAATAACTACAGTCTGGAGCATGTGAAATTGAAAAAAATAGAAGCCATAATTAAACCTTTTAAACTTGACGATGTGCGAGAAGCATTAACTGAGTCTGGTATTTCTGGATTAACCGTAACTGAAGTTAAAGGGTATGGACGTCAAAAAGGTCATACCGAAACCTACCGTGGCGCAGAATACAAAGTAGATTTTTTACCCAAAATTAAACTTGAAATTGTACTAACAGACGATCAAGTTGAACGTTGTATCGAAGTCATCACAGCCAAAGCTAATACCGGTAAAATTGGGGATGGTAAAATTTTCGTGTTTGATGTGGAACGCGCCATACGTATCCGCACAGCCGAAGAAGGCGATGACGCTGTGTAGCAGGCGCTGTGTAACAAATACACACTAGATTCTTTTACCCATAGACTCCCCTAAGCATATTATTCTAATTATAAACTGAGAACCCACATGCTAGATATTAATAGCGCCGTTGAAACGCTGGTGCATAGCTCCAATACTTACTTTTTACTGATAGGTGCAATCATGGTATTCGCCATGCACGCTGGGTTTGCCTTTTTAGAAGTTGGCACCGTCAGGCACAAAAACCAGGTTAATGCCTTGGTGAAAATCATTACTGACTTTGCGGTTTCTTGCATTGCCTACTTTTTTGTTGGTTATTGGATAGCTTATGACGTCACATTTTTTAGTAGCGCGCATGAACTAGCAAATAACAATGGCTATGATTTAGTGAAGTTCTTTTTTCTTGTGACTTTTGCCGCGGCTATTCCTGCGATCATCTCAGGAGGTATAGCTGAACGCGCCAAATTTTATCCTTTTTTGATTGCTTCGGCTTTGATTGTTGCCGTGATTTATCCGTTTTTTGAAGGTCTAGTTTGGAACGGAAACTATGGCTTTCAGGCCTGGTTACTAAAAACCACAGGCGCTAGTTTCCATGATTTTGCTGGCTCGGTTGTGGTACATGGAATGGGCGGTTGGTTAGCCTTAGTGGGCGTATATTTTTTGGGTTTACGTAAAGGTCGTGAAAAAGACAATAAACTTATCGCCTTTGCTCCCTCGAACATCCCCTTTTTAGCCCTAGGCACATGGATATTATGTATTGGTTGGTTTGGCTTTAATGTGATGTCGGCACAAAGCATGGACGGCATCAGTGGCTTAGTAGCTATGAACTCACTTATGGCAATGGTTGGCGGAATTTTAGCCGCCTTGTGGTTTGGTAAAAATGACCCTGGCTTTATTCATAACGGGCCGTTGGCAGGTTTAGTCGCAGTATGTGCGGGTTCAGATGTTATGCATCCTATTGGTTCGTTATTGGTTGGATTAATTGCGGGCTGGATTTTCGTCAAACTATTTACCATCATGCAGCAAACAAAAAAAATTGATGATGTATTAGGTGTATGGCCGTTGCACGGTGTATGTGGTGCTTGGGGTGGTATTGCTGCTGGCATTTTTGGTCTTGAGTCTTTAGGTGGACTGGGAGGCGTTTCTTTCACTGCACAGGTAATAGGCACAGTTGCAGGCATAGTGGTGGCTCTGGTAGGTGGCTTAATTGTTTATGGGCTTGTGAGTAAAGTGACAACCATGAGGCTATCCGAAGAAGAAGAATTCAAAGGAGCCGATTTGAGTATTCACAGTATTGGTTCGGTTAATCACGACTAACGTTTTTTAATCACTCAAGAGACCTCAAGGATGAGGTCTTATTACCTCTGTAGTCCTGTGTACGTAAAACTCACCCATTTTTCACCCCTCAAAAGCTTTATTTTTTACATAAATAACATAAGGTTAGATTTCTAAAAACCTTACAGGCAACAACAAAATGTATTCTATTATTCGCTTTGGCTTATTATACGGCGTGGTGTTAGTGATCAGTTTTTACCTGTCACATTTAATCTTAGGTACAAGTCCCGACAATTTCACTAAGGCCGAAATTGTTGGCTACAGCGTGATGCTCATAAGTTCCTTAGCTGTGGTAATGGGAATAAAAGAGTACAAGCAAAAACGGGCTCCCGCACCTTTAGGTTTTATGGATGCCTTAGGAGTCGGCTTAGGTATCAGCCTTATCGCTGCAAATATTTTTGCATTATATAATTGGCTTTATTTGGAATTTATCAACCCAACATTTACCGCCACTTACGTGCAATATACTGAGCAACAAATTCGCTCCAGTGGCCTAGAGCCAGTAGTTGTAGAACAACAGCTAGAAGAGTTAGCCCATTACGCTGATTTGATGAGTAATAACCTAACTCAGTCTATGGTGATGTTTGCTACAGTATTTATTATTGGGCTATTGTTTTCACTGGTCAGTGCTTTAGCACTGCGAACAACTCGACAAGAACCATCTCATTAACATAGGAGAGCAACATGGAATTAGGTCAATTTTCAGTCAGTCTAGCCGTAAAAGACATCACTCAATCAAAAACATTCTATGAAACGCTAGGCTTTAAAGCTCACCCCGAGTGTGGCTCAATCGAAGATAAATGGCTTATCCTACAAAAAGACACCACAGTCATTGGCCTATTTGAAGGAATGTTCGAGTCTAATATTCTTACCTTTAACCCAACTGATGTCAGAACTATTGAGAAACATTTAATAGACCATGGCATGGCAATTAAGACCCCAACTAAAGGTGAATCAGGCCCGACCCATTGTGTGTTAAAAGATCCTGATGGCAATGCCATTATGTTTGACCAGTTTTAAGGCCGCTAAATATGAGCTCTAATGAATTTACCTGCTGGAAATGTGCCGTGGCTCTCACAAACGTTATCCTGCCGATGTCACGACGTGAAGAGTGTCACAAGTGCAAAGCCGATCAGCATGTATGCAAAATGTGTCTATATTATCTCAAAGGCCGCTGTGAAGAAGAACGTGCAGAGCATATCAGTGATCCAGAACGGGCAAATTTTTGTGATTATTTCAAACCTAATAATAAAGTATTCAAAACCTTAGATAAGCAAAAATCAGACAAAGCCAAGGCTGAATTAGCCGCACTGTTTGGTGATGAACTACCGGAAAAAAATCAAGATGATGAGTCTTTATCTCCGGTTGAATTGGCTGACAAAAAATTGCGCGAGATGTTAAACGGTTTTTAACCTTTTAGATCGCGATAGATTCACTACAAATACGATTTCTGCCACCCTGTTTACCTTGATACAAGGCATTGTCTGCCCGCTTAAACAGCGTGTCAAAAGTATCAGTAGGGTTGACCTGAGCTACGCCACCTGTCACCGAAACATCTACACCTATAGGCTGCCCAATCGGGTAAGCACTGATTGAATCTTTCAGTTTGTTAGCAATAGATAACGCGCCTTCTAAATCAGTGTTTGGTAGTAAAATGAGAAATTCTTCGCCGCCCCAACGGGCTAATTTATCTTGCTCTCGCATCACAGATTTAATCAGATCTGCTCCTGTCAGTAGAACAATATCGCCCACATCGTGACCATATTTGTCATTAATTTCTTTAAAATGATCGTAATCAATCAGCACAATACAAAACAACTCTTGGGAACGACGATAACGCTCAAATGCAGCTTGAATATACTGTTGTAGACCATGTCGATTTAAGGTGTGAGTGAGTGGATCGTTATTAGCCAAGGCTTTGAGTTCTATATTGGCTAACTTAAGCTGTCGGGTACGTTGCTCTACCTTAGTTTCTAGCAGCTCACTCATTAGCTCTAAATCAGAGTTGCGTTCTTTAAGCTTGTCAGAAAGGCTCTCATTAGTATTGATCAAACGAATAAATCGACTGTTTGTCACAAAACTCTGAGACATAATAAAACCAACAATCCCCAAACTAAAAAATCTGCCAGTGGTAATCAAGCCACTGACATTTAAAATATCATTTACAGCAAAAACAAAAGCTATCAGCGAACCAATGAATAATATCCCAGCGCCTTTCTGTTTATTGCTATTTGCCACCCACATTCTCTGCAACATATAGAACATCACGATCAGGGCGATAGCTTCGAATAAAACTAATGAAAGGCCGAAATAACGGGTAGGAAAAAATAGAACGAAGGCCGAAAAAACAATACTCAGCATATAGATAAAAGAACAGAATTTACGATGAAACTCTTGATGGTAACTTAAGTGAAAGAAATACAAAGCAGTTGGAATACTTGCATAAAAACTAAAGAAATTTAATTTGGTAATCAACACAAAACCACCAGCAAGAGCTGATAAGGCGAAACTCATATGTTCAAGAGTAAACTCTCGGAGAAAAAAAAGTAGGCACAAACAAGCAAATACTAGTGGAATGTTATCTGCTGGTCGCAAAAAGAACTGGATTAATGAGTGAATAGCCGTAATAAGTAGTGCCCCCATAATAAAAAGGCTTAAAGCTACTTTATCCCTTTGCAGTATATGCAGAGAATCTGCATCTCCCAATACAATTGGCTCCCATAATCCGCCCCAACTCGAATGGTAATTTGATACTTGAATCGTTATTGAAAATGCTTTTATGCCATCAGGAATTCTTACCATGGCCGTATTAAAACCCGGTTTTCCAGTTGTTTCAGTGACTGTCACTAAACCCCCTGAAGCCATTAAATCAGCATCTATGTATAATTTGTAGGCACTCTCAATTTGAGGAATTTGGAGCGCTAAATTGTTTGCGTTTTTTTCAAGAGCCACCTCCAAATGATAGGTCGCAAAACCAATAGCATCGTAATCTAAGTCGTAGGTTGAAGTCTGCCAGCCGCCACGTCCTTTTACCAATGTCGATTTTTTTATAGACCCTTGCACTTGGTCAGGCTCAAGTAGTTGCTGCCAAAAGAAAGACCAGTCTCCTACTAAAGCAAGTGTTTTCCTTTGAGAAAAATCAGACGATTGGATCGTTATTTTGCCATCATTGGCTTGTTTGGTAGCGGGTTGCAAAGCCACACCAAAATGATAAATAAGTGGCAAAAATATCAGCATAGTCACAAAAAACAGTGCTATCGATAACGCCTTTGAGTAAATAGTCATATGATATTTTCTTAGGGCAGCCATATTTTCCTTAACTTAAGCCTTAGTGGGATTGTTAGCACCTTGTCACTTTTGTCTATGTTAGCAATTTCAATCTTTGAACATCGCGTATTATTTAGATTATTTTTTATATGTAGTATTCAACTCAATACCTTTTTCATAGCGCGCATTCATCTTTTTATCTGAGCCACTAAAGTAATAACAGCATTTCATATATTGATTTTTAATCGCTTGGCGGTAGATCCCGTTGCTTTGAAACCTCACGGCTGAAGTTTGGCTAATGAAAGGCAACCTAATGGGTTTGGCTTTTCTTTTGAGCTTTAAACATATCGCTGTATCTTCGAAAATATGCATTTCAGGAAAAAGTCCCACATCAAGCAACAGCTGTTTTTGAGCAAATAAGCAGTGATCCAAATAATACACTCCACGCCTATCACCACGAATTCTATTGGAATACCAAGAGGTGAAATTTAACAATGGGTGCTGAATATCGAACTGATGGGTAAAGGCTCCCCAACCTATCTCAGAGGTACAATTGAGTAAGGTTTTGATACCTTCAATATCCACCAAACTGCGAGGATGGTGAAGCAACACCATGTCGAATTTGGCGTGTTGGATCCCTACATTTAAGCGACCCGCCCGAGAGCAAATATCAGTGCTTATTAACTTGGCATTGGACTGCTGTATATGCAAAATCGTAGCATCGGTACTGCCGCCATCCACACAGATAATCTCGATGTTAGCCAAGTCATGATAAGCAGTAAGGATCTTTGACAGATAACCGGTTTTGGATTCATTTAACGTAGGGACAACGATACTCAGCAAAACATCAACTCTTTTTGGGTTTTAACTAATTTGCTTTAATCTGACAATTAACAAGCATAATAAACGCTGAAACGGCATTCAAAACAACTAAATAGTTTTGAATAGTAATCTAAGCGTGCTGTATTGTATCTGTATTCTAAAAGGTATTTCTTTTATGATGAACGCCTGCACTTGTTTGGAGTAAATTATTATGTCAAAAATTGACCTAAGTTGCGCATGTGGAATAGTGGCAGCTAAGACCGAATATGAGGGATAAATTAAGAGCAAAAATCATTGAGGTCTGCGATAAAAAGATTGCAACCAAAGGTCCCTCAGTTGGCTTATCTTTTTATGCGTTTTTTGCCAATAAAAATGACGACCCTGCCCTACTGATGGAAGCGGCCATTTGGTGGATTGAAACCCATCAATTAGATCACTTCGAAAAAGCGGTCAAAATTAAAGGCATGGTAGAAAATTAAATGTGGGCTACTTAGCCCACATTCTAAAGAGGTCTATGGTCACAATAAATTATTTTTAAGTAGAATGTATTCTGTCTTCATCCAATATTAATGCAGTCCATTGATAAAAGAATCACAAGCTTTATTAAACTCTTCTAACGGTACCTCTGACTGTAGTTTACAAGCTGCTAAGTAAGCCACTCCTTTAGTATTAGAACCTAATAATTTGGGACTTTTACCATTCGCTCTAAGATTCATAAACTTAGTATTAATATTACCTTCATTTATCACTTCAAAATTATAAGGTGACTTTTGCGTCGTAAGTTTTGTCCAAAAATCAGTGTAGTTTTCCGACGAGTTTTTTCCTAGGTCGTAGTACTTAGAGACATAAAATATTCCGTCTTCATTTAAATTGGGCTGAAAACTAATATTGCCGACAATCAATTCATTGACATTATCTGGGTTAATTTCAATTGTTACATACAGGCTACTTTCATCAGTTAATTTCAAGTCGGCTAAATTGCCCGAAAAACCTCCCACCCCAAAATCAACTGAATTATCTGTTAGTTCAAACTTAGCACTACGCAAAAATTTGGGGATTGTCTGCTCTGGCAACCTCATAAACTCAGTCCAATCTTTCAACTTAGCAGAATAAGACAGCATGATCCTATGAAGGTTATCTACATACCCTTGTTTCTGAACTTCCAGCCAAGCAGTTTGAGCTTCAACAAGATCACAAACAACGCCTTGGGGAACTGGGAGACAGTAAATCATCACACCTCTGTCTGAATATAAGTCATTCCACACAGCCATATGCCAAACTCTACCGTACTTATCGGTGTGTAGTTCTTCGTCAACCGGCTCTCCATAAGAAGTGATATAAACAGGGGTTTGTGCAATGTTTCTGTTCCATTGCATAGAGGTTAAAAATGTATCGAGTATTGCTTTCTTATTTTCAACAAACTCCGTTAGTTTTTTGTTTTCAGGTTTTTCCAGAAGAAACTGATAACTACCCAACATTTTTGCACTTTGGGTAAACCACAATGCCTGATTTTTATCTATTTTTACTTTTCGTTGATTCTCAGGCTTAAACAGTGACCATTCGCCGTTACCATTAATGTCTATGACGGAAAACATGTCACTGTTAGCTTGGTCTTTTAGATACTTTTTAGCATTTTCATGGTCAGGAAATAAGTCGCTTCCATATTTGGCAACAAACTCTTCTCGACCTGTTTGAAATCTTTTATAAAAACTTTTTTCAGCTAGCGCACGAAGCTGTAAAATATCCATCGGTAATGTGGCGCTAAAATCCCATGAATAGCGTAGGTTTAGTGTTGATTCGGATTCACCCATTTCAGGTGTAAAAAATTCAGCTTGAGTAGCTGAAAAATTAATAAATTCTTCAATAGGAAAAGCATAATTTAAATTTTCGTTATCAGACTTGCGTGTGACAATGCCCACAACGTGACCTTGCAAATTAAGTAAAGGCCCACCACTGTTGCCGGGTGAGGCTGCTGCAGAAAAACGGATATTTTTCCATTTACCGTTGATGGGCTCATAGGTAAAAGATGTCAATGTTCCCTTTCTAAAAATAACGCCCTCACCAAGAGCATTGCCCGCAGCATAAATAACGTCTCCTTCTTCATAATCCTTCGCTAACTCAAACTTATGATGCTCAGATGTATCTCCCTCAACAGAAAACTGAATGAGATCCCGATAATTAGAATATTTCTGAACATTGGTGATATTAAATAAATTTCCTTTGCCATCACGCACAGCGTAATTGTCAGATAACAAAGAATAATTGCCAATATTAAAAACATGGGCTGCGGATACAAAAGTATTGTCCTTTATTAAAAATGCTGTACCTAGGCTATGATACTTGTCATTTCTAGATTGAAAGGGGATCAGTTCAGTGGGAAATTTGTCTTTGTACACAGTCTTGTCTTTCAGTTTCAAAGTAACCACTTCAAAAATGCCACTTTTATACTGTTTAATTTGTGTAGATGACAATTCTTCTTTTGCAAAAGAACTGAAAGAGATGGTAAGAACTAAAGAGAGGTGAAAAAAAACAGCAAAAAACTTGATCATTAATGACGCTCCATTACAACTTAAAACTTCCTATGAAAGTACCCCTTAGTATTTCATGTCTATGCAACAGTCGCCATCAATATCTAGAAACTGAAACCAAAACACCACAGAATTATTTGACAAAAAATAAAGCCATAATTTTGATTGTAGTTTTTAACAGAAGCATATTTCATTTACACAAAAACTCCAGGTTCAAGGCGCTCATTTAAGCCATTACCACCTGATTTTTGCCCAGTGATTTTGCTTGATAAAGTGCATCATCTGCTAGTTTTAATAATTGAGTTGTACTACTTGCTTCATTGTATTTCAGTTCAGCTACGCCAAAACTTGCAGTTAATACAATGGTACTTTGTTCAGCACTTAATTTTATCTTACCTAAGCCATCACATATTCTTTGGCTGATCTCTTGTGCACTTTGCATATCCGTATTGGTTAAAACAATGACGACTTCCTCACCGCCATACCTAGCAATAAAGTCATCGCTACGCAAATTAGTCTGTCGTAGATATTCAGCCACCGTTTTTAAACATTCATCGCCAACTTGATGTCCATAATTATCATTAATTTTCTTAAAATCATCGATATCTAACATCACCAAAGACAAATTTTGCCCTTGTTGAACCGCCTGAGTAAATTTCAATTCAAAATAGTCATCAAAGGTTTGGCGATTATATAGACCCGTAAGGTGGTCAGTTTCTGATAACACTTTTATCCGATCATGCTGAACTTTCAAGTTATCGGCTTTATCCTCTAGCTCGCGATTACGAATAGACAACTCATTGGTTTTTTCTGCCACTTCTTGTTGCAAGTTATCGGTTAAATGTTCGGCGACATCCAGTGCAGAGACAAACCTTAATGAATGATATTGGGTTTGCGCAAACAACAATAAAAACAAAGTATATTCAGATATATAGATATTGTAGGAGCTAGACAACGCGGCAATAATGTCATTTAACACCCCAACAAACATAACAAAACAACTGACTATCATTAACTTGGAACGATATGATTTGATCATCATCGAATGTATGACTAACCACATAACATAGGAGCTAAATATCCCTAAAAGGCCCTGATAATAAAATAGATTATCCACAACTTGTCTAAGTGAGACTAGTAGTGTGACCACTACCAAGACAGCCACAACTAGGTAACCTAACTTAACAACTTGGGCAGAAAATTTTGCCGGATATAAACATGAAAAAAAGTGAACCCCCGCGATGGCTGGCCATACGATAGTGATATATTCCAGTCTTAACAAAATATCAAAGTTGGTTGGATCCCCTAAAAGATAATAAACATAATCGGTCGACACCGCAGCTCTTAACAGAACAGAGAAGGCAAACACCGCCAACAACAATAAAACTCGCTCTTTGGGACGAAATAAGTAAAACAGAATATTTTGAAATACAACAAGCAAACCAATCGCAATTAAAGCGACTCGACTTGCCAAGTCAGAAAGCATTGATTTATTAGCCAATTCGAATTCGCTGACATCAAACGCACCATACATGCCTGCTCTTTTATATAACTGCGCCGACAAATAAATCACTAAGGTGCCTGAATTAACATCTTGAGGCAGTTGTAATATATGTGTTTTAAAACGCATTTGTTGCGCATCAAAGTTTTTTGAAATTTTACCCGACTCATCTAAAAATCGAGTTTGCCCAGACTCATCAATCCACCATGCTTGCCAGGCGTCATTGACGTTACGCATACGTATAGCTGGCTTATTAAAAGTACGACTCAAATTATTCATCTTGAGTATATAAGTACCAAACCTGTGTTCATTTAAGGCCTTATCGTCAATTAAAGTACTCACGAAATTAGGTAATTGAACAATCTCAAACTTAGCCTCAGACGCGGCAATATTCGCTAACGGAGTCCATTCTCCCCAGCTTAGTGCCCACTCGCCGGCAAGACTCGCCTTACCATTTTTAAATGCTTTCTCGAGGTCGACGGTAGGAATGGATTCGGCAGACAAAAGTGCTGCACTAAAAGTACAAAAAATAAAACTGACTATTAACCCAATGAACTTACCGCACCTCAACATGGCCTCCTTTCACTTTTAATATTGAACAGGTTCAAATCTGAACAAGTTGATTTTTATACAAAATATAATGTCATGATAACGCATAGGCGGATAGAGCCAATAATAATCTAAGTCAATGATACCAAAGTTTCTCGAAACCAACTTAAGGCCTCGTCATGCTCTGTATTTTTGTGCCAGTAGAGATGCGTCTCAATATTGGTCAAACGAACAGGCATAGGAACTTGTGATAAACCATCCGCTTTTCCCAAACCTTCCATTAACTCCTTTGCCAACAAATAAGGCACCGTTAATAAAAAGTCAGACTCAAACAACATAGCTTTTGCTGCATAGTAGTTTTGGCAGCGAATACTGATGTGCCGCGACAGGCCTTGTTGTTGAAATAAAATATCCTCGGCCGCCGCCCCACTGGGGCGGTTAGACACACCTATGTGTTTAGCGGCAAAGTAGGTTTGCCGGGTCAGGTTATTTTCAATTGGATGCCCTTTGCGCATTAACACACAAAACTTATCATCAATAAGTTTTGTGTGTAATACCGGCGGTTTAATTGGCAAAGCCACATCAAACGCCATATCAATATGCCCTGCTCCTAAGGCACGGGTTAAATTTTCTCTGTCCACTTTGACACTGGCAAAGGTGGTGTTAGGTGCTAACTCAGCGAGTTTTTTAGCCAGTTTTGGCAAAATAGACGGTTCAAGTGCGTAATGAATGCCCAAACGAAAGTGATGTTGACTGCTAAGTGGTTGAAATTCACCCCAGTGTTGCAGTATTTGTCTAAGACGTGTCAGATTGTCAATTATCTGCGGCGCCATTCGTTGACAAGCGGGAGTAGGTAACATGCGATTATTACTGCGCTGAAAAAGCGGATCACCCAAATAATCTCGTAGCCTTTTCAATGCGTGACTCACCGCCGATGGTGTAATATGCATCGCCTCTGCTGTGCGTGACATATTCTGCTCCTGATAAATACTTTCAAATACCTTTAGCAAATTAAGATCTAACTGTTGGATTTTAGTCTCGTCTGTCATTTCCTACACCAGTGAATTAAATTCACAATAACCATATAGTATTTTTCATTTCATTCAATTTAATAAAGGGACTATCCTGATGTTATGTTCTATCCCCTATATTTTGGAGTCATTATTATGGATTTTAACCACAGCGAAAAAACCCAAGGTTATATCGAGCGTGTAAAAGCTTTTATGGATGAACACGTTTATCCAGTTGAAGAGCAAATTTATGCAGAAACTTATGAACTCAATCCCGGCGGTGATTGGAAGAATTGGCAAGTCCATTCATTAATTGAACCACTTAAGAAAAAAGCTCAAGCAGCGGGATTGTGGAATCTATTTTTACCAGACGACAAATTAGGTAAAGGGTTAACCACTCTTGAATATGCGCCACTAGCAGAACAAATGGGTCGCGTGTTATTTGCCTCTGAAATATTTAACTGTAACGCTCCTGATACTGGCAATATGGAAGTGCTTTATCACTTTGGTAACGAATACCAACAAGAAAAATGGCTTAAACCGCTATTAGCCGGCGAGATACGCTCAGTGTTTGGTATGACCGAGCCTGATGTTGCCTCGTCTGATGCCACCAATATGCAAGCCACAGTTGCAGTAGACGGCGATGAATTAGTGTTAAACGGCAAAAAATGGTGGACCACCAGCTTGGGACACCCCAACGCCAAAATTGCGATTTTTATGGCGCTGTCTAATCCAGAAAATGATAAACATAGCCAGCACAGCATGGTTGTGGTGCCGCTAGATACACCGGGCATAGAGATCAAACGTATGTTGCAAGCCTTCGGTGATTACGACGCGCCTTTTGGCCATGGCGAAATGCATTTTACTAATGTACGTGTACCTAAAGAAAACTTGTTAGTTGGTATGGGTAAAGGTTTTGCCATTGCCCAAGGTCGCCTTGGACCGGGTCGTATTCATCATTGTATGCGTTCTATCGGCGGCGCTGAAAAAGCCTTAGAATTGGCAATACAGCGCGGCATGTCACGTACTGCTTTTGGTAAGCCTCTGATGATGTTAGGTGGCAACCGAGAACGTGTTGCAGAAGCTCGTATCGCTATCGAACAAGCACGTTTATTAACCTTACAAGCGGCTTGGAAAATTGATAATGTGGGGGTTAAAAATGCCATGGTGGATATTTCTGCGATTAAAGTAGCAGTGCCCAAAATGCTAGAAGAAGTAGTTGATATGGCGATCCAAATTCATGGTGGTGCGGGCATGAGTGCCGACTTCCCACTGGCCCGTTTTGCTGCTGGTGCTAGAGCCTTACGTTTGGCCGACGGACCTGATGAAGTGCATAAAGGCATGGTGGCCCGTTTAGAACTGAGAAAATATCAATAATGCAAACAGTATTAATCACCGGTGGCGCTTCAGGTTTAGGTGAAGCGCTAGCATGTCACTATGCCAAACAAAATTTTGAAGTGTGTATTGCCGATCTCAACCTCGAACGTGGCAATAAAGTGATTGAAGCTATCACTCAAGCAAAAGGTAAAGCGTTCTTTTTGCCTTGCGATATTACCAACCAAGCTGATATTGAAACACTGCAACAACAACTTCAAACTCGTTGGAACAAAATCGATGTATTGGTCAACAATGCTGGGGTTGCCACTGGCGGCGCTTTGGAATTTGAAGACATTGAGCAGTGGGAGTGGGTACTGAATATTAATGTGCTGGGTATGGTACGTATGTGCCGTGCTTTTGTACCTATGATGAAACAGCAAGGTGACGGTAAAATAGTCAATATTGCCTCACAAGCTGGGATCACGCCTGCCCCGCTAATGGGTAGCTACAATGCCAGTAAAGCGGCAGTTGTCAGTTTCTCTGAAACTATGCACCTCGAATTGGCTGACGATAACATTCACGTCAGTGTGGCTTGTCCGGGTTTCTTTTCCACAAACCTAGACGAATCACTGCGCAGTAAACAACCCGGTGTGGCAAAGCTTGTAGGTAAGATGCTGCATAAATCGTCTGATATCACCGCAGCTCAGGTTGCTGAAGCGATTTACCAGGATAGTGAAAACCTAAAGTTTATGACCATTACTCACAAAGACGGACGCACCGCCTATCGTATGAAACGTTGGTTATCCCCCATGCGTTATTTGGGGATAATGAAAAAACAGCTAAAAAACTTTAAGCCGAGACCCGATGCCTGACATTAAGCACAACACCAATAAACAAAAATATTTTGAACCACCGAGGACACAGAGAGCACAGAGGAAAAAAATTGGCGATTAGATCTTTTCTCTTCTCTGTGAAGCGAAGCGCTCGGTGTCCCTGTGGTAAATATGCTGTTAAAAGCAAAAGAATTTGAACCACCGAGGGCACAGAGAGCACAGAGGAAAAGAATTTTAAGTCTTAACCATCTATTCCTCTGTGTAGCGCAGCGCTCGGTGTTCTCGGTGGTGAATAAGCTTTTAGTTTTTAAGTAGCTCGTAGCTAAACCATTAAAAACACCTATTTGGAACCATACAATGATCAGACAAAATATTTTAATTACAGGTGCCAGTTCAGGCCTTGGTAAAGGCATGGCTATTGAGTTCGCTAAGATGGGGCGTAACTTAGCCTTGTGTGCGCGCCGAATGGACAACCTAGAGTCACTTAAACGAGAATTGTTAAGCATCAACCCCGATATTAAGGTGTTTATTCGCTCCTTAGATGTTAACGACCACGACCAAGTGTTTGCAGTAGTCACAGCCTTTGCGGAAGATTTAGGCGGCCTTGATCGCGTCATAGTTAATGCGGGAATGGGCAAAGGGGCGTCACTTGGCACAGGATATTTTCAAGCGAATAAACAAACTGCCGTGACCAACTTTGTCTCGGCGTTAGCCCAATGTGAAGCCGCCATGGAAATATTTCGCAGCCAAAACGCAGGGCATTTAGTCACTATTTCTTCGGTCAGTGCCGTGCGCGGAGCACGTCGAGCCATGACAGTCTATGCTGCCACCAAAGCCGCATTAACCTCCTTAAGCGAGGGTATTCGTATCGATGTGCTCAACACCCCTATTAAAGTGACCACTATTCATCCGGGCTTTATTCGGACCGAAATCAATGCGAAAGTGAAAACCGTACCTTTTATTGTGGACTTAGAAACAGGCTGCAAAGCCATAGTTAAGGACATCGAAAAAGAAGTGGCCAATAGTTTTGTACCTAAATGGCCCTGGGCTTTGTTTAGGTACTTAGCGCGAGTAGCGCCATTAAGTGTATTGGCTAAAATGAGTTGAAACGGTAAATGCGAGTTGCGAACTTATAGCAAGGAACTAAAGACTAAAGAAAACCAGTAAAATAAGGCACAGTTCACTATTGAAAAATGAGTAAATGTGGCTGGAGGAGTCAGCCACAATTTTGTAAATATCTAACCCATGCGCTTCATAGCACAAATTTTATTCCCAGCAGGATCGCGAAGATAAGCTAAATACAATTTCATCGTGCCACCATCACGCACACCAGGAGGATCTTCACAGGCTACACCGCCGTTAGCAACACCCGCTGCATGCCATGCATTGCCTTGTTCTTCGCTTTCAACGGCAAAACCCAGAGTACTGCCATTGCCGTGGCATGCAGGCTGACCGTCTATGGGCACACTTAACCCCAAAACACCGGTTTTAGTGAAATAGAAACAACGACCTTTAGGGTCAATAGTGCCTTCTTCATGTCCCAAAGTTCCTAATATGGCATCGTAAAATTTCTTTGATTCTTGTATATCATTAGCGCCTAACATGACGTGACTAAACATAATTTTTCCTTATGGTTCAATTGTAATTTAACTTAATTAGTTAACAGCAGTGTACCGACTAATTGGTAAAAGAAGAATTATTCATAGTTATGATTGGCTGTAAGTTTTATGAAGTGATGGGTGGGAGTAAAAATTTGATTCTGACAGTGAAAAGAAACATCGTTTACTTATACTCAAGTAAACAAGCAGCAAATATGCAGAGGAATATACCTAACCTTTTATAAGACTTTAACAATGAAAATTTTTCGGGTATAACAATTTACATTAGTCAGTAGGTAAATTGTCGATATGCCCATAGTTTTTGGCGAAGAACGCTTTAGGTAGATAGTAAAATATGATCATCTCAAAAAGTATTAAACACTATAAGAACAAATTCTATGAATGATGCTACTGTGCATGAACAAATAAAAAAGCACTTTAAATTTAGGGACTTACCTCGTTTAATAATAAAATCTGGCAAGGCTTGGTTTGCTGGTGAACCTTTTGAAAAAAGTGCCGTTGTTGCCTATTATGCCATTTTGTCATTACCCGCTCTTATCGTCATAATTATCAATTTGGTTGGCGCGATCTGGGGCAGGGAAATCGTACAAGGTGAAATACTCAATCAGATATCCAAAGCCGTTGGTACTCAAACTGCTGAAACTATTAGAATGATGATGCTAGATAGAGGGGATGCCACTACATCTACTTTCACCACTACTGTGGGTATAAGCACGCTTTTATACGGGGCAACGGGGGTGTTTTTTCAAATTCAAAATGTTTTTGATAAAATTTGGGACGCCAAACCTAGGTTTAAGAATGGATTGCTCGACACTATTTTTGGCAGATTTAAGAGTTTTGGATTTATTCTGGTGATTGGTTTTTTACTGCTGACCAGTTTTGTTGTCACCTCAGCATTGAGCACCTTTGGAGATAATTTAAAACGTTATATATCAGCTGATTTAGTAGAATATATGTATTATTTTGATGCATTTATTTCTCTTGCTTTTATTTACTTTCTTTTTGCCGCAATGTTTAAAATATTACCCAATGCCACCATCTCATGGCGTGCTGTGCGTATGGGCGCGGCCTTAACGTCACTTTTGTTTGTGGGTGGCAAATATGTGCTAGCACTATACTTTGCTGAAATGGAACCAGGTTCTACTTATGGCGCTGCCGGAGCGATAATTTTAGTGATGTTATGGGTATCATATAGTAGTTTAATTTTATTTTTTGGCGCACATTTCACAAAAGTATATTCAGAGGAATATATAAAACATCAGCCTAAGCAGGTTATATCGTGAATAGGATGTCTCTGTGTTTTAAAAACGATACTTAGAATCAAGATATTTATTGATTAGGCTGATATGAATATTGTTGCCATTTTTCTAGTGAAAAATTAAAACCTTTGTTGACTAACCATTGCTCGGCATCTTTAGGGTTTTGAGTATAAAACTGATGTTCCACATCGTAGTTAGATACATCACCAATAATATTTTTTTGCACTTCAAAGCGGCATAAAGTGACTTCGTGTGTTTGGTTGTTGGCTGCACACCAATCATATATTTCCTGAAAGCCCTCAGAAGCTTCAAAGGTAGGCATGATCCAATTGCGAATATCAACTATCGCAGCCCATGGTTGATGTTTAATAGCATCAACCAGTTGTTGCGTATCTGCTAATACTTTTTTAACTGTACCTTTTGACCACACACTATTCATCTCTACGCATAATACATTACCAACCAAATGTAATTGGTATAAGTCTGGTTTTATATTGGTAGACATTATAATAAGTTCCTAATTTATTCGAGGCAGTTCATTGATGACATAATATATTGTTAAACAATACAAAATAGAACAATGACACATCACTATGTATTTTTCCATGGATGGTTTTTTACCTTCATCGGAAGCCGCACCATAATTAGCAAGGATATAAAACGTTTGTTTGCAGTCTATAAAAAATCATTTATATCAATACATAGGTCTTAAAAACGCAAAAAGTCCCTTGTCTATTTGTTACTGCCGCTGATTGCCATAGTAATTTACAGATCAGTAAGTCACTCAGCCAATTCCATAGCATAATTACACCAATATTTAATACTGGCAAAACAAAGAGTGATGGCTAAAGCTATTGCTAGCGCCATTACCCAGTATGATTTTTGCGATGCACTAAAAAACAGCAGTGACAACCAGCCAGCAAAGTTAATCGTGGTAAATAAAATTGTGATGTATCGCAACCACCCAGTATTTTTCACTTTTAGCGTCACAAACAGCACATAAGTCGTTTGTAGTAACAAACTCAAAATGACACCTGCTAGCGCCAAAGAGCCAACTAACACCACCCCTTTCATATCCGAGACTAATGTGGCTAATAGTAAAAAGGCTAAACTCGACAAAAAACTGACTCGACCAATACGTTCAGCAAATAACATCGCGAGTTTAAGCATATAGCGAGCTCGCGTTTTGCTGGCATCTCTTAACCATAACTCAGAGATACTGTGGCGATTAGCTATCCATTCAAGGCTAATAACACTGCATACAACCACCAGATAGAACAGCATAAACATACTGATCGGAATGAGAATCGCTTGTTGATTCAAATCGTTGGCAAACAACAGGGGCACTAAAAGAACAATAGCGACAATACCGAATAGCAATTTCAACAGGTAGCGATGAGTCCTAGCGCCAAACAAGCCCAGATAAAGCAAATCTTCATGCCTTCCAAGATCCAAACCAAACAGAATACGGCTTTCTAGTTTGTTCCATGTTTTTGAAGACCCAAAGGCATTGGCCAAAAGCTGGAGTGGGTTAAAGTCTGAGGTTTTATTATGTTGCTGCCATGTTCTGGGGGCTAAACCCGAGTTGTATTCTTTAGGCTTAAGGTAACGAGCCTTTGCTAGTAAAAAACCTCTAAATGACAGGGCTAAACACACACTAGAGATAGTAATACCGATAAATGGTATGGCTAATACAGACCAAACGCTGGAATATATTGCTGACAGTAAACTAAAAATATTTTCAGGTTGCCCTGAATAGACCATAGAAAACCAGACCAATAGGACAATCAGCCACAAGATAGCCCAAGCTAATTCCCAAATGACTTTTTTTACAAAAAAGAACATCAACGAAATCAAAAACCAGAATAAACCGGCACTCACATAAAATTGGTAAACAGAATCACTGAATACTGCACAGGTTATTAAGCAGCTTATAAACACTAAAGCCGTCGAGTAATTAAACTGATAGGCTTTAAAATTAGGCGCTAGAAACCCTAAATTATGGGCTTGGGATAAATCAAGATCGGCAAGGATCCTGTAGGCGCATAACAAAGTCAGACCTAAAAAGTAGTGAGCATTGAGATTTTCGAAAGTTGATGCCATCAACCAAGTTAATAAACTGGCAACCAGCACAGCCATTATTGGCGCAGGCAGCCAAAACGTCTCAGCACCAGTTGCAGCATAATCTCTTTTTATAATGGCTAAATATTGCTTCATGCGTTTAACGCCAAAAAGATATCTTCTAGGCTCAGTGATTCAACTGTGATCTTTGCATTTAGCTGTTTTTGCCAAACATCCAAACCTTTTGCATCAAACCCCTTAACGGTTAAAAGGCCATGTTGTCCGTTTATTTTATGATTTAATACATCGGGGTCTAGCCCAACATCAGCTAGATTCGACTCACTGTCTACATGCAAGCGTACCACTTGTTCTTTTAGCTCATCGATTGGGCCCTGATAGAACACTTTGCCTGATTTAAGCATAGCAATATCGGCTGCTGCTCTTTCGATATCTGAGGTGATATGGGTTGAAAATATGATACTGGTTTGTTCATCGAGATTAATATCAATCAGCTGTTTAATAAAAGCCCTGCGAGCGCTGGGATCAAGACTGGCCACAGGTTCGTCAAGCACGAGTAGCTCGGGCGAGTGCCCTAGCGCTTGCAAAATTGAGGTCTGCTGGCGTTGACCTACCGACATTTTACTAATGCGCTGGGTAGTATCAAAGTGCATCTTGTTGGCTAACTTTTCGACCTTAGTTGCATCCCAGTTTTGATAAAAAGCCCCAGTGTAAGTAAACAATTCTTGTGCTGTCATCCAATGAAAGCAGTCTAAGGTTTGCGCCACATACCCCAAGCGTTGTTTGCTAGTAGCAGACATATTCCAAGCGTCCTCATTAAAAACGGTGGTCTCGCCCTGATCTGCCCTCAATAAACCTAAAGCCGTTTTTAGCAGAGTGGTTTTTCCTGAGCCATTTGCACCTAACAAGCCCATCACTGAACCTTTGTTAAGGGTCAAATTCACGCCTTTTAGCACAGGTTTTCCATCATAGCCTTTATGCACATCAGTAAGTGATAACACTTGTTTTTCGTGACCATCGTTTTTTAAAATATTCATTTGAGTTCCTTATCTAACTTCTTGGTCAGCCATTCGATAGCTTGCTGTTTATCTACATCTAACTGTTTGCATTGCTGAATGAAGGTGTCGGCTAATGGCGTTAATTTTTGTAATCGTTGACTGATACTCTCTTTATGCACCATTTCAGCGATCAGCATGCCTTTACCTCTCATCCTGACCACATCACCATGGGACTCTAAAAAACCATAGGCTTTGGATATGGTCATAGGATTGACTTCAAGATCCACCGCTAGTTGTCGAACAGAGGGTAGATAATCCCCAGCCTTGAGTTGACCGCTGGCGATCATCCGCTTTATCTGGTCAATTAGTTGTCGATAAATTGGCTCACCTGAACTAGGAGACAATTGCAAAATTAGCGATGAATGCTGCAAATTTTTATCCGCTTTTGTATTGGTGTATTACTTATACAATACACTAATACAACTTGCAATAATTTTGTGTGAAAGTTAAAAACCCAGATATTCATAACATGCATCAAAAATTGGATTAAGCCCTCTGACTGCTAGTAAAAAACAAAGCAATATCTGCTGTTCGTTGACGAGGCAATGCTACGAACGTATTCTGATATTTAACCAGAGCAAGAAGTGTCAGGGCCAGAAGAAATGCCGTCAAACGTCACAAAGCCCACTGGAAATTTAGACGCCACCTGGTATTTTTTTAATTTCGTTTGATATTTCAATTCAGGAGAATACGCCATGAGTCAATCCTATTACATGTTGTTGACAGCGGTATTTTGCATACTACTTGGATGCCAAGCGGGTGTTAAAGAGCCATCAGTTTCAAACTCAAAAGGGCTAGTGGTTAATACCATGACGTTTAATATTCGCAATGGCCTTGCCAAAGATGGTGAAAATCGTTGGAATAAGCGCTCTGGACTGGTCATTGATACTATTGTTAACCAGTCTGCTGATGTAATTGGCGTGCAAGAAGCCTTTCGTTTTCAATTGGATGAACTCAATGTAGCATTGCCAACATACGCCGAAGTTGGAGTGGGTCGTGCTGGGGGCGTAAACGACGAATATTCAGCTATTCTCTACCGTTCTGATCGCTTTATTGTTGATGAAAAAGAATTTGGCACCTTCTGGCTATCTGATACGCCAACCGTACCTTCGATGCATTGGGGTAACAATTATTTGCGCATTTGCACTTGGGCTAGATTAATTGATAAAACCACAGGGCAGGCTTTTTATATCTACAATACTCATCTCGATCATCGGTCTCAAATATCTAGAGAAAAAAGCGTGCGCTTAATTACTAGTGTTATTCAGTCACGTTCACACCAAGACCCTTTTATTTTGATGGGTGATTTTAATGCGGGTGAAGACAATGCCGCAATTGAATATCTCTTAGGTAAAACAAATAACTCCGAAGCGTTGCCTACCTCTATGGTCGACACATACCGCGTAGCTCATGCAGATGAAGAATTGGTAGGCACCTTTAATGGTTTCGAGGGCGATGCGGACGGTGCAAAAATTGATTATATTTTCGTTGAGCCTGATGTGAATATTATTAACGCAGACATCATTAGGACAAATACCAATGGTCGTTATGCCTCTGATCATTTTCCAGTGATGGCTCGCGTACAATTTATCGGTACTAAAAAAAGTAAATAATTTACGACTATGAGTGAGAGGGTTCAGGGAAGTAGTAGTTGCTAAATAAATCAGTCAAATTCTATTTAAATATTGGAGCAAAATTTATCAACATAACAAATGACCTAGGCCCAGAGAACCCCGCAAGCTTTGAATTTAGCGGTGTAGATGATTTACAATTGCACTGCTATCAATGGTTGCCTAATAGAGACATCAAGGCGGTTATTCAAATTGCCCATGGTATGGCAGAACATGGCGCTCGTTATGCTCGCTTGGCTGCTTGCTTAAACGCCGAGGGGTTTGCGGTGTATGCCAACGATCATAGAGGTCATGGAAAGTCGATTGTTCACGGGCAAGAGCTTGGACATATGGCTGACGATGGCAGTTGGAACAAAACGGTAGATGATCTTGATTTACTGAATACTGAGATCACTAAGCGCCATCCACAAACCCCTATTATTTTACTTGGTCATTCTATGGGCTCATTTTTGACCCAATCTTATTTGAGAAAATACGGCGATAATATTGCCGCAGCGGCCTTATCGGCTAGCAACGGACCACCCAGCGCTCTTGGTAAAATCGCGCAACTTATTATCCGAATAGAAAAGGTAAGACTAGGAGCAAAAGGGCACAGTGCGCTTATGGCGACCATGACCTTTAACGCGTTTAACAAAGCCTTTAAGCCCAACCGCACTGAGTTTGATTGGCTAAGCCGTGACAATGCCGAAGTCGACAAGTATGTGGCTGATCCGCTGTGCGGATTTGAATGTTCTGTGGCAAGTTGGCAAGGCATGTTGGATGCGTTAACTATTATTGCCTCGGATGAAGCCCTTGCCGCTATGGATAAAACAAAACCCATTTATATGATTAGCGGCACTGAAGATCCCGTTGGCGAAAACGGCAAAGGCGTGAAACGCCTACTCGCAAGATATGAAAAGCATGGTTTTAAGAATATTACCGGCAAATTTTATCCAGCAGCAAGACATGAACTGTTTAACGAGCTGAACCGAGATGAGATTACCTCAGACTTTATTAATTGGGTAAAAGCTACCTTGCCACAGTATTAGTAAAGGGTTCAGGTTGTTGAGTGACTCTGCAACTTAAGAAATACAGTGTCTGCTACAAAGCGATTTGTTAAACACCAAACTAGCAAGTGGGGCAATAATCCACGCACTAATATAATACGCTTAACGTCATCAAAAAATGCAACCTCAGCAAATAATTTACTACTATTCAATCGTGATAAATTCAAAACCATCTCAATTCATGCTAAATTTTGTATACATTTATAAATTTGAATACAAAATGAAATTTCAACGCTTTGTTTCTGACCTAAGTTTCTCAGCTATAACAGCAGGGTTTATTGCGGTATTAGTTGGCTATGCCAGTGCTTGGGCGATTGTGTACCAAGCAGCCGTTGCAGTGGGTGCAAGCCAAGAGATGATTGATTCTTGGATATGGGCCTTGGGTATAAGCATGGGTTTAGGTTGCTTAGGCTTATCACTGTATTACCAACGGCCTATTATTATTGCTTGGTCAACACCGGGGGCGGCATTGTTAGCTTCAACACTCAGCGGTAATAGCATGGGTGAGGCCATAGGTATTTTTGTATTTGTTGGGATTTTAACCTTACTAACGGGTTTATCTGGGTGGTTCGATGCATTAACCAAACGTATCCCTTTGCCTTTAGCTTCAGCCATGTTGGCGGGCATACTGGTCCAGTTTGGTTTGAGTATTTTTACTTCTCTAAAAAGCGACCCAACGATGGTGGGCATTATGTTGGTTACTTTTTTATTGGCAAAAAGGTGGTTGCCACGTTATGCAATAGTGGCCGTGCTGGTAGCTGGTTTTGGTTGTGCTTATACATTTGATTTAATCAATTTACAGCAAGTCAGATGGTCACTATCAACACCTGTGTGGACCTGGCCGGAATTTACTTTTAGTTTGTTAATTGGCGTAGGTTTACCTTTATTTGTGGTGACTATGACTTCGCAAAACGTACCGGGCATAGCGATTTTACGCTCCACAGGCCATAGCCAAGTACCGGTATCTCCCATACTTAGTTGGACAGGCGGGTTAAACTTATTGTTCGCACCTTTTGGTGCATTTACCTTAAACTTGGCAGCCATTACTGCAGCCATATGTGCCAGCGAAGAGGCTCACCCCAATCCAGATAAGCGTTATATAGCGGGTGTGTTTGCCGGTTTATTTAATATATTGGCAGGTATTTGTGGGGCCACGGTCGTAAGTTTGTTTGCCGCGTTTCCCGGGGCGATGGTTTCTGCATTAGCAGGTTTGGCTTTGTTGGGTATTATTGGCGCTAGTTTACACTCGACCTTCGAGCAACCCAATTACCGAGATGCCGCGCTAATGACGTTTTTAGTCACTGCCTCTGGGGTGTCTTTTTTTAATATCGCCTCAGCATTTTGGGGTATTACGATTGGACTTGCCACACTGGCCATCAGCCGCTTTGCAAGAGCATAAGATATGACTGACAAACAACCAGCAGAAGCCTTGTATCAGCAATTAAAACAAGATATTCGTGATAATAAGTTGCCTATAGCCAGCCCTTTGAAACAACAGCAGTTGGCCACTGAATATGGCGTCAGCCGTATACCTATTCGTGATGTATTACAGCGCTTAAAAAATGAGGGTTGGCTAATTCAAAGCGGCAAACGTGGCGTAATGGTGCACCCATTAAGCGCTACCGAAGCAGAAGATTTATACATAATGCGTATGTATCTTGAGCCTTTAATTCTTAGTCACGCCATGGCCAAACTTAATCACCAAATATTAGGACAAGCAGCAGATATTTTAGAACAACTCGAGCAACCCAAACTGAGTATTACCGAACATGGTGAGCTAAATTGGCAATTCCATGCCTGTTTTTATCAAGCGGCTAAAAGACCTACACTGTTCAATAATATTGCCAACTTGCATCAGCTTTGTTCACGCTATATTGGCTTTCACGCAATTGAACTAGACTATTTAAACACCAGTCAGGACGAACATTATCAACTATTGCACGCAATTAAAGCCAAACAACTGGGTAAGGCAAAAGCCATTTTAAAGCAACATATCAGTGAAGCGGGTGAGATCTTAGTGACTTATTTACATAAAAATAAGCGTTTCTAGCCTCTACAAATATTTCGTTAAATTTGATCGACAAATCCATGTTGATCTAACGAACATTCCAACGCGGCCATGCCCGCTGGTAAGTCGAGTTTTTGTCCTAATATATTAAAACTGGCACCAAAAGCATGCAGGGTACGGAACAGGTTATGGGCTCGGCATTGTTCACCCATTTGTCCAATACGCACAATATTGGCACCAAAGGAGCCGGATATTTCGACTTTGTAACGCTTGGACATAGTGTTCAGCAACTGCCTTCCTTCAACCCCATCAGGTAAATTAATACCGACAACGGAATTTAAACGGGCAGCGGGTTTTACGTGCAGCGTTAGCCCCATAGCCTCAATGCCTGCTTGAAGTGCTTTGGAACTACGTAAGTGCCGGTCAAATCTGACTTTTAGGGTTTCGGTGCAGACTAATCTGAGGGCTTCATGTATCGCCAAAATGCCAGAAACAGGTGCGGTATAATGATAAGATTTTTTATACCAAAATTGGTCTGCCAATTTAGCATCTAAGCACCAATGACGGAGTTGGTCAGTGCGCGACTCAATATGTTCCCAAGCCCTATGAGAAAAACCAATTAAAGACACACCAGGAATACAAGATAAACCTTTTTGTCCACCCGTAATCACCGCATCTATACCCCACTCGTCCATATCAAACTCCATGGTACTCAAGGTACAAACCGCATCCACTATGACCAAACAATTGTGGGCTTTTGCGGCAGCGGCAATAGCCGCCAAATCGTTATTACACACCGTACTTGAAGTTTCACCTTGCACTATGGTTAATACTTGCGGTTTATGTTGTGCAATATATTGCGCTACCACTGCAGGATCGGCACTTTGCCCTTCTTCTACAATCAAGCGCACGACATTGGCTTCCACACGTTCAGACATTTCGGCTAAACGGTTACTAAAAAATCCGTTACAGACACTCAGCACTTTACTGCCCGGCACTACTAAGTTTGCCACGGCCATTTCCATCGCCGCAGAGCCTGGCCCAGCCACCCCTAAAATGTGCCCAGTTTCGGTCTGAAACACATAACGTGTCATCAACTTAACTTGTTCAATAATCTGCGCCATAGTATCACCCAAGTGGTTGATAACTATGCCATTGGCCGCCGCCACCCTAGCAGGAATAGGCACTGGCCCTGCCCCCATCATCAACAGTGGTTCTTCGGGTAAAATACTGTCTAACGACAAAATACCTTGGGGCGACTTAATCCGCACGTTTATTCCTTAGTTTCAATGGCTTGGCTTTTATTACCAATTTATATAAGCCCTGAGTATACTGAAAACCAACAAGGATCTGACGTTTTTTATGACTCATTGTCTGCTATTAAATAGCCAAACTGAATATCAACGTAGTAGATGCAAAAAATGCTGATGTTTGTGGTATTGGTCAATCACATCATTGATGACGGCTTGTTTTGACCAACCCATAATATCGTAATCTTGTCCGCCTTCACCAAGGTGTACCTCAGCTCGATAATAAGTATGTTCGTCGGCAGTCTCTTGGGATTCTTCGTTATCGGGTGAGTAACTAGGTTGCAGATATTTTTCGCACTTTAACCCATAACTAAATGAATGTTCAGTGCCGTGTTTTACCTGCAAACTTAACATGTCTGCCTCATCAATAATCTCTGACTCAACGTGATTATTAGCTAATTCTTTACTGACATTATCCAATGCAGAACGCACTGTAGTATCAATAAATTGCTTCACCGCTGTTTTATTGGGAAATTGTATAATAGTGGATAATCGCTGTTCCCAACCGCCATCTTGCCCTGATGGATGAGGGTGTAAGTTCATCGTCAAACTGGCTTTTTTATGGGTTTCGACACGTAACGCTTTGATCAGCCCGACTAACGAAAGCAACAAAATAATAGCAAAAGGCAAAGCAGTAGCAATAGTCATAGTTTGCAGCGCATTTAAACCACCCGCAGTCAGTAATATTGCCGAGACCAACCCAACTCCCACCGCCCAGTAAATGCGTTGCCAAACAGGTGTATCGTTTCTGCCATGTGAACAAAGCATATCCACCACCATAGCGCCAGAGTCACAAGAAGTGACAAAAAACACTACTACCATCAAGGTCGCAATCCCACTTAAGAACTGCTGAAAAGGAAAGTTTTCTAGAAAAACAAAAAGAGCCACTGGCGCATTAGTACTGACCATGTCTCCCAGTTTATCCACACCTTGAGTATAAATAAGATCAATCGCAGAGTTACCAAACACTGTCATCCAGAATAGGGTGAAAGCAGTCGGGATCACTAATACCCCAATCACAAACTCGCGTATGGTGCGTCCACGTGAAATTCGCGCAATAAACAGTCCAACAAAAGGTGCCCAAGCTAACCACCAGCCCCAATAAAAAATGGTCCAACCACCAATCCAATCGGTTTTGTCGTAGGCAAATAAATTAAAGGTATTACGGACAATATCAGACAGATAAGCCCCAGTATTTTGCACATAAGCAGCCAGCAAAAACACCGTGGGTCCTAAAATGAGAATAAATAGCAGTAAGGCAATAGCCAGAATCATATTCAATTCTGACAAGCGCCGTATACCCTTATCTAATCCAGTCGCCACTGAAACAATCGCGAATGCGATAATGCCTATCATCAAATAGATTTGCACGGGTACGGATTCTTCAAGGTCAAATAAATAGTTTAAGCCTGAATTAATCTGTGCTGCACCTAAACCTAGGGAAGTAGCAATACCAAAAACGGTACTCACCACAGCAAGAATATCCACGGTATGACCCGCCCAACCGTAAATACGGTCGCCAATCATGGGATATAAAGCAGAGCGCAATGTGAGGGGTAGGTTTAGTCTAAAACTAAAATAGGCGAGTATTAATCCCACTACCGCATAGATTGCCCAAGCGTGTAAACCCCAATGAAAAAAGGTCATTTTCATTGCTTCGCGCACGGCATCGGTTGTGCCTGGTGTGGCGGTAGGAGGTGACAAAAAGTGCATAACAGGTTCTGCCACACCAAAAAACATCAACCCAATGCCCATACCTGCTGCAAACAACATTGACAGCCAACTAGGCAAAGAATAGTCAGGCTTACAATGATCGGGCCCAAGGCGGATTTCACCAAAACTAGAGAAACCGACGTACAACACCGCCAAAAGTATAATGCCGACCGACACGACATAAAACCAACTACCATTTTCAATAATAGTGCTTTGTAAATCAGTAAAAAATACGTCAGCGGTTTGTGGCGCTATCAAAGCAAACAAAACCAATACTAAAATCGACAATGAAGATAGATAAAAAACGGGACGATTGAGGTGTTGATCTATTCGAGTTAGAGCCACGTAGGTAAGCCTGTATATCTGGTTAATGAATGTCAATATACCTTATCTAAGTGCTCATTTATACTTAGAACACTACGTATTTAATCTATCGAGACTATTTCTAAGTCCTCTGAATCACTTTAGAAATAGACTCCTAAGTCTGATACACTGCGATTGCCATCGTTATAAAAAATTCGTATTGAAATTAAATAGTGCATGTATTGGGTCTATTAAACACATCGATCCTTGGGCAATGCCTGCAAAACACAAAAAGGTTCTTACACATGAACAGAACAAAAATAAGTTGTGCAATAGTCGCAGCACTCGCTTTAAATCCAGCGATAGCACAAGAAAAAAAAGCCAAAGCGCAAATAGAAACGATTGAAGTAACTGCCACTAAAAGAACAGAGTCCATACAGGAAGTGCCTGTATCTGTTTCGGCATTAAATGGTGAAGCACTAGAAAATCTTGGTGTTGAAAGTTTTGGCGATTATGTAGAGTTTTTACCCAATGTTGTTTTCCAAGGTACTGGCCCTGGTCAAAACGAAATTTATATCCGCGGCGCAGCAACCACCCAAACTAATATTTCAGTTTCTTCAGTACAGGCATTACAACCATCAGTTGCGTTTTACCTAGATGAACAGCCAGTTTCCATGCAAGGCAGAAACTTAGACGTTTACGCTGCTGATATGCAACGAATTGAAGTACTGCCTGGTCCACAAGGTACCCTTTTTGGTGCAAGTTCACAGTCAGGCACAGTGCGCATGATCAGTAAAAAACCTGATCACAGTGGGTTTTCTGGTGGTATGGATGTGAATATTGGTAGTACTAAAGGCGGCGAAATGAGTAATGCCGTTGAAGCTTTTATGAACTTTACTCCTACCGATGAGTTGGCAATACGCGTAGTCGCGTACAACGACAAACAAGGTGGCTGGATTGACAATATCCTCAATAAACCAGGCGAAGGCGGCTACACAGGTAGTGCTGTGGTTATTGATAGAATATCAGGAGGGCCGCTTAGCGATCCACAGAACACGCCTGTTATCTCACCTGAAAATGGCACCTTAGTAGAAGATGATACTAATGATGCGGTTTATGCGGGTGTGAGATTTGGTATGTCATATTTAATCAATAACGATTGGTCATTGTTGGTTCAGCACACCGCACAGTCTTTAGAAACCGAAGGTGTGTTTTCTTACGATCCTAACCTTGACGGTGAAAGCTCTGTTAACCGTTTTACCCCTGAAGACAATGATGATGAATTCGGTCTTACCACTTGGACTTTAGAAGGTCGGTTAGAGAAACTTGAAGTAGTTTATACTGGTGGTTATTTAGATCGTGAAATCAGCTCTACTATTGATTATACCGGTTATACAAACGGCGGGTTATTCTCGGCCTATTATGTATGTAGCTACGGCAATTTTAATGATGGAGACGTTGCAGCAGCAGATGAAGTCTGCCTAGACCCAACTAAGTATTATAAAGAACAAACTGATACTTCCCGTATAACCCACGAGCTTAGATTCAATACCAATGCAGATAACGCTTGGCGTGTGACTGCTGGTATTTTCTATGATGATCAAGAGCTTGAAACTGTTGGTCAATTCAATATTGCCAATACAGACTTAGCTTTGTTCAGTGATTTAGGTAAATCTCTACCAGGCTCAGAAGGCATTAACAGCGACGGCGGGCCGTTCGAGTCAGGCATTAGTTTTGTTAACGATGTGACCCACACCATCGAACAAGTGGCAGTATTTGGTCAGGTTGAATACGATCTTACCGATAAGCTAACCGCTACGTTGGGGGCACGTTGGTATCAAATTGATGACACCTTTAAAGGCTCAACAACCAGCACCGATGTGAGTCGCAGAATTCGCGCCTTTGGTAGCCAAGATCCTGAAGAATTAAACTTAGCAACGGGTGGTGATGGCCCAGGAGTACTTCAAGCAGCTATTGAAAGTGGCCAGTTGGACGTAAGTTTATTAGACGATGACGGCACATTAACAGTCGATGATACTATCTTTAAAGCCTCGTTAGATTACAAAATGAATGACGACATACTGCTTTTTACTACTTACTCAGAAGGATTTAGACCTCCGGTTACCAACCGTCAAGGTGGTGATCTTGCGAGTAATCAAAGTGGTGGGTTTGAAGGTTTCAGAATACCGGTTTATTCCACTACCGATAGTCTAGATAACTACGAGTTAGGTTTAAAAGGTGACTTTTTAGATGGCATTTTACGGGTCAACGCTACAGCCTATTATTCAGAAATTACCGACTTACAAACGTCCCGTTTTGACCCGACTAACATCAGCTTTCTAGTGTTTACCGATAATGTGGGTGATGCTGAGATAAAAGGTTTAGATGCCGATATTACTTGGTTAGCATCAGACAACTTGGTGATCAACGCGGCCTTTAGTTTACTGGATACAGAATTAACCAGTGTTAATGCTGAACTAGCCGGTATTGCACCTGGAGTAGGTGCACAACTACCCTACTCAGCTGAATTTTCGGGTAATATTCGTGCACGTTATTATTTCGAACTTGATGATGGTTACAACGGTTATTTCAATGCTTCAGTTAGCTACACCGGCGATCGTTTGGCCGGTATGACTATGGATGCATACGTAACCGAAGACGCCACTCGATTGATCTATGGCACGGGTTCTGGTTTACCTATCCAAAATGAGGCGGCTGTTTTTGATGGCGTCACTTATGCAGACTCCAATGGCGCTACTTTTCAAGGTGGACGTTATATTCAAGAAAGTTATGCTATTGCCAATGTATCGGTTGGCATCACCAAAAACGACTGGAAAGCTGAGTTTTACATCGATAACCTCACTGACGAAAGTGCTGTACTTTATATAGATACACAGCAATTTACGCCAAAGGTTGTGACAAGTCGTCCTCGTACATTAGGATTGAGACTGTCTTACGATTTCTATTAAGAAAATGTAAGAACGACTAATAAAGGCAAGCGTTTAGCTTGCCTTTATTTTTATGTATGGAAAAATCGTGCAGCAACAATGTTTGTGGCAATAAAAAATCAAATCATCTGGAGGTAACACGTGGTAGTTAACGTCAGCGAAAATGGCATTAAGATTGACGAGATCAAACGTGCATTACAATCAGGCGCTACTGACAACGCCATAACACTTGCTCAGCAGGCACTAAACAAGCCAAATTATGTCCAAGAAAATCCTCAAGAAAGACTCGAAGTGCTATATATTTTAGCGGTTGCCCAGCGCACCAAAGGGTTGATAACTGAGGCAATCGCAACAATTAAAACACTCATCGCTAATGATCCCAATCACGCACGAGCCCATCAAGAAAATGCCTATCTGTGCTTAAGTGCAGGTAACAAACCCGCTGCAGCAACAGCCTTTGCCAGAGCCACTCGGCTTAATCCCGCACTACTATCCAGTTGGCAAAAGCTGCAGCCTTTGTATGCAGAGCTAAACCATCTCGAAGGACAGAAATTTGCGACTCAACGCCTTGAGTATCTTATGCAACTGCCTAAAGAAATTCGAGGCGCTAGGGATTTGATGTATGAAGGAAAATTGGCGGTAGCAGATACCGTATGTCGACGCTTTTTGCAACATCACCCACATCATGCTGAAGCTATGTTGCTACTGGCTGAAATTGGCATTAAATTAAAACTCTACCATGAAGCCGAATTTCTATTGGAAAGCTGCGTTGAGATACACCCAAAACATGAAGCCGCAAGAGCAGAGTTTGTACAATTATTATCTAAATTAGGTAAATTTAGCCAAGCCAAGCAACAGGCCGAACTTTTACTAGACGAACATCCCACACGTCACCAATATATTGCAGCAAAAGCCAGTGCCATGGTGGGCATTGGTGAAGTTGAACAAGCCATCAGCCTGTATCAGCACATCATCAACCAGCGCAACGACCTACCGGGTATACAACTGCTACTTGGACATGCTCACAAAGCCAATGGCAACATTGAACAAGCAGTAGCCGCATATCAACAAGCTTACAAAATTCGCCCTGACTTCGGTGATGCTTACTGGAGTTTGGCCAATACTAAAACCTATGAATTTACCGATAGCGAACTAACACTGATGCAAGCTCAATTGCATAAAGTCGAAGTTGAACAAGACGACAAAGTCCATCTTGAGTTTGCATTGGCCAAAGCTTATGAAGACCGTAAACAATTCGCCAACGCATTTAACTATTACCAAAATGGTAATGCTTTAAAAAATCAGCGAAATCATTACTCTCAAGCCAAATTAAGCGAACAAATTGAAGCACAAAAATCAGTCTTCACTGCAGACTTCTTTAACACTCATCAAGATGTGGGTGACGCCAACCCCGACCCAATATTTATAGTAGGTCTGCCTAGAGCGGGTTCAACATTACTTGAGCAAATACTCGCCTCTCACTCTCAAGTGGATGGCACCATGGAACTCCACAATGTGCTAGGGCTGGCTGCTAGGTTAAGCGGCAGTAAAAGTGGCTATCCAAAAGTTGTGACTGAAATCGACAATGAATACTTCACTCGTTTTGGTAAACAATTTATTGAAGACACTCAGTGTTATCGCCAAGGTGCGGCATTTTTCATAGACAAAATGCCCAATAACTTTATGCATATTGGCCTAATCAAATCCATGTTACCCAATGCCAAAATAATTGATGCTAGACGCGAACCAATCGCTTGTTGTTTCAGTGGTTACAAACAACTATTTGCTGAAGGCCAAGAATTTTCTTACGACCTCGACAACCTTATTCACTATTATCAATCCTATCAGTCTTTAATGACACACTGGGATAGCGTGTTACCCGGCTTTGTATTAAAGGTACAGCACGAAGACGTGATAGATGATCTCGAAAGCCAAGTCAGGCGCATACTAGAATTTTGTCAATTGCCCTTTGAGGCATCATGTCTGCATTTTTACAATACCAAACGCACCATTAAAACCCCGAGTTCAGAACAAGTTCGCCAGCCAATTAACGCTAATGCCAAAGAGCAGTGGAAACATTTTGAGGCTAATCTGACATCCTTGACTGATGCTTTTGGCGCCGTGTAACTTAAAGTGCTGATTTAATGGTAAAGCCTGTTTTACTCTTGATAAGCTAAATTAGATTAAGCCTAGATTATGTGGCAATCTAACACTCAAACACTATCTGGAGTGTTTAATTATCAAAGTATAGGGAAAAATATGAGTAACAAATTGATTGGGATTATTTTAATAGCAGTGGGTCTTGCCTTAGCCGTATGGGGTTACAACGTATTTGACTCAGCAGGCGCTCAAATTAGTCGAGCATTCAGTGGCGATACGCCAATTGAAGCTTGGTTAGGCATGATAGGTGGTGTGATTTGTATCGCAGTAGGTATCGGAAAAGTAAGATAAATACATAGTGAAGGCAGTGATGGAGTCATGCTTTATGCAAATTTCATCCCTGCCTAACTTTTTGCCGCGGCTATTTAGTGATGGTTGTTATACCGTAACCTTTAAGGATCTCTTTTAATTCACCCAAGTGAATTTTTTACATCAACACAATGTTGAGTGCACCAGTCATTTGCCACAAAACGAACTGCTTTCTGCTCTATCTGACCCGCCATTTCTTGACTAACTGCGGCAAAACTTATCAAAGCTGTACAACAAAGTTCAGCAGTTTTTAGTTATCTAATTTGCCTAAATCTATCCATAATTCTTTCCTGTCTAACGGAGTATTAGGCGGCAGATGGGGATTGTTTAATTCGTAAGTTTTGCGGGGTGTTTGCCGCGCTTTATTGATAACTTCACCATAGTGCCACACAAATAGGCGGTCAAAACTACCGTCATTATTAGCAGCCTCCAAACCTTGTTTGATATCATTGATTAATGCTTGATTTTGCTGGTTGACGTAAAAATAGCAGCTCGTAGCTTTGTGCGCCAAGCTGCTTAAATTCAAAACAGTCGCTTCATTGGCAAAAACGTTTAATGAGTAGTAATCACCTTAAATTCTATGGAGCTTGGGTATTGTTCGCTGTGATACAGCTTGTGTTGCGCTTTAACGTAATCTTCTGGTTTGGCGTTAAAGATATTATCGATATATTTTTGAGGGTTCATATCCATAAAAGGGAACATGCTGCTTTGAACCTGAATTTGTAACTTATGCCCACGTTTGATGGTGTGTAATACATCCAAAAGTTCGAATTTAACCAGTGTGGGTTTGTTAGGTTCAAAGGGTTCTGGTGCGCTCATGCTGTTTCTGAAACGTCCACGAATAATGCCCCAGCGCACTAACTCATGGCGGTTACCGGTATCTTTGTCCACTTTATTAGTGGTTTCATCTACACCGGGAAATACATCAACTAATTTAACCACAAAATCGCCAGCACTTTGATCAGTGGATACCCACAGATTGATATCTATAGAGCCCGCAATGGTTTGATCTTCAGTTGCCACTTCGTCATTAAAAACTAAAACATCAGTACGACGAGCGGTAAAGCGTTGATCTTCTGCCATATAGGGACGATCCCAGCCACGACTCACTTTATCTGAGTGCGGAACGGGTTTATTTGGATCGCTAATATAGTCGCTTGAACCGCCTTTTGACTCTTTGTGATCAAGAAGTTTTTCATTGGCTCCCATATATAGCACCACGTCTTTACCTTCTTTTGGAGGCCAAGTAGCAAATTCACGCCAGCGGTTGGCGCCGGTTTCGAACATTGTCGCTTGAGCCAAAGTGACAGTTTTAGCTTCTTTATCTCCTTTAGCATCTTTTAAGTTTTGTTTGAAAAATGGCAATAAAATACCTTCTTGAAACCATTCACTAGTATTAAAACCAAACTCTGCTTCACCCATTTTGCTACCGTCTTCAGCATTCCATTGGCCGTGGTACCAAGGTCCCATAATAAGATGGATATTGTCCTTTTTATTAGCTTTTGACATGGTTTGATAGGTGGCCAGTGGCCCATAAAGATCTTCGGTGTCATACCAACCGCCAACGACTAAGGTGGCGGGTTTTACATTATTAAGGTGTTGTAACACATCCCGAGCCTGCCAATATTCATCGTAATTTGGATGTTCAGTTAATTCGTTCCAAAAAGGGCGTTCGCCTTTAAAATAGTTTTTATTAACATTACTTAACGGGCCAAGATTACGGAAAAAGTCATAACCATCAGGCGTTATTGAATCCATGTCTTTTGGCCAATAAGCAAACTGTCCTTCCCGCTGTTTATCAAAAGTATCGAAGAAAATAAAAGCCATTGGAGTAGAAAATGCACCATTACGATGAAAATCATCATAAAACCAGTTAGCGATTGGGGCTTGAGGTGAAATTGCTTTTAATGCTTTATGGCTATTAATGGCCGCAACAGAAGTATAATACCCAGGGTAAGACGTGCCCCACATACCCACCTTTCCGTTGTTATTTGGAACGTGTTTAACCAACCAGTCAATAGTGTCATAGCTGTCTGTGGCATCATCGGTGGCATTTCCACCTTTATCACCGGCGTCTTGGGGACGCATATTGACGTACTCACCTTGAGACATAAATTTGCCGCGCACATCTTGAAAAACAAATATAAACCCCTCTTTTTCGAAAATGTCACTTGGCCCTAACTTGGTTTTATATTTGTCCGCACCATAAGGGGCAACACGGTAGGGAGTACGCTGCATCAGCATCGGATATTTAGTTGATTTGTCGTACGGGATATAAACCGAAGTGAATAATTTTACTCCATCACGCATTGGAATTTGATATTCATATTTAGCGTAATGAGAACGAATATACTCGGCTCTTTTATCTGCTTCTTTAGTATCTGCAGCTTGCACGAATGTCGTTAACATAACGCAGCAACACAATACGATGAACCTTGATAAGGTTTTCTTATTCATTTAGTGATCCTCTATTATTGGAGTAGCGAATTTTTCGCTATGTGTAGAATACTACTATGGCTAGTGTTGGTATTCTAAGAAAAAACCAAGTAGCTCATCCCAATGATGCACTGAAGTTTGCGTTAAATGCTTTACTCAAATGTAGTAACTCTTTCGAGCTAAATAAGCCAAACGGCTGCTTTGCCCAAGTAAGTTGACATTAACACCGTTTTAAGCCGCCAAATAAAATTAGCTAAAATGTGAGGAACGAACACAGTCAACTTTATGAGTGCACATTGAAAAACCTTATTAGCCGTTTACTTTCATCAACTCTTAATCTTGGTTTATAGAGAAAGCAACAGATTGAATTTTCCAACCTGTCATTGTTTGTACTAATTGCCAGCTTTCCGTTCCCCAGTTTTCTTTTTTATTGTCGCTATAGAATATGTAATCAAAATAAATGGTGGCAATATTATTGTCTGTGTATATTTTAATATTACTGAATTCTTCTCTTGGCTCTGCATCGACAGAGATAATTTGATCAATAAATTTTTCCGGTGACGACGTAAACTTTCTTGTTACAGGAAAATTTTTGTTATCTTCTTTATTTATTTTTTCTATTAAGGCTGTTCGAGTCACCATACTATTTTCTGAAAAAACACCAACCCAAGAAGTGCCAGTTTCAATAAACAAGTCCAAAAACCGCTCCCTATCTTTACTTTGAATCGCTTCATCAAATGCTGTTATTACATCTCGGATTTCTTGGTTTTCAGATGTACTCGCCAGACAATGATTAATACTTAATATATAAATTAGAATAGCAAAGATATATTTCATAAAATTTTCCCTAATAATAATTGAATAAAAATAGTAATTTGTATTGATTGACGGCTTATTATGTATAAGTCTCAGTAACACCCTAACGACTACAAACGTTAATGACAGTAATCTGCCATACAAACAATAAGTTAAAAAGGTTTTTGTATATATTTTCTACCATTTGACACAGATATTTTTGATGCTTTTCAGTAATATCCGAGCATGTAATTAGAAATGGCATAGACAAACAAAACAATGGTTGTACCAATTGCCGCAAGATCTACTGGCATTGCCGTTAGCCAACAACCAAACTTAATTATTAATACAAGCCAGACTTGCGCAAAAAGCACGCCATTGGTCGCTGCGTAGTAGTGAACAATACTGTGATTAATGCCCCCACCAATATAGGTCGCAAAAATGAGCGGAACATAAGTTAAAATTGATTTAGGTGGCTTGAACCAAAAAAGATAATTTAATACAAGTATTGGCAAGATAATATAATAAGCGTAGCGCGACTCAATATGGCGTTTATATATACTGCATCAGGAAACCTAAAAACTCCATAATCGAAGCTAGTAGGCTAACAAATAACCCAACAATAAATGACCATCGCCTCAAAGCTAAGCTTTGAATCATAAGGTATTCACGAAGCGAACTAGGTGTATTATCTAAACTTTCGAGGTTTTCAATTTTAGATTTCATTAACGTTGTATAACGTAGTACAAGGCAATCAATAAATCAGCACAAGAGTTTATTGATGCCCTCATTCAAAAGTTGGTCGAGTAATTCAACAGTATGCTAACTCCATTGGTCATAAATAAACATTACAAGACATTAACAGAGGTAGTACAGCCATAAGCTGTTTGCTGTTCAACAGTTGGTTCACCTGAACTTATAAGTCTTTTTTTATGTAGCGATATGGCAGCTTCTAATTCTTTCTTTAACCCAATGTGTTTTCGATGAACGTAATGATAGGCACCTAAGGTTAGCTTTTTTTCTAAAGCAAAAAATACTGTGCTTGAGTCTATAATACAAACGACTTTCCTAGCCTCCGTGGTTGTGGCAAAAAGCGCATCAACCAAACCTTTTTTTAGCATCTTAGCAACATTCATTGGTTCGCTTACATATCGGCAGTTCAAACCAAGCATAGAGCACAGCGCTCTCCCACCTTCAAAGCCATCAAGCACTGCAATTGAAGAACTTGAGTCTACTTTGCACAACTCTTTACTTAAACAGAAGAAGCCAACTGTTGCATTACCAAGGGGAACATCGATTCTGATCAAATTGGAATATGTATCACCAACGATATTTATTCTTACTGCCTCAGCATCTATCTCACCATTATTTACTACTTTTAGGCCACGCTTTGAAGGGTAGTAAACAAACTGAGGTTTAATGCCAAGTGGAGAATAAATCGATGTTAGAAAAACCTCTGTATTCTTGGCCGCAGTAGTTCCTTTTAAAGACTTATCCAAATTAATGACATGTGCGTGCGTAAAGCTACTCGTAAGTAGAAACAAGAAGCAATAGATAACTTTTGAAGGCATTTAACTTTCTCATATACATTCGCGAAGATAAGTAACTAAAAATAGGTAAAGTGTGCTTTTCTCTACCAACGATGAACTGCCATATGTCCTTTTAGGCCTAAAAATGACGCATATTTTTAGCTATGAAGTTAAAAACCTTAAAATCAAGTATTGAGTAAGGGTAGTTTATTGCAAGCTAAGGCAGTATTAGACTTTCGTATACATATGTATAAAAAACTCCAGCTCTGTCAAAACATAGACTCTTGTCTAGAGAGAACCAACAAAGGCTATTGTTTAGATTATCAGTTAGCTGTCGGTCACACTGAATACCATATAGCTCTGCTAAGCTGGGACAGCTAGCGGATAACATCCCAGTAAACTAGCCAGCCATAATAAATACTGGGACGAAAAAGCAAAGCGTATTTTAATATTTTGGTGAATATCTAAGCGTGACTTTTCGTGTGTGCCTTTATAGTTGATTTGTGGTTGTTTTGGGGATTTCCGGTGCAACTATTATATTAGGTTTGTCGTTTTAGTTATTATCTTAGAGAGCCGTTAGATTGCCATTTTATCAAGGGTGGCTATGTAAATTGGCTCCATTGCCTATTTTGCAACTTTATCGTCAGCAGGTTTACTAATTGCAACACTGAGTTGGTCTGGCGAAGTCGCCCAAGCTATAAAGGAGTCAGCCTCCATAAAACGTTAGCGCGATCGCTGCCAAAAAGCTCATCGTAAAACTTTGCACTAGCCTGCATGTCGTTTGTGCTTAAAGTGACATATGATGCTCATTGAAGTGTCAAGCGATGTTGGCAAAGAAAGGGAGTTATTAGTAGCTAAAAATTAACAGCTTGTAACTCTGTGTTCCAAACAACCATTTTCAAACATAAATAATACATTCAGCAATTGAAGGCTAATAATAAAACCGTTGGTATTCTAGTTGGTAGATACCCACAGATTAATTTCATTAGATCCCGCAATGGTTTGGTCTTCAGACTGTAGTTGAATGTTTGGCAACTCCTAGGTGACGCAATAGGCATACATTGACCAGAAGTTGACCGAGACTTAAGCATGACAGGATGACTAATCAGGACACATTAAAAGTTAGCTTCTTGTGCGTTAGCTCTTCTTAGAAATCAACCTAAATTAGTTGAAGAAATAATAGGAGTAAAAACACTAGAATCAAAAATTTCAACTACATATTTCGTATGGATATCTCAGACTTTACCCCCTGTAATTACAGCTACTTATAAATTGATAAATAATGCTGTTGGGTAAATATTATTGACTACCTTAAGAATTTAGAGTAAAAACTTACTCGTTAATGCAGTATTTAAATATTGTATTAATATTCTAATTTTTAAATTATTTAATAATATCAAGTTAATTAAAGGACGTTAAAATGAAAAAGAATGTAAAAGCAATAGTTTTTGCTCTCTCGGTAGGGGTAGGATTGAGTGGGGTTTTTTCTACGAATTTATTTGCACGCCCAGACAGCTATAGCTGTGACCAGTTGCAATCTCAATGCAGCCAAGGTAATCAGGGTTCGTGTGAGACATATCAACTTCTGTGTCGTCAATGTGAAATTGCTCCAGATACTTGCATTCCATTTTGTGAGAAATATCCAGACCATTCAAGTTGTTAGTAAGTATGTGAACCAGTAATAAATGTCACCAGTAATATTGTTTGTTGATATTTACTGGTGACTTCAAAGGAAGGAGGAATTAATTATGTTTGCAAGTCCCTTTTTTAAAAATTTGATGCTTAAATCGCTATTTATGCTCTGTATCGTAGCAGTTGGATTAGGCGTCGGGTTATTATCCAAAGATGGGATAGAATGGTATCTTTCCGTTCCCATAATTGCAGAAATCAATGGAGAAAAGCATTTTCAAAGTGTAAATGAAAAAGTTGTTATTTACACGGCTGAATGGTGCCCATATTGTAAGAAATTGAAGCAATATCTAACAGAAAAAGGAATCTCTTACGAAGATAGAGACATAGAGCATGGAAATCAAGCAGTTAAGGAATTATACGCGTCGCTTGGTCAACCTGGAATACCTAAAATAGTAATTGGTAATAAAGTAATTAACGGATTTAGTCAAAAAGTCCTTGATATTGAAATTGCTAAATTACAGGCTGATTGATGGCTATGGTGCATTGTAATCTAGATAAAATTAGTAACGCAATTATATATCCGTTAGATAGTTAGAGTCATTGAATATCTATTTCGACGTAGCCGATGCTACTGTTCCCCCCTCGACTCAAGGCTCTCCAATTATTAAGTGAATTTAATGGGCAATTTTCAGGGACGAAAATTGAGTTATGTAATCCCTTCAAACTAGTCACTCGCACATCCATGATGATATGCCCCGAGCTCAGCTCCCATGTCGAGCTGTTCAACTGGGCGAAGCGGTGTTTTAAATAATCTAGTTGAACCCTGCAAAATTTGTAAAATAATTGAATGAAGGGTATTGCCATCAAGTGTTTTTTTATGACACGCATCTTTGTATTTTCCCCTACGTGCCATTTTCAGATGTTAAAAAGGTTTCCCAAACATTTTGTGCCTATTTTATTAGCTGCAGTAAAAAAGTAGGTTGAACGAAGGAATTCGTTTGAAAAATGGCAAGGATACCATCGCGCGCAGCTTATAACCTGAGTGCTTAAGCATAAAGTTACAACAATCTCGTATGTCGCCGCAACTCCTACTCAAACAAAGCCCTATGCAAAGCACAAACTACATCCTGACTATCACTATTACTCACCAACAAAGAAAGGTTATGGGGATTCGCTCCATAACAAATCATTCGTAAATTGTAATCAGCCACTGCCGCAAAAATTTTGCTAGAAACGCCAGCAGCACTGTGCATGTTGTTGCCTACTACAGTGACCAGATCGTAGTTCTCTTCGACTAACACATCACAAAACTGACTAAGCTCTTCGATGGTTTCAAAGTTGAGACGCTCAAGTACTGAGTTGGCTGGGTTATCTAGGGTAAAAGACACCGAGATTTCAGAGGTGGTAATTAAGTCAACACTGAGTTTGTGTTCGGCAATGATGGTAAACACTTTTTGTAGAAAACCCTGGGCATACATCATCTTAGGGGTTTTTACTGTGACCATGACTTGTTCTTTGCGACGCGTGATTGCGCGGTATGAAGGCTCATTTACACAATTTCTGACAATCCAGGTACCGCCCTTTTCAGGCTCTTTACTTGAACCCACAAACACTTTTATATCTTGTCTAAGTGCAGGCTCCATAGTGGCGGGGTGGAGAACCTTGGCACCAAAAGTCGCCATTTCGGCTGCTTCTTCAAAGCTAAGTTCAGGTAGAGGACGGGCGGCATCGGTGATCCTTGGGTCTGTGGTGTAAACACCTATCACGTCAGTCCATATTTCACAGGTTTGGGCATTTAATGCTTCTGCTAGCAAGGCAGCAGTAAAATCAGAGCCACCACGTCCAAGAGTAGTGGTATTGCCTTGTTCGTCTGCGCCAACAAATCCTTGAGTCACCAGCACGGTATCAAGCAGTGTAGGTAACATCAGTTGTTTGGCAGCAATGCCTATTTGTTCTAGATTAGGTACAGCCTGACCAAATTCACTGTCGGTTTTAAGGACATTTCGCACATCAAAATTTTCGGCCTTCACGTTGAACTGGTTGAGTACTGCACTGAACAACAATGAAGACATTCTTTCGCCATGAGATAATAATGCATCTTTTAAATCATCCCTATGGTTTATTTCTTCATGTAACGCTAACTCAGACAAGGAAGTTTGTAACTGTTGAAATTTTGGTTCAACGTCATCAATGTTTTCAAGAGCCTGCAAAATAGCCTGTTGAATATTGTCTATCTCAGTGAGCTTTTGTTTAATTTGTTCTTTCGACATAGCCGTATGGGCAATATCTACTAATAGATTAGTGACACCGGCTGCTGCACTGACTACCACTACTTTGGTATTCGGATTGCCTTTAATAATTTTGACGCAGTTTTGCATGGCGGCAAAATTAGCCACACTTGTGCCACCAAACTTAGCTACATTCAGGTTGTTAATTGCGGTGTTACTCACTATTTGTCACTCATTAAACTAAATCTTGTTGTGCTTAAAAATAACAGTTTTTGTTTATAATTAAAAAGTAAAAGTTAGAGTATGTAATAGTTTTTTTGGAATAGTATATTCGTCTTAATCACTATTTTAAAAAGGCTTATTTCAACACTACCTATTTGCAGTGATTTTCGGCAATATAAGGCATCGTTAATTTACAGAGTTCCAGCAATGCGTTTTTATTTATCTTTACTGATTGTTACAGCCCTTTTGTTGTTTGCTTCACCTTCTTATACAGCTGACCAACCGAGTTTATCTAATTTAACATTGGTTAAAACTCAAGCTCTGTTGAAAAGTGGTGATGTCACCTTGGCTGATTTAGTCGACTATTATTTGAGTCGAATTGACAAATATGATGCTAACGGCAACAAAATAAACGCAGTTGCACAGCTTAATCCTGCCCTAGAGCAACAAATAGCCTTGTTACAAGGTAAAATAGACGATAAAAAACCTTTGGGTACTTTATTTGGTGCTGTTGTGTTGTTGAAAGACAATATCGATGCCAAAGACATGGTGAACAGTGCTGGTTCTTGGTTAATGCGTGAACATCAACCTAAGCAAGATGCGTTTGTAGTGGCGCGTTTAATCGCAGAAGATGCGTTGATTTTAGGCAAGGCGAATTTGTCGGAATGGGCCAACTTTCGGTCATCAAAATCATCTAGCGGTTGGAGTAGTTTGCATGGGCAAACACTTAACCCACACGATCCCACGCGTTCGCCTTGCGGTTCGAGCGCAGGTTCTGGCGCAGCTATTGCTGCCGATTTTGCATTATTAGCCGTAGGTACTGAAACCGATGGTTCAGTCACCTGCCCTGCTGCAGTTAACGGCATTGTGGGTATCAAGCCTACATTAGGTTTGCTTAGCAGAAGCGGCATTATTCCTATTGCCCACTCCCAAGATACTGCAGGCCCGATGACGCGCACCGTCACCGATGCAGTTGTTATGTTAGAAGCCATGATGGGTAAAGATCCTAAAGACGAAGCCGCTTTAGCGCCTATTAGCTTGAGTCAGCACCTAAAAATGGGCGGCCTTAAAGGCAAACGTATTGGCGTAATGCGCAATATGATGGGTTATCACCCAGATCTGGATCAAGTTTTTAATCAACAACTGGCGGTGTTAGAAAAAGCCGGCGCTATCATTGTTGATAATGCTGACATGGAGACCAAGGGAAAATGGGGCGACGATGAGTACACCGTTTTGTTGGCTGAATTTAAAGCGGATTTAAATCAATATTTGACTCAATCAAAAGCACCGTTAAAAAGCCTTGAAGAAGCGATTGCCAAAAACATTGAGTTTGCCCCGCGCACAATGCCGGTATTTGCTCAAGAAATATTTATTGCTGCCCAAGCCGCACCCAATCTAGACGAAAAGGCCTATTTAGACGCACTGGCCAATAGTAAACTACTCACAGGTGTTCAGGGTATTGATGCCACCTTAGCCAAACATAATGTGGATTTTTTAATTGCACCTACCACAGCACCTGGTTGGAAAATTGATCATGTCAATGGCGACAACTATATGGGTTCGGCAGGCTCGGCGTCCGCTGTCAGCGGGTATCCACACATCACTGTGCCTATGGGTAAAGTGCAGCATATGCCGGTGAATATTAGCTTTGTGGGCGGTAAATTATCAGAAGCAGTGTTAGTTCAAGCCGCTTATGAGTTTGAACAACTCACCCAAGCAAGGGTTTCTCCTAAACTTTAAAGAGTCTTTTTAAACCTACGCCTTTATTGAACTGGGATCACCACGGTATCCCCTACTTGGATACCGTTTTGGGCAAACCAGCCTTGATTCATTTCCCACGCATATAGTACTTGCTGTGATGAACTTGTGGTTGATAAGTCGTGGGGCTGCATGGCTTTGATATCAGTAATTTTGCCATCTGCCCCAATAAAAGCCACATCAAGGGGGATAAGGGTATTTTTCATCCACATGCCAGCTTGTCTCGGCTGTTTAAAATTAAACAACATGCCGCAGGTTTTACACATTGCTTCTCTGTGCATTAAGCCTTGTGCGCGTAATTCAAAGGTATTGGCGTATTCTAACGGGTAAATTTGCTGGTTAACCTTGACTTGGATCTGTGGAAATACAATATCTGCCGAACTAGAAAAGCTCAGGCTAGCAATAAAGGTTATTAAAATAAGCTTGTAAGAAAAACGAAAAATAGGCATATATAAATGACTTAAGAAAAGTTAGATGAACAGGTTACAGCTTTTTGCAGGAACAGCCCATGTCTTTATTGCTGGTTTGCCATTCTTGATAGTCGCCTTGCACACATCGCTGCTGTAAGGTTTTGCATTCTAGCGGATTATATTTTACCTCAGTATCTGCACCATCAGCAACGGCACTGCCGACTATTTGTCTGACATGATTTTTAGTACATGCAACAGACAAAGTGACCATGGCGACTAACAACATCATCTTTACAGAAAGTTTCATTGTTCATCCTAATCAAAAATGCTTAATCATCTGAATAATAATTAAGCAAAAAGTTCAGATTGATAGCAAAGTTACAAGAGGAAGCTGATTTGACGCATAAGTTGGGTGGGATAAGTAAAACAAGCCTCACGGCTTGTTTTACTTTAACTGATAAAAATGTACTAGTTTAGACTGGATCTGCAATTCTAACTGGCACAGCCTCGGCTGGTGCTGTAGTTAGCTGTTCAAGAGGTGGTGCAAAATCAGTTAAGTTAATGCCTTCAACTGCTTTTTTGTATTCTTCCAAAGTAGGCGTACGGCCCAAAATGCTTGAAAGAACAACCACAGGTGTAGAGGCAAGCAAAGATTCACCTTTTTTACCTTCAGCGTCTTCTACCACACGACCTTGGAATAAACGTGTTGAGGTAGCTAACACAGTATCGCCTTTTTCAGCTTTTTCCTGATTACCCATACATAAGTTACAGCCGGGGCGTTCAAGATACATAATGTTTTCGTATTTGGTACGCGCAGTGTTCTTAGGCACAGCGTCATCAAATTCAAAACCTGCATATTTCTTCAGCACGTCCCAATCACCTTCAGCTTTGAGCTCATCAACAATATTGTAGGTTGGCGGTGCAATCACTAATGGGGTTTTAAATTCAACTTTGCCATTTTGTTTCTCAATATTTCTCAACATTTGAGAAATGATCTGCATATCCCCTTTGTGCACCATACATGAGCCTACAAAGGCGAGGTCAACTTTTTTGCTACCTTTGTAATATGAAACGGGTCTGATGGCGTCGTGGGTATAACGCTTTGATACATCAGCGTTGTTAACGTCGGGATCGGCAATCATTGGTTCGTCAATGAGATCGAGATCCACCACTAATTCTGCAAAATATTCAGCATTGTCATCTGGTCTTAGAGCTGGTTTTTCTCCTGATTTAATCTCAGAAATTCGCTTATTCGCTTTATCAATTAACCCTTGAAGCACTTGCGCAGCATTGTCCATGCCTTTGTCTATCATTATTTTAATGCGGCTTTTGGCTATTTCTAGGGACGCAATTAAGGTGTCATCTTCAGAAATACAGATAGAGGCTTTCGCCTTCATTTCAGCAGTCCAATCGGTGAAAGTGAAGGCTTGGTCGGCAAGTAAGGTACCAATATGCACTTCGATCACTCTACCTTGGAAAACATTATCACCAAATTTCTTCAACATTTGAGCCTGCGTAGCATGCACCACATCGCGAAAATCCATATGGCTTTTCATGTGGCCTTTAAACGTCACTTTTACAGATTCTGGGATAGGCATGTTCGCTTCGCCAGTCGCCAGCGCAAGGGCAACCGTTCCCGAATCAGCACCGAATGCTACACCTTTAGACATTCTAGTGTGGGAGTCACCACCAATAATTAGCGCCCATTCATCAACGGTAATATCATTCAATACTTTGTGAATAACATCGGTCATTGCGTGATAAGTACCTTTGGGATCTCGTGCTGTGATAAGGCCAAACTTATTCATAAAGCTCATTAGCTTAGGAATATTAGCTTGTGCTTTCGAATCCCATACTGAAGCGGTATGACAACCTGATTGATACGCACCATCCACAATAGGCGAGATAACCGTGGCAGCCATAGACTCTAATTCTTGAGACGTCATTAAGCCGGTTGTATCTTGAGAACCTACAATATTAACGGTTACACGTACATCAGATCCCGCATGAAGTGCAGTTTCTGAAGCAACACCTACAGCGTTTTTATTGAATATTTTTTCAACGGCAGTTAAACCTTGGCCTGCATGAGAAATTTCTTTAGAAGCCGCATAAACCGGCTTTAACGCTACGCCGAGAGTTTCAGCGGCGAAAGTTTGTAATTGTTTACCAAATACAATGGCGTAAGACCCACCAGCTTTCATAAACTCAACGGCTTGAGGGTTAAAAGCGGAAGAAATATCCACCAGCTCTTTATCGCCATTAAATAACTTTTTCTGTTTAGTATTAATGGTCAGCACTGTGCCTGTTGCGACCGAGTAAGTTTGCTCTAGAACCGGGTCGCCGCTTTCGTTAAGTACGGTATTACCCTTAGCATCAAGCTTTTTAACCCAGTTTTTAAGATCTAAACCAATACCGCCGGTCACACCAACAGTGGTTAAAAAGATAGGTGAAATACCGTTGGTGCCTGCAACTACAGGAGCAAAATTTACAAATGGAATATAAGGGCTTGCTTGCTCACCGGCCCATAATGCCACGTTGTTTACACCAGACATTCTAGAAGAACCTACACCCATGGTGCCTTTTTCAGCGATTAACATCACCTTTTTGCCTGGATGTTGTTTTTGTAATGCTTGGATTTCAGCTTGAGCAGCAGGAGAAATCATACACTTGCCGTGTAATTCTCGGTCTGAACGAGAGTGAGCTTGATTACCTGGAGATAATAAATCCGTAGAAATATCACCCTCTGCAGCGATATAAGTCACTACAGCAATTTCTTCGTCTATTTCAGGCAGTTTGGTGAAGAAATCCGCTCTGGCATAACTTTCGAGAATATCTTTGGCAACGTCATTGCCTGCTTTAAACGCAGCTTCAAGACGGCTGGTATCTGCTTCATATAAAAACACTTGGGTTTTTAATACTTCAGCAGCTGGTTTAGCGACAGATGCGTCATCAGATAGGGCTAAATCTAAAAGCACTGCTACCGAAGGTCCACCTTTCATATGGGACAACAACTCAAATGCAAAGGTGGGGGTAATTTCTTCAACTACAAATTCACCTAGAATGATTTCTTTTAAGAATTTAGTTTTTACAGCTGCGGCGCTGGTCGTTCCCGGCAAGGTGTTATAAATAAAGAAATTAAGCGACACTTCTCTGTGTTCATGGGCCGAGTCTTTAATTTGCTCGATAATTTCAGCTAATAATTCAGCCCCATCAATTGGCTTCGGCGCCAATCCTAAGTCATTTTTTCGACTTTCAATTTCTTCAATGTATTCTAAAAATAAACTCATATACCACTCCAAGGGCTATAACTTGCTATAACCTGCTAATAGTATGCTCATTAGCAGGGTAAAATTTTGTCGACAGTTTACCTGATTTTCTAACTATTAAGCATCATTTGGTAAAATAAGCGCTGTGCCATGTAACCGTACAATTATAAGGGTTAATCAACAAAAGTGGAATTAGCCGATGCTTTAGTTTGCTTATAATCAATATTTATTTAATTTATAAGTTATTGAAATTAACAGCTTTTTAACAAATTAAAGCATTTAGCTATTTTGCTACGACACGGTAAATTTTGCCATCTTCGCTATCAGATAAAAGGTAAATAGAACCATCCGAATGCACCCTTACATCGCGTATTCTTTGCTCAAGTTCTTTAAATAAAGAGACTTGTCCCACAACATCCATATCCTGCATTTGTACCCAACGCACTTCTTTAAATTTGAGTGCGCCCACTAACAAATCACCATTTAAAGACTTAAACATTTCACCTGCATGCACCGCCATACCTGAAGGCGCGATAGACGGAGTCCAGTTTACAAGAGGTTGTTGCATATTGGGGTATTCAGTAAAAGGGCTGATGCGTGAACCTATATAATCATTGCCGTAAGTAATCACTGGCCAACCGTAATTGACTCCTGCTTGGATAATATTGAGTTCATCGCCGCCGTCTGGCCCGTGTTCGTTGGAAAAAATCACTTTCCTTGCCGGGTCATACAAAATGGCTTGTGCATTTCTGTGACCGTAACTGAAAACGTAGTTCCTTAATGAAGCGGCATCTTTCCTTAAGAAGGGATTATCTGCGGGAATACTGCCGTCGTCATTAACACGTAGCACTTTACCAAGCTGACTATTAAGCTTTTGGGCATCTTCTCGATAATCAAAACCATCACCGCTGGTGATCAATAATGAATTATCAGGCAAAAACGTCATACGTCCAGCAAAGTGCACGGGCGTATCTTTAAATGGACTGACAGTCAGTATTATCTGTTGTTGCGTAAGCTGATTGTTACTCAACTTAGCACGCATCACTCGTAACGCATTTTTATTCTCTGAGCCAATGACGTAAGACAAATACACCCAACCATTAGTTTGATAATCAGGATGAAGCACCACATCTAGCAGCCCACCTTGCCCTTTTACAAAGATGTTATCTGGTAACCCTAGTACTGGCTCTAGGGCGTGATCCACCCGTACAATTTTTAACTGTCCGCTGCGTTCTGTGACCAACATCTCACCATTAGGTAAAAATGCCAATGACCATGGAAAACTTAAACCTCCTACAATTTCTTTTATTTCGTACTCGGGAAAGCGGTTATCTTGCCCATTGGCACCCCCAAAATACATACTTATGGTTAAAGTGAAAATAGGGACGTAGCTTTTGAGACTGCTTTTGACGTGGTTGGTAAATCGCATAATTCGAGTGCCTCTGAAGAAATATATCATTGTGACTTGTGTTGAATTTATGATTGAGTTGACTCATGATTGCGCAGTTCCTGATCCGATGCAATTACCTCAATGTAAGTGACCCATATGAAATCTAAATTTTACCTCAGGCTATGCACACATTTTCTGGTGGCCGTTATTTTCACTTTTGTGTTGGCAAGTTTGTTTCATAGCCAATTTGTCATGGCTGAATTGATCAATATTGGAGTGGAGATTTCTTTTAACGACCGGCTCAGTATGAGTATTGATGATTTATTAGGCCTATTACCCACTTATGGCGTAGTCGTAGCCGTAAGTTTTTTGATTGCTTTTATTGTTGCGGGTCTATTAATCAAGCGCTTTAAGTTTAACCCTTACATCCTATATTCTTTGGCAGGAGGCATGGGCATCGCTGTAGCACTTTTAGCCATGTATCCTATTTTAGAAATCACCCTTTTAGCCGGAGCACGCAGTACTTTTGGATTTATATGCCAAAGTCTAGCAGGGGTAATGGGGGGCTGGATTTTTAGTTATTTACGAATTTACAAGCAGAGCAGGCCAATTATAAATAACTAGATACTATTATTTATAATTGGCCTGCGACAACGGCATTTGATTAAGCGAATAAAAAACTAAAATTTTATATTATATAGTTATAAATACATTTACTATTTGTTGATTAAAATAAAAATGTTTCGATTTAAATACTCGGATAGGAGGAACACTTTTTAAACAAGCTCTGTGTTTGTGCTATGGACGGATGAATTTCTGCTGTTATTACGATGATGGTAGGTAAACACCTCTAAATTTAAAATATTAACTACATTATTTTAAATAGAATAAAAAAGGCATTACGTATGCTCACCCTTCGCACAAAAAAAGACAAAGAAAACTCTTCTATAAGCCAAGCTTTACATCGTTCTTTAGCGGTCATCGAATTTACGCCAAATGGCGAAATCATCCATGCAAATGATAATTTCTTAAACACAATGGGTTATTCTTTTGCTGAAATAAAAGGCAAGCATCATAGTATCTTCGTTGAACCCTCTGAGGTATCGGGCTCTGATTACAGAAAATTCTGGGACAGCCTCGCAAACGGCAAATTCAGTCAAGCAGAATTTAAACGAGTCACTAAAAACAAACAAATTGTTTGGTTAAACGCCACTTACAATCCAATAGTTGATTCAAAAGGAAAAGTAACAAAGGTCATAAAGTTTGCCACTGATATTACTCAAAATAAACTACGCAATGCTGATTTAGCAGGGCAAATTTCCGCTATTCATAAATCTCAAGCGGTTATTGAATTTGATGTAAATGGCAATATTCTTTTCGCCAACGAAAATTTTTTAAATGTTATGGGGTATCGTCTAGATGAAATTAAAGGTAAACACCATTCAATTTTCATCACCCCTTCTGAAGCTAGATCAAACGAGTACAAGACATTTTGGCAGGAATTAAAGCTAGGTAAGTATCAAGCAGCACAATATAAAAGATTGGGGAAGGCTGGTGTAGAGGTTTGGATAGAGGCGTCTTATAACCCCATATTAGATATGAATGGAGACATACTAAAGATTGTTAAGTTTGCCACTGACATTACCCAAAATATTCAGCAACAAGCACAATTTAGCTTGTTATCTCTGGTGGCTAATGAAACTGACAACTCCGTAGTTATTACTGATAAAAATGGCCTCATTGAGTATGTAAACCCTGGATTTAATAAACTGACCGGATATAGCATAAACGATGTAATAGGCCGCAAACCTGGAGATATATTGCAAGGTAAACACACAGACAAAAACACAGTAGCGCGGGTTCGAGAGAATATTAAAAATCGCAAACCTTTTTATGACGAAATATTAAACTATGATAAACAAGGTAATCCTTATTGGATCAGTTTAGCGATTAACCCTGTGTTAGATGATAACGGAGACTTAAGTAAATTTATCTCAATACAAGCGAATATTGATGAAACTAAGCGACGTTCACTGGAAAACGATATACGCCTTGATGCGATAGGGCTGAGTAATATTACAATGGAATTCTCACCTAGCGGACTATTATCCTTAGCCAATCCACTGGCACTGCAAACTTTAAAAGTAGAGGATTTTAGTCAACTGAAAAAACTAACTGAAAACCTAAAAGGCTATGTTAGTCCAGATAGTTGGACGAAATTGCAGCAAGGTGAATTTGTTAATACTGAATTGACTATAAGTAATAAGGAACAAAACGGAGTTAGATTAGCCGTTGCTTTGTCACCAGTTCTTGATTCAGAGGGCCAATTAAATAAGATATTATTATATGGTTCAGATGTGTCTGAGCGGAACACTGTGATTGCCCGAACACACGGCGCGATGACCCAAGTCATGGAGCGAATTTCCAACATTATCCAAACCATCAACAATATATCTAACCAGACCAATTTACTAGCACTCAATGCGGCAATTGAATCAGCAAGAGCTGGAGAAGCTGGCCGGGGCTTTGCCGTGGTGGCTGACGAAGTAAGGAATCTTGCCAGAAGCACCACAGAATCTGCACAGGAAATTGGCGAGTTGATAAATGAAACCAAAGTGCATGTTGATCAATTATCTAGCTATATGAGTAATGCTGAAAAATAGGCAGCTAATCGAGTAACAGATAAATAAGACATAACCCCGTAAATACCACTTACATTTTAAAATATACTGTACAGAGTGTAAGTGGCATCTCTGCTAATTAATCATTTAATACCAATCTTTTACTCAGAAAAGTGCGCTAGCAAATAATCAATTGCTAAACGCGCTCGCATAGGTAAAAAACGGCGATTTTGATACACCACCCAGCTGTGTGAGTCGGTACGCCAAAAAGTATTCAATATAGGCACTAACTGTGCATCTTTCACGGATTGTAAAAAGTTATGTTGTGGCATATACGCAATGCCTAAGCCTTGTTCACATGCATTGACTACCGCATGGGCATTATTGCTTTTCCACCGACCCTGCACTTTTATGTTCTGCTGATCTCCTTGCTGCTCAAACAACCAATGGTCATTATTTGAAATAATACAGCTATGATTTTTTAAATCGCTGGGATCTTTAGGTATGCCATATTGGGTCAAATAGGATGGGCTAGCAACAGCCATCATTGGATGAGCCAATAACTTGCGTGCCACCAACCCTGAGTCTTCTAACTTGCCGTATCGGATCGCAAAGTCGATGCCTTCTTCAACAAAATTAACTTTTTTACTATTGAAGTCAATATCGACGGATAATTCTGGGTGCTGCAACGCAAACTCCATCAATGCGGGAGCCACTTGTTGCTCTGCAAAAGTGCCTGCTGCGCTGACTCTTAAGGTACCAACCAGTTTAAGTTGCTGAGTATTAATCTGTTCGTTAGCTTGTTGCAGTCCAATGACTAACTCTTTGCACTGGTGATAATAATTTAACCCTGTGGATGTCAGACTGACCAATCTAGTCGTGCGTGCAAATAAAGCACAACCTAAACGTTTCTCTAATTTTGAGACTTGCCGACTCACATGGCTTGTGCTGCAACCCAGCTGTTTAGCTGCAGCAGAGAATCCCTGACTCTCTGCCACGCTGACAAATTCAACAATACCTTCAAAGTTTTCCACAGTTCTCTCTCTTACTGCTAATATTTTACTGCTAACTATTATTGCTATATAACAACAGTAATTTGTCATTTAAGCATATTGTTGTCAATTCGATTAGCAATTAAGCTAGTCTCAACGTAAAGAAAGTGAATTTTCAAGACTAACTAAGGACAATCATAATGAAAAAAATACTTATTCCAGTAACAAATCACGCAACCTTGGGTACAACCGACCAAGCAAACGGCACTTATTCACCAGAACTCACTCATGCGTTGCATGTGTTTTTAGAAGCAGGGTTTGAATATGACATTGCCTCGATTAAAGGTGGCAAAGCCCCTATGTATGGTACTGATACTGAAGACGATCCGGTTAACGACACAATACTTAAAAACCAAGAGTTTCAAAATAGGATCAATAATACTATTCCCGTATCGAACATTAATATCGATGATTACGACGCGGTGTTTTATCCGGGTGGGTTTGGATTGTTGTCTGATTTAGCCAGCAACAAAGACTTTGCATTACTCAGTGCCAAACATTACGAAAATGGTGGGGTTATCGCTGCCGTATGTCATGGCCCGGCTGCTTTGTTGCCCATCATATTAAGCAACGGAGAAAGTTTATTAGCCAACAAGTCTGTCACCGGTTTTACCCGTGAAGAAGAAATAGATTTCGGCACTATTGATGACGTACCGTTTTTACTAGAAGAGTCCCTTGCTCGTAATGCAGCTCGTTATAACAAGGTTCAGCCTTGGGGTGAATTTGTTGTAGAAGATGAAAGAGTCATTACAGGTCAAAACCCTACCAGTGCTCACGCTGTAGGTGAAGCCTTAGTTAACCGTTTAATTAAATAAACATTTAATGTGGAGATCAGGATCCCCTTCGATCTCCACATTACATCTTTTTTGACCTGACTTTTCTCAGTATTAACCTTCCTGCAAAATAATTTTAAATAATTGTTTAATTAGTATGCGATTTCTAATTTATATCCTTAATATGCTTTCCATCGAAGCGAAACATTAAATTTTAAATACTTACGGAGTAAACATTATGAACAACATCGACATGATTAAAGAAAAAGCCGCTACTGCTGAAGATATGGCGCGTAAAGTATGGTTAGCTGGTCTTGGTGCATATGGTAAAGGCTACGAAGAAGTTAAGGGTCGTTTTGAAACCCTTTCAACTGATTCAAACAAATTGTTTGATGAACTAGTCATTAAAGGCCAAAAGCTTGAAACTGAAGGTAAAAGCAAAGCGAAAGAAGTTAAAGCTAAAGTGGTAGCTAAAACTGAAATCGAAACTCGCATCGAGTCAGTTCGCACCAAGCTTGGTTTGAACAACACTGACACTGAGCAGAAAATCGAAGAATTAAGCGCCAAAATCGACGCTTTGACCGATGCAGTGGCTAAATTAGCTGCTAAACCTGCGGTAAAAAAAGCTTAATATCAGTCTAATTAATAAGTGATAAATTAAAGAGAGCCTTTTGGCTCTCTTTTTTATACCAAAAAATATTCCTTAAAACTCTTTTCGCAATGCACGCCTAGATGCCTTATCAACCAAACTAAACAGTTTATCAATCCTATTTTTCTCACTAGATACCTGATGACCGACCACTTTAACTAATTTGCATTTTACGCTAGAGGTTAATCGATAAAATTCTTGGTACAGTGCATAATTATTTAGCATCTTATTTTTACTAGATAAATAGTGATTCTGTTCGAGACCACTACGTCTGTCCGGCAAACCAATAATATTTTGAGAATCGGTATACAGGCTCAAAGTGATATCGTTTTTGTCAGTCAAGGCAATAGTTTCATTCAGTGACCACAACAAGGTTTGTAATTCTAATTTAGTCGAACTTGTTTGTTCAAAACGTTTAGTTTTCACCCTCTCTTTTAGTATGTCTATAGACATACTTTGATCAGATACAACAAGATAAGCCCCATATCCTACCTTTAACAATGAATTGACACTTCCGTCAGTAAAAACCTGTAAGTGATGCATTATTCTGTGACTTAGCGTACCTTCCTTTTTTTAGTGCTTGATTTGCCACCCTTAGCTTGTTCAGCCTTAGCTGCTTCGTTGTGGGGTTGATTGTCACTAAAACGAGTTAATCCCTTCTGCGCTTTTGCCGCATTAGCAGACTTACCTTTGGCAAAGGCTTTGTTACCTGAACGTTTCGCGAAATCTTTTTGATCGCGGCCTTTAAGTTCATTACGGCTTTCTGCTGGCACTAAACATTTTGGGCTATTGCCAATCAGGTGCGCCTTGCCCATTTCTTTGAGGGTTTTACGCAATAGTGGCCAGTTAACGGGGTCGTGATACCGTAAAAAAGCGCGGTGTAAACGTCGGTGAATTTCACCTTTAGGCACTTCAACTTCTTCACTTTTATGATTCACTTTATGTATCGGATTTTTACCGGTGTGATACATAGTCGTGGCATTTGCCATGGGTGATGGATAAAAGTTTTGTACTTGGTCTAATTTAAAGTTGCGTTCTTTGAGCCATAACGCCAAATTCACCATGTCCTCGTCTTCAGTACCCGGATGCGCTGAGATAAAGTAAGGAATAAGATACTGATCTTTGCCCGCTTCTTTGGTGTATTTGTCGAACAACACTTTAAACTTGTCGTAGGTGCCCATACCCGGCTTCATCATCTTATCTAGCGGGGCTTTTTCGGTATGTTCTGGGGCAATTTTTAAATAACCCCCTACATGATGGGTGACTAGTTCGCGAACATAATTTGGATCTTCAATGGCCAAGTCGTAACGTACACCAGATGCAATTAAGACTTTTTTCACACCTTCAACATCACGGGCTTTACGGTAAAGTTCTACCGTAGGTGTTTGGTCGGTATCTAAGTGCCCACAGATTTCTGGCCATACGCAAGACAAACGGCGACAAGCTTGTTCCGCTTTAGGGCTTTTACAACGCAACTTGTACATGTTCGCCGTTGGGCCACCAAGATCGGAGATAACGCCGGTAAAACCGGGAACTTTGTCGCGAATTTCTTCTATCTCGCGAATAATCGATTCTTCTGAACGACTTTGGATCACCCTGCCTTCGTGTTCGGTAATCGAACAAAAAGTACAACCACCAAAACAGCCACGCATGATATTAACCGAGGTTTTGATCATATCGTATGCTGGTATCTTGGCTTTGCCATAACTAGGATGCGGCACCCGCGCATAGGGTAAATCAAACACGGCATCCATTTCTTCGGTTTCTAATGGATAAGCCGGTGGGTTGATCCAAATGATGCGATCACCATGGCGCTGCACCAATGCACGGGCACAACCTGGGTTGGTTTCTTTATGTAAAATACGTGACGTGTGAGCGTAATGGGTCTTTTCGGCACGTACCACATCATAAGCGGGCAGCAATACGTAAGTTTTATCCCAAGGTTTCACTCTTTGAGTTTTCGAAGTAAAAGGCTGAACCACTATCGGTTGCGCTTTTTGCTCTTCGATAGCCGCTTGTCTTTCCGCTTCTGAGGAGACCGCACATTTATCTTCGATAGTTTCGTAGGGGCTAATAATAGCTTCAATTTTACCAATACTGTCTAAGTGGGTGGAATCCACACCTTGCCAGCCAGGCAAAGGTTCTTTACGAATAACCGCTGTACCGCGAATATCTTGCATTTGGTCAATGGTTTCACCAGCAGCAAAACGGTGCGCCATTTCAAGCAAAGGACGTTCGGCATTACCAAACATCAACATATCGGCTTTTGAGTCAAACAACACACTACGGCGCACTTTGTCTGACCAATAATCGTAATGAGCAATACGTCTTAAACTGGCTTCAATACCACCAATAACCACAGGTTTTTTGTAGGCTTCTTTACAACGCTGAGTGTAAACCGTGACGGCACGATCTGGGCGTTTTCCGCCTTCGTTATTAGGGGTGTAGGCGTCATCGTGACGTAACTTACGTTCAGCCGTATAACGATTTATCATTGAGTCCATGTTGCCTGCGGTCACACCAAAAAATAAATTTGGCTCACCAAGCTGCATAAACGCATCTTTGCTGTGCCAATCAGGCTGAGAAATAATCCCTACTCTAAAGCCCTGCGCTTCTAATGTACGGCCAATCACCGCCATACCAAAACTAGGGTGATCGACATAGGCATCACCGGTAACCAGAATAATGTCGCAGCTATCCCAACCAAGTTGATCCATCTCTTTGCGCGACATAGGTAAAAACGGCGCTGGCCCAAAACATTCCGCCCAATATTTAGGGAATGAAAACAAGCCGCGATCCGCTTTCATACGGGCGACAGGTTTGGATCGAGAGGCAGGTTGAATAGTTGGCATTATGGTCTCAAAAAATATCTAAAAAGCTGTTCAAAAAATCGGCGGGATTATAACAGAATACTTACGGGGCTGTTGATCTAAAACAACAGTCCTAAAAACAAGTTGAAACAATCGCGCATTACTTTTACGGAATTGAACTCGTCTTCAATCAATCAGGCGTTTTTCAAATTTGAGTTAGTTCAAGTCTGATTGTCGTCTATGAGCGATGTAGTCATTCAAGCAATCACAGCCGAACGACTTCTTTGCCTCAGTAAGCCGACGGATCGAGCACCTAGTAATTTCAGGGTAACGCGACCACGCCGAATTAGGCCAATACTTCTGAATGAATTAGTTTGCCATGGTTTTTTAATCCAAGCATACTCACACATATTATTTACTTTACAAAAAGTTACTTTTTAATGAAGTCTCTAATACTATTGGCCATATTATCGTTCGGTATAGCATTTCAAGCCAAGTCTGCTGAGTTATCAGCACAGGATATAAATGATATCAAAGCGTCGTCAAAGGAGTGGGTTAAAGCATATAACCTAAATGACTGGAAAGGACTCGCTGATTTATTCGCATTAAACGCTACAATGATGCCTCCTAACAGCGTTGCCATAATCGGTCGAACGGACATAGCATCATGGCAAGAAAAGAATGAAAGTGGATTTCGTATAGCGTTTGAGATTCAAGAAATATCTGGTAAAGAACATATTGCTTACGTTAGCGGCCGTTCTTGCGTATATATCCCTGACGGTAAAGGTGGTTTTGGGATAGATGTTGGGAAGTTTCTTGAAATTCGAAAAAAACAGAAAAATGGTGAGTGGCTAATTCATGCTGATATTTTCAACTCTGATGCTGCTGTAGGTAGCGAGCTCCTTAATAGCTGCCCATTCGAAACGATCCAAGAATAAGCCATTTGGGATCTTTAGCTTTCTTTTTTGGCACATCAATAGGCTCGAGTATCGAATTAAAAATATCCAGTGGTTAAGAACTTGGATGAGTTACTTTAAAGTGAGTCAGTTAATGTTGTTGCTTGGCGCGCCATTCACCCGGTGCAACGCCAATATAGCGTTTAAATGCTTTCTGAAAAGCGGCGTCTGAACTATAACCAATGTGCTCAGCAACATGCACAATGCTCATACCATCAGATAACAGCTTTGTGGCGATCTGCATTCTCCAAAGGTTTATATATTGCATAGGAGGCTGTCCGACGAACTGATTAAATCTCTCGGCCAGTGATGAACGAGACATACCGCATTCTTTAGCCAGTAATGCTAAGGTCCATTTTTTGAATGGTGCTTGATGAATTAATATCAAGGCCTTACCGACCAGCTCATCTCCCATGGCAGTCAGCCAACTGTAATTATGCTCTTCATGACTATTTTCCATGTGTTGGCGCAGAGCTTGAGTAAAAATAAGTTCACTTAGTTTAGTGACAATGTTTTTTGCTCCTTCACTGGACTTGCTCATTTCATCTAAAGTAGAAATGAGCAATTGCTTCATTAATCCGTCGTTGCTCATATGTGCTTTTACGACCAATATTTCTGGTAGTGTTTTTAACAGCGGATTTAAAGGCTTTGCATTAAATCCAATGTAGCCACAAACCAGTTTTGACCGTTCACCTTCTTCACCAATTTTTACCACAGTAAAAGGGTGTTTTTTTGCTGCCGTTTGTTGGTAAAAACTAGCATCAGCAGCGGTTCCGTGCCAGTTATTGAGGTTTGACGTCATAACATGGCTCGACCCCATCGGAAACATAACCACATCCCCTGATTCAAGTCTCAATGGGGCGATTACTTCGTTATCAGATTTTACCCAGCCACCGCCATCTAACATAATATGAAAAGGAATGACGTGCTCTACGTCGGGCAACATAAACCCACCAATGACATTCATTGGTGGGTTAACTAACACCCAAGGCTGACCAGCTTCTACTTCAAAGTACAGGGCGCCCTTGATGTGAATGGTATCGAGCACATCTGACAATACATCCATATAACTCTTCCTTAGTTTTATCCAAAAAACCAAATCATTCAGTTTTTTGCGCTGGAGCGTATAAAGAACAGGAAATTAACGTTGAGAGTGTAGCTTAAAAAATGGACGATCGGACATAAATTAAGGAAGATTGGCCATTAACTTATCGGTTGATATAACCCAAGATTAGGGCAGTTTTTATACTTGGCAACCCAGATTGTTTTGCTAACTGCGAATTGCCATTGCTATGGCTCAGTAAAAGTTAATTCAATAACGCGCTAAGAACCTTAAACAGTAATTAATAGGAGCACTACGTTAATGAACACAATATGTTTTCAAAAAATGGATGGGACCACTGTAGAAATAAATAAAAGCGATGTTAAAAAACAATTATCAGGTGAAATGATCGAGCCAAGTTCACAACACTATGACCAAGCCCGTGCCTTATGGAATGGCATGATAAATATATTGCCAAGCTTAATTGTCAGAGTAAGCAATGAACAAGATGTGGTAAAGGCTGTCAATTTCGCTCGCACCCATGGGGTTTTGTTAGCAATAAAGTCAGGTGGGCATAATATTGCTGGTAAGGCCTTAGTGGATGGTGGTCTGGTGATTGATTTTAGCTCTATGACTGATGTCAAGGTTAACCAAGAACAACAGACAGTGAAGGTCAGTCCCGGAGCCACCTTAGCTGATCTTGATAAAGCGACTCAGGAATTTGGCTTAGTGGTGCCAACAGGCATTAATTCGACCACGGGAATTGCTGGTTTAACCTTAGGTGGCGGGTTTGGCTGGACAACTCGTAAATTCGGCTTAACGATTGACAGCTTGCGTTCAGGCAGGTTGGTTATCGCATCGGGTGAATTGCTTGAAGTCGATGCCACACAAAATTCAGATCTTTTCTGGGCAATACGCGGCGGTGGTAGCAATTTTGGCGTAGTCACCGAATTTGAATTTAATTTACACAAGGCAGGTCCAGAAGTATTAGCGGGTATGGTGGTGCATCCTTTTGCCGATGTGAAAAATGTACTCACACAATATCAAGCAGCCATTAATAATAGTCCTGACGGTCTAACTTGTTGGGTAGTCATGCGCAAAGCCCCCCCATTGCCTTTTTTACCAGAACAATGGCACGGCAAAGAAGTGCTGGTCTTAGCCATGTGTTATACCGGTGATATCGCTCAAGGCCAGGAAGTAACCGCAGAAATTCGAAATATAGGGCAGCCAATTGCAGAGGCAATTGGCCCTATGCCTTTTGTAAATTGGCAAGCCGCTTTTGATCCACTGTTAACCGAAGGTGCTCGAAATTATTGGAAAAGCCATGATCTTGCTAAGATAAACGACGATGTTATCTCTCAGATTGAAAAAGCAGTACAGACCTTACCCAGCGATGAATGTGAAATTTTTCTCGCCCACCTAAGTGGTGCTATGACCAAAGTCGCTCCGCAAGAAACACCTTGGTTGAATCGTGAAACACACTTCACCATGAATGTGCATACCCGTTGGCAAAGTCCCAAAGATGACGAACTTTGTCGACAGTGGGCACGGCAATTACATGCTAATTTAACACCCCATTCAATGGGCAGTATTTATGTTAATTTTATTCCAGACGGCGATGAAAACTGCATGGCAGAAGCTTATGGTGCAAACTTTGCTCGACTAAAAAGCATTAAACAGCAATTCGATCCAGACAATCTATTTAGGATTAATCACAATATCGTGCCTTAGCTGTCTAAATATAGCGGTTTGATATAGACCGGTATTATTAATGCACCTCACCAAATTTGAGGTTGAGTTCAAACTAATAAGACTGAATATCCAAAATTTGGATCAAGTTTTTAGCCTCATCTTCTAATAAATCGGCCAAAGTATAAGCTTTTAAGCTATCTAAAAAGGCTTGGGTGGCTTGCCCCAATATACCTCTGAGCTTGCAGGCAGGTAATATTCTGCATCGGGGGGATGTGCACTCGACAACTTGTAATGTGTTTTCAAGTAATACCACTAGATCACCAAGATTTAACGCTTGTGGTGTTTGTTTTAAATAAAAGCCACCACCCTTGCCTCTTTTGGTTTCGATGATCCCAGCCTTGCCTAATTGATGCACAATTTTATTCACATTATTTCTGGATATATCATAGGTGCTGCTTATTTCATCGATACTGGCTCGTTTGCCATCAGGCAACAATGCCAGATAAATAAGGGTTCTCAGTCCATAGTCAGTGTAACGGGTAAGTTGCATAGGTTTTCTTCAGTGATTTAAATTAAAAGCTGTTTGACAGCTTTATATAATACATCTAACATGCACCTTATTAAAAGATACTTATTAAAGGCATGTTATGAACAATACTTTATTACTCAAATTCGCAAACGCCTCTATGCTGACAACTTTGGTGGTATTTGTTGTCTGCGCAGTTCTCGCATATGGCTTTGATAATCATCTTCCGTTACTTGCCCTGACACTATTACACGTCGCACAAATAGTGCTGGCTGGTTTCTTTAAGATATCCTACGTTTTGCGTTTAGTCGCCCAACAACAACTCGGCCTAGCCATTCGTTAAATATTTAGGGTCAACCATGATGAATATTTCGGACTTAAAAGAAGAACAAAAAATAGCCCCTATTTGGCGACAGGCATTTCGGCCCTTTTTTCTATTCGCTTGTCTATTTTCAATACTATCAATAGGTGCTTGGGCATTGGTTCAGGCAGGTAAACTGTACTTTATGCCCTATGGTGGGGTGACATTCTGGCATGCCCACGAAATGTTATTTGGATTTGTGGCCGCTATTATTGTGGGCTTTTTGCTTACCGCAGTACAAAGTTGGACTGGCCTTCGAGCCACCCATGGAAAACCCCTAATGGTGCTTTTTGCACTATGGTTATTAGCCCGTATATTGATGTTATTAGATATCTTTACTCTGCAATGGATCACCGCTGTTTTTGATATGTTGTTTATACTTCTAGCGGCATTTTTTATGGCAAAGCTAGTGTTAAAAGTTAAACAATACCGCAACCTCATTTTTGTACCGATATTGCTATTACTGGCAACGGCCAACTTGTTCACACATTTATCCGTTTTGACTGGTGAGATACATTTTTATACGCAAGGTATATACGCCACAGTTATGATTATTACCCTGATCATGACTGTTGTCGCAGGTCGGGTATTCCCGATGTTTACTGCCAATGGCACCCAAACAAAAAAGGTCGATAATCTAGTTTGGTTGGAAAAATCAGTGATTGGCTCAACTGCAATAATACTGCTGATTCATTTCTTCGGTTTACAGCAAGTTCTATCTAGCAAACTAATGGTTTTGCTTTTTGTATTTTGCTCGCTGGCCCACAGTATTCGGGCATTACGCTGGCGACCTCAGGTCACCTTTAAAACGCCACTAGTGTGGTCATTACATCTGGCCTATTGGTTTATCCCCATCAGTTTTATGTTGTTCGCTTTGCACTATGCTGAGGTCAACATATCAACATCCAATGCATTACACGGTTTAACAGCAGGGGCAATGAGCTCGTTAATATTGGCGATGATAGCGCGTATTTCATTGGGTCATTCAGGTCGGCCACTGACACCTCACTGGGTAATGAAGTATGCCTTTGGCCTAATAGTCTTAGCTGGATGCATTCGGCTCATTTCTCCTCATATACAGACTCATTTTAGCTTCAATTTAAATATTGTGTCTGCTGTGTTGTGGGCATTAGCTTTTAGCATGTATGTACTTGTATATACGCCAATACTTGCCAGCCCAAGACCTGATGGTAGACCGGGATAGACTAGTTACTCTAGATTATTTTCATCAATGTAAACTCCTTTCCAAAAATCACAAAATAATTTTATTTCACTAAAATATTGACAGCAAACACTTCTATCTCTACATTTGTAGACATAAACTCGACAAATGTAGAGATAGAGATGAAAACCGACATAAAACTCAGTGAATTTGAATTAGATGTAATGAACATCCTTTGGCAAATTGGTAAAGCATCGGCACCTGAAGTCCATGAAAAAATCAAATTGGACAAAGTCGTAAGTTACTCAACCGTCAAGACCATTATCGACCGACTCGAACAAAAAGAAGCTGTCACTCGGGCAGACCAACAAGGTCGCACTATTTATTATGCCCCCGCGATTGAACGTGAAGCCCTCTCGCCGCCTTTACTCAAAGGATTTCTAAAACGTATGTTTGCCGGTGATCCACACAAGATGGTGGCGCAATTACTGGCCAATGAACAATTGAATAACAGTGAAATTGAACAGCTTGAAAACATCTTAGCTGCGCAAAAAGCTAAAAATAACAAGTGAGGCGATAATGACTACATATCTAACTATCAGCCTATTCATCAGCAGTCTCTGTGGATTAGCCATTGTGTTATTAGGTGCTGCCCCTGCTCGATTGCGTTTTTATATTTGCCTTATGTTATTAGTTGCTTGGCTTACCCCTTGGCAATTATTGCAATTTCAGGCTGAATCAAACGCCTTTATTTTACCCTTAAATATTTTAAGTGAATTTAATTGGGTAAATTCCGTAGCAGTTACGCAAGATACTCAGTTAGCCGCCCCTTTAACCGAACAATCATCTTTTAAATGGCTAAGCTTTGATTGGTTATGGCAGGCTGCATTTGCCATAGGATTGATCTTGTTTTTCAAAGATCTGGTGAGCTATGTGAACTTACATAAACGCTGGATAAAACATTCCACACTAGACAATCAAACCTGGGAAACAGCACAAATAACTCAGCCTAACTGTGATATTCGTCGTATCAAGTCACTCTCACCAGGCATGGCGACCGGCCTGACTAAACCTATTATTTGGCTAGACAGCGACCAATACGATGCTGAAAAAATTCGCACTATTGTGTTGCACGAACTCACCCATATTCGCCAGCATGATCCCTATTGGTTATGGGCAATTACCCTCATACAACGTTTGTTTTGGTGGAATCCACTGATTGGCTTTACCGCAAATTACGCTAGACAACAAATAGAATTGAGCTGCGATGAGCAGTGCAAAAAGCATTTACCCGAAGGCAGTTATCAACTGCAGTTGATTAAACTGACATTACAGGTGAATAAGCAACAACACGCGCTGAAGATGCCAGCAGTTTTACTAATGAGTGGAACACCGGCATTTAATTTACAGCGAATTAATAAACTGAATGAGGAACATAAAATGAAAAAACGATATGTACTAGTGATGGCGTCGTTGCTGTCTCTAACAGGCTGGATTGGCTTTTCAAATGCAACTGTCAACACAGAGCAACTTCCTACTAATAAGTCTCAAACAACGAGTCTTGTTAACGTGCTCAATACTATTAACAACAAAAATTTTACCGGTGCACAAACACAGTTAGATAATTTAGCGAATAATGTGGAAAGCTTCGACGCTTCAGAACAGGCTAAAATTTGGAAATTGTACGCCCACGTATTATATGAGTTAGATGCCAAAAACCCAAATATAATAAGCTATATAGACAAAGCGGTTGCGTTAGAAGATGTGCTGCCCGCGACAGATCTTCTTCCCATTCTTGATATGGCTCAGTCTTTAGCTGCAAGCCAGAAAAGATGGGACAAACAACTTAGTTACTCAAAAAAATGGATGGAAATTGCTGATGATAATGTAGATAAAAAGCATACATTACATATGACAGCAATCTCATACTATTCTTTAAAACAATATAAATCCGCAATAAATTCATTGAATGAGCTAGTTTCAATAAGTGAAGCACTAGGGGGGAAGCCCAAGGAAAATTGGTTAAGTCTGCTAGTAGCAAACTATGTAGGAAGTAAAAACTTAGCTGAAGCCGCGGCTGCACAAGAAAAAATTACAATGTTGTACCCTAGCGAAAAAAACCAAGAATTTCTTAACCAGCTTTCCACTATGCTTTAAACAAAGCCCCTTAAACACATAACGAGTTAAAAGCTCGTTATGTGTTTAGCTATTTGAGTACTTATAGTAGGGGCAGAATTATATTGATGAGGGTGTATGAAGCTAATTAAAGTAATTTATATTGATACAAATAATCAGAGTTCGAGGCTGGCTAAGCTTTCTAAAAAAAATAAGTATTAAACTTGGTGCTGCAATCTTACTTTTGACCTCAAGCAGTATTTTCAATTCTGTAATAGCGGTTTCAAGCCACAACACTGTACCTTGACTATCAACAACGTTATTTCATAAACCTATTAGGGGAAATTATTCTTCAATACTCAAAATCCAATTACGCATTTCCTATTTTTGTTGATTTAAGTAGCAGACATATAGCCGATGACGCACAACCAAATTGTAAAAAAGCCGTTGTTTTAGCGCTGCGCTGATATCTTGGGTGTTTGGGGAGCGAAGTGAAAGGGAGGGTAACAATGCACATATTGACGTCCAAATGCTGGTGTCAATAGTCCTAGCTTTGCACAAAAGTGGTACGCCTAACAAGATGGTTATATTTTTAGCCTACGTTCAGAACGATATTTTACGGAGAATGGACAAATCTAATAAAAAAGCATTAGGCATGTTGGAAAAAGCTGCTTTGGCACAACAGAACGAGGGAAAACGCCACTTGTTAAGTATTTTGGCTGGGGCGTGGCTTTCAAATCAAGTCCCCGTTACTCCAACGCCTCAACAGCTTTTTCTTCTTCGGCATTTAAAGGTGCAAGTTGAACCGCTTCAACCGTTTCTTTTGACGGATAACCGTCTGCAATTAATCCAACTGTCGCCTGAAACTTGCGTACGCCTTTACGTGTGGCTGGGCCTAAAATACCGTCGGCTTCACCTACATCAAAACCTAATTGGTTGAGTTTTTCTTGGAATTGCTGCATTTCGGCTATCGTATAATTGGGTAAGTCAGGCAGTGGTTTGGATAACTTACCTTGACCGGCAATGCGGTCGGCCAAGTGACCTACAGCAATGCCGTAATATTCGGAATTATTCCAGCCTAGTATCACATCAAAATTTGGATAAATAATAAAAGCAGAACCAGTGTGCCCCGCTGGGATAAGTAGGGCGGCGGATAAATCACTGTCTCCTAAGGATTTGCCGCTTACTTGGGTGACTTGTTGTTGTGACCAAAAAGACAAAGTTTGAGGTTGGGATTTACCGGCTAGCTGATAATCAAAACCTTCGGGTAATAACACCTCACGGCCCCATTTAAAGCCTGTTTGCCAACCTAAGTTTTGCAAAAAGTGGGCGGCAGATGCCAGTGCATCTAATTCATTGTTCCATAAATCGACTTTGCCATCGCCGTCACCATCTCGGGCATATTTCATATAGGCGGTTGGCATAAATTGGGTATGCCCCATCGCGCCAGCCCAAGAGCCAATCATATCTTTAGGGTCGAGGTTTTCACGCTCAAGCAACAATAATGCCTGCATAAGTTCAGCAGAAAAATAATCACTTCTGCGCTGGTCGCAAGCCAGTGTGGTTAAAGCAGCAATAGTAGGAATTTTACCTTTGATGCCGCCAAAGTTTGTCTCTAGTCCCCAAAAAGCCACTAAGTAATGGGCTGGCACGCCATATTGCTGAGTAAGTTTGGATAAAAACTCACGATGCTCTGCCAGTTTTTCACGGCCTTTATTGACGCGCCAAGGAGTGACTCGTTTTGAAAAGTAGCCAGTAAAAGTTTGCACAAATTCAGGTTGATTACGATCATAACCTAGAATTTTTGGTAAGGGTTTCACTTGCCCTAAAACATTTACTGTGGTGCTTTGGGACACACCTGCATTGCGCGCTTGTTGTTGTAAACGTTCAATACACTGTGAAAACATTTCCGGCTCAGATGTTTGACCTTCCTGACCGTGAGAAATAAAAGTTACTGATGTTAAGCCTAAGGCAATAACAGCGGTTTTAAATGAAGAAAAAGATATCAATGTCACTATCCACAAGAGGTTAAAAATAAATTGTTTTGGGATCTTATGCTAACCGACTTAGTAAAAATCGTTAAGTGAATTTAGCGACCCAAACGTCATTAGCCATAATATTTTCTGTACTGGTTATGTGATCAAGCCAGGTTTTGCCAATTAAATGATCAAACTCATGTAAAAATATACGTGCCACAAAACCTTCTAATTTGATATTTTGAGTCTTACTGGCTGTGTCCAAATACGCCACAGCAACCGAGTCTGGCCGTTCAATTCGCCCACGTAAACCCGGCACAGACAAACACCCTTCCCACTCCCAAACCTGGTTATCACTAACTTGTCTAATCACAGGATTAACCAACACCAAAGGCTGCATATCTGGCGCATCGGGATAGCGCGGATTGGGACGTGAGGCAATAATCATAATGGCCCGAGGATCAAACACTTGCGGTGCAGCAATACCAATGCCATTAGCCTCAAGCATAGTCCCCAATAACTCTTCAATAAATGCGCTCAGTGACGCTTCGCCAAACTCAGCCCGCTCGACCTGCCTAGCTGGCATCCTAAGTATTTCTTCACCCACCTGCGCAATTTTCATGAATAATCTCTTATGACTTGATCTATTAACCCGAAGCTCGAAACTAAAAACCCGCCACTGCCCTTAACTCACCAACTGCAATTGCGCGAATTCACGATACAAAGCATTACTTTTTACCAATTCTAGATGCGTACCTATGGCGACTATCTCACCTTGGTCCATTACCACTATCCTATCGGCATTAATAACCGTCGCTAGTCTGTGGGCAATAATCAAAGTGGTTTTGTCTTTCATTAATTCTTCTAGTGCTAACTTAACATGCTGTTCGTTGGATGCATCTAATGAACTAGTCGCTTCATCTAACAGTAATATGGGTCTGTCGGCCAAGATAGCTCTAGCAATGGCAATACGCTGTTTTTGACCACCCGACAACCGCACACCTCGTTCACCTAAATTGGTTTGATAGCCTTCTGGTAACTCGATAATAAAATCATGAGCCCGAGCCGCTTTTGCCGCGTTTTCAATGTCTAACTGACTAGCATTGGTGCGACCATAACCAATGTTATCTTGCACACTGCTAGCAAATATGACTGACTCTTGAGGCACCAAGGCAAACTGATCACGCAAGTCAGATACATCTAACAATTTAATGTCTTGGTTTTCCAGTGTTATTTGGCCACTTGTAACATCATAAAAACGCAGTAATAATTGAAACAAGGTAGATTTACCTGCTCCACTTGGTCCTACTAAAGCAACACGCTCACCACTGTTTATTTTCAAATTCAGGTCTTTTATGACTGTAACTGTGTCGGCTTGTGGATAATAAAAATTTACATTTTGTAGCTCAATTTCACCGCTGACCTTTTTAGGCAATGCAATCGGAGAAACTGGTGACTCAATACTGGTTTGCGTGTTTAGCAGTTCCATTAACCGCTCACTCGCCCCTGCCGCTTTTTGCACTTCGCCAATCACCTCACTAATGGTGGCAACAGCACCGCCAGCCATCACCGCATAAAACATAAATGCGGTAAGTTCGCCAGCGCTCAGTTCACTTGTTAATACCTGCTGGGCCCCTATCCACGCCACTGCCGTAATAGCGATAATGCTAATCGCCATAATAAAAGCCACCAGCAAAGCACGGTATTTTATCCGTAATTGCGCGGCTCCCATCACACTCTCGATACGAGATTGAAACAAAGTTTTGTCTACTTCTTCATGGGAGTAGGCCTGCACAGTGTGGATTTCATGCAAGGTTTCATCTACATAAGCGCCCACATCGGCGACTTTATCTTGACTGTTTTTGGAGTGAAATCTGACTTTGGCGCCAAAGATCCTAATGGGCAGTAATACTATTGGCACTGCAATCAGTACATATAAGGTCAACATTGGGCTGGAAAAAAGCATTAAAAACAGGGCACCAATAAAGGTAATACATGAACGCAACCCCATTGATAAGCCCATTCCCACCACAGACTGTAATAATGTGGTGTCTGCGGTAAACCGGGAAATCACTTCTCCGGTACGAGTTTTAGCAAAAAACGCCGGCGATAGGGTCAATAAATGTGCATACACATTTTTGCGAATATCGGCGCTCACTCTTTCACCCAGCCAAATCATCCAATAAAACCGAAAATAGGCCGCAACACTGCCCACCAGCGCTATGCCCATAACCAAAAACATGGTTTGATCTAGCTTATCGGCGTTGTTAGCAACAAAACCTTGGTCCACCACGGCTTTGATACCTTGACCTAATAACAGCCAAGATGCTGCGCCTACAATTAAAGCGGCTATGGCAAACGCCACTTTTGATTTGTAAGGGCGAAGTTGGCCAAATAGCCATCTCATTACGGTGCTGGTTTTAGGGGATTGCAAAGTGTGTCTCGCTTAAATTTCGCTGTAAGAACCATTATGGGGACATTGGCGACTGATACCAATCCGCATAAATACGATACGTTCTCCAAAGTAATAAGTATCAAACTATTGCAGGGGTTTATTCATCGACCCTATACTGGGGTATACAGCCACTGTTCCAAGGACAAGGATATTTATGACTAACCCTAACAACCTCACCAAAGAGCCACACCCTCCCATAAAAAAAATAGATATGTCTATGAAAGTAGCATTGCTGATTGGGATGGTGTTAATAGTGTTTTTGTTTTGGTTTTATCCTTATCTGATACGTTTAAGCTTATACGCAGGCTGTATTGTGTGTCTTGGGTTATTTTTACCTCGCCAAGCGGGTTGGAATATTCGTGAGCGCCGCGCTAAAAATGCTAAACAGGCCGAACATCAAAAATGGGGTTTTGCTAGCCGTGACAGAGAAGGACCTTGGATCAATTACATCGACTACCCTTTGGTCCGCCAAACGCCTTTAACAGATAACAAGTTTTTTTATAGCGATTGGCTAGTAATTTGCGATGGCAAGGTCATCGTTAATCCGGGTACTTCAGAAGTGGATCTAGTATCTAAGAAAGTTAGCTATGATTTGACCAAACCCAAGGCCTATGCATGGGATGGGTGTACGCCGAAACGATTGTTTTTTTGGTTAGCCCTGATAGGTACACCCGATTGGTGGCACGGTGAACACAAAATACAAGCCATTAGCGAGCAAGGCACACTAGTTGAAAAAAAAGTATTTTGGCAGCTGTGTATGCACGCCAGCCTTGTTCATGATGCACTTTATCAATACTTAGACAGCATCCCTCTAACCAAAAATCAAGTAGACCAACTGTTTCACGATATGTTAATTGAAGCGGGTATGCCTAAGTTATTGGCACAAGCCTATCATTGGACGGTACGCAAATTTGGTGCTGACGATGTGTACCCAGATGACGCCCAAGCCAATAGCCACTTAAGTTGTGAAGACTTTAAGCAATTAATCATCCACATTTAAAATAGCCAATATCAAAACAAAAAAACATAACACCAAGTTAAACAAGGGAATTTGTAGATTGCTTGGCATCATATAAATCACACTGACTGCGGGGATCCAAATGATCCAAGTGGTCACTACTGTAGTGGGAATTTGCACTTTGATCAGGTCTGCAAACTGCAACTTGGTTTTTTGCCAATTAAATTGTGTGTCTTTCCATAGAAAGGCCAAGGCAATAAAAGGTCCAGTGAGGAAAGTAGAAAAGACAAATTGATCGAATGCGGTTTTTTTGACTATGGTAAGCCAGTCATTACCTTCTCCAAACAAAATAACTTGCAACCCATAAAAAGCATTAATTAACCAACCTAAGATTGCCCAAATGACAAGATAAAACAGGCATTGCCGCCAAATCATAAAGTTTATTTTGCCACTCACAAGCATATATACAAAAGGTAACAGCCCACCAAAGAGTGAGGTTGAAATGACCGCATATATCGCGCCATATTCTGACTTTAAATCAGCAAAAAACTGAAAGGTTGGCTGCGAAGCGGGCCAGTAGAAATAGGCAACACCTATGGAAAAAGCGAAGAGTTGTAAACAGAGGCCAGGCAACAGATTGGCACCTATAGCTCGCCCAATATTAGCCAATAACCGATTAGACTGCATAGGGCTTATGCTCATGTATCAAGGCCATATTTCAACCATACTCGACCGCCAACCCAAGCCGCGGTGGCAGTTAAGAATGATCCCCAAAGCCAGTCTTTTACGGTGATATGGATTGGCCAATCAGCTAATAGTGACATGTTAGTTAAATTATAAGCGCCATAGGCAGCGGCTCCTAAAACAAAACCTCGCCAGACAAATAAATAATGAGATTGAATCGGTTGCTGCACCTTCACAGCCAAAACTAAAATAGCCAATGGATATAACAAATAGAACGCGACCCAAGGCCAAATCAAAGGAGTTTCTCGCATAATGTGACCCATGGCTTGTTGATAACTGTCTTTTGCTATCAAACCTAACCAAATAGCGTCTAAAAATAACAGGCAAAATAAAATGGCTACATAGGTGAAGATATTGGTTTTCATTTCTGATCCTTAGTGCTGGCAGAAGACTGACATTTTACTCAATGTTGCTAAAGCTATTCCAGTTTGCGTTTGCCAATATCTTAACGTAAACAGTCACGCCCAAGAAGTGCCAGTAAGGAAGTGACTAGCTAAAAGCTGCCTTTAACAGCATTTTGCTAGATGCCCAGTGCCATAAGTGGTTGGACATGATGCGCAGGTCTATGGGCTGACAAGTCATGTATAGACTGTAAGTTGAGCCAAAATTCAGGAGAGGTATTAAGCGCCTCAGAAAGCAACCAAGCAGTGTCAGGCGTTATGCCGCGTTTGCCACGAACAATTTCATTGATGCGCTGAACAGGGATACCCAAATGAGTAGCTAACGCTTTTTGGGTAGTTTTAAGAGGCTCAAGAAACTCTTTAAGCAGAATAATACCTGGGTGTGTCGCGGTTCTATTTGAAGGGATCATAAGTCATCTCGCTATTAGTGGTAATCCAAAATACGAACGTCATGTGCAGCGTTTGCCTGCCAACGGAACACTACACGCCATTGATTATTTATCCGAATGCTGTGAGAACCCTTTAAATCGCCTTTAAGCGACTCAAGCCTATTACCCGGCGGAGACTTGAGATCATCTAAATTTTGAGCAGCATTGAGCACATCAAGTTTATAAAGCGCCAGTTCGTGGATCTGATTTGGCAGTTGGCAAGCCTTTCGGCTAGAAATGCCATGGAACAAATCGGAAGTGGCTTTGTCAGCGAATGAAACAATCATGCCGTCAATATTAATGGATACACGGCATCCATGCAACAATTAGAAAGGAAACGGAATATAGGGATAGAGAATTAACTAGATGTTATGAATAGATAAAAGATTACACAATTAGGTGGGCGGGGGTAAAATTTAATATTTAGATTAGCGCTCAAGCTCTAAACATTAACCTGAGCGCAATGGATGACAAAATGATGTCTAGGTTAAATCCATGCCCTGAATAATTTCATGAGCTATTTCTGGCGTGGTCACACTAGGTTTTTCATGTAAATCACCTTTTAACTGCCCTTTACGGTGCTTCAATGCTGCATCTAGTTTTTTACTTGCTTGAGCGACAGCGGGATACATCACTGCACCTTTACCTTTTACTGCGATACTAGTGCCTTCGTATTTAGTGGCTACCTCTGCACTGTATTCACCATGCTCTTTAGTCACGATGATATCTATGGCGATAAGGGTGGGGAAATGGCTGGCTACTTTGGTGAACTTTTGATGAATATCTTCTTTAACTGACTCTGAGATATCGCAATGATGACCTGAAACATTTATTTTCATAGATTTTCCTTTTTGCTCTGATTACATTGTTTTTTGTCTTACCTATACAGCTTGGGTCATGTTGCCAAGAAAACAAGCAACAACCAATATAAAAAATCATACTGTTTGATATTTTTTCGGTTACACCAAGGTTAACCAGAAGCATTTTATGCTAAATTTGCCCGCTTATTTCTGTGACTATTTTTGTGACTCAATCTGGAAAAGTTTTATGACCATCTACCAAGGCAATATCCGCAAGATGCGTGTGGGTACGAACTCAGACAATATAGCCCAATATTCTTTGCCCATTGGCGATTTTGAAATCAACATGAATGCGTTGCTAGGCAAATCACTAAAGATTAATTATGGCGGTGAAATACATTGCGTACATTGTGCGACAAAAACGAAAAAAAGTTTTAATCAAGGGTACTGCTATCGCTGCCTAATGAAATTGGCACAGTGTGATATCTGTATAATTAAACCAGAACTATGTCATTACGACCAAGGTACCTGCCGCGAACCCGCTTGGGGCGAAGCTAACTGCCTGTCAGACCATTTTGTGTATCTAGCCAACACAGGTACCATAAAAGTAGGTATTACTCGGCATGTGACAGATGGCGTGTCTAGCCGCTGGTTAGATCAAGGTGCCACTCAGGCCATTGCCGTCATGCGGGTACAAAATAGGTTAACCAGTGGCTTAGTTGAAATGGCGTTTAAAGAGCATATTGCCGACAAAACCAACTGGCGTACTATGCTTAAAAGTCAGCCAGAACAGGTGGATTTAGTTGCGTTAAAAGAATCACTACTGGAACAAGTTGAAGGTGATTTAGACGAAATCATTGAAGAGTACGGATTTCAGGCGATTGATATTACTGATACTCCAGCCATCGATATCCACTACCCTGTTGAGCAATACCCCGAAAAAGTGAAGTCGATCAATTTAGATAAAGATTTAGCCTTTGAAGGCACTCTTTTAGGTATCAAGGGTCAATATTTGATGTTAAACGGCGACCGCGTGATCAATATGCGTAAGTACTCTGGTTATAATTTACAGATTGAAACAGCCTAAATTGCCGCTAAATAAAAACTCATTCCAGCTGCGCGCACAGAACATAACTGTGCGAGCAGTTAGGAACCAAGTTTATTAGTTGATATGTTTTAAATTATTTCGAAGTCGCTTTGTTCTTTGCAACTTTGCCGATTTCTTCATCCAACATTTTAATCAACCGAGCGCGGTCAAACTGGTGAACTTGCCCATTGTTGAGTTCTAACATCTTACTAATTTGGCGCCTGACGGTGGCATCAGCTTGCTCTACAGTCGCGGTGACCATATAGCGAATTTTTGGGGTATCACTTTGCATAATGTGCAGTGCGGCCATTGCAACGTCTATGGGATCATTGCCTTTATCTACCTGGGTGAGTCCTGCCACTAAACCATCTCGATCTTTTTTATAGCGACTGTCATCCTTCCAATATTGAGTATCTGCCATTAATTTATTCGCAGCATTACCAATATTAGACGCATAGTTGCCTGGTTCAATCACATGTACACTTACACCAAAGCGGCTCATTTCTGCCGACAAAGCATCGGTATAAGCTTCAATTGCATGTTTGCTCATACTGTAAGCGCCAAACATTGAACTAGAGAGAATACCTGCAATTGAACCGGTAGTGGCAATACGCCCTTTACTTTCGATGATCATTGGAGCAAAAGCCTGAGTAACGCGAAAAGGTCCCAATACGTTTACATCAAACTGATATTGCAGTTGCTCTACTGGCAGTTCTATCATGGGACCAAATACCGCCACGCCAGCGTTGTTAATCAAACCATACAGACCACGCCCTTGTTCTTTGACAAATTTTACAGCAGCGTTTATCTCATTCTGATTACGCACATCAAATTGAACAGCGGCTACATTATCCATCTTATTCATGGCCTGCATTTCGTCTTTATGCAGAACGCCTGCGTAAACAAAAAAGCCATTTTTGCTCAACTCCTGAGTCATTTTCAATCCAAGACCCGAGCTGGAGCCTGTCACCAACACTGCTTTTTGATGCGTTTTTGCTTCGTCATGATGCGCGCTGTGCCCACTAAAACTAATGAGTAATGAAAAACTAAGTAAGATAATTCCGAATCGTCTCATGGAGATGCCTTTTTGATTGTTTTGAGGATGGATTATGCGATCTACTTAGCCGCACCCCGTATCAGTATATGGCATTGAACCGTCGTACTGCATTTACATAAGCTATTGATAAGCATTACCAATAGCTATTTGGCGGTTTCCTAAATCAGCAGCACATTAAATCGCTCGTTGCGAGGCAAGTAGTAATTCTCAGGATCAAGGGATACCAAGACTTTATTCGCCTTACCTTGAATTTCTATGGCGGGTACAAATCCATAATACCGTGAATCGGCACTGTTATTTCTGTTGTCACCCAAAACCAAATAATGCCCTTGTGGCACCACCACTTCAGCAAAGTTATCTTTTGCTTCAGCCACGGGTATAAATTGCACAATGTGCGTAACGTTATCCAGATACTCGGTTTTTTGACGGTTATCTTCGCTGTCTTGATAATGGATGGGCTCACCATTGATAATTAGCTTATTATCTACCATAGCCACCCGATCACCTGGTTCACCAATTAACCTCTTCACCAGTCGATTACCGGCTTTCTGTGAATTAAACACCACTATATCGCCGCGTTTAGGCTGACCGGTTTGCATAATTTGAATGTCGGTAAAAGGCACTTCTAGACGGTAGGCCATCTTGTCGACAAATATTCTGTCGCCCTCGACAATGGTGGGCAACATCGACCCAGTAGGCACCACATACCAGTCAGCAAAACTGCTACGAGAGGCAAATAGCACCAAAGCAAATAACAATATGCCCCCGTTTTCTTTAACCAATTTTTTAAATGAGGTTTTGATAGTCATAGTTTAATTATCCAGAAGAGTTACGAGGTATAAGAGCAATAATTCAGATAAAAGTTTAGGCTCACTTTGTAACTTTTTGTGATTTTAAATTAGTAACGAGATATAACCATTTACTAGCTTTACGCACTTAGCCTTTGATGCTGACATCTCGAAAAATATACTCCCAATTTGTAACAATCTAGATGTGGGATCAGAGAGTTGAAAAATTTGTATCCAATTATTTGTCGAATATAAATGAACTACTTATTTTGTTTGGTTACATATGGTCAACATTAACCAAGGATATTTAAAATGAAATTATATAATGTCGCCATATTAGCTAGTATTTTAACGTTAAGCTCACTACCAACTTTAGCTAAAGAAGTCCTACCTGAAGGCTGGTTAAAGGCAGGCAGTGTTCCTGCTGACTACAAAATGGGCGTGGATGTAAATATTAATTTTGATGGTGGTAAATCCGCATTTATTGAGGCCGATAATACTGACTCAAGTGGTTTCGGTACGTTAATGCAAAATGCTAGCGTTGAAGACTATTTAGGTAAACGTGTCCAATTGACTATTTATATAAAAGCATTGGATGTTACTGGCTGGACAGGCGCATGGTTTAGAATTGACGGAGAACAAGTTAAACCATTAGCTTTTGACAATATGAGCAATAGAGCAATTACAGACACCACAGAGTGGACAAAGTATACAATGGTGCTAGACATACCAAATAACGCAACAAACATGGCTTATGGCGTGCTGCTCAATGGAAATGGCAAAGTATGGTTTGATAATTTAAGTTTTGAAATTGTTGATAACAACACCCCGGTAACAGATTTTTATGCATCAAAAAATCAAAAAAAAACTAAAAATTTAAGTTTTGAGAACGATTAGTGACGTCAGCATTTAAAAGGAAGTTAGATGACACTAAAAACGTTAAACCAATTAGCAGTCAAAATATGGATGAGCCGTCAGATGAGACATTAGTTGGTCGATTTTTGAACGGTTCAAGGATTTCCTACGAACTTCTTGTGCAAAGATATAAAAAGAGGATTTTTGCATTCATCTACTTTCAAATAAAACAACACAATCATGATGCAGAAGATTTAACGCAAGATGTATTTGTTGAGCTTTACAAAAAAGCAGAAAATTTTCGTCATGAATCTAAGTTTTCGACATATATATTTTCCATAGCCAAAAATATTGTGCTTAATTATTTTCGAGCAAATTCTCGTTTCTTTTCTTTCTCCCTGTTGTTTCATAAATCGAAAGAAGTGGAGGTTTCAAACATGCAAGAGCAATTGATATATGAGGCAGACCAACAACAGATTGTTTGCGCTTTCAATAGCCTAAGTGCGGACGAGAGACAAATAATTTACCTATGCGATAAAGAAGATTTTAGTTATTTGCAAATTAGTGACATTTTGAACATTAAAGTAGGCACTGTGCGTTCTAGACTCAATACAGCAAGAAATAAAGTGATTAGAATTTCAAGAGAAAATACTGATGAAGTGTAAAGATATTCAAATAAATTTAAGCGAATTCATTGATGATGAATTAAAGGTTGAAAGCAGCTTAATTATTCAAAACCATTTAGGTGAATGTAAGCAGTGTAGTCATAAAATAGAGAGTATTCGACAGCTAAAACAACAACTTATAAGTCTTGATACACCATCATTAAATGACGACTTTGAAATAAAACTACAAAAACGAATACATAAAGCGACTTCTAGAAGTCGTTTTAGTCAATTTTTACCACTTGCTGCGTCAGTAGCATTAATAGTTATTTCGGTTTCTATAGCTCACTATTCAACATTTCAACCTCACTTGAATGTAAAGAATCAATTTATAACTGAACTTGAATCAATAGGAAAAACTAGACTCAGTGAATATGAAAATTTCCATAAATGGACTCAATTGGTTAATTCACAAGAAAGCTTGGAATGCGGCAACTTAAGGTCAAAAAAATATTGTTCCCTAGACTTAGAATATTTATCTGACATATAAAACTACAGTCCCAATACTAATTATCTTAAAAACAGCTAAATGTTACCTTTGCTCAATGGAATATCGTGATCTGACCCCGATATTTTATGATCTGACCCCGATATTTTATTTAACGGAGAAACTCTCAGCGCTAGGTTTATTAACCTTTTAAGGCATGTAGGCAATATCTTTACGTCAAGATATATAGATAAGTAAGAGATAGGCAGAGTAATTTATTTAACTATTTTCTTTAACCTAAATTTTTTAGCTTTCGCACAAAAATAACTTTAGAGTATCTATTCGGATTTATTTTTATATTTAAATCAGCAACTTAAAATAAAAAGCAATTATCCTCTCGTATCATATATAAAAACTTCGCATAAAAAACTTGCAACTACGAAGTTAATCGTACATATTAATTACGAGAATAATCGTAGTTAAGGATAATACATGACTAATCCAACACCATCAGAGCTTGAAGTACTGCATATTTTATGGGAACTACAAGAAGCCAACACTCAGACCGTGAACGCTCGGCTCAATTTAAAACGTCAAGTAGGCTACACAACTACCTTAAAAACTATGCAAGTTATGTCTGAAAAAGGCTTATTAGACAGGCGTAAAGAAGGCAAAAGCCACGTCTACTTTCCGCTTATTCAAGAGTCTATTGCTAAAGGTAATCTACTTACCAAATTTGTAAATAACACCTTTGGTGGCTCTGCGAGTAATTTGATGATGCAATTACTTGGCAACAAAAATGTCAGCCAAGATGAAATAGCGCAAATTAAAACTTTTCTAAAAGAAATAGAGGATAAAAACCATGGATAGATTTCATTCCCTTTTTGATAGCCAGTTTGTGTATGCACTTGGTTGGACCATTGTGCATTCATTTTGGCAATGTTTACTCGTTTTAATATTTCTCAGTGTTGGCTTATTACTAAATAAAAATTCTCGTCCCGTCACTCGCTATTGGTTGTCCATGGCGGCATTACTTTGCTGTTTAGTCACAAGTATCAAAACTTTTACTTATTGCTACCAAGACATAGCACAGGCCAACTTATTGTTTGAGCAATTACAAACGTCTGTAGCCTCAGCACAAAGTCAAACGTGGTGGGTTATGACCTTCAAAACGATTAACCCATGGTTAGATATTATTGTATTACTTTGGTGTGTAGGCTTAACCGTACAAGCCGTAAGGTATATAGCGGATATAGTTTTGACTCAGCGATTAAAATATCAATCTGTTAACCCGCTACCAGATCAATGGAACAATCGCTTACAAACCTTGGTCAAAACGTTAGAGATCAACCGCAAAGTGCAATTTTTACAGTCTGCCAAGGTGGCTATCCCATCTGTTATCGGCCATTTCAAACCTGTAGTATTAATACCATTGGGAATGTTAACCCAACTCCCTAATGAACAAATTGAAGCCGTGATATTGCATGAATTGGCACATATTAAACGCCATGACTACTTGGTTAACCTCATTCAATGTTTAGTTAAAGTAGTATTTTTCTTTAACCCTTTCCTTTTAGCTATTAGTAAAAAAATTGATATCGAACGCGAAAATGCTTGTGACGATTTAGCAGTAAAAACTTGCGGCGACCCTATTGTGTTTGCACATAGCTTAAGTCAATTTGCCGATGTCACCGCCCAGAGTCAAACAGTGATGGCGGTAAGTAATGACAAATATTTACTGCTAGCTAGAGTGCAGCGTTTGTTTTCTAGAGAAAGCAAATTATCAACAGCCGAAGAGCGTTTAATCTCCCTACTTTGTGTTGGTTTAATAGGCTTAACACTTAATGTCAACGCCAGTAATCAACCTGTCATTGAGCAGACTGAATTAGAGCCTTATGTAAAAGTAGAACAAACAAAGGTTATTGATGATGAACAAATAATAGAAAATTCCAGAAAATTGCAAGAATCTCCGCAACCAAGTGATAGTAGGGCCTTAGATGCAACCGAAGTATTTGTGTCTATACAACCTTCACAACACAGTTCAGCTCAGATGCCTTTGGGTTCATTACAGAGTGGTGAGGTAACAGAAAAAGACATAACGAACGCCGAGGTCAATTCTGATATAGGAGCCGAAATAGAGATAGTTACAGAAGCATACATCGCCAAAAATAATGTCGAAAACCGCGCAAGTTACGTGGCACAAGATTATGTCTCTCAAAACGCAGCAGCAATCAAAAATAATAAGAAAACAACAACACCATCAAATAATTTTTTTGAAGTTGCTGATACAAATTTTGTTCAATTTTTGGTAGCCAATAAGACTGTCTTTTCTAATTACAGTCAAATTAAATTCGCACCTACTTTTATCGATGACACGGAAATCAGCACAAACGAAACGTCGGCATTTGATAGAAACCTAACCTATTTACATAAGCTTTCCATACAACAACACGCGCTTGAACCTCTTTCTCCTTTGATGTCAGAACCACAACCAGGGAGCGCTAAAACCCTTATTGCGCAAATTAGTGTTAAAAAAATTCGTTTAACTGTCAGAAGACAAAGATGTAAAAGTGGCGCTGGTTTTTCGAGTAATGGCAACTGCCTTTATAGCCACTTGCTTCAAAGTGATATTGACGTCGTTTTTGTTGATGCTAAAAGTAGAAAATTAGTGGCTCACATATCCGATACAATTGACACTGTATTTGATATTTTGGTTCGCCCTAACCCTCTCTACTTTCAATGGACCGAAGCTGCAGAAGAGCAACTCAAGCAAGAGTTGGTTGATAATACTAAACAAAAAATCAAATCCGAAATTAATACAATACAACAATCTGGAGGATCGTTTTTAGCTACTACACAAGCTGTAAACGTCAATATAAATGATATCCCAGAGGGCATTTTCAGTCGCCTTGATGAAAGTGATAAACACGAAGACGAAGAGCAATTTTATCAAGTCGACAACACAAGTTTTTATCGCTTTGTTATGGCTTCGGATTCGGCATTAGAACAATATAAATATTTAACATTCGCACCGATCTCGATTAATCAATTAGAATTTCAATCTTATGATACTGCGTGGAAAAAAAAGACAGAGAACTACCTACAAAAATTAGTCACAACTGCAGTAAAGATTGAAAAGCTAAATAGTGGCCAAACAATAGCAACTCAACAACAAGTGAAAGTTGTCGGTGAATCAGTCATTGCTCAGGTAAGACTAAAACAGCTAAGACTATTTAAACATCAAGAACAATACTTCACACCCAGCGAAAACGTTCTCATTTATCCTAAAGATTCTAGGAGGAAAAGTCATCGACACTCTATCAAAGTCCAGGTTGAGGTAGTATTGACTAACCCTAATAGTAATGAGCTACTGGCTCATGGAATGAAATTACTGACAGTTAACGTACCAAGACGTGATTTTAAAGAATTGGCATGGGACGAAGAAAAGCAACAGCAATTTTGGGAAGAGATACTCACAGTCCTGCAAAATGATATTCGTACTGCAATTGTTAAAATTCAGCAAAATAAGTTGCAAAACGCTCCTATTTATATAACCAAACCAGATAGTGCAGAAATAGACAATGAGCTTAAAGAAGTTAAGGATAATACATGACTAATCCAACACCATCAGAGCTTGAAGTACTGCATATTTTGTGGGAACTACAAGAAGCCAACACCCAGACCGTGAACGCTCGGCTCAATTTAAAACGTCAAGTAGGCTACACAACCACCTTAAAAACCATGCAAGTTATGGCTGAAAAAGGCTTATTAGACAGGCGTAAAGAAGGCAAAAGCCACGTTTACTTTCCGCTTATTCAAGAGTCTATTGCTAAAGGTAATCTACTTACCAAATTCGTTAACAACACCTTTGGTGGCTCTGCAAGTAATCTGATGATGCAATTACTTGGCAACAAAAATGTCAGCCAAGATGAAATTGCCCAAATTAAAACTTTTTTAAAAGAAATAGAGGATAAAAACCATGGATAGATTTCATTCCCTTTTTGATAGCCAGTTTGTGTATGCTCTTGGTTGGACCATTGTGCATTCATTTTGGCAGTCGCTGCTGGTGTTTATGTTACTCGGCATTAGCCTGTTTATGAGCAAACGTTCTCGACCTGAAATCCGCTATTGGTTATCCATGACAGCTCTAATCTGCTGTTTACTTATCAGTGTTAAAACATTTATCTATTGTTACCAAGATGTAGTGCAAGCCAGTAGCATATTGGCGCAACTACACACTACGCTAGATATTTCCCAAGACCACAACTGGTGGGTTACAACGTTTAAAACCATCAATCCGTGGTTAGATAATATTGTGCTAGTTTGGTGTATCGGTTTTTTAGTTCACATCATGCTTTATGGCTACGACATAATTCTGACGCAAAGGTTGAGACACCAGTCAGTGTCTAATCTTCCCGAAGATTGGAATAAACGCTTACACGGCTTAGCACAAAAAATGGGAGTCACAAAACAAGTATCTTTCATGCATTCTACAATGATCAATGTTCCCTCGGTAATTGGTCACTTTAAACCTATTATTTTATTGCCTCTGGGAATATTAACTCAGTTACCTCAAGGGCAAATTGAAGCCATAATGCTTCACGAATTAGCCCACGTTAAACGCCATGACTATTTAATTAATATTCTGCAATCTTTGGTTAAGGTGCTGTTCTTCTTTAATCCCTTTGTATTAGCAATAAGTAAGAAAATAGATATAGAGCGTGAAAATATCTGTGATGATTTAGCAGTACAAGCTTGTGGCGACCCGTTTGTTTTTGCGAATAGCCTAAGTCAATTTGCCGACGTCACGCCCGTTAGCCAATCAGCTATGGCAGCAAGCAAAGACAAATACCTGTTATTGGCACGAGTGAAACGTTTATTCTCCACTCAGGGCACACTGTCCACTTCAACCGAGAGACTTATAGCGCTGTTTTGTGCAGGATTGCTGGGCCTTACGCTGAATGTAAATGCTAAGAATCAACCACTCAAGGTTGTGGCAGAGCCGACTACTCAACAAACAACATCGTTACCCCAAGTGACAGAAAAAAATGTTCAGCCCACAGTGATTGACGAAGACCCTGTCGTCGATGAACCTCTTACGTTGACTGCACCCTCATTGGGCCATTCTGACAAGGTCAAAAATGGCGTAGAAAAGGCAATCGTTGCTGAACCAGCAACGGTTCCAAAAGATAAAATTGAGGTATCGATACCAGACAAAACAGCTAAAAAGTTTATTCCCTTAGCTGAGGCAACAAAGGTATCGGAAGAAGAGAAAGAAGCGACTGTTCAGGTAGAAACTAAGCCAAACCAAGAAACTGTTTTGTTAGCACAACAAAAAAAGGGGTCCTCATCCAGTGCGGCACTGGATTACGTCGGATCAGAAAACAATCTCGAGGTAAATAAAGTAAGTAATCAACCACAACAGGATGAAAATCTAAAGGGCCGCGTGTATGCCAATACGGACAAATTCAGCAGTTTTTCATTAGAGTCACCCAATGCGTTAGACAACATCGAACAGATAATTTTTGCTCCTATTTCTACTTCCGACACGCAATTTTCTCAAGGTGCAAGGACGTTGAAAAATGTAGTCAGACAATATTTTTATGAACAGCAAAATCAACAACCACGAATCATCACTCTGAATAATAAAGCACAAGCGTCAGCTGATTTTACAGGTATGAATTCTTCGTTTATCGCTCAAATAAGAATTAAAGACGTTAAATTGTTTGGTCTTTGGAAGGGAGCTAAAACTGGAAATTCCCATACAGGAGGGAGCAGGTACTATGACACTAGAACTATTTTACAGAAAAGACGTGATGCGCAGAGGGTCGTTAATTTACAAAATTCGCAGAATTCTTCTTCTAACCCTGATCTTGATGATATTAACATTCCCCTTTATGAGCTCCAAACGGCAAAACGTATTACCTCAAAGACCGACTTAACGGAGACAAATCTTTTCCTAGAAGTCATCGCAGAAATAGTGTTTGTTGATGCTATAAACTATGAATATGCGGGTTACGGATTAAAAAAAATATGGCTTGATTCTGCTAACCTTGAACCTGATTTACTTACACTAGCAAGGCATGAAGGAAGTCCTACAAACTCTCGTACACAAACTGAACGTAATGCCGACATCATCAAAAACATGTGGGATATATTGCTTAGTCATCTTCAAAATGATGTTTACCAAGTGGCTTCTGCCATCAAAAACAAAGAGCTTAAATTAACATCAGTTACACCTTTGATGGACAAGCCGTCTCTTAAAAACACACCTATAAATAGAAACTTTGCACAGCAATATTTTCGAGTAGAGGATAGCGAATTTGATGAGTTTATAATTACAGCACCCGATGTTTTATCTGACTTTCAACAGGTTACTTACACTCCTATGTTGACTAAGAATGTAGAAGTAAAGTCCAGTCGCGCACAGCTAAAGTCCAAACAGTCTGAGTTGGGAAAAATAAGTGCAATCAATTTATTACATACAGCACAGCAGAATGAGTTAGCTTACGATTTAGCTGAAAATAGACTGATTAATTCAGGCAGCATCGGACTAGGTAGTGAACATAATTTACTAGTAGAAATTGAAGCTAAATCCATGGAATTTTATTCCCGTGATGCTAACCGCACCTATAGAAATGCTACCCAAGGGGCTAAAAGTTCCGAAAGAGGAGCTGCGCCATTCAAAGGGATAGATCCTATTCTTGGGAATAGCAACGCTAGGCAAACAAGCGTGGCAAAGCCACGCGCTTTTACCAGCCAGCAATACTTACGTGGCGAATTTGATATCACTCTGGTGGATCCACAAACCCACCAAATATTAGGTTACGCTACGACCTTTATTGCAATTCATCCTAGACACGACATATTCAAAAATGTGATGGAGCAAATAGAAGGCAAAGATATACAGATTTCGACCGAAGATATTTTACTATTAAGCTTGCTCGAAAAAGTCAAAACCGACTTACATGCACAGTTGCTGCAAATACAACATGGAGACATTGACATTACCCCTATTAAATTATCGACACAGAAAACTGAACAATTGTTAGGGGCGTCAGTCGCAAAAACGTCCGAAAATAGAAATGATTTTGTCGCTAGAACCCCGAACTAGTCCGCTGACTAAAGAGCTTAAATCAACTAAAACAGTCATGGTTAAGGCTATGGCTGTTCTTTGAAAAATCACACCTCTTCCCCACCATACTTACTCGCCAAGTCATCCAGTTCAGAACAGGTATAGTCAAACCCTTTGCCATCAAATTCATAGGTGATTTTAACAGAATCTGTGCCACTAAATAATTTGGCTTTGACTTCAGCCACTGACCAGTGTTTGAGTTCGTTTAAGAATCGATTAGCTAATTGTGCTCTTTCAAAACGATAACTAATTTCTGTTTGCATAATATTGTTCAGCACTCCTTCAACAATGCAGTTTTTAGTGGATGGGCAGTGTGATGAATTTTACTAAAGAGTCAAGTGGCTATATACAGTTACCTAAAGTTCACATCAGGTTAATTAGGTACTTTACTTGCCGTACCGTGATAATTAATTGATGATTGCATCATGAAAAATAACGCTAACTTAGTTAACTCCCTAACTTCAATGACAAAGGAAAATTTTGATGACGTACAACTGGTTTTTAACAGGATTAATCATTGTTCTATTTATTATCACGCGAAAATGGATAGAGTCTGCTTTCAAACGTCTTGTTAAAAATAAAAATGCCACATTAAAGCGCAAACTAATGGTACGTCAAATGTTGCTAGTGTCTCACTTGGTGGCTTTTTTAATTATCGGCTCTATAACCTTGGGAATCGATTATGGGAAATTCACGGTATTTCTGTCTTCCGCATTTGCGGTTTTGGGTATTGCGCTATTTGCACAGTGGTCAATACTCAGCAATATTACTGCTGGGATTTTAATCTTTTTTAATTTTCCCTACCGAGTGGGTGACACAGTACGCATCGCCAACAAAGATTTCGATTTAGTGGGTATGATTGAAGAAATCACTACTTTCCATGTGCTAATTAGACACGATGATGGCAACCTGATTACCTACCCCAACAGCCTCATTTTGCAAACTCCCGTGATTAAATTAAAAACCAAACATGTAAAAGCCCCAAAAGAAGAAGAGGAACATCATGAATAACAGGCTGTTTTTTAAG
>Ga0115567_10000094_pt1 | contig 86360 bp, 82 predicted proteins | sample COGITO_mtgs_1204_2_FD_88679 | JGI IMG/M metagenome (GOLD analysis project Ga0115567, IMG submission 88679) | Pelagic marine microbial communities from North Sea - COGITO_mtgs_120412 | ecosystem: Environmental > Aquatic > Marine > Epipelagic | place: Germany:Helgoland, sampling site Kabeltonne...
ACATTATTCCAACGGGCGAGCTCGACCCGCTTCCCGTCAATCTGGCAGATCGCCGTGACTTTGATACGATCCTCGCCACTACGGGCAACGACGTCGTCCTCTCCCGCGCCCGACGCGACAGCGACGGCAGATTGCTGGGTCGCAGCCCCGTCCTCGCCACCTATGACGAGGATGCCTATCTGCGGCGCAACGCCGTTCCCGCCCATGCCTTCAGTGAAACCGACCGGCTGATGGCGCGGCCGCAGGAATTCGCTGCCGATCCCCAGGCATTGAGTGCGCGTTCCTGCTGGCGCGATTGGCGCATGGCCGATGTGACAGCTCATGATGGCCTGGTCAGGTCCGATCATCCTTTGGTTCTCGCGATCCTCGGGCGGACTCAGTCGGCTAGCTCGCTCAAAACACTGCTGCGCAGCCCCCTCAATTTCCTCTGGCGCTATGCTCTCGGTTGGAAATCCCCGCAAAGCAGTGCCGAGCCGCTCGTGCTTGACGCCCTGCAAACCGGCGACCTCATCCATCTGGTGCTCGACCGCGCCCTGCGAAACCTCGAAGCGACGGGCGGCCTGGCGTCGGCCGACGTGGCTGCCATTCAGGCTGCGGTGGACCAAGCCGCTGGTGCGGTGGCGGCCGAGTGGGAAAGCGAGCGGCCCGTTCCACCCGCTGTTATCTGGGGCCGCACGCTCGGGGATGCGCGCGCTCTTGCCGGACAGGCGCTTGCCTATGGCAATGATCATTTGCCGGGCAGCCGATCCTTTGGCGAGGTCCCGTTCGGCGGGTCCGAGCCCAAGTCGGAGGCGGCATTGCCCTGGGACGCCAGTGTGCCGGTGATCATCCCCGACACCGGATTTCACATTGCCGGCTATATCGACCGGCTCGACATCGCTGATGACGGCAGCCGGGCACTCGTGCGCGACTACAAGACCGGCAAGCCGCCCAAAGGCGACATCCGTGTAAACGGCGGCCGCGAGCTTCAGCGTTGCCTTTATGCCTTCGCCGTCAAGGCGCTCCTGGGCGACCACATCGCGATCAGCGCCTCGCTGCTCTATCCGCGTGAACCGCTCGATCTCCAGCTCGACGAGCCGGACATCGTCCTGGCGGAGATCAAGGCATATCTGCGGGCGGCGAGAACCGCATTGGCCAGCGGCGCGGCACTGCCCGGGCCGGATACCGGAGGCGACTACGACGATCTCGCTTTTGCCCTGCCGGCAAACGCAGGCGCCACCTACTGCAAACGCAAACAAGCCGCCTCGACCGAGCGGCTCAGTGAGGTCGCGCCGATCTGGGAGGCGGAATGATGAGCAGCGTGAAAGTTCTGAATGATGATGGCGCCCGGCATGACGCGATCAGCCGTCATGACCGATCCATTCTGGTTGAGGCCGGCGCGGGATCGGGCAAGACCGCCGTGATGGCCGGCAGGATCGCTGTCATGCTGGCGCAGGGTGTCGCGCCAAGTTCCATCGCGGCAGTCACGTTTACCGAACTGGCGGCCAGCGAGCTCCTCCTGCGGGTTCGGGATTTCGTCGAAGATCTCGCCGCCGGCCATATCGCACCGGAGCTCCGCGCCGGCTTGCCGGAGGGACTGTCTGCGGCACAGCGCGAGAATCTGATGTCGGCCAGCACGGCGATCGACGAAATCACCTGCTCGACCATCCACGGCTTCTGCCAGCGATTGATCAAGCCCTACCCGGCGGAAGCGGATATCGATCCGGGCGCAGCGGTCATCGACCGCAACCAGGCCGATCTCAACTTCCTCGAAATCGTCGAAGGCTGGCTGCGCGAGCGATTGTCTGGCGATCAGGGCGGCGTCCTCGCCGAGATGGTGCTGCATAACCCGGGAGAGACCGTCGCTCTGATGCACAAGATCGCCGAAGCCCTCCGGCGGTCGAGGAAACTGGTCGCACCGCAGGCGATGCCCTTTGCAGGTCACCTGCAAGCCTTCCAGCAGGCGGCCGACGAACTTTCGGCCTTTGTGCAAGGCGCCGGCGTTGATGAGCCGGAAACGGAGGTCTTCGCCGTGCGCTTTTCTGAAATGGCGGCCGCCCTTCCATCGGTTACAGATGGTTCCACGCCCGCCGGGCTCGTCGGGTTGCTGGTTGCACGCCCGCATCCCGACCTTACGACCGGGACGGGCAGCTTTTACGCCTACCGCAAGAAGGGCAAATGGGCGGCAGCGGCAAAGCAGGCAGGGCTGTCCAAGGCAGACGGCGACAGGCTGAACGATACGGCCAGCGGTTTGTACGAAGCGTGCTGTGCCGCATGGGCCGCACTACTCCAGGTGGTTTCCGGCCAGGTCCTCACGACATTGATCGACGAAGCAGGCACAATCCTTGCGCGCTATCGTGAGCACAAGCGCGCCAGCGCCCAGCTCGATTTTGACGATCTCATCTACGCCGCGCGCGACCTGTTGCGCGACCATGAAACTGTGCGACAGGCGCTCGGCCAGAGGTATTCAAAGGTCTTGGTCGACGAGTTTCAGGACACCGACCCGCTTCAGGCCGAAATCTTCTGGCGTCTATGCGGTGATCCCGGTGATGATCCGCAGGACTGGACGCGTTTCCGGATTCGGCCGGGCGCACTCTTCTTGGTTGGCGACCCCAAGCAGGCAATCTATCGCTTCCGCGGCGCGGATGTCGGCGCTTACGTCCAGGCTCGCACGGCCTTCTCGACACACGACGCGGACGGCCTCGTCTCGATCTCGACCAATTTCCGTTCCTGTGCCTCGATCCTCACCTTCGTCAACGAACGGTTCGAGACTGTCCTGTCGGCTGATGGCCAGCCCGGCTTCACAGCGCTTGATCCCTTCCACGACGATCCGGAAGACGGCGTCTGCGTCTCGGCGATCGATATCGCGGTCGCTGACGAGAACGGCAAGGCCAGTGCCGAGCAACGACGCGACGCCGAAGCCGAAGCGGTGGCTGAACTTTGCGCACGCTTGATCGGCAGCCATCCGGTCCAGGATCGCAAAGCCGGTGCACAACGCCCCTGCCAGCCGGGCGACATCGCCTTGCTCGCCCCGACCGGCGCGGAACTCTGGCGCTATGAAGAAGCCCTTGAGCTCCGGGGCATCCCGGTCGCAACCCAGGCCGGCAAAGGTCTGTTTCGCCGGCAGGAAGTGCAGGACCTTATCGCGATCACGCGAGTTCTCGCCGATCGTCGTGATACGCTGGCGCTCGGCGCATTGCTGCGCGGCCCGCTTGTCGGGCTCAGCGAAGAGGAGCTTCTGGACATCGTCTGGGCGCTTCCGCGTTCGGAAGAAGAACCCGTCCGGATCCCACGGCTCGACCTCGGCGTCGACCTCGCGGCAATAGTGCATCCGCTGGCGCGCGATGTGATCGAGCGGCTGCAAGGGCTCCAGAAACGCGCCAAAAGCACGACACCACACGATCTTCTTTCGCAGGCCGTCGACGTCCTTCGGGTACGCCCGGTTCTTCTGGAGCGGCATCGCGGTCAGGCAGAACGAGCACTTGCCAATGTCGATCTCTATCTCAGCCTCGCCGTCAGCTATGCGGTACGGGGTCTGCGGGCCTTTTCCGAGGCAATGACGGCGGCATGGGCGGATGAGGCCCGCGCGGTGGAAGGCCGGCCCGATGCGCAGGAAGAAGCCGTCGCCCTCTACACGATGCATGCCGCGAAAGGTCTTGAATGGCCGGTCGTCATCCCCATCAACACTATGACAGGGGTAATGGCGCCCGACAGCGCTGTGACCGATCGCCAGACTGATACCTTCTACTGCCCGGTTCTGGGTGTCCCTCCGTCCGGCTATGACGCGGCGCGGCAGGCAGAGAAGGATGAACTGGACTGCGAGCGGGTCCGGCTCTGGTATGTCGCAGCAACCCGCGCCCGGGAACTCTTGGTCTTGCCGCGGCTCGACGTAACGCCTTCGAAATCAGCCTGGATCGGCCTGGTGGACCTGTCCCTGACAGATCTCCCTCACCTTGACGTGTCGCATCTGCCGCTCGACACGATCGCGGCGACAGCCGCTACAGAAAACGGTCAGACACGGGAGAGTTTCGCCACTGAGGCTGGTGCGATTGTCGAAAGGCAGATGCATCTGACCTGGCTTGCGCCGAGCCGCGACGAGACGACAACAGGTTCAGTGCTTCAGGAAGAAGAACCGGACATCTGGGCCGGTTCGGCTGATGCTCAGGTGCCGGACGCCGACGCGCTCGCCTCCATCCGGGGCGGACGCGAACGTGGCTTGATCCTTCACAAGCTCATGGAAGAAGTCCTGACAGGGGAATGCAACGAGGCCGACGAGGCGCTCACCGCGCGTGCTGGAGACCTCATTTCTGCGCTCGGCAAGGAGCCTTCCTCCGATCCGGCGGACGGGCTTTCGCCTGAGGAACTGGCCGGTTGCGTGACGCGAACGCTGGCCTTGTCGGAGGTGGCGGCATTGCGTCCCTCATTGCTCGCTGAGTTTCCGGTCTATGCCTTTCAGCAAGAGGAGGCCGAACTGGTTGCGACGGCGGGCATCGCGGACGCGATTTCGGTTAATCCGGAAGGTCGGCCAGCCGTCGTGATCGACTGGAAGAGCGACGTGAATCCCGCCCAGGAGACGCTTGATCACTATCGGGCTCAGGTGCGTGCCTATCTCGATATGACCGGAGCCGAACGGGGCCTGATCGTTCTGATGACGAACGGGACGGTGATCACCGTCCCGCCTTCTCCCCAGACGATTGCGGCATAGCCGAGGACGCGACCATGGCCTCCCGCAAGCGCACCGAGCCCGTCCAAGATGATCTCTTCAATCCCGAAGTCGAACTGCTGCTGCCTGCTCGGCTTGCGATAGAGGGCAAGGCCCTGGGAAGCCCTATACGCCAATTGGCGGCTCCGCCGCAGCGCGTACGGTGCCGTCTGCGTCCCTTTTCAATCCGCCGTGTGACTGGTCATGAAACCACGCTGCCGTCTGGCGAGATACTGAAGATCATCAACGCGAAGACCGCTACGTCGCTGGAGGCGGAGCTCATTCTTCTGGTCCCCGGCGCGAGTGAGCCGGCGCAGATCGTAGAAGCACTCGACGCCGGCGAAGGCCGGTGGATGGCCCCGTTGCCCATCCGCATCGACACGTTGAGTCGCCAAGCGCGGGTCGAACGGCTGGCCGCGGTTTCGGCATCTTGGTCGGGCGCCTTTCATCTCCGCGAGGGACGAGCAGCCGAAAACGAGCGGCCAGCCCAGCTCGGTCTGCGACGTCCTCAAATCGGCGCACTGCACGCGGCTTTGGCCCATGCGACGCGATCGATCGATCCGGCCACCATCGTCATGCCGACGGGCACCGGCAAGACGGAAACCATGCTCGCGCTCAACGTCCACCAGCGCTTCGAGAGGCTACTGGTCGTAGTGCCGACGGACGCCCTTCGAGAGCAGATCGCGGGCAAGTTCGAGACCTTCGGCGTGCTGAGGCAACAGCAATGCCTGGAAGACAAGGCAGCATTTCCAGTGGTGATGCGCCTTTCGCACATTCCGACGAGGCTAGCCGACGTGGATGAGATCTTCGACAGTGCCAATGTCATCGTCACAACGATGCAGATCGCCGGTCGCGCCGAAGCGGCGGTCCAGGAGCGGATGGCGGCACGCGCCTCGGCGCTGTTTATCGACGAGGCTCATCACATCGGCGCCCCGACATGGGCGCGCTTTCGGGGCCTATTCGCGGACCGTGAGCCACCGCTCCCGATCGTCCAGTTCACCGCCACACCATTCCGTGAGGACGGCCGGCGCGTCGACGGCGAGTTCATCTACACCTATCCGCTCAAGAAGGCGCAGGCCGAAGGCTATTTCAAGCCGATTCGCTTCGAGGCGGTCTTCGGGCTCGATCAGGCAGACGCCGATCTCGCGATCGCGGGAAAGCTCGGCGAAGTCCTCCAGGGTGATCTGGACGTCAGCCTCAACCATCTCGCCATGGCGCGTTGCCAAACTATCGACCGCGCCAGAGCCCTCCACCAGCTTTACAGCGAGATGTACCCAGAACTTCGTCCGGTCATCGTCCATAGCCAGCAGTCGATCCGTGAACGCCGTGCAAACCTTGCCGCTCTGCGGCGCTTCGAGAGCCGGATCATTGTCTGCGTGGACATGCTCGGCGAAGGTTTCGATCTGCCGGAACTGAAGATCGCCGCCCTGCACGACCCGCACAAGAGCATCGCCGTTACCATCCAGTTTGTCGGCCGCTTCACCCGCCAGGATCCACGCCTCGGCGACGCCACGGTCATCGCCAACACCGGCATTGACGACATTGATCGTTCGCTGGCCAAGCTCTATGCGGAGGATGCCGACTGGAATGCGCTGGTCGAGGCACTCAGCACCGCGAAGATCGACCGGCAAGTCCGCCGTGCCGAGATGTTCAAGGGCTTTGTCGGCGACTTGAGCGACATTCCCCTGCAGACGCTCGAACCGAAGATGAACGCCGTCGTCTATCGCACCAACTGCGACGGTTGGGAGCCTTTGCGGGCCGAGGACTTATATAGTCCCGGCGTATATCTCGGCATGAAGGTCAACCCACACCAGCGTGTCGCCATCTTCGTCACCCGCTCCGAAGAGCAGGCCGGCTGGACCACGGCCCAGCACGCGACCAATGTCACCTGGGACCTGCACATGATGCATTGGGATCCCGATAGTCAGCTCCTATATATCAGCAGCTCGATCAAGGGACCGTATGACCGATTGGCCAAGGCGGTCTGCGGTGAGGCAGCGCGCCGGGTCGAGGGCGAGGAGGTCTTCCGCAGCCTGCATGGGTTCAATCGCCTGATCCTGCGCAATCTTGGCCTGACGCACCATCAGGGACGCGGTGTCCGCTATTCCATGTATATGGGTGTCGATGTCGCCGACGGACTCGACACTGCGAAGTCCCAGTCGCGCATCAAGAACAACGTGTTCGCAACCGGTTTCCTCGACGGTGTTCCCGCCTCTCGTGGCTGTTCGGCCAAAGGCAAGTTCTGGTCGATTTCGCGGGTTCGCGATCTGACTGATTGGGTCGATTGGTGCGCGGATATCGGCAAAGCCGTCAAAGATCCAGGGATCACCACCGATGGCGTCTTCAAGAGTGCGATGCGACCTCGCCAGATCAGCGAACGCCCGCAGGTGCCTCCGGTCGCGATCCACTGGCCGGAATCGCTGTTGACGCAAATCGAGGACCGGATCGAAATCAGTTTCGGCGACAAACCCGTAGCCTTCGCTGAATGCGACATCGAGCTTCTGGATCATGAACGCACGGGTCCATTGCGCTTCACGGTGCGCAGCGATAACCACATCGCCGAATTCGAAATCGTTTTTGCTGAAGGGGGTGCCAGCTATCCGCAGCGCTATGGGCCGAAAACAACCGTCAAGGTCAGCGGCAAGACGAAGTCGCTCTCGGAATCCTTCGGCGAGGATTCCCCACAGATCGACTTTGGGGATGGTTCACTGCTGATCTACAGTCACCTTTATGCTCTGCCTGAAGGCGTCTTGGTGGAACCGTATTCCGCTGATCGGATCGAGGTTTGGGATTGGTCGGAGACCAATATACGTGCCGAGGCGCAGGGTCCTGAAAAGCGGACTGACTCAGTGCAACGGCGCGTAATCGAGACATTGCTCGCAGAAGGCGACGCCTTTGACATCATCTTCGACGATGATGGGGCTGGAGAGATCGCGGACGTCGTCACCCTTCGAGTGACTGAAGGTCTCGTCCAAGTGACGCTTCACCATTGCAAATACTCCAGTTCCGACACGCCCGGCGCGCGAGTGAAGGATCTCTATGAAGTTTGCGGGCAAGCGCAGAAATCCGCACGCTGGCGTGATCGGCCCAACAGAATGCTCATACATATGTTGAAGCGGGAGAAGATACGGCTGGAGAAGGGCCAGACTTCCCGCTTCGAACAGGGAACAGCCGCATTCCTCAAAAAGCTGAAAGCGAATTGGCAGGACTATCGCTACGAATTCGATGTGCGCATCGTTCAGCCTGGCCTGTCGCGATCGGCTGTCACAGAGGAGGGACTGCATCTACTGGCCAGCGTGGAGACTTATCTCCTTGAAACGCGCGCCATGCGGCTGAAGGTTATCGCAAGCAGCTAGAAAGCCAACCTCCAGATAATGGCCCAACCCAATTGCAGTGGAGCGAACGAAATGTTCGGCGTCTTTCTCGTTGAGAGTTGTCCTAGCTTTCCATCTTTTGGTGCGGAGAGGCTCCGGATACTTTGTGTGCAACAGTCGTCCGGATTTGATGATCTTGGCCCCTCCTGCCCTTTGGTCAGGACCGCGCCCTACTCGGTCGGCTGCACGCAGCCGCCCTCCCCGAGCTGAAACGCCGCCTCTCCCTGCGACGTGCCGCTGGCCGTGCCGTCTCCTCCGGAGCCAGCTCGACCAGCCGTCGCATGGTCGTGGCAACGCTTCATCTCGGCCATTCGGTTACGGTCGCTGGGGCGGGCGCGTGACATCAGTGATCTCGTACGTCGCGTCTCGGCCGCTGTTGTTCCGTGCTTTGCCGGACATGCTGTGCCGCCCTGTCATCATGGGTCGCAAACGATTTCCGGCGACCGCCGGATTGCATTGGCCGCAGCTGGCAGAAGGTCGGTGATGGTCGTGATGCGCGGATCGCAGGCTATCGGGCTGCCGTAGAGGGTCCGTTCGAAATTCGAGTGATCCGGACACGTTGTCGAAGCTTCGACGGTCTCCATGCTGTTCGTCCAGAAAACACATCGCGTTGCCACGGAAACCAGCCGTCGCGGCACGTGAGGCAGGGTCAGCAAAGCTCCGACTGGTCGGGATGCGGCTCGGAGCGAGAGGACAGAAATATCGCCACCACAGGCATTTCTCTCCCTCGGCTGTTCACCCAGTTTCCTTCGCGGCCCCGCACTTCTCCCTTTGTCTGAGTTGCATGACATGCTGGTCGCAGCTGTCGTCCCGTCCACAAAGGTTGTCGCCGATCTTTTTCCCCTGCCCCTGCGGGCCATTCCGCGCGGAGCAAAAAGATCGGCGCCTGCCCCTCTCCGCTGTGCTTCGCCTTCGGTGTGGCCGGGCCTTGGCCAGCTGCAAGGTGACCATCATTGCAACGCAAACAAGGAGAAGAGCAATGACCACGAACTGCATCAAATTCACCAGCGCCGACATCGAAACCGCCAAGGGCGTCGGCTCCATCTCGACCCTGACCTTCGACCTCGACATCACGGTCGAGCCCGTCGCAAGCACGAACCCGATGGCCCCCACGCACCGCGTCCTCGGCCGCTCCCCGCGCGGCAAGCTGGTCGAGTGCGGCGGCATCTGGAAGAAGCAAAACAAGGAGACCGGCGCCGACTACTACACGCTGACCATCCGCGACCACGGCTTCAACGCCAACCTCGGCAAGGCCGCGAACCAGGACGATCTGTCCCTGCAGGCCGTCATCCCCTGGGGTCCGAAAGACGCAGCCTGAGCCAGGGGCCAGACCGCCTCGGCGGTCTGGCACTTTCTCGTTCCGGGGGAACTTGTCCCGGGCGGGCGCAAGATTGGTGTCCGAAAGACGCCGCATATTTCGGACGCGGACGCCGAGGCGGATAGTCAGATTGGATAGGTCGCTGACGCGGCTCCGATCCTTTTGTTCAGCTACAACGTGCATCGCGCGAACCCAAGTCGGAACCGAATGTCCGCAGGGAGAGCTGGCAGCCCGCTGAGAGAGGCCAAGCGCACCCCTTCTCTCAGTTGAGCAACCCGCGCCACGGTCGTCTAGGCGAAGCGCCAAGGGGCGGCAAACTCACCCTTTGCCGCAGGCAACGAAATCGCAAATCATCGTCGTGCATCCCGGGGGGCAGCGTCTCACTTCAGGGCCACCGCCGCGCGCCTTTCCGTCGACCTGTTGGCCTTTCAGATCGCTAGCCCGGGGTCGAGCGGTCGGCAACGCCGGGGACAGGTTTCTGGACGGCTGCGCCTTGAGCGCTGCGAGGCACCGCTCACAACAAACCTGCCCTCGGCGTGCTCCATTTCATTCCGCCCCGTGCCGGGTGCAGCCCGCTCTCATGCCCCCGGTCTTTTCCACGATCCGTCCAACGACGATCAACGGAAAGGATCACACCATGACACTCGAACAATCCATCGACCTCGCCGAACTGCAAGCCGACATTGCCTTCGATGCCTACCTCGCCGCCTTTGATGAAGACGCCCATCCCGAGTTACTCGACAGCCTCGAGACCGAGGCTCTGATCGCCCGCAGCCGCTACGACGACCTACGCAATCAGGGACTGGGTCACTGACCCAGACACCCCTGCGGGTCTTCGGATCCACAGGGCTCTGACGCCGTCTCTAAGAAGCTTCGCGACGCCCTCAGAGGGTGCGACCCGCGCCATCCAGCGCGGGCCATTTTCGTGTTTCTGGCGCCCGATCCGTGACCGGCTCGAGCGTTCGGTTTGTCTGTCGTCGCGTGCGTCTTGAACACAAGTTTCGGAAGCTTTTTCGACCTGGTTGTCCTGCATCGATGAGGGCGGGACCCGTTCCAGGTCGCGCCGCGACGCGGGGTCTTGACGGCGTCCAATGCCCGCAAAAAGACACAACATGCAAAACGTAATATTGCGCAATGTGATGTATTGAAGTATAAGCGAAGGAGAGAAGGAAGACGTTGGCAGGATATGGCCAATGTTTGCACATTTTGTCCGAGGGGGTCTGACCCGTGCCGAGGCCAGCGAAAAACCTGAAGCTTGAAGAGCGCATCGAAGTCGCGCGGCGCTTCGCGGCGGGCGAGAGTGCCAAGGATCTGGCGGCGGCGTTCGGCATCTCTCCGCGCCACGTGAACCGGCTCGCGAAAGAGGAGGCGGGCGAGGGGCTCGCGGTGCGCGATCCGAGCGAGACGGTGGCCTTCCGGGCCAGTCGATCCGAGCTCGATGCCTTCGACGCGGACTGGCGCGAACGGGGCTTTGCCAACCGATCCCAGGCGCTGAATGCGGTGCTGCGCGGACGGTGCGGATTTCTCGATGTGCCCCGTGACCTGATTGCGGAGTTCTGCGCCGCATGGCGTCAAGCGAAGGATGTGAGCGACGCCGGATTGGTGCTTGCCAAGGTGGTCCATCGCGGTCGGCTGGAGGTCTCGGACGCCGACCGCGCGATGCTGATCGAGTTGCTTGATCTGGCGCAGTCGATGAGCCGTGAGATGGGTCGGATGAAGGATGCGGCGCAGGTGCTGCGTCATCAGGAGTGGCCGCTAAAGGAAGAAGGGCAGGGGACGGAGAGCGCGGTTCTGGAGGATGGCCCGCGCGCGATCGAACGCGGATTGAGGCTCGTCAGAAATGGCTGATCCCCTCGCCCTCTACACCTCGGTCATGGGGCGGCTCTGGGAGGATGAGCGCATCCGAGGTCAGGCCGCGGCGCGGATCGACGCCCGGCTGGCGGGACGACGCCAGGGACGGAGTTTCGCGCGCGTCGGATCCATGTCGGCGCGCAACGCGCTGAAGGCAGCGTCGGGTCAGAGCCGGGCGGCGGTCTTCAAACGGATCCGAGCCGGAGGCTGCAAGACGCGTGCTTCGCTCGGGGCGCAGATTTCCTACATCAACGACAAGGCGGTCTATACCTACTCGACGATGACCAATGCGCTGACCGATGCGGCGGTGCTTTCCGACGAGCAGAAAGAGGACATCATCGAGGACTGGGCCGGGACCTGGCGCGGCTCGACAAAGCTCGGGTTCACCTCACACATGCTTTTGTCCTTCCCGACCGACGTATCCATCGACCAGGTGCGCGACATCGCGATGGACTGGACGGAGCATTTCTTTGAGAGCGGCGAATATGGCGATCAGTGGGACTATGTTCTCGCGGTCCATGACGACCGGGCGCACAAGCACGCCCATATCATCCTGAACAACCGCGGCGTCGAGAAGGGCACCTGGTTCTCCTGCTGGGCGGAGGGCGTGATGTCGCCGCAGCTCATGCGCGAGAAGCAGGCTGAGATCGCGGAGCGCTATGGTGTCATGCTCGACGCCACCACCCGGCTCGAGCGTGGCATCTTCGAGAAGCCCGCCGGCATCGAGGAGATCTACCGCGCGAAGGAAGAGGCAAGGCTGCCGCGCGAGATCGTCATGACGGCCCAGGAATCCGCCATCGCGCAGGCGCAGGTGGTGGGCTTCGCCAAGGACTACAAGAACCTCGCCGACCTGCTGGACCGGATGGACCAGCGCCACATGGCACGTGCGGTCCGCGGCATGGCGGACGGGCTTGGCTCCGGCACGCCGTGGAACTTCACCGAAGGAGAGATAGACATGAAGGACATCAAGACCGTCGGTGACGCGATCGACTATTCCGAGCGCACGATCGAGGCGTTGAGGCTCAAGGCCGAGGAACTGGACCCGGCCGAGCGGGCCGCTTTTGAAGCCAAGGCCGCGCCGATCATCGCGGACCTCTCGCAGATGGTGCCGGACCCGGACCTGCGCGCGCGCTTTGGCAAGCAGCTCGAAGAACCCTATCCGCCGGGGGCGGGCAGCGAGGTGCTGATCGCCGCGCTGCGGTCCGGCAATGACGACGGGCTGCGCGAGGTACTCGAGCGCGCCGAGGAGGTGGGCATGGACAGCGAGGAATTGTTGGCCCGGATCGCGGCGGGTGGCACGCGCAACTACGGCATGGCGCAGGACTGGGTTGAGCGGGACATGAACGCGGTGCTCGCGAAGGATGGCCTCAGCGTGGAGACCGCGAGTGACGACCAGCTCGACGTCGCGCTGGAAAAGGTCGACGGCGTAATGGATGCGCTGATGGAGCGGGCGAAGGAGATGGGCGTCGAGATCGGCCGAACCCTCGCGGACGAGGAGGAGGCGACGTTGCCCCTCATCGACGAGGATGACCGGACGCCCAATCCCTACCTGCAGGACCTCGCCGACATGCTGCGGGACGGCAAGCTCACCGAGGAACAGGAAGAGACCGTCGAGCGGACCCTGCAATCCGAACTCTTCAAGGAGTTGGGAGAAGAAGGCTTGGCCGAGCTACGCCGTGGCAACTACGAGGTGCTGGATGCGGCCCTGCCGAGCAAGCTTGACCAGATCACCGTCACGCAGGAATTCCTCGAAATGACGTTTGAGGAAACGGGCGACCAGGTCTTCACCGACCGTGCCGCCGGGTTGCAGCAGGACAAGGCGACCGAAGTGGCGCGGCTGCGCGGCCAGCAGGAGGCCCAGGAGCTGGGACGTAATCTCGGTCGGGACCGCGGTCTCGATGACGATATGGAATTCTAAGGGGGAGATGACCACCATGACCAAGACACTCCCCCTCTGGGCCGCGCTCCTCTTTGGTGTGATCTGCGGCGCCGTCATCGGCACCATCGTTGCCGCCTTCTACCTGACCCTGGCCCTGAAAACCGGGTTTCAGAGCTTCGACATGTTGGCGCTCTGGAAGGCGAGCGCCGGCACCCGCGCGGCACATCCCGAAGCCTTCAAGGTTGGCTTCGGCGCCGTCGGCTTTGGCGCAATTGGTCTCGGCGTCTTGGCGCTGGCCTGGACCTGGAAGAAGGAGCGCGACGACTACGGCTCGGCTCACTGGCAGACCAAGGCGGAGCTGAAGAAGAACGACATGCTCCAGGCCCCCGGCAAGGGCTTTGTCTGCGGCAAGCTTGGCGCGCCGACCTCGAAGGCGGAGTTCATTTCCTCGACGATAATCCCGCATGTGATGATGGTGGCGCCGACCCGTGCCGGTAAGGGTGTGGGTTTCGTGATCCCGAACCTTCTGAGCTTCGCGGGTTCGGTCGTAGTGCTCGACGTGAAGGGCGAGAACTTTGAGAAGACCGCGCGGCTCAGGGCGCTGAACGGTGACGAGGTCTATCGCTTCAGCCCGTTTGATTGGGCCAATGCCACGCATCGCTACAACCCGCTCGCGCGGATCGCAAAGGCCCCGAGCTTCGCACAGCGCTTCACCGAGGTCTCGATCCTCGCCGACCTCTTCCTCGACAAGGACAACAAGACGCTCGACACCTTCTCCGAGGCTGGCAAGTCGATCTTTGTCGCGGCCTGCCTGCTGGCGATCCAGCGTGGCACGCCGAACCTCGGCGAGGTAAACAAGATCGTCGCCGGGGGCGAATACAAGAACGCCCAGTACAAGACCTATGCAGACGAGGCCGAGGAAGACATCCTGCGCGAGCTCTGGACCAATGCGGCCTCGGCCTCGTCGCGGCTGCTAACCTCGAACATCCAGGCGCTGATGACCGCCGGTCTCAAGCAATGGGACAACCCGGCGGTCCGCTCCGCGACCGAGGCGAGTGACTTCGATTTCTCGACCTTTCGGAAGACCCCGCAGTCGCTCTACATCGCGGTGTCCGAGGATCACATCGCGACCCTGGCGCCGCTCCTGCGCCTGATGTTCGCCGATCTCATCGCGTCGATCCGCCTGAACGAGCCGGGCCCGGATGAGCCCTGGCCGGTCATGATGATGATCGACGAATTCCAGCAGATGGGGGCGATGCCCTATCTCGAGCGCGCGATCCATTCGCTGGCGAGCTACGGCGGCCGGGTTGCGATGATTGCGCAGTCACTGGCTTCGCTTGACAGGATCTACGGGCCCGAGGGCCGCGAAAGCCTCGAGAACGGGGCCGGGCTTAAGCTCTACATCACCCCGCGTGACCAGCGCACTGTAAAGGAGGTTTCGGCCGCCGTCGGCAGTACCACCCGCGAGGCCGTGACCCGGATGTATGGTCGCAACAAGGGGTTCCTTGGCGCGACCTCGACCTCGGCGCGGCTGGAAGAGCGGCCGCTGCTTTCCGAGACCGAAGCGCGCCTGATGGATCCCGACGAGGTCATCATCCTCGCCTCGCCCCAGCATCCGATCAAGGCGAGCCGGATCAAGTATTACGACGATCCCTTCTTCAAAGAGATGTTGGCCCGGCAGGAGGGCAAGCCCTTCCCCTATCCGCCGAATGTGCAGGGCGTGGGGCCATGGGGCAGCGACGGTGAAGACGAGGCCGGCGCAGACGAGCAGGCGAAACCAGCCGAACGCGCGCCTGTCCGGGATCGCTCGCAGCGTCGCGAAGCGCGCGCTATGAGCGTGAGGACGATGGAGGCTGGGCGCGGGCAGCCTGAGCCCGGGACGCTCGATCGGGAAGCCGCCGTGCCGAAGGAATGGGAGGCGGCACTCGACCGGCAGGAGGATTTCATCGAGGAATTGTTGGGTGGGTGAGCGCGACAATCTTGTAGGCAGCTTTGCCCTTGGGACTGATTGGAGACAAGCGCGCTTGAGATGCATCTCAATGCGGCTTGAAAACTTCAAAGTCATTTCAACGCAGCGCGCTAGATCTTCGCCTCGGGGTAGTGCCCCTTTATTTCCGCGTTGAAAAAACGACCTAGTGAGTCAGCGGACATGAGACGCTCGTACATGAAGGCAGGCACGTTGAAATACTGATAAACGCCGCCATGCCTGAATTGGACCTCGAGCGTTTCTAATTCCGGGTCATACCCGACCTCAGCCAAGTTGCTGGAAGTTACTGGCTGTCGTTCCATCAAATTTCTCCCTCGTTCTCGTCTTCGTTCTCGCCCACTTCTGGTGGCTTCCACTTTGGATCCTGCGCACGCCATACCGCGACAAGCTCATCATAGTTTTCAGGGCCCCTGGGGCGCTTCCAGCTGTCCGCTACAAGCGGATCTTCGCTGTTTGGACGACGGTCTTTGGGTGGGAGAGTGACGCGGCAGCGCACTGGAAGCCGTGCAGCCTCGCCGGTTATTATTGCTTCGCCGGTCCTTAGAACCGAGAGGCTATCGGCGATACCGCTCAGGTTATCGGGCAAAGCGGCTTGTACCTTGCTGCGGTCAGTGGAATTGGTGAGGCGCAACGCGACAAAAGTCCCACACTGGGAGAGAATGGTGTCGTCAATTTCCGAAGGACGCTGGCTGACGATCATTGCACCAATACCGAACTTGCGTCCCTCTTTCGCGATTCTCTGAACCATTTCGCGCGCAGGGTTGTCGGATTCTCGACCAAGATACCGGTGAGCTTCCTCCATAACGACGAGTTGAGGCCGCTTTCGGCCGCCCTCATCGCGCTCGCGACCCCAGAAGAGCGCTTCATAGATAATCGACAGAATCGCCCCGATCAAATCTAGAAGAACCGCGCTAGGAATACCCGACAGATCAAGCACCGTTATCGCTTTCTCGTGGCCAATCCAGCTTTCGAGGAGGGATGGAAGGTCGTTCGTTACGTGGCCCGTCAGGTCAGGCTCCCATTCACCGGGCTTGAGCAGGAACTCGAACTGACGATCGAGCATACGTGATCGCATTCGGTCGAGCTGCTTGCGGATTCCGAGCACACCGACGTTGTTCTGGTAAGGTGCTGAATTCGTTGTTGTGTGCGGCTGGTAGGCTGGTTGACGAAGCGTGGTCGCGTCGCCGGGCTGAATGATCGCCGGTTGTGTCTTGGCCTGATCGAGCCAGGTTTTGACTTCTGGTTCGATCAGCTCGAGCCACAGGTTTCGCAAGCTGTACGGAATAGGGCTGTCGACGGTCATTGAATTCAGATCGACACCAGGCAAATTGTCTGCTTGAGCAATCGCGCTTTTGGCTGCGAAGATCTTGTCGAGTATTGCGGTCGTTGCGCGATCATCCAACTTCCCGCACAGAAAGTTGAGTATTTCGGCCGGCCGTAGTGCCCAGTACGGAATGACCAGCTGCTTCTCGCCGACTCCGGGTGTAATCCGAAAAATCTCAGCGTTGTCGGCGAGCGCGCTGGCATATTCGCCGTGGATATCGAGTAGGAGGATCCGCGCGCTCGGAAAGCCTGCTCCGTCAGGCGCCGAGATTGACCGCAACAAGCTAGAGACAGTCGTGGACTTGCCCGACCCGGTAGAGCCGAGCACTGCGCTATGGCGCGTGACTAGCTTGTCGAGGTCCAGGCGGACCGGAATGCTCTCGGCGTTAGCAAGTCGCCCGACTATCACTTGTCCGGAAAACTCTGCACCGTAGATTTTGGCCAGATCCTCTTCTGTGACCAGATGCACTTCATCGTTCAGGTTCGGATACTGGCTGATGCCTCGCTCAAACGAGGCCTCGACAATCTCGCCAATGAGCTGAACGGTTAGCCATCGTTCGCCGCGGTCTAGCGCATCCACTAGCGTCACCGGTGTCGCACTTGCCCCGACCTCTGATATGATAGCATAAAGATCATGATACCCCTGTGGTATCCGCACAAAGCTGCCGACCTGACCTACCCGGTAGCTTCGTCCTCCGATGATCGCAATGCCCGAAGCAACGCCCTCGAATTGACGCACACTTACGGTCGAACCGGCGACAGAGCCGACATGGCCGAGAAGAGTAGGGGCGTTCATTTGGCCTCCGACGCGGTGGCGGCTGTCGGTGGTGGCGCCTCCGCTGCCAATGCTGCAAGATCCGGTTGTGTCGGAAATGCTTGAACCGATCGTGATGCCGCGAAGAAGCGAGCAAAGGGTTCTATTGCACCGAGCGTGAAGTTTCCTTTGTCGTCCATGTAGGTTGACCTTATCGGCCCCCAATCCTTGCTCGGAAGTTCGGCCGGAGCTTTCCATGCGCCGCGCGTGCCGTTCACCTTGGCCTGGTCACGTGCATAGACGCTAAAGTTAGGCAGACGGCGCGCGAGGTCGCACGCCGGACCCTCTTCATCTAGAATCTTGTACTGGAATGCGAATACGCTGGAGGATGGATTGGCTGCGAGCGCTTCATCTATCCGGGCCGCGATGTGTGCATCGGCAAAAGAAAATCCGATAGAAATGAGTAGCGTGTCGGGGGTGAGCAGGAACGTACGAAGGCGATCGAGCAACGCTGCGTAGGGCGCTTTCTGTGTTTGATCGTATTTCAGGTGTTCGGGGAAGACGAGGTGACTTGCTGAGCTTTGGCCCGTGCGAATTACTTCGCCCTTAGAGCTAGCGCGCCAGCCGAGCGATCCATGGAGCTTCCATAGCCGCGTCCAGCGCGCGGGAAGATCACTGCGCGACACTGAGACGGGGTCGAAGAATGGTTCGCGACCACCCGTGAAGCCATCGAAGTACGGCGCTCGTACGGATTCGAACGCTTCTTCGAACAACAAGTCGTAGTTCGTGGTGAAAATTTCAACGGGATAGTCACGCGTTGTGCCCGTGATCCAATTCACGAGATCTGCATATGCTGATCCAGTCTCGGGCAATCGGACGTCCACGATCTTGCCTATCTCGGAGCAGATCGCTTCTCCGAAGGTCGCAAAGCCTGGGCCGTCGAGATCGTGGACTTTCGACGAACCAATCACTTGGCTCAGAGAGCGAATCCTCGAAAGGATCGTCTCGATGTCATGCTGCGCGAGTTCGGCTTTCAGGCCATCAATCTGTTTTTGATAGGTTGGGGCAAGTGTCGTGAGAACTTGGTCCGTGAGCCCCGCAACTGCCGGGATGAGCGGATAGGTGCCATCGGGTTTTGCCATTCCGGCAGAAGCTCCAGCGCCAACCAACAGCCCGATCCGCTTCCGGCCCTGCGCGACGATCGTCCTAAGCGCCGCCATATACTGATCGGGATTATGAACACTGACAGTCAACTTACGCTCCCTCAACACTTGCTTCTGCATCCTCGCATCTAGCACTTGGTTCAATATTCCACGCTCGATCTCGCCCGTCTACGGCGGCCGTCTGAAAAGGCTCCGGCTTTCCAACCGCATTGAAGCTTGTTGCGCTTGTTAGCAGCGCAGTTTGGATAGTGTGCGCAGGGGGCGTGTCTGTCGTGCGTTCTGTATCCCACTTGGCCGAAATGCCTTGCCTCCGTCATGCGGAAATTAAGATGTCAGCTTACTATGTCAGTTTCATTAGGCTCATGTTGGCGTACAGATGCAGACAGGGCCACTGTTTTATATCATCCTGTTCGGCATTGAATTTGCAGTTTTTTCGCGCAGGGCGTACTTTACGCACCCAATTCTTCCATCCTATCTAATTCTAGCCGAGCTTTTTCGTCATCGAGGCGCCATCGTCTTACGACATAAAATGCGAGCGCCTTACGCGTTTCGATCAGCAAATGCGTTTTGTCGTCAAAGCCATACTCTAGCCGGACGGCTCGAGCTTGCGCATCGGATAGATCTGAACGCGGGCGTATCCACAAGCGCACTAAGCTATTCCAGTCCGTGTCAAAAGGCAGGGGAGCAGGCCGCTCCCGCGTTTTCATCTCAGTTTGTTTCGCTATTCGTATTGGGAGGTAATCGCGGTACGCACTGTGCTTATAGCTCCATGCGCGGAGATAGATTGCCTCTCCGTCAAAATGAAACTGAACTGGACTGATCCACTGAGGGTCGGAGAGGCCGCTTGACATCGAGGTGTAGGTGATCTGGATGTCTCGTTCGCCCTTCATCGCGCGGTAGAGCTGTGCGACGACGGTGGAATCCATCACGCGAGTGGGAAGCGGGATGCTCGCGCCAAGCGATGCCGCCTTGCCATCGAGCAATTCGAAAACTTGTTCCGGGCCAGCCTCAGTCAATGCGCAGTGGTCGCCGGTCGAGAAGTAGGCCTTCTCCCCGGCGTCATAGACTGGCGGCGTGTTCGTCAGAGAGAGATAGGTTCGAAAGTCAACGGCAGCCTGTGCCATCGAGATATTGAATCGTTCCATCAAGTCACGACGGTTCGCCTGACCTCTCCAGGTCAGGCATTGATCGAGGAACAAAATTCGCTCGCGTTGCGCGTGTTTGAGGTCTTCTAGGCTCATGCACGAAGCAGTACTTGACTCGGCGCGCAAGGTCCATACATTTACTATACGTATAGAAAATGGATTGATCGGATGCGAATACTTCATACAGCAGATCTGCACCTGGGGCGGCAGTTCATGGGGTTGAGCCTCGAGGATGATCATGAGGTTATCCTGGGTCAGATCCTTGAAGCGCTTGTGGCCGAACGGGCCGATGTTCTTGTCATTGCGGGGGACGTTTTTGACCGTGCCTCGCCGCCCAATTCGTCGATCCGGCAGTTCAATCGTTTTCTCAAGCGCGTGGCGGAGGAGACCGAAGCCGCTGTGGTGATGATCTCTGGAAATCACGATTCTGGCGACCGGATCGAGGCAATGTCTGTCTTTTCCACCGCGTCTCGTGTGCTGGTGCGCGGGATTGCCGACGCGGTAGAGGCGCCACTGGTGCTGCGTGACGCGCAAGGCGAGATCGCCTTTTCCGCACTGCCCTTTTCCTATGAATACGCCGCACGCGAGGTGTTCGGGGATGAAAGCATTAATGCGCCAGCGGAAGTCGTTGCCGCTCAGATCGCTGCGGCGAGGAGGCAGGTGCCTGATGGGGCGCGTTGGGTCGTCGTGGCCCATGCTTTCGTCGCGGGGGGTGCGGTTGGCGAGACCGAGCGGGCCTTGACGCGAGTCGGGGGTATCGAAACTGTTCCCTCCGATGTCTTCGACGGGGCGGACTATGTTGCACTAGGACATTTGCACAAGCCGCAGGAAGTGGGCGCGAGCCATATTCGTTACTCCGGCGCACCGCTCGCTTTCGGGTTCGACGAGGCAGGAAACGAAAAATCAATGACTGTCGTCGATCTGCAGGCTGAAGGGGCCGAGATCCGCACCGTGCCGTTCCGACCGATCCGGCAAGTGCGCTCGCTTACCGGGGAATTCTCGGAACTTCTGGAGGGAACGCCGTCTGATGATTTCATCCAGGCCATCCTGACGGATGAGAACCCTCTGATCGATCCGATGAAGCGGTTGCGCGCGACCTATCCCAATGCTTGCCATCTGGCCTATGCCCGGCAGGAGCGCGCGGCGGAGACCGAGGCGCTCGGCAGCGGGCGGGCCACTGTGACGCCGATCGAGATGATTGGCGACTTCGTGAAGGTTGTGCGCGGCCGGGAACCAAACGCCACCGAAGTCGCGATCGTCGCGGAAAAGCTCCACGCAGTAGCCTCCGGGGAGGAGCAGACATGAGACCCATTCGCCTATCGCTTCAAGCCTTCGGGCCATTTGCCACAACCGAGGTAGTCGATTTCCGGTCCGCGCTGGAGACGGGTCTGTTTGGAATTTATGGTCAGACCGGCGCGGGAAAGTCGACGCTGTTTTCGGCGATGTCCTTCGCGCTATTCGGGGCGCCGACTAGGACTGATCAGGAACCACGTTCACTACGCTCGGATCACGCCGCTTCGGATCTACCTACCGAAGTCGAATTTGTCTTTGAGCTGGGCACCAAGGCCTACCTGATCCGTCGTCGTCCGGCGCAGGAACGTCCGAAGGCACGCGGTGAAGGGACCACTGAGGACGCGGCGGAAGCTTCTTTATTCGACGTCACCGGGATTCCGGTGGACACTCTTGGTCCGAGTCAGTCCGGCCGTGTCATTGCGGAAAAGAAGGTCTCGCTAGTAGGGCAGCAGGTCGAGGCGCTGCTTGGCTACGGGGCAGATCAGTTTCGACAGATCGTGCTCTTACCGCAAGGCAAGTTCGAGACGTTCCTGGCCGCAAAAACGGATGAGCGGGTCGAGATATTGCGGGATCTTTTCGACGTGAAGGTCTATCGCGATCTCGCCGCAAGGCTGAAGGAAGAAGCCTCAGCGGCAGAACGAGCGTTGCGCGACCAGCGCGCGCTCTACCTGGCTCGCCTCGAGGAACGCGGGTTCGAGAGCGCCGAAGCGCTTGAACTTGGGATTGCTGCAGCCGCAGCCGAAGTCGAAGAAAAGCAGGGCGTTCAGCGTGGTGCGGAGATGGCAAACGAAGCTGCGCGCAAAGCTCTGACCGAAGGCGAGCAAATCGAAAAGGCATTTTCTTCTGCCGACACGGCACAGCAGGCTGTCGATGATCTAGAAAAGAGAACGATCGAGGTCGAAGAGCTGGCCAAGCGCATTGAGGCTGTCCGGAATGCCTTGCAGGCCCGTGATCTTGAGACGGCTTGGTGCGATGCGGAGCAGGATAGCCTGAAAGCGGTGGAGGCTGTCACGAAGGCCGAGGCGGAACTCAACATCGCCACTGGCGCGAAGGAGTTGGCGGAAAAGAAACTTGCTGAGGCACAGTCTGGCGAGGACCGACGGCAACAAGTTCAGGCTGACCTGACAAGGTTGGAGGCGATCGAGAAGCAGGTCGGGCAGGCAGCGGATCTTAGAAGCGCGTTTGACGACGCTGTGAAGGACGAAGCTTCAGCGAAGAAGGCTCTGACCGAGGCCATTGATGCCCGAGAGAAGCTCAAGTCTCAGCGCGATGCGACCGATCTGGCGCTTGATCAAGCGCGAAAGACCGAAACGGAGCGAGGCCAGCTGACCGGTGAGCTGGCCGAGTTCAACCGAGAAAGGGTCAAGGCAGCGGCGTATGCTAGGGCGCAAGAAGCTGTCGCGGATGCTCAACGAAATGTTGAAGCGGCATCGAGTGAACTGGCGACAAGAACCGACGCGGCGCAAGCCGCTGATGCGACCTTGGTAGATGCCGAGGCACGGCTTTCGCGCACGCAAGCGATCATTCTCGCGGAAAAGTTGACCGAAGGGGCGCCCTGCCCTGTCTGTGGTTCCCATGATCATCCTGCGCCTGCCCATGGTGCGCCTGAACAATCTGGTTTGACAGAAGCGTTTCGGAGCGCTCAGGTTCAGGCTAGAATCGCCTCCGAAGCCAGAGTTCGGGCCGAAAGCGACCTCGGCAATTTCCGAATGCGGCTCGACGAAAAGAAGCGGGCGCTGGAGGAACAGGAGCGCCCTGAGCGCACGTTGGCGCAACTCGAAGCCGAAATCGCGCGGATTGAAGGCACCGTCGCCACGCTTGGAGAGGCGGTTGATCTGGACGCGATGGCGGAGCAGTTGGCCGAGCTCAAGCGCAAGGTGACTGAGGCAGAAACCGGCGAGGCTTCGGCGCGCACCGCTGCGGGGAAAGCCGAGACCGCTCTTGCCGGCGCGCGCGCCAAGCTGGACACAGTGATTGAGGCCCTGCCGAAAGGTCTGCGCACGCCCGAGGCGGTTGTCGCTCGACGGGAGGCTTTGCAGAGAGAGCAAAGGCAACTCTCCGAGGCGCTGGAAGTGGCGACGCAACAGGACCGAGCCGCCAGTGAGGTGCTCACCCGTTCGCAAGAGCAGCTAGAAGCAGCGAAGCGGGCGCGCGACGGGCAGCAGCAGCGCGTGAAGAAGGCACAAGGTGATTTTGTCGCTCGGCTTACCGAGGTTGGGCTGGACAAAGCGGGATATGATGCTTGCAAGAGCCATTTCCCGACTCTAGACGCCGACCGCAAGAAGGTAACCGATCACCGCGATGGATTGATCGCTGCTCGCACGACATTGCATAACGCCATAGCCGCTTGCGCAGATCGTGAACGCCCGGATCTTGCCCCGCTTCAGCTGGCGTTGACAGACGCCACCCAGACCTTGAACGCGGCCAACGCTGCACTTGCCACAGCGAGAACGGATGTATCGTCACTGACCAAATTCAAGGAATCGCTTGCCGCGGCTCTGGCCGAAACCGAGCGGCTAGAAGCCGAGACTGGTCCGCTCCGGGGGCTGGCCGATCTGGCTAACGGCAAGAACGATTTCAAGATGACACTCGAGACCTTCGCGATCGGAGCAATGTTCGACCAGGTTCTTGAGGCGGCGAATATGAGGCTCGACCCTATGACACGTGGTCGCTACCGGCTAACGCGTGGGCTCGAGGCATCTGGCGGTCGCGGCAAGCGTGGGCTCGAAATCGAGGCCTTCGACATCAACACCGGCAAGGCGCGCCCGACAGCCACGTTGTCAGGCGGCGAGACCTTTATCGCGGCACTGGCCCTCGCGCTTGGGCTCGCTGATGTGGTCGAGAGCCTTTCGGGCAGGATTCGGATGGACACAATATTCATCGACGAAGGCTTTGGGAGCCTCGACACCGAAAATGGGGCGGGCACACTGGATCAGGTGATCCAAGTTCTTGCCGCGCTGACAGAGGGCAGTCGTGCCGTGGGCCTGATATCCCATGTCGGGCTGGTGCAAGAGGCTATTCCACAAGGCTTCTACGTGCGTTCGACCCCAAGCGGCAGCCGGGTCGAGGAAAGGAGGGGGCTGGGATGACGGACCGTTGGTATTACAGGAAGGCACACACCCGCCGTCTGTCGACAGGGCGCACGGTATCCGTTCGCGGAGGTTGGGCAGTTCGAGGCGATCGTGAAAGCAAGAAGGGCGCATCCTTCAGGCGGACTTGTCCAATATGCGGGGCGCTGATCGTAAGCGTGGGCATGCCCAGAGGAGGGTGGGTCCATTTTGAGGGCGGCAAAGGCCTGACACGTATTAAACATCCGTGCCTGCATCTTGGTGAAGGCCTGAGCAGGCGGCGCGACGAAGACACGCCAGACCTTTTTGAGGCGAGGCTGCCATTTTAAAATGTCACTGATGAAGCTTGAGAAAAGTTGGCTCAAATCCCACATCTAGTAACTAGAAGCAAACCAAACACCATATGGAGGATAGTATGGCGGTAAATCGTAAAGGAACTTCGACCAGGGTTGCCTCGCTTGCAGCAGACACCCTTTTCAAACCTGGCTCTTCACAGATCGCCCGCAAGCTTGCTGGTTCGGCGTTGTCTCAGTCAAAGACCAATCGGCAAACCGGAGCGGAAATGGAGGACCTCGCGTCAAAGGTACTTCGCAGCGATCGCTATTCTGAAAAGACAAAGACACTTGCCGCTTCGGTGTTGTCCCAGTCGAACAAGAAGCGCTGACTGTAAACAGTATAACAGTGGTTTCGGGTTCAAGCGCTACAGGCCGTGTCTCACGTAGGTAGCGCTTTGGGTCAATCATGAACAAACATTAAACATTTGAGTTGAGCAGATGCGGGCATTTATTTCTTATTCTCATAGCGACAAGGCCGCGCTTGATCGGCTGCACGTCCACCTCAAGAACCTTACAAGGGAAGGGCGTATTGAGACCTGGTATGATCGCAACATCTTGGCTGGTTGCGAACTGGACGCTGAGATTGAACGGGAACTTGAGGCTTCCGACCTGTTCCTGCTCCTGGTGAGCCCCGACTTCATCGCATCCGACTACTGTGTCGAGCGCGAAATGAGACGCGCGCTTGAACGCCACGCCGCAGGGACCGCCCGTGTAGTGCCGATCATCGTGGAGGAATGCGATTGGAAAGCGATGAGGGAGTTGCGCCAACTGAAGGCCGTGCCGACGGACGGCAAGGCGATCAGCGCCTGGGCCAATCCAAACACCGCTTACCTAAATGTCGTGCAGGAACTTCGACGCATCATCGAAGCTGAAGCCGTACCTACAGCTGCGGCGAAAGTAGCCGATGAGCCATCGGCCACACGCCCCTCGATGGCACGCTACCGCGCAAAGCGGCAGTTCGACCAAATCGACAAGGGTGATTTCCGCGATGCTGCCTTCGCCACCTTCAAGGATTACTTCCGACGAGCGATCATCGAAATCGACTTAATCGATGGATTGCGCGGACGCTTCGTTGACAGAAGTGCGACCGCTTTTGGGGCAACGGTTGTCAACAGCGGACATCGAAATGGTACGGCCCACATCTCGGTGCACTGCCGGAGCTCGCAGGTCGCCCTGGGCGATATTTACTACTCGTTCAGCGAAAACGCCGGTGACAACACAGCAAATGGCGGTTTCAACATTTCGGCCGATGATTACGAGCAATTCCTGATTCAAACCATGAACGTCTTCGGTAGAGCTGACGAACGGCTGACTCCAGAGCGAGCGGCTGAGGTGCTCTGGAATGAGTTCATTGGTAACGCAGGTATCAGCTATGACTGAGCGTGTTCATTTCCGCTGCAACAATTGTGGGTACCGCTTCGAAGTCGAAGTGCTTGATGAGTACGAACGTCGCGAGGCCCGCCGTGAAAAGCGGCCGACTAGCGCGGTGCATTGTCCCGAATGTTATCGAACCGATATCCGGAGGGGTTGGGAATGAAGGCTCGTGAGGGAGTCCACACATGCGAAGTACTTTGAACGCAAAATCAGCCGCTCTCGCCGAGGAGCCGAAGGGTACGCTGTTTCTCCTCAAGAGGTACGGCCATCAACCGATCTATGGCATTAAGCTTTCTGAACCATTGGATCAGCCCAACGACAAGCCGACGGTTCTGCTATTGAACCCTGACTTCGGGCGTGAAGGCGAAGCCACTTGGCATCGGATATTCCAATGGGAAGCGGACGAGTGGTGTATCTCCTTTGGAACCGACTGGATAATACAGCCGGATTTCACGGCATCTTCGCTGTCTGAGATGAACGATCCGCAGCAAGAGGCATGCCTGACGATCGGGCCCCAGGGCATTCACTTCCGTGCGGCACCTGGCGAAGGATTCCGGGTCGCCTATCGCCACTTCATCCATGTTGACACCCTAGATCCGGTGAAGGATCTCGGAAATGCCGCCTTCCACCTCAAAGGGTACCGAATCTTCTTGAACCGAGAGGATTGGGACAATGGGCGCCCCCCGATCTTTCAGCACGGCGTCTAGGCGACAGCCACTTCTCTTTCAAAGCCAGGAATAGATACTTGCTATGTCATAGGGTGATCGTTGCGCCATGTGTGAACGACCGTTTCACCGATATCACTGCACTCAAGACGTCGCTAATCTGCTATTAGTCCGTTAACCTTCAATGGCTTCGTCGACCCGGCAGATAGAACTCCGTAATCCCCCGTTTCCCCTCGGCCCGTCCCAGCTGCACGATCACATCGATGGATTTCCGGATGTATTCCCGCACCTCGGCGAAGGTCAGCGGTGTGCCAGCCTGCAGAACCATGATCGCCAGCCGGTCGATGGCGAGTTCGGCGGTTTCGGCGTGGATGGTTGAGACCGATCCGCCATGGCCGGTGTTGATCGCTTCGAGATATGTCAGGGCCTCGGCCCCGCGCAATTCGCCGACGATGATCCTGTCGGGGCGCATGCGGAGGGAGGCCTGCAGGAGGGCGTTGGCGCTACGTTGTGAACCGGCACCGCGGTCGGCCAGAAGGGCGACGGTGTTGGGCTGCCCGGGAAAGAGCTCGAAGGCGTCCTCGATAGTGATCAGTCGCTCGTGCTCGCTCACATGCGTCAGGAGGTGGCGGGCGAAGGTGGTCTTGCCGGTAGAGGTGCCTCCGCTGATCAGGACATTGAGCCGTGCCTCGACCAGGGTTTGCAGCGCGGCCTCAAGGTTCTCCCCCGCCAGACTGGCAATGTTCTTCATCTTCTCGGCGCGGAGCGCGTCGAGCGAGACGGCCTTGCCGAAGAGATAGGCCGGGGCGTAGTCCCGGACGCTGCCCGAAGCGAAGAGACGGATGGTGATCGAGGCGCCGCGATCGATGGCGGGCGGCACGGCGACCTGGACCCGGAGGGGGCGGCCCGCATATTCTACCTTGCCGGAAACGAGCGGGTTCTTTTCAGAGACGCGGGCCTTGGCGTCACCGACGATGGTTTGGGCCATGTTGAGCGCGGTGGTCCGGTCCACGGTCTGGCCTTCGTGGCGCATGGTGGCGTCCCCCGCCACCTCGAGCCAGACTTTGCCATCCGGGTTGATCGCGATCTCGACCACGTCGTCACGGCGCAGAAGGTCGCGGAACGGGTCAAGATACCGCTCGAGGTAGGAGGCTGGCGACGCCTGATCCATCAGTAGATCACCACATCCCGGTCCACGAGCACGGTGACCGAGGCGCCCTGATCGACATAAATCGTGGGCGCGATCGACACCTGGTCGGCGATGACCGAACCGACTGCGTCCTGCAGATCGCTGCCGACATCGCCCAGGACGATGCTGGTGGTTTCGTTGTTGGCGCTTTCCGCAGCAACGGCAGGTGCCGCACCGATCACGGAAATTAGCGCCGCCCCGCCGAAGCGCTCGGCGAACTTGGTGTCGACGAGACCGGTGAGGCCCGAGCGGCCGAGTTGATCGCCGCCCACGGCGGCGATTTCCATCGAGGTGCCGTCCGGCGTCAGGACGCGAGTCCAAAGGATGAGGATACGCTTCTGGTGCATCTCGATCCCGGAACGGTATTGGCCAAAAAGGCGGGAGCCCCGGGGGATCAGGATCCGGTCCCCGGAAAACGCCGGAACCGGCTCGGAGACCACCGCCACGACAGACCCGGGCAGATCGCTGTTGATGGCGGTCTGGAGCGCGGCCTGGATGACCGAGCCTTGCGTCAGCGTGCGCTCGGGATGGGTGAGGCGGGCGGCCTCCTGCACTTCGAGCGGGCGCGCGCTTTGCAAAAACTGCTCATTGCCCGAGAGGGTTGGCCCTTGGGTGCCGGGGGCCGCCGGATCGGCCACCGCCGCGCTACTCGCGCCGCCGCGCGGACCGTCCGCATAGACCACGGCGGGGGATTTGATCTGCGCAGTCAGAAGTTCCTCGGCGACCCGCTCGGCCTCGCGCTGGCGCTGCTCCTCTTCCTGACGCCGGCGTTCTTCGAGAAGGCGCTGGTCTGCGATCAGCCCCTCGCGGTCGAGCTCGGCCTCGAGCCCCTCGCGCTGCGCTCGTTCGGCATCGAGCATGGCCTGAAGCCCCTCGATACGGGTCTCGGTCTGGCGCTGCAGGTTGGCAAGCTCTGCCTCTTTCTCAGCGATAAGCGCTTCCAATGCAGCCTTCTGTTCATCGAAGGCTTCGCGCAGGTCGGCAACGGCGGACTGGATTTCCGAGTTGCGGGCGGCCTGGCTGGCGGCAAGGGCCTCGCGGAGCTTGGCGATCTCGGCCAGCACCTCGGCGCTCGGTTCGGGGGCAGGGGCGGCGGGCACATCAAGCGCTTCTTCGACGGCGATCAGCGCGTCATTGACCCGTTGTTCGGTCTCATCGGGTGGAAACTCCAGCCGCCCACCGGTGCCGGGGCGGCGATCCTGGAAGGTCTCGACATCGGAGGTCTCAAGCGCGCTGTCGCCCTCCTGCAAGCCGGTGGCCAGGAAATACGCGACCCCGGCACCGCCAAGGGCGAGGGCGGCGGCGAGCGCGCCGACCCCTAGGCTGTTGCCGCGGCGCTTGGACTTGCCGCGCTGGCTGAATTGATCAAGGCGGTTCTGAAGGTCGGGAGGGGGTTGATCGGCCATGGTCAGTTGCTCACATAGATGGCGCTCTCGTCGCGCCAGGCGCAGATCGCCTCGTCGCCGATGCGCAGCGTCCAGTAGGTGTTCACCCCGAGCACCCGGACGGTGTTGCTTTGTTGGGTCCAGTTAACGGTGCGCTCGCGGCCCTGGTTATCGGCCTTGAAGAGGGCGGGCTGACGGGTGTTCTCCGGGAAGACAAAATATGTGTAGCGCCCGTCGTCATAGATATGGCTGGGGCGGAAGTCGCCCTCGCCGGAGACGCGGTAGTTGTAGTTGCGCGGGGCCTCGAACCCCTTGGGCTGCGTCGCACCCGCCGCGCTGCGTTCTTCGTCGGGGTAACGGAAGCGGACTTCGAAGAACATGCCGGTGCGGTTCGGGATCGAGCCCTCGCGCAGATGGAAAGAATAGGTGCGGCGGTTGGTGATGACCGTCATGTTGGTCGAGGCATTGGCCACATGCGGTTTGATCGTGAGCACATTGCCGAGCTCCGGGATCGGGTCGACCTGGAAGCTTTCGGTGTCGCCGACTATGACGGCCTCGAAGCGCTCCGCCGCCCCGAAATGTATCGTGGTCGAATGCCTGAGATCGGTCTCGATCCGGTAGACCTGGTTTTCATTATAGACGGCGGTGCGGATGCGGATATCGAGCGGGCCGCCTTGGGGGGTGGCTTCGGCATTGGCGGCAACAGGAAGGGCAAGCGCCAGGAGAAACGTGGTGAGGAGCGCAGGCAGGGATTTCATTTGGGTCAGTTCTCCAGGGTCTCGGCGTCGACGCGGTAGGAGGTCACCACGAAGCCCAAGGGGTTGGCCCAGACGTCCTGAAGGCGCTGGCGGGTTTCGGGTTGGAAGTCGTAGCCGACGGTGGCGACGTAAGACCGGGTCACGGTGCGGGTGTCGCGGGGGCGCCGCAGCGTGCGGGTGAAGCGGACCTGGGCCACCCCGCGCTCGATCTGGTTCACGGACTTGATCACCACCTCGATCTTGGCGTCGCGGCCATAGACGGTGATCGGGTAATCCTCGTTGGTCGAGGACCAGAGATCGCGCAGCGTGCGGGCGGCATCACCATCCGAGCGGTCGAGCACCGAGTTGATGCGTTGCTCGCCGTCGGTCAGGTCGTAGGTTTCACGGTCGTCAACATAGGCCACGAGATTGGCCTGGATGATGGCGTCGCTTTCCGACAGCGTCAGTGCCTGGACGGCAGCGACCCGGTCCATCTGGCCGGTTTCCTTGTCGACCACGACGACGAAGGTCTCGGTCGATTTGAGGGGAAAGAGGCTCGCGCCCGCGACCATGCCGGCGACGCCGACCAGTACGCCGGCCGCCGCAACGAACCAGGCGAAACGCTCACGCCGTCTTGGCCCGTAGATGAAATCCACCTCGAAAGCGTCGCGGTCACTAGCTGCGGAACTGGTCACAAGCTTCTTCAAAGTCGTCGTCTTTCAAATCAGGGTTTGCGGAAGGCCTTGGCGGCGGAGAGAAGCGCGCCGGGGCTCTGGCGGATCATCTCGCCGGTTTTCACGACGCCGGTATTGGCCATATGGTTCAGCTCGTGCGGAGATTTTCCGGTGACGAGGCGCGCGGCCGTGCCGGTGCCATACTGGCGCGTGTTCACGAACCCCTGGCGCGCAAGGCCTGTGAGGCCCACGGCATTGGACGCAATGCCGACAACGCCGGTGAGGTTGGAGGCGATGTAGGGGACCGAGGCCATGATCCCGGCGCTGAGGATCAGGATCACGAGGAAGGGCAGGATGAGGCTGACGGTCTCGACGTCACCTGGATCGGCGGAGGCGTCTCCGATCGCCTCGGCGATGGCAACGATGATGCCCGCGGCCCCTGCGGCGGCGACTGGCATCAGCGCGTAACCGATGGTGGCGCGGGTCCAGGCCTCGAAGAGGGATTGGGTCGGCTTGAAGAGCGAGGTCACGATCATGAAGGGGGCAATCACGATCATCAGCGCGAAGACGATGCGGGCGAAGGCTATAATGCCGGCGGTGACAGCGGCGAATACGGCGGAAAGCACGAAGAAGATGGCACCCAGGACCGCGCCGAAGACCCAGCCCGCGCGGTCGCCGATCGTATCGCCATAGGCGGTGATGCGGGCGACCATGTTGTCGAGGCTTTCATAGACCCCGGCCTCGTCGCCCGAGCCGGTGAGGGCAAGGATCGAGGCACCGACGGAGTCCGGAACCCGCGTGACGATGTCATAGATGACGCTGAAATTGTCCCAGCTTTGTGCGAATATGCCTACCAGTGCCACCTTCATCCCGAAGGCAAAGCCGGTACCGAAGGGCAGGGGCCGGAGTTGCATCACGGCATTGATCCCGAGCAGCACGACGAGGAGCGCGGCACCTGCCGAGATCACGTCACCGACAGCACCTGCCGAGGAGACAAAGCCGTCTTGCGCCACAGTATCCACCGCGGCATCGACCTGGCTGAGGATGTCGCGAATAACACCCATCTACTTTACACAGGCCTCCGCAACTTGGGCCTCGAACGCGTCGGCCTGCGCGTAGAGCTCGAGCACGTTGAAGGGCAGACGCGGGTTGTCCGAGGTCTGGAACCGGGGCAGGGCGGTGAGTGCCTGATCCCAGGTGAACTGATCCAGCAGGCAGGTGCAGGTTTCCGAGGCGAGCGCCTCCTCGGCAATCAGGATGCGCAGGATTGCGCGGTAGCCGTTGCGGAGATAGGCGGTCTCGGCGAGATCGACTGGGGGTTTCGGGACCCGGCAATCATCGGTCTCGTCCCGCGCGATGGCCATCGAGTTGAAGGGCGCGTCATCAGACGAACTCGTGTTCGGAGTCTGGGCCAGTGCGACACAAGGCAGGGCAGTCAGGACAAGTGCTGCGAGACAACGCGCCCGAATTGGTGCCAACCGGTGGGTCATGGACTTCCTCATGGATCCACCGCCATCGAGCGGAACTTGCGCTCGTCCGCGAGGGTTGCGGCATCGACGACGCCAAGCTGGCCGGCGCTCACGCCTTGCGCCGCTTCCAGCCGCCAGATCTGGGTCAGGATGATGCCAAGTTCTGCGGTGACGCGGGTGTTGAGATCGACGGCGGCTTTCAGCCCGTCCTGATCATCGATGAGGCCGACCATGGTCTCGAGTCGTTCGAGGCTTTGGCCCGCCTCTTCGTGGCTCTCCTGCGCCGCGACGGACAACATGGCGCTGGCCCCGGCCGAGGTGGCGATGCGCTTGTCGGCGGGCTGATCGGATCCAGAGAGCGTGCTCAGACGTTCCGAGGTAAAGCCGCTGCCCGAAAGCACGCGCTCGACCGAGGCCGAGAGTTCCGCGCCGGGATTGAAGCCGCTCAGGAAATCGCCGCTGGCCAAGGACTGCGCGGTGTTGAGGGGGGCGACCAGCTTGCCACGCAGCGCGCGGAATTCTTCGACCGTGGCAAAGAGTTCTCCGAGCCCGCTGCCTTCAATGAGCGAGGTCAGTTGCGCCTCGAGGTTGGTGAGCTGCGAGAGCTGGGTTTCCAATTCCAGCCGCATGGTCGCGAGCTGCTGCATCTGAACATTCAGGTCCTTGGCCATGTGCTCGAGCTGGGCCACGAGTTGACCAAGCTGCGAGCCATCAAAGGTTGGTACGCCATGGGCCGTTGCGGGCGAGGCAAACCCGAGTGTGGTGACCGCCGCGAGGGTCAGGAGAAGGTGTCTCATTCGGGAACTCCCATCTGCATGAAGTCGCGCTCGGCCAGCCGGTCGGCCACGAGGTGCTGCGCATAGGCCGCCTCGCGCTGCTGGTTTGCCGCCATCAGTCGGACGCGGAGATTGAGGATGCGGCCGATCTCGGCCTTGGCGTAGGTGTTGAGCTCCCAGGCCGCCTTGGCGTTGGGTTGCGCATCGATCTGCAGGATGATCGCGCGGAGGCGGTTGATCACTTGCTCGGTCGTTGCCGAACTGTCGGCGGCGTAATAGACGCCCGCCTCGGAGATGCTGGCATATTCGGCGAGCGCAAAGTCCGAGGGAGAGAGTGTTCCGAGCGCGTCGGCGCCACCGACCACGGCGAGGTATTCGTTGTAGAACTTCGAGATGTTGCGCACGTAGCCTTGGGTCTCGGCAAAGGGCGGCACCCCGCCATATTCGATGACCCGACCCGGCCCCGCGTTATAGGCCGCGAGCGCATGGGGTATGTTGCCGAAGCGGTTGAGCTGGGTGGTGATATAGCGCGCGCCGCCGCGGAGGTTGTCTTTCACGTCATAGCGGTCGACGCCGAGGTCAGACGCGGTGCCGGGCATGAGCTGCGTGAGACCATAGGCCCCGACCGGGCTTTCGGCCGCGACATTGAACCGGCTTTCCTGCTTGATCAGCGCCTGGAAAAGGCAGCGCCACTGCGTGGCCGAGAGCCCGGCCCGGGCCACACCGGGAGCGCCTGCGAACTCGCTCGCAACTTCGACAATCATCATCTCGACCGTCTCTCGGCCCTCGCCGAAAAGGCGGCTGTTCATCGGGCTTGGATCGGTGTTCGGGTAGACCGCCGCCACCCCGAAATCCGCATTACCCTCGAGCGCACGGATGTCGAATCCCGGACCGGTGATGGCCGCCGTCATCTCCTCGAGCACGCGCAGCTGGTCGGCCTGAACCTCGGAAAGCGTGGACTCGGTTCGATCCTTGTCCTGCTGGACGCCCAGATCTTCGGCCAGCGCCGTCACCCGCGCGATGGCGCGGCCGATCGCGGAATTGTCCTGCGTCGGCACGCCCTGGGCATGCGCGGGCAGGGCGCCGAGGCAGAGCCCGACGGATATGATCGCGGCGCGGCTCATTCCGGACGGGGCAGGGGTTCGAAACGGCAGTCGGGTTTGGTCGTCTCCTGAACTGGTGCGCCCATGGTCGAGAAGGAAAGCGCGGCGCGCGTGACCTGCGGCTCGCCATTGCGTCCGAAGCAGGGCGAGGTCTTCTCGGTGTACTTTTCGCAAGCGGCGAGAAGGCTTGCGGCGGCGCAAAGCGCGAGGAGGGGTTTTGAACTCATATCAGATGTCTCCAGAAATCGGGATTGGCGCGCCAATCGGCGGGTACACGGGCCTCGCCGGTTGCACCGCCGCCAAGGATGGGGAGGAGGTCGCCCAAGGCGGAGAGGTCCGCATCGACGAAGACGCTGTCGCCGGCCGAGCGGACAAGCGCGATGCGCTGGCCGATTGTGGGCTGGACGAGAAGGGCCGCCTCCTTGGCGTTCACGCGAAGAAAGTCGTAATCCGAGACCGTAGCGCGATCGTTCGGGAAGAGGATCTGGGTCGGCACCGTCTCGACGATGGTCTTGCCAACGCGGCTGTCCCGGAGCTGGCTCGGGTACTGCGTCATCATGATCACGACACAGTTCATCTTGCGTAGCGTCACCAGCCAGTTCTCCAGCCGCGCCCCGAAATACGGATCGTCCAGGAGTTTCCAGGCTTCGTCGAGCACGATGATCGTGGGGCGGCGATCCTCGACCACGCGTTCGATCTGACGGAAGATGTAGGAGAGCACCGCCATGCGCTCGGTGGTCATGTCGAGGATTTCGGTCATGTCGAAGCCGATAATGTCGGAGGCCAGTTCAAGCCCGGCACCCTGTTCCGGCTCATCGAAGACCCATCCGTAGCGGCCGCCCGGGGCCCATTCGGCGACGCGGGACTGTAGCTCGCCATCGTCATCGAGCGACTGAAACAGGGTCTCGAAACTCGCGAAGCGCCGGAGCGAGCCCTCGGCATGGGCATTTTGCGAGACCGCGCTTTGGATGTGTCGTGACTGCTCGCCCGTGAGGGTTCCATTGCGTGTGAGAAGTGTCGCAAGCCAATCCGAGAGCCAGGCGCGGCCACGTTCGTCGATTTCGGTATCGAGGGGATTCAAGCCCGAGGGCACCCCGGCGCGGATTTCGTTGTAACGGCCACCAAGGGCGCGGACAGCCATCTCGAGGCCCCGATCCTTGTCGAAGAAGAAAAGCCGTGCGCCGACCCGCTGCGCCTGCGCTGCGAGAAAGGCGGTGGTCAGCGTCTTGCCGGTGCCGGTGCGCCCTAGAACCAGCGTATGGCCAACGGTCGGTTCCTTGCTTGGGGCTCCCGCCTCGTGGAAATTGAAGCGATAGCCCGAGGTGCTGACCGTGGGCAGGACCGAAATGGTCTGACCCCAAGGTGATTGGTCCGGACCACGCCCTTCGACGCTGCCATGGAGGGCCGCGAAGTCGGCGAAGTTGATCGAGGAAATCGGCGTCTTGCGGGCGCGGTAGCCGAAGTTACCTGGCGACTGCGCGAAGTAAGTGGCTTTGAGCGCCATGTTCTCGCGCACGATGACGGACATGATCTCCTGGCCCACGCGCTTGATCTGGGCGGCGGCGCGTTCGAGCGTGTCACGATCCGGGGCATAGACCGCGATCGAGAGGTGATGATCGCCAAACGCGATGCGTCCTGCCTCCTGATCGTCTGCTGCCTGGCCGAGTTGTTCGCGCAGGGAGACGGCGGCATCGTCGGAAGCCTGCATCTGGCGGATGATCCGCTGGATGCGTTCGGCCATGATGTTGTTCGGGATCGGGCTGAAGGAGTTCGTCAGGACAATGTCGAGCGGCAGGTCGAGCGCGTCGAGCAGCGTGACATCCGTGAGCGCCGGGTAGGTCTTCATCGAAAAGAGCGCGCCGTATTTGACCCGCCCAGTCACGGCGTCGTTCAGGGTGACGACGTCGCCGTCGAAGGTCGCGCGGCAATTGCTCAAAGTATGTGAAAGAGGCAGAGCGTTTTGTCCGAAGGCGATGGGGGAGAAGCTGCCTGCGTTCAGCGTGTTGAGATAGCCAAGCCATTCGCCGCCCGTGCGGGTCAGTCGGACCGGGTTGGCCGAGGCAAGCGCCACCTCGAAGAAGCCCATGACCTCGTTCAGCTCCTGCATACGTGTCGCGCGGTCCTTGACCCAGGCCTTGCGGGCCAGCGCGCGCAAGAGCGGAATGCGGGCCGAGATGTCGGGGCGCCGGATGACGCTGAGATAGAGTTGGCGCTTGGCCGGGCGCAGGTCTTTGACGTGGGCCTGCCAGCGCGCGTCGATCGCGGCGGCGAAGCTGTATTCCTCGATGGGGCGCATTCCGAGATCCTGCGGCACGGAGATCCGGTGGATGTAGAAACCGAAGGCGTTGCCGGTCTGGGCGACGATGGCCGCGACCGCGCGTTTGAGCGCGTCGAGCCGGGCGTCCTCAGTTGTCATCGGGTTCAGACCATCAAGGCGCAGGGTCGCCAAGAGGTCGCCCTCGCGGAGGACCATCACATCGTCATCGGCGAGGGCAAAGTACGGCAGGTGTTCCGCGAGATAACTCTCCCGCGCGAACTCCCTGCCGCCCGCTTGATGCAGGGCTGATCCGTGAGTGGAAAGAGTGCCCGCATCAAGCGCCAAAGCTGTCGCCTCCATGCAGGGCCCGGTTCTTTGTCGGACGCACCGAGCCGAAGGAAACGCGCAGGACCTCGAAGAAATGCGGCTCGCGGTCGGCGACGAACCAGAGGATCGGATAGGCGACGAGGCCAATCAGGAAGAAGACCATGGACTTGGTCCAGATGAACGGCAGAACGACCCCGGTCGCCAGCACCACGAGGTATCCGACAGGGAGACCCAGATACTTGGGCGGACGGGCGAGGCCCAGAAAAAGGGGGGATCGTTCTGCCACTGCTCTATTCGGTTCTCAGGAGAAGCCGTCGACGATGGTGCCGGCCGAGAAGATCAGCACGATCCCGATGATGACCGAGGCGAACCAACCCCAGTTCAGCCGTCCCATCATGCACATGAAGCCGGTGCCGATGACCGCGAGGGTGGCGACCGCGATCCCGATCGGACCGGTCAGCGCGGCCTCGACAGTTTCCAGCATGGTCTGGATCGGCGACAAGTCTTGCGCGAGAGCGGGCGTTGCGAAAGCCGCCAGGGTTGTGGCGATGGGCAAGAGGCGGCTGAGGCTATGTCTGAGCATGCGAAGTTCCCATGTTTTACTGAAGATCGATGAGGACGGGCGCGCGGGCTGGGGCCCGATCTGCGATGCGGATGTCCGGCGCGGAAACGGGCGTGCCCGACAGCCGGGACCGGATCTGATGGATGCGCGCGATGTAGTCGCGGGTCTCGATGAAAGGCGGGATGCCGGAATACTCGACCACGCGGTGCGGCCCGGCGTTGTAGGCTGCGAGCGCCAGGTTGATGTCCTTGAACGTGGCGAGCTGGGCGAGGAGATAGCGTGCGGCGCCGTCGAGGTTCTGAGAGGGATCGCGCGGATCGACGCCGAGCGCACGGGCAGTATCCGGCATCAGCTGGCCAAGACCGTAGGCACTCTTGGGGCTGACGGCAGTCGGATTGTAGCTGCTTTCGGCCTCGACCAAGGCCTGGAGAAGGACCAGCCAGTCGTCCTCATCGAGACCGACGTGCCGCAGGGCACGGTTCCCCTGGTGCCGGTCAGCAGTCGTGCGGATCAGGGAGAGGATGTCGTCGCGTCCGGACGGCGGTGTGGCATCCAGCGAGGCGAGAACCTCTCCGGTCTCAGTGCTATCATCCAGCCCTGCCCAGGCAGGTCGTTCGCCATGAAAGGTCCAGCCTGAGGTCCGTGCCGTGCCGTCGCGACCGAAGGCGATGACGTCAGCCGCGCTCCTCGAGGGTGATGCTGTAATCAGGACCAAAGCGCAGATCGCGCCCGTCACCGAACTCGAGATGATGTTTGAAGAGGCCCGGCCATATGTTGAAATACCGCGGCTCTGGCCCGTGCGGGGTGATCCGGGTCGAGACCAGAATGGCTTCCGGCTCGCCCTCGCGCAGGTAGATGCACTGGTAGCGCGGCTTGCCATCGTCCGTGAACCCCACGAGTTCATACCGGCAGCGGAACGCGATGCCCTTTTCGGACAGGTCTTTGACACCGTCGATGGTGATCAGGATCTGGTTGCGCGCTATCGGCATGTTCGGACTCTCCCCACGAGAGCCCTTCTACTTCACGACACTAAGGCCATAAAGTCATATGGAGTCAATACGACATATTGCAGAAAAAGACATATTGCACGATAGTTGCCGCAACTTTTGCGGGAGAGCGACATGAAACGACAGGCGATGGCAGCTGCAATGGGAGTGATGGCGGTGTTCGGAGCCCCTAAGAAGGCGCAGGCCTATGACATCGATTGCGCCATCATGCTCTGTATGGCGGGCGGTTTCCCCCCGAGCGCGGTCTGCGCGCGCGCCTATCGCACCATGATCCACCGCATCACGCCCTGGCCGAGCCTGCCGCCCTTCGGGGTCTGCACGTTCGCCCATGTGCCGGTCGAGCTGGGCGGACCCGGAGGAGAGGGCGAGCTGGACACCAATCTGCCGGAATACGAGTGGCTGAACCGGACCCATGTGATCTGGTTCACCGGGCGCTCCTACGAGCCGCGCGACGAGCCGCGTCAGTGGGACTGGTCGATCCGCTCCTGCGATCGCGAGAACCGGACCTGCCGCTACATCCAGCGGGTCTACGGATCCCACACGCCCTGGCCCGCGACATTCGTCTCGGAAAGCGGGCAGGAGATCGCCTATCCGAGTGGTGGTGGCCGTTGGCACTTCTATTCTCGCAGCATCATGGTCGAGTACGGCGACTTCGAGGGCAACATGGGCCACTCGGAGTGGTTTTCCTACTGATCCGAACGGTCCGATGCCACCAGGGAAATTGAGCGAAGCTCGGCAAGATCTGCATCAAAGCGTTCCGGATCGACATGCCAGCGGCGGCTCACCGAGCCATCATTCCAACGGTAATCGGTGAACAGGTGAATCTCCTGTGTACCGGCGTTCAGAAACCCTTCCTGGAAAGGCCAGCCTGTCTTTCTCTTCGTCATGTACCCGTGTCGCTCGTACCGTTCTTGCCGTTCGAATCTTTCGTGTTGGGGGATAGGATCAAAGTCTCAGGAAACGAACTAGCGCTTCGCAAAGAGTACTTCGGGGTCGACATTGAGCGCCTTGGCGATGCGTTCGAGAAGGTCGAGGGAGGCCGCAAACTTGGCGTTCTCGACCTTGCCCATATGGCCGCGGCTCACATCGGCCCGATGAGCAAGCTCCTCTTGGCTGAGGCCGCGGGCGCGTCTCAATTCCTGGATGTTCAGTGCTACACGGTCCCGCAAGTTCATGCCCGCGAAACGGACACGCTGCGCGAAATATCGCCACGCGATATATGTTACATTCGGAGGTGCAGAGAAGAATTCTTGGTACGGCGCGAGATCGCCGGAATGGGATGCCTGCCGATACGCAGGTCACGGGATGATCCGTCTCGCAAACATACTGGGTCGTTCAATCGTTCTTTCGGAAAAGGGCGACACCGGCAATACCGGTGCCGCCAGTCGGTCGTCCACAGGGAGGTTGGAGAGGACGAATTCTACGAGGAAATTTGGGGTTGGCCAAAAATCGCATAAGAGAACTTATGTTAGTTTTGTGGTTGTCGCGGCACCTCAGACAGCTTCGAGCGCGATTGCAATCCCCTGTCCCACGCCAATACACATGGTCGATAACGACTTTTCTCCAGGTTTGAGGTCCAGCATCGCTGAACCAGTGATGCGGGCACCTGACATGCCAAGCGGATGGCCGAGAGCAATAGCGCCGCCGTTCGGGTTCACGCGGGCGTCATCATCCGCGATCCCCAGGTGCCGTAGTGTGGCCAGACCCTGCGAAGCAAAGGCTTCGTTAAGTTCGATTACCGAGAAGTCTTCTTGTTTCAGTCCAAGTCGCGCCATCAGCTTTTCCGACGCCGGTGCCGGCCCGAAACCCATGATGCGCGGTGCGACGCCCGCGGTTGCGCCGCCCAAGACCCTTGCGATCGGTGTGAGGCCAAATTTTTTTGCGACGTCGCTGGTGGCAAGGATCAATGCTGCGGCACCATCGTTCACGCCCGAAGAATTCCCAGCGGTTACAGTGCCGTCCGCTTTTACGAAAGTTTTCAGTTGGGCGAGCGCTTCCAAAGTCGTACCCGCGCGAGGGTGTTCATCCTGTACGACGATCTTTGGCTCCCCCTTTCGCTGAGGAATCTCTACCGGGACAATTTCACGGGCCAAACGACCGTTCGCCATGGCATCTCTCGCCTTTCGCTGCGAACGCATGGCGAAGGCATCTTGGTCGGCGCGGTTGATGCTGAAGTCTTCCGCTACGTTTTCGGCCGTTTCAGGCATGCTGTCGACGCCGTATTGACTCTTCATCTGTTTATTGACGAAGCGCCAGCCGATGGTGGTGTCTTCAGCAGAATTTTCGCGCGAGAATGCAGTTGTAGCTTTTGGCATCACAAACGGAGCACGAGACATGCTTTCCACACCGCCAGCAACAATGAGATCGGCTTCTCCAGCTTTGATCGCGCGGGCGGCTGTGATTACGGCGTCCATACCCGATCCGCACAACCGGTTCATCGTCGTGCCAGGGACACAATCCGGAAATCCCGCGAGTAGCAGCGACATGCGTGCGACGTTGCGGTTGTCCTCGCCCGCCTGGTTGGCGCAGCCGAAAATCACTTCGTCAATGGCCGCTAGATCTAGCTTCGGGTTTCGGCTGGCCAGGGCCCTGAGTGGGATTGCACCAAGATCGTCGGCTCGCACAGAAGAAAGCGCGCCGCCATAGCGACCAATTGGTGTGCGGATGTAATCGCAGATGTAGACGTTTGTCATTCTTAGAGTGCCTTTGTCATATCCGGGACGGCGTCGAGCAGGTCTGCGACCAGGCCGTAGTCGGCGACCTGGAAGATCTGGGCCTCTTCATCCTTGTTGATGGCGACGATGACCTTGCTGTCCTTCATGCCTGCAAGGTGTTGAATTGCCCCGGAAATCCCGACCGCGATGTACAGCTCGGGCGCCACGACCTTGCCGGTCTGGCCGACCTGCCAGTCGTTCGGTGCGAACCCGCTATCCACCGCCGCGCGCGAGGCGCCGACCGCCGCGCCCAGCTTGTCGGCCAGGCCCTCGATGATCGCGAAGTTCTCCTCGGAACCGACGCCGCGACCGCCCGAGACCACGATCTTGGCCGAGGTCAGTTCCGGACGATCCGACGCCGCGACCTTGTCCTCGACCCAGGCGCTCAGGCCCGCGTTGCCGGCCGCTGCGATGGCCTCGACGGCGGCCGAACCACCCTGGCCAGCCGCGTCGAAGGCGGTGGTGCGGACGGTCAGTACCTTCTTGGAATCGTTGGATTTTACCGTCTGAATCGCGTTGCCCGCGTAGATCGGGCGTTCGAACGTGGACCCGTCCACGATGGCGGTGACGTCCGACAAAACCATCACGTCCAGCAGCGCCGCGACGCGCGGCAGGATGTTTTTCGCGCTCGCCGTGGACGGAGCAACGATATGTTCATAATTGCCTGCCAGGCTGACCACCAGATCGGCGACCGGCTCGGCCAGGCCGTTGGCATAGGCGGCGTCATCCGCCACCAGAACCTTTGCCACGCCGTCGATCTTCGACGCGGCCTCGCCTGCGGCAGCGGGGCCCGCAACCAGAACGGTCACATCGCCCAGCGATTTGGCAGCGGTCACCGCCTTGGCGGTGGCGTCCAGCGCCAGTGCACCACCGGCGATTTCTGCAAGGAGAAGAACAGCCATTACACGATCCCCTTTTCTTTCAGCTTCGACACCAGCTCGTCGACCGAGCCAACCATTTCCCCGGCCGAACGCGCGGCGGGCTCTGCCGTCTTGACGACGGTCAGGCGCGGCGTGACATCGACGCCGAAATCGGCGGCGGTCTTTTCGTCCAGCGGTTTCTTCTTGGCTTTCATGATGTTGGGCAGCGAGGCGTAGCGCGGCTCGTTCAGGCGCAGGTCGGCGGTGACGATCGCCGGCAGCTTCACCTTGATGGTCTGCAGACCGCCGTCCACTTCGCGGGTCACGACGGCATGCTCGCCCTCGATCGCAACCTCAGAGGCATAGGTCGCCTGACCCCAGCCCAGCAGCGCCGCCAGCATCTGGCCGGTCGCGTTCATGTCGTTGTCGATCGCCTGTTTGCCCGCGATCACCAGGCCCGGCGCCTCGGCGTCGATCACGGCCTTTAGGATCTTGGCCACCGCCAGCGGCTCGATATCTTGGTGCACGTCGTCGGCGGCCACGACGAGGATCGCCCGGTCCGCGCCCATCGCCAGCGCCGTGCGCAGCGTTTCCTGCGCCTGTTTCACGCCGATCGACACGACGACAAGCTCGTCCGCCTTGCCCGCTTCCTTCAGACGGATCGCCTCTTCAACCGCAATCTCGTCGAACGGGTTCATCGACATCTTCACATTCGCGAGACCAACTCCGCTACCGTCCGCCTTAACGCGAACCTTCACGTTGTAATCAATTAGGTGTTTTATAGGTGCAATTATTTTCATTGGCGTTTATCGTCTTGGAAATTTGCAATGGCAGTAACGGCCCGGGTTCCAGGCCGTTACTTGGGATGTGTCTCTGTCAATTCGCAGTATAACCGCCATCTACTACAATCTCTGCTCCGTGAACGAACGATGACTCATCCGATGCGAGGAACAGGACCGCATTCGAAACCTCTTCAGGTTTGCTTGGCCGCTTGAGCAGCGTGGCCCCCAGAATTGCCTGCCGGGTCTCTTCGTCGGCGTGTAGCAGATCTTTTGTCATGGGAGTATCGATGACACCGGGATGGATCGAATTGACACGTATGCCACTTTCGGCCAGGTCGACTGCGCAGGATTTGGTCAACATCCGTACGGCGCCTTTGGATCCAATGTAGGCTCCCGCCGAAGCGGCACCAACAATCCCATAGATTGAAGAAATATTGATAATTGATGCTTTTTCGGTCTCTTTCATCAATGGAACCGCGGCTCGGATACCGAGATAAACACCGCGTACATTGACGTTGATCGTCATGTCAAATTCGTCAGGCGAGGTTTCGTGGAGCGGCTTCAGAATGAGAATGCCAGCGTTGTTCACTAGCACATCAAGTCGACCAGCACTTGATTGCACCGTGGAGATGACATTCTTCCAATCTTCTTCAAGCGTCACGTCATGCTGAATGAATTCCGCCTTCCCTCCGGCTCCAATGATACCTTTTACTACGCTTTCACCCGCTTCCGTATCACGGTCGGTTACAAATACATGCGCGCCTTCACGTGCCAGCGTTTCACAATGGGCTTTTCCCATGCCCATGGCGCCACCTGTTACCAGTGCGACTTTTCCGGATACCCGTCCCATAGTTCTCTCCTGAGTGTTCATGAACAAATTTAATTGTTTCCGCCGGGTTTTCTTAATGCCCGACGGAATTCTTTACACCTTCTCGGCAGTGCGGTCGCGGATCAGGGATGTATAACCTTCCTCCTTAACCGCACTAATGGCATTGCGATAATTGCCAATCCCGGCCATGTAGAACATCACCGCATTCTTCTTTCCGGGGATATTTGCGCCGAAGATCCAGCTTTCAGCTTTGGGGAAGAGTGTCATGTCGGCGATTTCACGGCAGGTGCCAACCCAAGCGTCGCGCGCCTCCACGGTTGGCTCCACACTTTGAACCCCCTCTTCTTCCATTGCGCAAATCGTGTCAGCGATCCATTCAACTTGCGTCTCAATGCTGGGGGGCAGGTTAGTGAAGGGGCCATTAGGGCCAAGGATCATGAAGAAGTTAGGGAAGTCTACCTCCATCATGCCGAGGTAACCGAGTGGGCCTTCCTTCCAAGTGTCGCGCATGGTCACGCCTCCGCGTCCGCGGAGGTCCATTTTGACGTAATTGCCGTCGACCGCATCGAAACCAGTGGCAAAGATTACGATGTCAAGCTCATGCTCCTCGCCGCTTTCGAGACGAATGCCGTTCGGAGTGAACTCTGCGATCGGATCGGCCTTCACGTCGGCGAGGGTCACGTTGTCTCGGTTGTAGACCTCGTAATAGTTGTTTCCGCAAAGCGGGCGCTTGGCGTAAAGGTCCTTCGGCGTCAGTTTCTCTGCGACCTTGGGGTCCTTCACGATTTGCTTGATCTTGCCCTTGATGAAGTCAGCGGCCGCATCATTGGCCACTTGGCTGGTCGCAATATCGCAAAAGGTGCCAAACATGAAATAGAAACCACCGCCGCGCTGCCAGGCGGCTTCGAAGACCCGCTCCCGTTCCTCGGGCGAGGCGGTTTCGGCGGGTTCGGCGCTTTCTTCGAAGCCGAAGGCCACAACAGAATTCTTCACTTGATTCCAGATATTATCGTAGTTCGCCTTTTGCTCGGCGATGGTAGCATCGTCTTGCGGGGTGTTCCCAATCGGCACGACATATTGTGCAGAGCGCTGAAAAACAGTCAGGTGTTTTGCAATTGGTGCCGTTGCAGTGATAACCTGAACACCCGTCGAGCCGGTGCCGATAATGCCCACGCGTTTGTTGCTCAAGTCCACTCCCTCGGGCCAGGCACCTGTGTGTAAGATACGGCCTTTGAAATCATCGATGCCCTTGAATTTTGGAACATTCGTTGCGGACAAGAGACCGAGGCCAGTGACAAGGTATTTTGCGGTAACTGTCTCACCACTATCAGTGATCACGTTCCAGAGACCGGTTTTTTCATTATAGTGCGCGCCATCCACTTTGGTGTCGAACTTGTAGCTGCGTCGAAGATCGAGATGATCCGCTACCTCGTTCATGTATTCGAGGATCTCGGGCTGGGTCAGATACCGGGTTTTCCAGCGGCCTTTTCGAAGCAACTCTTTGTCAAAAGAATAGCGATAGACATAGCTTTCCGTGTCTGACAGCGCACCGGGATATCGGTTCCACCACCAGGTGCCGCCAACGTCACTGGCGCTGTCATAGCCCCGGACGTTCAGTCCCTGCTCGTTGCGAAGTTTGTGGACAGCGTAAAGCCCGCCGAAGCCCGCGCCAATGACGACTGCGTCAAAATCCGCTCCGACCGTTTTAGTATTCTCAGTCTGAATGTTCATATCACTCCTCCCAGAGTAAGACCGCTCCGCCCCGCAGATTGCGGGTGAGATGCTAGATGAATGTTTCGTAGGGGTTTGTCTCGCACCGCACCGCAATGCAGTGCGAGTACAGGTCTCAGAGGGCCCGATACCATGCGGCGATGCGACCAAGTTCCTCGTTTGCCTCGGGCGCGCGTCCCGAAAGCGCGGGAAAGACATGCTGCATGCCTTCGACGATAGACAGGGTCACGTTTACGCCCTGTGCCTTGGCCTTTTCGTGCAACCGTTCGGCATCGCTCTTAAGCGTCTCGGCCCCTCCGGCATTGATATAGAGCGGCGGGTAACCGGTGAAATCGTTCTCCAGCGGGTTGGCCAACGGATTAAGCGGATCCGTGCCTTCACCGAGGAACATCCCCGCCATCGCTTCGAGGATCGGTTTGCCGACTAGCGCATCGGTTTCCGCGTTGGTTTCCAGTGTTTCCCCGCGCATCGCCATGTCGAGCCAGGGCGAATAGGCGATGACCGCTCCGGGCAGTGGCAACCCAAGTTCGCGTAACTTCAGCACGCTGGCGATGGCAAGATTGCCGCCAGCACTGTCGCCAGCCGTCAGAATATTTCTTGCCTTGAAACCCTTATCCAGCAGCGCTTTGTATGCGGCTACTGCATCTTCGATCTGCGCCGGAAATGGGTGCTCGGGTGCGCGCCGATAGTGCAGGATCACCGACGTAACCCCAAGCACCTTAGCGAGGTGCCCTGCCATTTTTCGATGACTATCGGCTGAGCCGACGGCAAAGCCGCCACCATGAGTGTAAACAATTACACGCGAGGTATCTGCCCCGGCTGGTAGGGCCCAGATAGCCTCAACTCCTCCGACATGATCGCTTTTGTAGCTAACGTTTTCCGGCTCTAGTGCGGGCTGCCCCCATTCATCGAACATGCTGCGCAGGTTCGCGATCGTCAGGTCTGGGTTCTCGACCATCTGATCGGTCCAATTCTGATAAAGCGCCCGCAGCGTATCGGCTTCTCTACTGATTTCCATGTTTATCCTCCCAAGCATAACATTTGGCAAAGCCACCAACTGACGTCGCCAATCTCGAAGACGTCAAACGGTCAACGGCATACGCCAATTATCTCAGAGTAAGGGCGAAAAATGCGCCATGTATTGAACAATACCGCTTTGGAAATAGTATGATCGTGCTCAGCCTGTCGTGAGGCAGATATGCCCGTTACTAGGCTCTGTTGATGGCGTGGATACCCCCTCCCGACGGCATCGCAATGTGCCACTATGATGAGCGTTAAAAGCCATCACAGAAGGAAGGAGCATCTATGTCCGAAATTAAAATTATCGGTGTCGACTTGGCAAAGCGCGTTATCCAGTTGCATGGTGCGTACAATGATGGGTCAGTCGCGTTTCGCAAAAAGCTTTCACGAGGCCAGTTTCTCGCGTTCGTGGCGCAGCAACCCAAATGCATGATCGCCATGGAGGCGTGGCCACGGCGCATGGCTGGGGCCGCGAATTTGAGAAGCTGGGGTGCGACGTGCGGTTGATACCGCCGGTCTATGTGAAGCCGTTCGTCAAACGCCAGAAGAATGATGCGACCGATGCAGAGGCCATCTTGGAGGCTGCATTGCGTCCAACCATGCGCTTTTTCGCAGTGAAGACGGAAGATCAGCAGGCCCGTGCCATGCTGTTTCGCACGCGGCAGATGTTTGTCGGCCAGCGCCCCCAGATGATCAACGCTTTACGCGGCCACCTCGCCGAACACGGATTGGTCGCGGCCCGCGGGCCTGCCCATCTCAAGCGACTCGCGGACGCAATCGCAGGTGATGACACCGCGCTGCATGCTGAGGTTCGTGACCTCGGCCGGATGTATCTGGGGCAGATTGAGGGGCTGAATACGCGTGTTGCAGAGCTTGACGCGAAGATGCGATGTGCCGCCAAGAAAGCCGACTTGGTGCGCCGAACACAAACCATGCCGGGCGTGGTTCCTGTCACGGCGCTTGCGATCGAGACATTTGCCCGTGACCTGGCCACCTTCCGGCGCGGGTGCGATTTTGCCGCCTGGCTTGGGCTTGTGCCGAAGCAGCACTCGACGGGCGGCAAAGCCCGGCTCGGGAAGACCTCGAAGATGCGACAGCGCGACTCCGGACACTCTTGGTCTCTGGCGCTATGGCTGTCCTCCAGGCTGTCGAGCGGTTTAACACACCGAATAATGGCTGGCTGAAACGCCTACTAACCCGCAAGCCGCGCATGGGTCGCCGCGATTGCGCTGGCCAACAAGATGGCGCGTGGCCTCTGGGCCATCATAATGAAACAAGAGGATTACCGGAATCCGGTGGCGGCGATGGCATAGCGAAGACGGCATGCCACGACGTCCCGGTAAGTTGGGAGTGTGAGGAGGTCACTGAAAAGTAAGGGCGAAGGATCGATCAGATCCGGGTCAGAGAAAGCAGCATTTGTGCAGGAGCCACCGAGCTCGGTTTGTTGATATGCCTCTGGTCCGCGCATCGCCATACCGGCCCGCGGTTACATCAGCGCCGCACACAGAGGCCTGATACATGACCGCACCCGATCACACGCTCGCGCCGTTCAAAAAATCACTTGCACCAATGGGGGCATGCATGCACAAATCCCGTGTCGGACTCATCTTATGAATCCAGCGTGGTAGCTGAGGTGCATGAGCAGACCGACAACCCCGACATACAAGACCATGAACTGGCCCGCTTATAACGAAGCGCTCAAGCGCCGTGGCTCGCTGACGATCTGGTTTGACCCCGAGATGAGCTGGGAGGCCGTGCCGACAGGCAGAAGAGTTACAGCGACGCCGCGACCCAGACCTGTCTTTCGATGAAGGTCCTGTTCGGCATGGCCTTGCGACAGGCGACCGGGTTCGTCGAGAGCCTGTTGCGGCTGATCGGTCTCGACTGGACGGTGCTCGACTTCAGCACCCTGTCCCGGCGCCAGAAGACCCTGGCCGTGAACATCCCGTATCGCGGCTCCAAAGGGCCGTTGCACTTGTTGGTGGACAGCACGGGGATCAAGCTTGAAGGTGAGTGGCATGCCCGCAAGCATGGCGGCCCCAAGCGACGGGTCTGGCGCAAGATCCACCTCGGGATCGACGAGCAAACGTTGGAAGTGCGCGCTGTTCAGATCACCGGGAGCCACATCGGTGACGCTCCAGTGTTACCCAACCTTCTTGAACAGATCCCGGCAGACCAGCAGTGTCACGGCTGACGGTGCGTATGACACACGAAAATGCCAGGACGCGATTGCGGACCGTGGCGTCCACGCCGTTATCCCACCAGGTAAGAACGCAAAGTCTTGGAAGACCATCACCGCCTAAGCCGCGTCGAGACGAAGATGCACTGTGTTAAGTTGCTGGGGCAGCGCCTTATGGCGCGGGACTTTGACCGTCAGGTCGCGAAAACCCTTTCTAAATAACGAGGCACCCTCCAGTCGCAAGGGTCCTCTTTGACAAGCGCGCTAAACAGCGCGGCCAACCGATCCTTGCCGATATTTTTGGCGTGGTGCATCAGGCCTCCCCGCCAGCGGGGAAATCCGTAGCCGTGAATCATTACTAGGTCGATGTCTTGCGGTTTTTCTGCGACGCCTTCGTCAAGGATATCGCAGGCTTCCGCCACCATTGCGAGCAAGAGCCTTTCTACGATTTCGTCAGCTGAGAACTCCCGGCGAGTGAAGTTCATTTCTTCTGAGACACGGAGTATTTCGCTAGCGACCAGCTCCGAAGGTGAGGGTTTGCCGTCCGGCCCATAGTCGTACCATCCGGCGCCCGATTTGCGTCCTAGGCGTTTGTGCTTTTCGACCAGCCGCTCGACCAAGGGCATGTGACCACAGCAGTTCCCTTCTGCAGCGGCCTTGCGACGGATATTCGCGTAGGCGATGTCCAGCCCCGACATGTCCTGTGCAGCATATGGACCCATCGCCATACCGAATCCGCGCATAGCCGCGTCGATCTCGTCGACAATAGCCCCCTTCACCAGAAGGCGATTAGCGGCGTGACGGTAGCTAGACAAAATTCGGTTTCCGATGAAGCCATCGCAAACACCAGACAGTACCGGGATTTTACCAAGCCTGCGCGCCAGCACAAATGCTGCACCTAATGTATCGTCTGACGTTCGGTCGCTCCTGACGACTTCCAGAAGCTTCATAATATGCGCAGGACTGAAGAAATGAATCCCTACAAAGCGTGCTGGGTGCTTCAACCCATCAGAAAGCCGATTTACATCGAGATAGGATGTGTTTGTGGCAATAATCGTCTCGGGCGGCAGAGCACCTTCGAGTTCGGTCAAGATCGCGCTCTTGACCGCAAAATCCTCGAAGGCCGCCTCGATTGCTAGATCGGTTGGTGGCAGAGCGTCATAGCCTGAGACCGTAACCAGCCGGTCCTCAACCGCCTTTCCCGCATCGGGGGACAGAATGCCGCGACTGATACCCTGATCAATCAGCTTTTGCAGGTTTTCTCTGGCCCACTCTGCGGACGAGGCACTGCGTTCGACGACAGTCACCGAGATCCCTGCGGTCGCTAGCGTGTACGCAATAGCTGCTCCCATATTACCACCACCGACCACGATGGCGGTTTCAGCATCTCGGGAAGGTCGGGGGTAGGTGCGCCCCTTGTTGGTTGCGGTACGCTCGGTGAAGAAAACGTGCCTAAGGGCCCGCGCCTGATCCGAGGCACGAAGGTCCAAAAACGCAGCGCGCTCGCTGGCCAGTGCGTCGTGCAGCGGCGTCATCGCGCTGGCCGCGACCAGGTCCACCGCAACATGCGGGGCATTCTGGCCAGGCATACGCCGCGCTACCTGCGCGCGGGCGACTTCCGCTGCGAAGTGGTTTGGCATTGGTGAAGGAAGATTGTCGGGTGCCTGTGCCGCCTCTAGAACAGCGTCATCGAGAGCTATGGCCGCGCCAAGCGGGTCATCGGCTAGCAGCTGGATCAGTCCTATTTTCAGTGCCTGCTCGGCGGAAACAGCCTTCCCGGTGACGATCATGTCAAGCGCAGCTTCAATACCGATAAGTCGCGGCAGTCTTTGGGTTCCCCCTGCGCCAGGCACGATCCCCAAGTTTACCTCTGGCAGGCCCAGTTTGGTAGAAGTTGAGGCGATGCGATAGCAGCAAGCCAGAGCAATCTCTAGTCCCCCACCAAGCGCAGCCCCGTTGATGGCTGCGATAGTCGGAATCGGAAGGTGCGCAAGTTGCAACAGCACGTCATTTAGTTGTGGATCAACAGGCAACTGTCCGAATTCCTTCGCATCCGCGCCCGCGACGAACGTCGTTCCTGCGCCGGTGATAATCAGCCTGGTAGCGCCAGTTTCGAGGACTTGGAAGATACATTGTTGTATTCCAGCCCGAACCTCCGCGTTGATTAGGTTAAGCGGCGAATTGTCTATGGTCAGAATTGCTGCGCCATTTGAGAAGCTTAATTCAACAGGCATGGGCATCCTCACAGCACTGGCGCTCGATTGCGCGAGATAAATTTGGTATTGAGATAGCCTTCGAAGGTTTCTGTCCCGCCTTCAGTCCCATAGCCGCTGTCTCTTACGCCGCCAAACGGAGTCTCGGGCAGAGCCAGGCCGAACTGGTTGATGCTTACCATACCTGCCTGCAAACCCGCAGCTGCTTTATCTGCACGCTCCAACGAATTGGTAAAGACATAGGACGCCAGCCCGAAGGGTAGCCCGTTGGCCCGCGACAGTCCGTCCTCTATTTCACGAAAAGACGAGACGACAGCAATCGGGCCGAAGGGTTCTTCGCGCATCAAGTCGATGTCGTCGTTGGGCGTATCGACGACTGTCGGGGCATAGAAGTTACCATGATTCCCAACCCTTTTGCCTCCCGTCAACACCCGTGCACCGTTTTCGCGGGCATCCTCGACGAGCTTTTCCATCGCATTCACGCGTCCGCGATGACACAATGGCCCCATCTGTGTGCCCTCGGTTAAACCATCGCCCACCTTTACGCTCTCAAATGCTGAAACTAGCTCGGACAGAAATCGGTCGTAGATGCCTTGTTGTACGTAAAACCGGGTTGGGGCGATGCACACCTGGCCTGCATTGCGCAGCTTGTTGCCCGCCAAGGCGCGCGCCGCGGCCGTGGCATCGGCGTCGTCGAACACCAATACGGGCGCGTGACCGCCGAGTTCCATCGTCGCCCGCTTCATGTGGCGGCCAGCCAATTCTGCCAGATGCTTGCCCACCTCGACCGAACCGGTGAAGGTGATCTTGCGCACCTCGGGGCGCGCAATAAGAGTTTCCGAAATGAAGGCCGCATTACCCCAGACAAGGTTCAGACAGCCTTCGGGCAAGCCTGCATCCAGCAGATAGCGCGCAATTGCCATGCAGCCCGCCGGAGCCTCTGCCGGGGCTTTCAAGATCATCGTGCAACCTGACGCAAGCGCCGCCGCGACCTTGCGTACCGCTTGGCTCAGCGGAAAATTCCAAGGCGTGATGGCAAGGCAGACGCCTATCGGTTCGCGCACGACAAGCTGCTGTACCCCCGGGCTGCGCGATGGAATGATGCGCCCATAAATGCGCCGACATTCCTCGGCGTGCCAGTCGACGTGGTCAGCTGAGGCGCGGACCTCAGCCAAGGCCTCAGCCAGCGGCTTGCCTTCATCGAGAGTGATCCAGCCAGCGATCAGTCTGTCATTTTGGCGCAGCAGGTCGGCAAACCGTCGCAAAATTGCACTTCGTTCCATGGGAGAGCTGTTTTTCCATCGGCGAAAAGCTGATTCGGCCGAGTGAACCGCATGGTCCAGATCTGCGGCGCTAGCCTGCGGAATCTGTCCGATAGTTTGCCCGTTTGCAGGGTTTATGACTGCACGATCCTCCGGCGTGGGAGAAGCGATCCAGTCCCGTCCGATGAGGTGCTGGATGGTCGGATAATTCATTTCTTTCATGGCGTTATGCCCTCGCTCAGTTGTGTCATCCGCAGGATCCGGCACGAAGGGGACCAGATGGACGACTTTAGTTTTCCGCATAGCGGAAAAGTTTACCGCAGTATTGACGCGGACGTTATCGATCGTTTAGATGTGTTTCAAGACGCATAATTCTTCCCGAGGAGGGATGTCGTGAGACCAAGGAAAGACCGCACCAAGGACGCCGAGAGACAGGACCGCGATTTTGTCACGGCGTTGGCGCGCGGCTTGGAGCTGTTGCGGGCCTTTCGGCGGGAAGGGGAAGCTCTGGGGAATGGTGAGTTGGCCGAGCGCACTGGCCTGAGCAGATCGACGGTCTCAAGGCTGGCCTATACACTGAACAAGCTGGAATACCTCAGCTACGATCCGGATACAGCACGCTATCGACTGGCCCCTCCAGTGCTTTCGCTGGGTTTCTCCTGCCTTGCAGGGATTCCGCTGCGGCAACTCGCAAAGCCCTTTATGCAGGAATTAGCCGATTACACAGGTATGCCGGCGGCCATGGCCAGTCGTGACCGACTATCGATGGTCTATCTAGAGCGGTGCAAGGGCACCAACGCCGTCACGCTGGCGATTGAGGTTGGTGCCCATATTAAACTGGCCACTACCGCGGTTGGTCGCGCCTGCATAGCGGCACACGGCCCGGATGAGCAGGCCAGAATTCTGGCCCTTGTGGAGGAACATGAGGGTGACAACTGGCCGAATGTGCAGCCCGGAATCGAAGCAGCTATCGAAGACTACCAACAGTACGGTTATTGCACGTCCTTCACGGAGTGGAAGCGTGATGTGAACGCAGTAGCAGTGCCCTTCGTGCCGACGGACGGCTCACCCATCATTGCCTTCAACTGCGGCGGTCCTTCGCAAACCCTTACGCGCGATTGGATCGAAAGCGACGTCGCGCACCGCCTTGTCGATCTTGTCCGCCGCGTTGCGGCGGTCGCACCCTGAACAATAGAGAGCATAATGGCCCTTGATACAGATACCCTTTCCCAGTTTCTCGACGCGCTCGACCGCTTCGTGAAAGAGCGACTAATCCCTTACGAGGATCGCGTCGCCGATGAAGATGTGATTCCGCCTATGCTGGTCGATGAAATCCGCACGATGGGCCTTTTCGGCATGTCGATCCCGGAGGATTTCGGCGGGCTTGGCTTGTCGATGATAGAGGAAGTGCAAGCCGCTTTCGTTCTTGGCCAGGCTTCGCCTGCGTTCCGGTCGCTAGTTGGCACAAACAACGGGATCGGCTCGCAGGGAATCATCATCGATGGAACCGACGAGCAGAAGGCGAAGTATCTACCAGCTCTCGCCTCCGGAGATATGATCGCATCCTTCGCCCTAACCGAGCCAGATGCTGGTTCGGATGCTGGCGGTCTGCGCACCACTGCGCGGCGTGATGGAAACGATTTCCTACTGAACGGCACGAAGCGCTACATTACCAATGCGCCGCGTGCCGATCTATTCACGGTTTTTGCCCGGACCAGTCCAGAGGTGAAAGGTTCTGCCGGCGTAAGCGCTTTTCTCGTCGAGGCAGGGACGCCGGGCATAACGCTTGGCCAGCCTGACAGGAAGATGGGGCAGAAGGGTTCGCACACATGCGACGTCATCCTTGACAATGTCCGCGTGCCTGCCTCGAACATCATCGGCGGGCCGGACCGTCTGAACAAGGGCTTCAAAACGGCAATGAAAGTCCTTGATCGGGGCCGACTGCATATTTCTGCCGTCTGTGTGGGCGCCGCCGAACGGCTGATCCGTGACAGCCTATCCTATGCGATTGAACGCAAACAATTCGGTGAACCCATCGCTGAAAAGCAACTGATCCAAGCCATGCTGGCTGACAGTCGCGCCGAGGCCTTCGCAGCGCGTTGCATGATCGAAGAAACAGCACGCCGCAAGGACGCTGGTCAGAACGTGTCGACTGATGCTGCCTGCTGCAAGATGTTTGCCAGTGAGATGGTAGGTCGAGTGGCCGATCGCGCAGTGCAAATCCACGGCGGTGCAGGATACATGGCCGAATATGCGGTCGAGCGCTTCTATCGCGATGTGCGTCTCTTCCGCATCTACGAGGGGACAACCCAGATTCAGCAAATACTGATCGCGCGGAATATGATCCGCACTGCAGCAGCTTAACAGGAGCGAAGACAAACTATGGACTTCAATTTCCTTTCCACCCCGAGGATCGTCTGCGAGAGCGGTGGGCTTGGCCGGATCGGCAGCCTGATGCAAGATTTGTCTTGCACCCGTGCGCTGGTCGTGACGGACCCGGGCATATTGGCCTGTGGTTTTGCGGACGAGGCAGCCGCCTCACTTAGGGCTGCTGGCATCGAGGTTGAGATTTTTCATAAAGTCAAAGCGGACCCCCCGATCGCTGTCGTCGAGGCCGCGGTAGAGGTCGCGCGGGCCTTTGGTGCTGACGGAATCATCGGACTTGGCGGCGGCAGTTCACTGGACACTGCCAAGGTCATCGCAGCGGCGGTAGCCAACGATCAACCGATTACGGACATGATCGGGATCAATCAGGTCACCGATAAACGCTTGCCACTGATTCAGGTGCCAACCACGGCAGGGACCGGATCAGAGGTAACATGGGTGTCCGTGCTGACTTCGGAAAGCCACGAAAAAAAAGCGGTATATGCACCGCAGCTTCTGCCTGACGTTGCCTTGCTAGATGCAAAGCTAACATTGGGAATGCCTCGTCACATCACAGCGGCCACGGCGTTAGACGCAATGGTTCACGCCATTGAGGCAGTAACCAGTCGCACCAGAAAGAATCCCATTTCCGATGGAATGGCGGACAAAGCGCTGGTGCTTCTCGGTCAGAACTTACCAATCGTCATGGAAACGCCTTCGGACCTGTCAGCGCGAGAGGCCATGCTGTTGGGGGCGACACTGGCTGGGATGGCCTTCATTAATGCCAGCGTGGGGGCGATTCATGCCTTGTCATACCCACTGGGAACAGGTTTCAAGGTTCCTCACGGGCACGCAAACGCTCTGGTCGCAGGACCAGTGATGAGGTTCAACATGCCCGTTGCAGAAGCTGAATATGCTCGTCTATCGCGGTTACTACTGCCCTCGCGGCCTTTTAACTCTGATGCGGCTGCGGCCCATGGCCTGATCGACGAGATGGAACGGATGCTAGTCGAAAGCGGACTTGAGTCTCGACTTTCTGGTGTCGGAGTGACCGAGGCAGCCATTCCCGGAATGGCTAATGAGGTCGTGACCGGTATCACGCGATTGCTGGAGACCAACCCGCGCGACATGACAGCCGAAGATGTGTCGCGCCTCTATCAGGAGGCGCTTTGATGGCTGGCTCATTGGACGGGATCAAGGTGGTCGACCTCAGCCGCGTGCTGGGCGGGCCTTACTGCACCCAAATGCTTGCGGATCATGGCGCTGAGGTCATCAAGGTGGAGCCGCCTCTGGGCGACGAGACCCGCAGTTGGGGCCCGCCTTTCAATGATGAACTCAGCGCCTATTTCTCTGGCGCCAACCGCAACAAGCGGTCCATCGCTATCGATCTGCAGCAACCGGAAGGGCGCGACCTGATATTGCGGTTTCTTCAGGATGCAGATGTTTTAGTTCACAATTTTAAGTCTGGTACTCTTGAAAAATGGGGGCTTGGTTATGATGATGTTCTCAGGGCACGTTTTCCTAGACTGGTACTCTGCCACGTGACTGGATTTGGTTCCGATGGCCCACTTGGCGGTTTTCCCGGCTATGACGCCGTGGTACAAGCTATGACGGGCCTCATGAGCATCAACGGCAATCCCTCCGAAGGCCCGACACGCATGGGTACGCCCATCGTGGACATCGGCACCGGTCTGATCGCCTGTAACGCTATTCTCGCCGCACTTTTGGAACGGGGCCGGTCCGGATTGGGCCAAGCCATCGAAGTGCCGCTATATGATTGCGCGATCAGCATGATGCATCCCCAAGCGGCTAATTCCCTCATGTCCGGACAGATACCAATGGCGACCGGCAATGGGCATCCAAATATCGTACCATACGACATGTTCGAAACAAGTAATGGCAAACTCTATCTGGCTATCGGTAACAATGGTCAGTTCGCAAAACTCTGTGACGTGCTTGGCCTACCTGAGGTGCCCTGCGATCCACGATTTGCCGACAATGCCGCGCGTCTTGCGCATCGGTCAGAGATGACAGAGGTCTTGTCAGAGTGCCTGGTGCAACATGACGCCTTCAAACTTGAGCCGGTGCTTTTGAAAGCTGGGATTCCCGCCGGAGTCGTTCGGAATGTGAATGAAGCGTTGGAGCATCCACACACCCGACATCGCGGCATGGTGGTATCAGTTGGTACCTACCGCGGCACCGGCGTGCCAGCACGCTTGTCGCGTACCCCCGGAGCGGTTCGCGCGGCACCGCCTCGCTTCGGGCAGCATAGTAGGCAGTTGCTTAGCGAGGCTGGACTGACAGAAGCTGAAATCGATAGATTGACTCAAGCGGATATCGTTCGAGAAGAACCGCGGATGCGCGAGACGACCTAAGCCGAAATTTCAGCTCAAGCGGACGATCGTGAAAAAGTTCAGGGAGGCCAAGATGGAAAGACTGCTCATATCACCGGACCGGATACCCGAATGGATTCCCGGCACGACTACGTTGGACAGTTCCGGGTGCAACTGGAACGGCATTACCCTGAAGGGCTATCGTTATGAGCGACAAGACGCGGCAATTCCCCCCATGCGCGACTATATGATTGTTGCATATGATGGCGCGCCAACCACTATGCGCCGCACGAGTGGCGGCCCATGGCAAAGCGCGCGCGTAGAGAAAGGTAGGATTTCCTTGCTCACGCGTGCAGAGGAATCCACTTGGAGTTGGTCCGAGCCTATCACGGTTAGACACGTCTATCTCAATCACAGCGAACTCGAAAACACGGCCCTTTCGGTCTTTGATCGTGACCCGAAGTCCATTGAGATCAATGATTGGCTATCTGCGAAGGACCCCTGTATCCTGAACTGCATCCAATTGCTAGAGAATGAGCTAAAGAACGGTGGAATCGGCCAGAGATTGATCATCGACGCCCTGCGCAGCCAGATCGCCGTTCACCTTCTGCGTCAGTACGCCAAGGTCTCTTTGACCAGCGACGCAAACTCGAACTTCAGCCCTGCTCAAAGGCAGAGAATCATCGATCTCGTTGAAAGCTGCTTAGGTGAAAACCTCAGTCTGGAAGACATGGCCGCATCTATCGGTTTCAGCCAGTTTCACTTTTCGCGTCAGTTCAAGGCGGAGTTTGGGTTGGCACCGTATGCATATGTTTTGCGCAAGCGAATATCGAAGGCCCAGGAGATGCTGAGAAAGGGTAATGCCCCCCTGAAAGTGGTCGCGCTTGACTGCGGTTTTGCAGATCAGAGTCATTTTAGTCGAACTTTTCGAAAAATGACAGGCGCGACCCCCGCCGAATTCCGGCGCATGGCATAATGACCGGAAAACTATTCCTTCCTATCGCTGTCACGCACCAGAGACAAAGAAATGTTGAGCCCGTAACGCTGCAATGAATGTACCAGAAACAGAATTTAAACCACGATTTGCCTTCGAACGCAGGATTTTCTTTGGCGACTGTGACCAGCTGGGAATCGCCTTTACTGGCCGGATTACGAATTTCGCGCTGGAAGCGATCGAGACTTTCTGGGACGATTTGCTTTCAGGCCGGGGCTGGCTTTTTCTACTCACGGAAAGAAACACGGCCATGCCTTTTGTCTCTATGGACCTACAATTCCATGCGCCGGTGAAAGCAGGCGCGAACCTAGCATGCGAGGTCTATGTGGTCCATGTCGGGGAAAGTTCAGTTGGTCTAAAAGTTGTCGGCCGTCAGCATGACTTGATTTGCTTCGAATGCGAAACGAAGTCAGTTTTCCGAGATGCTTCAACATTTGGTAAAGTCAAAATTGAAAGCTCAATTCGGCAGATTTTGCTCGCGGAAGTGGGTTCGGAAAATCAAACAGTGAGCTAGGCCTGTAGGCTTTGGAGACAGCAAAGCCTGTGCAAAACGATCTCATGTAAGGGAACACAAGAAAAAGCCAGAGAAAGGGAAGCCCGGGTGCCGGGCTTGAAAGGATAGAGAGAGGCTCTTCCGGGTCCGGCGTGACAAGGACCCTGACCATGGCCAAGACCACAACCCGCCCGAAACCCGCCACTGCGAAGAAAACCGAAGCCACTGAGTTGTCCGTGCCTGGCGGCGGGACCGACATCCGGATGATCCCGCTCGACCAGTTGGAGCCGAGCCCGCTCAACGTTCGAAAAGTTGCGGCCAGCGCCAGCGACGATGCTGAGCTCCTCGTCAGTATCCGCGAGACCGGAATTAAACAGAATCTGGTGGTTCATGCGCTGTCAGAGACACGTTTTGCAGTCGATGCCGGCGGTCGTCGCCTCAAGGCGCTGAAGCAGCTCGCTGAGGACAGCGTCATCCCCGCCGATCACCCCGTGCCCTGCCTCGTCGATGATAAGCGCAACGCCATCCTTACTTCTGCAACTGAAAACCTCCAGCGCGCGGCGATGCACCCCGCCGACCAGTTCGAGGCTTTTGAGGCGATGATCGCCGAGGGCCGCAGCGAAGACGAGATCGCGCTCAAATTCGGCGTCTCCGTCGACCTGGTGCGCCGCCGCCTCAAACTCGCCCGTGTCGCGCCCGAGATCATCGAGCAGTTCCGCGCGGGTGATCTGACCCTTGAATGCGTGATGGCTTTCACACTGACCGACGACCATGATCGCCAGCTGGCGGTCTGGAACGCAGTGAAGGGCGGCTATCACATCCATCCGCAAAGCATCAAACGCCATCTTACCGAGACCGCCCATTCGGCGAACTCGGCCATCGGGCGCTTTGTCGGCATTGAGGCCTATGAGGCGGCGGGTGGTGTTCTGCTGCGCGATCTCTTCGACGACCGCGCCAGCGCCCATATGGAGAACCCCGAACTCCTAGAGCGTCTCGCCATCGAAAAGCTGCAGGCTGCGGCGAAAACCTTCGAGGGAACGTGGAAATGGGTCGAGGTGCATCTCTCGGTGGATTACGGCGCGTTTCGCAGCTTCGGGCGGGTCTATCCGCAGGACATCGACCCCGATCCGGACCTGCTCACCGAAGAAGAACGTCTCATTGCGCGCGAGGAAGAACTGGCGGCGAAGAATGACGGCGAGGACTGGACGGACGCGGAGACGGAAGAATATTATGCCATCGAGCCGCGCCTGCGCGAGATCGAGGCCCTGCAACGCGAACGGCAGCCTTACGCGGACGAAGATCGTGCCATCGCGGGCGTGGTTCTGACCATCGGTCATGACGGCGCGCTGCGTGTCGAGAAAGGCCTCGTGCGGCCAGAAGATATCCCCGCTGCGGTCGTCCCGAGCGAAAATAGTGCTGACGCGGGTGATGCCCCGTCTCCTGTCCGCCCGAACGTGACGCCGCCAACCTCCTCGACACCGGTGCCCACCTCCGACCCGGCCGCGACCTTGCGCAAGGCGAACGGGATTTCGGCGAGCCTCGCCGACGATCTGCGCGCGACGCGTCAGCATATCCTTCGGGCGCATCTGGCGGCGGATTTCGAGGTGGCGTTCGATGCGATGCTCTACGCGCTCTGCGAGCAGGCTCTGGGGCGGTCCTACAACAACGAGGCGCTCGATATCTCGATCCGGCCCTTCCAGGCGCAGAACCGCGAGGTGCTGCATTCGGATACTGTTGCCCAGAAGATGCTCGAGGCGCTGGAGCAGGGCCTCGCCACCGACTGGATTACGCTGGAGAAGCCCGAAAACTTCCGGGCGATGTCGGCGCTGCCCATTGCCGCCAAGCAGGCGCTTTTCGCCTGGGCGACGGGTCTGGCAGTCAAGCCGCAGCTTTCCTCCGACAATCGCCCCTCCCCGATCATCGAGGAGATCGGCGCGCGTCTTGACGTCGATGTGGCGGCCTGCTGGCGCCCGACTGCTCAGAATTACTGGGGTCGGGTCAACAAGGGGCATGCGGTCGCTACCGCGCGCAAGCTCATTGGCGACGATTACGCCGAAGATCGCAATCGCGAGCGTAAGGGCGATATCGCGGCCGCGATGGAGCGGGCCTTCGCGGAAACGGCCGGCGAGACGGAAGGGTTCGACGCCGCAACGGTTGTCAGGACGACGCGCTGGCTGCCCGACGGGATGGTGTTTGCCGGTGCGGCGGAGGCTGTTGCCGACATGGCAGGCGAAGCGCCGGAGACCGAGGAGGGGGATGTGTCCGCCGAAGATTCTCTGAGCGACGCCGAGAGCGATGAACCGTCGTCCTTGCCCGCCTTCCTCAGCGAGGATGCGGCTTGACGAGCCGCACGCTGACCTGATCACGACATGAGCCTTGGGCCGTCCTCACATCGAGGGCGGCCCTTTCCGGCTGACGGGTTACCAACAGCCGATATCGGATCGGCGGGCCCGTCCCGGAGATATCCCATGACCACCACACTTGACCTCGATCCCGTTAAGGAAGCCGCACTCGTCGCTTCGCAGAATGACGCCTTTCGTCGCTCTATCCTTGGCAATATCCTCGTCACCGATGCCCCGCAGGGCCAGTTCGTGATGACCCGTGGCGTTGCAGCGCTTGGGCCCGATGCCCAGCTTGCTCTCACCCGCAGCGTGGCTTCATTTGACGCGTTCAACGCTGACAGCGACCCGCAAGGATGGCACGAGATGGGCGTCATCGACCTCGACGGCACGAAGGTCTGGTTCAAGATCGACCTGTACGACGTCGACTACACCTATGGCTCGCCTGAGCCCTCCGATCCTGATCAGACGCGCCGGGTCCTGACCCTGCTTCTGCCGTCGGAATACTGACGCCCCTTTTTCACCGACATCGCCACGGATCGCCCTTGCACAAAGGGCGGTCCTTTCGGGCTGGCGGGTTCCAAGGGGCGCGATGATCGTGTCCGGCCTGCCGCAGGAGACCAGAGATGGCCAAGACACTCGACTACCAGATCACCCTCTATCCCGCACATCGCGATGGCGCCTTCGTCGTCACCCAGTTCCAGATGCTGGCGAACTACCCCGAAAAGCGCATCGAGGCCGCGGGCATGGATGATCTGATCGACCAAGTGACGCAGTTCGCGATGGAGCACGGCGAGAGCTGCAGCGCCTCGGTGCGCTGCCTCGCTCCGCGCAAACCGCCGGGGTTCAAGCGCGCGACCGAGAATTTGTATTTCAACCTGGTTGACCGGACGGCTGAGAAACGCGGCGACGCTGCGGCCTGAAGCCCCCCAAAGGAAACCTCCGGGGCGCGGCCTGCAAGACGGTCGCCCTCACCCTCCCTCAATTCCAAAGGACCGAAGATATGACACAAGCAAATGATTTCTACGCGCAGATGCTCGAAGCCCAGAGACGGGCAGCCGAACAGCGGGTCGAGACCCGCGCAGCCCTTCTCACCGAACTGCGCGGCCTCGGCGTGACCGGCCTCGACGTGCAATATGAAGGCTATGGCGATTCCGGCAATGTCGAGGAGGTCGTCGTGACGCCTGACACGATTACCCTGACAGAAGAGCTGCGGCGACGGGTCGAAGATTTCGGCTGGGACTTTGCCTATGCGCTGAGCCCTGGCTTCGAAAACAACGAGGGCGGCTATGGCGAATTGACCTGGGCGCTCGAGACGGACAAGATCGATGTCAGCCACTCGAACCGCTTCATCGAGACCGACACCACAGAACATGAGGGGCTCTGACATGGCACATCCTCTCCACCACGCCGAAAGCTCGGCCCGTAGATTTGGCGGTGTTCCAGATGATTACCAACATGTGCATGACTGGTTTGACTCATCTAAAGAGCACCTAGGTCTCTTTGTTCACAGAGCCCAAAAACATCATACGGTCGGGATCTATGATGCCGAGCGGGTGTTCGGTCGCAGCCTGATCAACAGCGCGGGCCGGGTCGTTCCGATCCGCTGGATCGGCGAGCAGCATGTGCGCGAAGACTGCCAGGGGCGTATCCCGTCACTGGCTGACTGGCTCGGACGCATACAACCCGAACCGTGGATGGCCAATGGCCGGATCGACAACGACCCGACGCAGATCGGCAGCGATCCGCGTGCGGCCTGGGTCCAGGCGGTTGCGGGTCACCAGACCATTCTTGGCTTTGAGGATTGGCTTCTCAAGGTCTCTGTCGAGCACGTCCAGCATCGCCAGAATCGCGCCGCCGCCTGATCCGCCGGGCGGCAAACTCACCAACCATCTGATCCCATCCAGATCGACCCGCCTGCGCCACAACCGGCTTGGCGGGTCGATTGCGTTTCGAGAAAGGACATGGACATGCAAGATCCCGTCTACGAGGAGGTCCACCAGGGCCACACGATCAAGATCTACCACGACCCCGACGCTGAGGACCCACGAGAGTGGTGCAACCTCGGTACGCTGATCTGCTGGCACCGCCGCTATCGGCTGGGTGACAGCCATCAGTACGACAGCCCTGAGGCGTTCCTGCGCGATCTTGCGGGCGTCTCGGATCAGAGCGATCTCTCGATGGATCGTCTGCGGGACCGCGCCGAGCGGAAGGCAATCATTCTGCCTGTGTTTCTCTATGACCATTCCGGTCTCGCGATGAACACCGTCGGGTTCCACTGCCCGTGGGATTCTGGGCAGGTCGGTTACGTCTACGTGACGCTCGAAGCGGTCCGAAAGGAATTCGGTGTAAAACGCGTGACCAAGGCCCTGCGCGAACAGGCTGTAGACATCTTACGTGGTGAGACCGCCGACTACGATTCTTACCTTGGTGGGCGTGTCTATGGTTACATCGTCGAACAGGGTGGCGAGGAGATCGACGCTTGCTGGGGGTTTGTTGGCGCCTATGAGACGCATTGTTTGCCGGAGGCGCGGAATGCCGTTCCTCGGTCCGATCCCCATGCGCCACCCGCGACCGGTGCATTGACCGCATATCCATAGAATAACTCGCCGCCACACACCGGAACTATGGGCAGCACCCGATCGCGGACATGCATTGCTGCATTGCAGAAAAGTCATAGCCCGCCCATTGTGCGACTGCAGCATTGCTCCTATGTTCGCTCTTGTGATCGGTTCTCTCCTCCTCCCTGAGCCGATCCGGAATAATCGGCGGCATCCACCTCCTCCCGGATGTCGCCTTTTTATTTGCAGATCCCCATTCTGAGCTCTTGCGATTTCTCCTCGTTGACCATTCGGTCCCCGAGCTTGCTGTGTGTCGGGTCCGTTTCGCTGGAGGTGCCCAAAATGCAGGCACGGCCGTGTCCCAGCAGCCTGGCATGGGTTTGCGCGACAACGCCCACAGCGTCATCCCCAGATTTTGTGGATAAGTTTTCGCTGCCAAGACTTCAGTTTTCGAGGCCATGAAAGAGTGAGAGACAGGGCGGGAGGGGTGACCCCTCCCGGGTGAGAGAGTGCACGCGGGGCTCGGGGCCAACCCTCAACCCCGGAGATTGCCGATGAACGCTCACCCCCATTCCGTCCAACTTGCAACCGAGCCCGAAGCCCCTGCCCTGCCGGATGCCCCACGCTTCGCCCAAAACCTGATGCAGGCTGCGAAAATCCTCGTCCCCGTTTTCGAGGCAGGCAGGTCCATCGACGCCGCCGCACTTCGCGCCGCGATGGAAGATGCTTGCGGTGCCAGTGACACAAGTGGTGCCTGGGTCTGGAAAGACGCCTATGAGGCGGCCGAGGTCGCCCAAATCCTTATACTCTCGCGCTACGGCGCGCTGATGCAGCGTCAGGCACTGTCGCCGCAGGCCTTCCTCACCATGATCGAACGTTTCACGGCTCTGGCCCCGTCTCACACGCGCCGCTCCGAAGACAGTATCCGTCTGCAACAGTTTTCCACGCCTTTGCCCCTCGCGGCCATCGTCGCGCAGGCCGCCGGGTTTCGGGACGACGACCTGATGCTCGAGCCGTCGACGGGCACGGGCATGCTGGCCATCTTTGCAAAGATCGCTGGTGCACGGTTGGCGCTGAATGAACTTGCCGACACGCGCCGCGCCCTACTGGGGCAGTTGTTCCCCGATGCCGCCGTATCTGACCACGATGCTGCCTCGATCGACGATCGTCTTGATCGCTCGATCACGCCCTCGGTCGTGGTGATGAACCCGCCGTTTTCCGCTGCCAACCATGTCGAGGGCCGGTTTAGGCAAGCGACCAGTCAGCATGTGCTTTCCGCCCTGGCACGCCTCGCGCCTGGTGGGCGGCTTGTCGTCATCACCGGCGAAAGCTTCCGTCCCTCTTTGAAATCCTTCCAGTCGACATTTCAGCGGATCGGCCAGAGCGCCGATGTCGTGTTTTCGGCCCCCATCGACGGCAAGGTCTTCGCACGGCATGGCACCACGATCGACACGCGGTTGACGGTAATCGATAAGCGCGCGGCTGGTGCTGAAGAGACCGCACCGGCTGATATTGACGCCGCCTATCATCCGATCTGCGCGACCACGAGTGATCTTCTCTCCGTAGTACTCGCCCATTGCCCGGAACGCCGCAGCCCCCCGCCCTGCCCCACCACATCGGCCCTTTCGGTCCCGTCTCAGCCGACCCGCACCAACCTCCACGCCCTGCGCAACGCAGCACGCAAAGAAACCCGTGCGCTCGCCGAGGAACGCGCGAAGCATCCGTTCGACGACATCGAGACGGCCCCGCTCGACTACTTGCCAAAAGCCTGGAGCGAACCCTATGGCACGTTGCAGGACACGGTCTACGAGGTCTATGACCTGCAGGCGATCCGGATCGACGGCGCGGCGGAGCATCCGACAGCACTTGTGCAATCCGCCGCCATGGCCTCGGTGCCGCCGCCCGTGCCGAGCTACCGCCCCGTTCTGCCGAAGACCCTCGTTCGAGACGGTCTCCTCTCTGCGCCGCAGCTCGAAAGCGTGATCTACGCGGGCAATGCACACGAGACGCATCTCAAAGGCTTGTTCAAGCGTGGCGAGATCGAAGGCCAACTGATTGCAGCGGCTGAGGGTGACGAAGGCGCCTTCCGCCTGCGCAAGGGCTGGTTCCTCGGTGATGGCACTGGATGCGGTAAAGGGCGACAGGTCGCGGGTATCATTCTCGACAACTGGCTGCAGGGGCGTCGCCGCTCGGTCTGGGTCTCGAAGAGCGACAAGCTCATCGAGGATGCGCGACGCGACTGGATGGCGCTCGGCGGGCGTGAAAGCGATATCGTGCCGCTCTCAAAATTCCGCCAAGGCAGCGACATACGCCTGCCCGAGGGCATCCTCTTCGTTACCTACGCCACGCTGCGCTCGGCTGAACGTGAGGGCAAGGCTGCCCGCCTCGAGCAAGTGACCTCCTGGCTCGGCGAGGGGTTCGACGGGGTCATCGCTTTTGATGAAAGCCACGCCATGGCCAATGCCGCCGGCGAAAAGTCCGACCGCGGCGACAAAAAGGCCTCTCAACAAGGCCTTGCGGGCCTCGCGCTGCAAAACGCCGTGCCCGACGCCCGCGTACTCTATGTCTCGGCCACCGGGGCGACGGTCGTTGGCAATCTTGCCTATGCTTCGCGCCTCGGTCTCTGGGGCACGGGAGATTTCCCCTTCGTGACGCGGGCAGAATTTGTCGCCGCGATGGAGGCCGGGGGCATCGCCGCCATGGAGATGATTTCCCGCGACCTGAAGGCGCTTGGGCTCTATCTCGCGCGGTCCCTCTCCTATGCCGGGGTCGAATACGAGATGCTGGTCCATGAGCTGACGCCCGCCCAGGTCGCGATCTACGACAGCTACGCTGATGCCTACCAGATCATCCACACCAACCTTGAGGCTGCCCTACAAGCCTCTGGCATTTCGTCTGAGACAGGCACCTTGAACCCTCAGGCCAAATCCGCCGCACGCTCGGCGTTTGAGAGCAACAAGCAGCGCTTCTTCAACCACCTCATCACCGCCATGAAATGCCCCTCGCTGATCCGCGCCATCGAGGCGGACCTGGCGGCGGGACATTCGGCGGTGATCCAGGTGGTGTCGACCAGCGAGGCGGTGATGGAACGGCGTCTCGAAGAGATCCCGCCTTCGGAGTGGGATGATCTGCAGGTCGATTTTACGCCGCGCGAGAACATCATGGACTACCTGATGCATTCCTTCCCGACGCGGCTCTTCGAGCCTTACACCGACGAGAGCGGGGATCTGCGCTCGCGCCCGGCCGTCGATGGCGATGGCAATCACATCATTTGCCGCGAGGCGGAGCGGCGGCGGGACGAGCTTGTCGAGCATCTCGGTGCCCTCGCCCCAGTACAGGGTGCTCTCGACCAGATCCTTTGGCATTTCGGAGGGGAGGCTGTGGCCGAGGTCACGGGGCGCAAACGGCGCATCGTGAAGACGCGGGAGGGGCGGCTCAAGGTCGAGAAGCGTCCCGCTTCCTCCAACCTCGGAGAAACCCAGGCCTTCATGGATGATGCCAAGCGCATCCTGATCTTCTCCGATGCCGGTGGCACCGGGCGCAGCTATCATGCCGATCTCGGGGCCAAGAACCAGCGCCTGCGGGTGCATTACCTCCTTGAGCCCGGCTGGAAGGCCGACAATGCGATCCAGGGGCTCGGGCGCACCAACCGCACCAATCAGGCGCTGCCGCCGCTGTTTCGACCCGTCGCAACAGACGTGAAGGGTGAGAAACGGTTCCTCTCCACCATCGCGCGCCGCCTCGACACGCTCGGGGCGATCACCAAGGGGCAGCGCGAAACCGGCGGCCAGAACATGTTCCGCGCCGAGGACAATCTTGAGAGCCCCTACGCACGCGCGGCGCTGCGACAGTTCTTCTACAAGCTGCGGGCGGGCAAGATCGACGCCTGCTCATATGCCAGGTTCCAGGAGATGACCGGGCTGACACTCGATGAGGCGGATGGCACGATGAAAGAGAATCTGCCGCCTATCCAGCAGTTCCTGAACCGCTGTCTGGCACTGCGGATCGACATGCAGGACGCGATCTTCGAGGCTTTCGGCGGGTTACTTTCGGCCATCATCGAGGACGCACGGCAGGCTGGCACGCTGGACGTCGGGCTAGAGACCCTGCGCGCCGAAAAATTCGAGATCGTCGACCGCAAGGTGATCTTCGAACATGAGGCGACGGGGGCGACGGCCACCGCCCTGACCGTTGAGCGTACGGATCGAAACGATCCGCTCACCCTGTCCCGCGTGAAAGCCATCTGCGCTGATAACAAAGGCGCGACGCTCTATTGGAACAAGACCTCCAAACGCGCGGCCCTGATGGTGAAGGCGCCGGCCTTCATGGATGAGGATGGCGTACCGATCCTGCGGGTGAAACTGCTACGGCCCATGGCGACCGAGATCCTCGCCCTCACCGAGTTCTCGAAATCGCACTGGGAAGAGATAGACGATGCGATGTTCGAACAGCTCTGGCAGGCTGAGGTCGACGCGGTGCCGCAGTTCACCACATCGAAGATCACGCTGATCTGCGGCCTCCTCCTGCCGATCTGGGACCGGCTTCCTGCCGACAACATGCGCATTTACCGCCTGCAGGCCGAGGACGGGGAGCGCGCTATCGGCCGTCTCGTCAGTCAGGAGCAGCTCCTGAATGTCTATTCACGCCTTGGTCTCGATTGTCAGATCGAGATGTCGCCGCAGGAAGTGCTCAGCGCGGTGATGGAAGCCAGGACGACCCTGAACCTCCTCGGCGGCTACCAGTTGCGCCGGTCGTTGGTCATGGGACAGCCGAGACTTGAGCTGATCGGCGCGTCGGGCGCGGCCCTGCCCCGTCTGAAAGCGATGGGTTGTTTTGCCGAGGTGATCCAGTGGAAGACTCGGGTGTTCATCCCAGTGGATGGCACTGACGTGCTGGCGCGGGTTCTGGCTGAGCACCCGGTGGGTGCCAGCGCAGCGGATGTCGCCGCATGAGCGCGCGGCGCAGCATCGCAGACCTCTCGGCCGCTCTGGCAGACCGTGCCGAGAGTTTCTGCCGCCAGTATTTCCCCGAGGGTCGTAAGCAGGGCAATTATTGGCAGGTCGGCGACACGTCCGGTGCAAAGGGCCAAAGCCTCGCCATCCGTCTGCAAGCTCAAGGTGAGCGCAAGGCCGGATCCTGGCAAGATTTCGCGACGGGTGAATATGGCGATCTCATCGACCTGCTGCAGGAACGGCTTGGGTCGGTCACGCTCAAGGAGACGCTGAGGGAGGCCCGGTCCTTTCTCGGCGAGGCCCCCTGCCCTGCCGCACCTCGAGACACCCAAAGGGCTGAGCGCCCTGATGCAGCCTCCGCCAAACGCATCGCGCGGGCGCGGAAGCTCTTTGCCGCTGGCAAGCCGGTGCTTGGCACCCCGGCCGCCACCTATCTGCAGGGGCGCGGCATCACACGGCTTGGACCTGCCCTGCGCTATCACCCTCGAGTCTTCCTGCGGCAGGGCGAGGACGATCCCGATCAGCCGCGAAGGGCCCCTGCCCTGCTCGCAAATATCACCGACAAACGGGGCCAGATCACCGGATGCGCGCGGGTCTATCTCGACCCGTCTACCGACGGGTTGGCCACGATCGAGAGACCCAAACGGATCCTTGGGCAGCTGCACGGCCATGCCATCCGCTTCTGGGCCGGCGCGGGTCGCTCGGATCTCATCGTCGGCGAAGGGCTCGAAAACACCCTCTCAATCGGAACGGCTCTCCCGGAGTTCGACCTCGCCTCCTGTCTCACCGCCACCCATCTCGGCCTCTTCATTCCATCGCCGGGGATTCAGCGCATCTGGATCGCGCGGGACAATGACGATGCCGGACGCAATGCATCCATAAGATTGCGTAACCAACTGGAATATCGAGGAATTTCCTGCGGTTATCTCGTCCCTGAACTGGGCGATTTCAACGATGATCTGCGGACATTTGGCAGAGATGCGCTGCGCCGGTCTCTGTTAGGGGCCATGAAGGCAAACGGTCTGGAGATCGAGGACGGATGAGCGCCAGTCTCCCCGGTGATGCCGGACAGGGCAAAGGTTCCGCGGGTTCGATCTGATCCCGTTTGGATAAGGGGAGCGATGGACCGGCGGGTCGGGGCAGAGTGCCCCTCGCCCGGGCAGCAATGCCCCCCGAACCAGAAAATTCCCCTGCCCCTTCGGGCCATTCCTCGCGGGAGCAATTTTCCGGCCTTGGGCGCATTCTCCGCTGCGCTCCGATCCTGACGGATGCGGCCCGGTCGCCGCCGGTCCTGATATCGCCCCATCCAAATCGGGTCAGATCAAACAGAGGAACCAGACAATGCCCCATCAGACAGACATCCAAGAGGAGACCGGCGTGACCTCCGGCATCCTCGACCACCTGGCACTTCACGGCGCAACACCGGGACCCGGCGAGACCGATCACCGCCCCCTGCCCCAGCCCGACGAAGTCGAACTCGCCATGGCGACCCTCTTTGACACCACCATCGGCCTCCTCACTGGCAGCCAGTTGGAAGACAATCTCGAAGAGATGCTCTGGTCCCTCACCTCGATCTTCCATCGTCGGCTCACCCATATCCAGAAGCTTCTCGACGACAACGAATTCGAGGTCAGGGAAAGCTTGGGGCTACAGGACGGCTCCGAGGTCGCCTCGGTCGAACTCGAGCGCCTCCAGATGATCGGGCTCAAGCTCTGGGACCATCGCGACGCCTTCGAGCAGATGCGCGATCTGGCCGTAGACCACTTCTCGGCCGCCACCGGTTCGCCCTGGCTCCCCCGCACCGGATCCAAGGTCTCACATCGCGGCCTCACCTCCGCCGTGGTGGACAGCCGGGCCTATCTCTCGGCCAAGCGTCGCAAGGAGACCGAGGTGCACTGCCCCGAAGGCACGCGGATCGCTTTCTCAGGCGGGGACTATCAGGCTTACGATCTGATATGGTCCGTCCTCGATGCCACCCATGCGAAATACCCCGACATGGTGCTGCTGCATGGTGGCACGCCCAAAGGCGCCGAGATGATCGCGGCCCGCTGGGCAGATACCCGTGGGATCACCCAGGTGGTCTTCAAGCCCGACTGGAAGAGCCACGGCAAGGCCGCCCCCTTCAAGCGCAACGACAAGATGCTCGAAACCATGCCACAGGGTCTGATTGCCACGCCCGGTTCGGGCATCACCGAGAACATCGTCGACAAGGCCCGCAAGCTCGGAATCCGCATCAAGAGGATCGGGGCTTAGGCCCCGGTTCACGCCCCGCGCAAGAGGTCCTGTACGACGGAAGGCTTCTTGGCGATCAATGCCAGCAGAACCTGTGCTGGGCCTGTCGGGTGCCGGCGCCCGTGTTCCCAGTTCAGGAGCGTACCTTTCGCGACGCCAATGCTCTTCGCAAACTCGGCCTGGGACAGGCCCGTCCGTTGCCGGACTTCGGCGACATCGACCTCCGCCACGGAAACTTCATGCACTTTGGCGTCGGCCAAATCGCCATTCGCGAAGGCCAGAGCCTCTTCGAGGCCCTTGGATACGGTTTCAAATGCACTCATGTTGCGTCTCCATATTTCGCGACAAGCGCCTTGCTCATCTCTACCGCAGCAGCTTGTTCGGTCTTTGACAGGTTGGCTTTCTCATTCTTGGCGAAGACCGTGATCAGAAAGATCGGCATATGGGTCCCGCCAAAGACATACACCGTCCTGAAGCCGCCACTCTTGCCGCTCCCCTCTCTCGGGATGCGGACTTTGCGTAATCCGCCGCCAAGAGAGACGCCCGCTTCCGGATTGGCGGCAATGAAGTTGATCGCCGCCTCACGCTCCTGGTCCGACATGATTGCCTTGGCGCGCCTTTGGAATTCGGGCAGTTCGACCACTGTCTGCAATCGCGTCATCGTCAGTTCCATATAGGTTTTGGCGGCGTATGTGTCAATGACGTATAGTATGCGCACTGGAAGGGCAAGTTGGCAACTGATGCTAGAGCTAGGCAGTATGCTCTGTCCGTTGGTACCGGCGGCCCTTGACCAAATATCTTGTCGCATTTTCTGACCGAACCAACCAGACGGGCTGTCATTTAGGGCTATTGGATGGTTGCGGTGTCTCGTGGCGACCCGGCCTTTCGTTCCACGCTCTGTTCGCGTCGAGCACTCCTCCGCATCTTGGGCGCTTCAGCGAAGACTATCGGCACGTTAGTGATCCTGGGGATGCGACTTTGACGTCTGGACGATGTCTCATCTTCTGTGAGTTAGTAAGAAGCCAAGATTCTGGTGGCAACTCCCTCGGCTGTTCACCCAGTTTCCTTCGCGGCCACCGCACTTCTCCCGATGTCTGAGTTGCATGACATGCTGGTCGCAGCTGTCGTCCCGTCCACAAAGGTTGTCGCCGATCTTTTTCCCCTGACCCACCAAAGAACAGGGGTGGGCCAATCCTCGCGCGGCAAAAAGATCGGCGCCTGCCCCTCTCCGCTGCGCTTCGCCTTCGGTGTGGCCGGGCCTTGGCCAGCTGCAAGTTGACCATCATTGCAACGCAAACAAGGAGAAGAGCAATGACCACGAACTGCATCAAATTCACCAGCGCCGACATCGAAACCGCCAAAGGCGTCGGCTCCATCTCGACCCTGACCTTCGACCTCGACATCACGGTCGAACCCGTCGCGAGCTCGAACCCGATGGCCCCCACGCACCGCGTCCTCGGCCGCTCCCCGCGCGGCAAGCTGGTCGAATGCGGCGGCATCTGGAAGAAGCAGAACAAGGAGACCGGCGCAGACTACTACACGCTGACCATCCGCGACCACGGCTTCAACGCCAACCTCGGCAAGGCGGCAAGCCAGGACGATCTGTCCCTGCAGGCGATCATCCCCTGGGGCCCCAAAGACGCCGCGTGACGCAAAGAATCGGCTGGGGCAACCCAGCCGATTCTCGTTGTCTCCTATGGCACTGACACGATTTATTATGTGTTGGAGTGGCATGGGCGATGTGTTTGACGGAACCAAGTGACCACGGTTCAGATGTAGAACTTTTCTGATGCAGCTCGCTGCGTGGCTGTCGTGTTTGCGGATCCGCTAGGCGTTTCGACGCTTCAAGCCATGTGCCGTTTGACAGCCGTGCAGTTACATAAATGTATTTTAAAACAGTAGGTTAAAGTATTTTTACCGCGCCGTTCGAGTTGAGTGCTGCGCAGAAGGCCGCACCGTTGGTTCCATATGTTGGGCCGCCTTTTTCGCCGCTCACTATAGCTTGTCGCCGCATCTAGACTCGATCGTGCTGCGGGAGTGCATAAGCCACCGCGTGAAAATCGTTGTTAAGACTCATTTTTCCGTGTAGATGACACTTTAAAGGGATAAATTGCTGAAAAAGCGATATTTAGAGGGCAGGCGGATGCGAGATAGGTCATTTACGGCTGATACGAAGGATCAACCCTTCGACGAGATCATCCTTCAACAGGGAGAGCTGATTTCTGACCGTCTCAATATGTTGCGGCAGGAACAGTATCCTCCAGATGCCCAGAAAGGTCTACGTCAGTTTTCGCTGGCGGAGGTCGCTTATTATCTCGGCGTGACCCAGTCGACAATCAAGAAGCTCCACCTAGAAGGTAAGGGGCCTGATCCCGAAACCTCGTCGTCGGGGAGGCGTAGTTATTCAGCTGAGCAAATGCTCGAACTGCGGGCGTATTTGGACAAGCATGGTCGGCCTGGAAAGCGGCGGTATGTGCCCCATCGGCGTGAAGGTGAGGAACTGCATGTAGTTTCTGTCGTCAACTTCAAAGGCGGGTCCGGAAAGACGACGACTGCGGCTCATCTGGCTCAGCACTTGGCGCTGAAAGGGCATCGTGTACTGGCGATCGATCTTGACCCGCAGGCATCACTGACAGCTCTGCATGGTATTCAGCCGGAGCTCGATAATGTTCCATCGCTCTACGAGACGCTCCGCTACGATGATCAACGCAAGCCAATTATCGAAGTAATCCGACCAACGAACTTTCCTAACCTTGATATCGTGCCTGCAAGTTTGGAACTTCAAGAGTATGAGTACGATACCCCCGTTGCCTTGACGAGCAGCGACCCCCACGAGGGGCGCCTTTTCTTCACTCGGATCTCTAAGGCGCTCGACGAAGTCGATGATCGCTATGATGTCGTGGTGATCGATTGCCCACCGCAGCTTGGCTATCTCACGCTGACCGCACTGACAGCCTCGTCGTCAGTCATCGTCACCGTCCACCCACAGATGCTGGACGTTATGTCGATGAGTCAATTTCTGCTCATGCTTGGCGGAATCATGAAGACAATACGAGACGCTGGCGCGAACATGCGACTGAAATGGTTTCGCTATCTGGTTACCAGGTTTGAACCCACTGATGGCCCTCAGAAGCAGATGGTCGGGTTTCTGCAGGCGATGTTCCCGAACCAGATGCTTACCGCGCCTGTTTTGAAATCCACGGCGATCTCCGACGCTGGGATTACTAAACAGACACTCTACGAGGTCGAGCGCTCCCAGTTTGTTCGCACAACTTATGACCGGGCAATCACTTCACTGAACGACGTGAACGATGAGGTTTCGGAGCTGATCCACAAAGCATGGGGGCGCGAATGACGACGTCTTTGACAGCCGTGCAGATTGATAGTTTTGACAGCCGTGCAGACAGCCATTTGTCCAGAGTGTTCACGTCTATGATCGCCCAGAAGGAGACAGTTTGATGGCTCGTAAAGACCTCCTGAAAAATGTGATGGCCAGTTCTTCCGAGCAGCCGAAGGACTCTGGCCGATCAGGCTATGCGATGCGTGGCGCATCAAAGTCCATGAAGGTCTCGATTGACAATCTTGCCGAAAATTCGAAGCGCTTGCTCGAAGGGGAAACCATCGTCGAAATCGATCCCCAATTGATCGATGTGTCCTTCATTTCGGATCGTCTCAGCGACGACGACGAGGCCTTCAACGAGCTGAAGGAGTCGATTGCAACTGGTCGCCAGGACACTCCAGTACTGCTTCGCCCGCACCCGGATCTGGACGGTCGCTATATGATCGTCTTCGGCCATCGGCGTGTGCGCGTGGCGTCAGCCCTTGGCCGGAAGGTTCGCGCTGTAGTCAAACCAATGGACGATGTGGCGCACATTCTCGCCCAAGGGCAAGAGAACACGGCGCGCGCGGATCTTTCATTCATCGAGAAGGCGCTTTTCGCAAAAAGCCTCCTTGATATGGGGCAGGCGAAGGATGTGATCCAGTCGGCGCTGACCATTGATGGAACGCTGTTGTCGCGCATGTTGTCTGTCGCGCAGAACATCCCGAGGCATGTGATTGAGCGGATCGGTCCCGCTAAGCAGATTGGCCGTGACCGCTGGGAGGATTTCAAGAAGCTGGCTTCGGAGTCTGCGAACCAAAAGGTCCTTGAAGGTGCCTTGGAACTCGAAGGGTTTCACGAGCTGGATAGCGATGCAAGGTTCGAGCTCCTGCACAGCAGACTGGCAGAGGCGGGCAGGACACCCAAGCGCAGAAAGACGCGCATGGCACCCAAGAAGCGCACCTGGACCGCCGGCAAAGGCCGCATCAAAGGGGTAATCGGCCGGTCCGGAAGGGCATTCAGTATTTCGCTGACAGCACAGGATTCAACCGAGTTCGGAGACTTTCTCTCCGGTCGACTGGATCAGCTCTACAGCGAATTCCTCGCAACAAAAGAGGAGCAGTCGGAACAATGATCTAGGCAAAAGAAAAGCCCCCAAGCAGCGTGGCCTGAGAGCTAATCTGAAAAGTTTGGTCGCTTAGAAGATACCTCTCCCACGAATCACTGTCAACGATGAACGCTTTTGAGCGAACGGCTTTCTTTTGCCTCCACATAACCGGAGGTGAGATACAGGCATGAAACATACAGGTTGGCGCAAGCCGACACCGGGTCTTGGGGTTGCTGAGCAACTTGCCCAAGCCGGTGAACGGGTAGCAGTACCCAAAACACGAGCATTTGTCGCGCTCAAGCGCGTTGGTGCACATATCGGCCTGAAGGCTGGCGACATGATGCTCCTCGACACGCTCGGGGCCTTCACCCAGGCCCAGGACTGGGAGGAGGGGCAGCGCCCGATCGTCTGGGCGTCGAACGCCTATCTGATGGAGCGGACGGGCTTTTCGCTCTCCGCGCTCAAGCGCCATGCGCGGCGCCTGGCCGAGATCGGCGTGATTTCCTTTCAGGACAGCCCGAATGGCAAGCGGTGGGGCCGTAGGGACGCCGATGGGCGCATCGTTGAGGCGTATGGCTTCGATCTGTCGCCGCTTTCAGCCCGTGTCGAGGAGTTCGAGGAGCTTCATGCCGAGCTGCAGGCCGAGCGCGAGCTCTGCCAGCGCCTGAAGCGTCAGATTACGGTGGCACGCCGGATGATCCGCGCTCGGATTGAGGCGGCTATCAGCAGCGCGCTGCGCGGGCCCTGGAGCCAATTCACTGGACTCTTTGAGGAACTTCTGGACCGGCTTCCGCGTCGTCATGAAGCCTCTGAGCAGTTGGAACGGCTACTGTTGTGGTTCAAGGAACTTCAGGAACGGGTCGAAGCGGCCTATCTCAAGGCGACTGGTGCGACAAAACCTGTGGAAAACATCGGTAACAAAGACACCCAAATCACAAAAAAGACTCAAGAAATGGACCCCAGGGAGGTCATTTCTGAACCTCATATACTAATTACAAATCAACTTAATCCTGTAACTAGTAATTCCTCTAAAAAAGAGGAAGCGGCGGGCGTGGTACCCAATGCTCCACCCGAAGAGTGGGTTGATAGGGAGCTGGAAGACTGGGTTGCCGAGGTGCGCAAGAAGCGGACGGCGCTCGATCTGCCGACAATCATGCAGGCCTGTCCGGAATTCGCGTCCTGGGCGCGCAATATGGGTGGATTCCTGAAGGATTGGGGCGACCTGCACCGCGTTGCCGGGCAACTCAGGCCGATGATCGGTATCTCAGAGCATGCCTGGAACGTAGCGCAGGATCGAATGGGGACCCAAGTGGCCACGGCCGCATTTGCGCTCGTCTTCGAGAAGCACAGTGTCGGTGAGGTTGCCTCGCCGGGCGGATATCTTCGGGGCATGGTCGAGAAGGCTGGGGCAGGAGAGCTGCATTTGGAGCGTAGTTTCTATGGCAGGCTCAGCGGGCAGGCGGCGTGACGTATTGATAAATAAGTGGCATTGGCATATATTGCCAACAAAGGAGATCTGACACATGGTGACACGCAACGTTGTCCTGACCGAACCTCAGGATCAACTGGTTCAAGCCTTGGTGGCATCCGGGCGCTACCAGAACGTGAGTGAAGCAATGCGCGCTGGCCTGAGATTGCTGGAGCAGGAAGAAGCACAACTAGCCGGGATCCGGAAAGGTCTAATTGAAGGTCTGGCGCAGGCCAAGGCGGGCGATCTTGCGGAGGGAAGCGGCAAAGATGCGATCCGTAGGGCCTTTGCGACTGCGCGCGCGCGTTCATGAGCCGATCCTTCCGGCTGACTCGTCGTGCGGAAGCTAGCCTCACTGAAATCGGCAGATGGACGATCGAGAATTTCGGGCTGCGCCAAGCGGAGCTTTACGAGGCCGAATTGCTCAACTGCTGTGAAAGAATTCTGAACGGCCAGGCCCATAGCCGGAGTTGCGCAGTTCTCGTTGATGATGTCGAAGACCTGCGGTTCATAAGGGCAGGGGAACATTTCCTTGTGTTTCTGGATCGATCGGACGAGGTCATCATCGTGGATATCCTCCATTCCCGCAGCGATCTCCCTCGCCATGTTGCCTCACTTTCGGCTTTGAAGTCCGAAGACTCCTGATCCACATCACAACCCGGCTGCCTTCGTCAGGTTCACCCGGAACCTGTCTCGGCGACGCTGATAGCGGCGAGTCATCTCGGCCGAAGCGTGCCCCAGCTGCTTCTGGACATAGCGCTCGTCGACTTCGGCGGAGCTGGCGAGACCGGCGCGTAGGCTGTGGCCAGAGAACATAGCGAGGCGGTCTTTCTCAGGCAGGTCCGACCGGATGCCCGCGTCCAGGACCGTGCGCTTGATCAGCCGCGCAACGTGTTTGTCGTTGAGCCGCTTGTCAGAGGCGCGTTTGCCATCCCGCGAGGTGCCGACAAAGACAGGGCCGAAGTCGATCCTGGCGAAGTGCAGCCATTGCTCGAGTGCATGGACAGGGCAGGTCTGGTCCTTGGAGCCGCGGCCGATCTCAACCTCGCGCCAGCCGGTCTTTGCGTTCAGGGTCAGTACGACGCCCTTGTCGAAGATCTCGATCCAGCCGCCCGAGTCCGGCGTGTCGTCCTTGTGAACGTCGAGGCTGACAATTTCCGACCGACGCAGACCGCCCGCGTAGCCAATCAGCAGGATCGCCCGATCCCGCAAGCCGCGCAGGTCGTAGGGCAGGGCGGCGATCATCGCCAGAATATCCTCGGCCAGAATCGCTTCCTTCTGCACCGGCGGGCGCGCGTGCTTGCGTTTGATCCCAGCCAACACCGTCGCGATGTGGCGGTTCTTACGATCGAGGGTGAATCCGCGTTGCGCATAGTTCCAGGCGAGGCCGGAGAGGCGGCGATCGATCGTGCTGACCGACAGGGGGCGGGACGCCCACTGCGAAGGGGAGGGGCCTGACCCGGAGGCGAGATCGGCGAGGTAAAGGCCGATCATCTCGGATGAGGGGGGCAGGGGCTCCACTCCCTTCATCCGGCACCAGCGCGCAAAATGCGCCCAATCCTTGGCATAGGCCTTCAGCGTGTTGTCGGACGCTGCAGCGCGGGCATAGTCGCGGGCGGTGTCGACCAGGCGATCAAGGCTGCCGGAGCCCGCGACATGGGAGGGCAGGGCGATCCCATCGCTTTTTTCTTGATTTCTCGCGTCGCCCTGAGCATTATGACTTGCATCAGAGTTTGATGATGTCGATTTCTCGTCCTCTGCGGCCATTTTCCAGTGAATCCAGCGATGAAATTAAACTGATTTTCAGCGTATCTTTTTATGTCCGATAATACAAACTTATTGGACATAACGAGGAACTGCAAAGCGAGGCGGTTTGCACATCATATTGTGGACGAAAGCGCCGCGCTGATGTAGGCTTCAGGCATGACTTTTTCCCGACCAGATCACACCAGCGACCTCGACACGTTACCCCGGATGCCTGCCTGGGTCACCTCTGCACGCGCTGAAACCCTTGAAGATGTTGCGTTTTTGTCGGGCGCGGCGCTGAACCACCTGCATCTTGTGTTGGGACGCGTGGAGGTGCCCCAAGCCTTGTTGTCGGACCGGCTCGCGCTGCGCGCGGCCGAAGCGTGTGTCGCGTTTTCCGGCCGACCGGAGCGGGCAGGGGAGCTGCGCGACGTCGTGCACCTTCTGCGCCCCGGCGATCTGCCCGGACCGGCGGGGGAAACCTACCTGGCTTGGCGCCGCGCGGCGGAACGGCCGGTGTCAGTCAAGGCTCTGCATCGCGCGCTGCGCGGACAGGAGGTTGCACAGATAGCAGGCTGGCTCGACGCGGGGCAGGGGGCGCCAGTCACCCGTGCGGCAATGGTGCTGGAGGCGGTGCTGACGGAGGGGCCCCGTGCCGATGTGTCGGCGCTGATCCTCGCGGATGCGGCGCTCGCGCAGGCGCTTGGTTGGGGGCATCTTGTGCCGCTGCTGGCTGCGGGCCTGAAGCGCGCTGACCTGCGCAAGCATGGCGACGACCTTCGCTTGGCTTGTCATCGGGCACTCATCTTTTCGGCGATCGAGTCGGTGCGGCAGGCCGCCGACCTCACGCGCCGAGCTGCGCATCTGAAAGCCGTCGCGCTGAAGCTGCGGGCCAAGGGGGCAGGGGGCGCGGTTGACATGTTCCTGACCCGCGATGCGGTGGCGCCTTCGGCCTTGCCCTTGCCGGATCGCGCCGCGCGGCGGCTCTGCGACCGGTTGGTCGACCTCGGCGCGGTGCGCGAGCTGACCGGGCGCGATACCTTCCGGCTCTATGGGGTGTAGCTATGGCGAAGGATCGCTCGGAACCTGACCTGGACCTCGAATTGGCCGACCTGCCGCCGGAGCTGCGCTGGCGGGAGTGGATGCGCCGGATCGAGGCGGTGCTCTTTGCCTCTGCCTCGCCGGTGCCGCGCGAGGATCTGGCGCGGGTCGTGGGGCAGGGGGCCTCGGTTGACCTGCTCGTCGAGGACCTCGCCGCCGAGCTGGAGGGGCGGGCTTTTGAAGTTGCGTGGGTCGCTGGCGGCTGGATATTCCGCACGCGCGCCACCTACGCCCCCGCGATCCGCGCGGCGGCAGATATCGGGGACCAATTGCTGGACCTGAGCGAATTCGACGTCGCGGTCCTGGCCGCCATCGCTTACCACCAGCCGATCACCCGCGACGCACTGAAGGATATCTTCGGCAAGGAGATCAGCCGTGACCTGATCGGACGGCTGCATGCGCGCGACCTGATCGGGACTGGGCCGCGGTCGCCGCGACGCGGCGCTCCCTATACCTTCGTCACCACGGAGCAGTTCCTGGTTGCCTTCGGATTGGAGTCCCTGCGCGATCTTCCCGATCGGGAGCAGCTGGAGGATGCGGGGGTTGTGGCGGAAGCTTCACAAGTCGATTTCGGGTAACGCGTTGCCGGTTTCCATTGCCATGCCTGACACAAACTCGGTAGTTCTGCTTATCGTTTCATCCGCAGTGCAACGATTCATGCGGAGAGCCAGAAATATTCACAATTTCAATGTGATAATCGTTGCAGACCTGTGAAGACGTCCACTTGCTCTATTCTGGTCGAGAGGATGTTGTCGCGTACGCTCGCGAGCAGTTCTTCGTCTGTTTTGGGCTGGAAGACCTTTGCGACCGGGAGCAACTGGCGAAGGCCGTGGTGGTCGCTTCGTCGTGAGAGCGATGCGGTGTTCGCATGCTGTGACCCGTTTACACGATCTAAACGAATTTCGAATATTTCGAGTGTTGCGATTGTTTCGAAGGACGGATAGCCTATATCCAACACGAGACGATAGAACCGGAGAGAGAAGATGAACGCCCTCAGAAAAGAGGCGTTCTTTGATCGTTTGCCCGACGAGGTAGAGATCAAGAACGCCGAACAACTCAGAACGATTGTGGCCTCCCAGATCAAGGAAGGCGAACCGACAAAGCTGTCGCTCGCCCTGGAAGACGGCGAAGTTCGCACCGTGACGCTTGCGCCGGCCTTGACGGCTTCGCTACTCGAAGTGCTGCGGCTTGTCTCGAGCGGTCGCGGGTTTCGGATGATCCCCGTCGAGTCAGAGCTGACCACGCAGCAGGCGGCGGACCTTCTCAATGTGTCCCGGCCGTTCCTAGTGAAGCTTCTCGAGGAAGGCGAGATTCCCTTTGCGAAGACCGGCCGTCATCGCCGGGTTCGTGCCGACGACCTCTTTGCCTACAAGGAGAAGCGTGACGCGTCTCGCTCTGATGCTTTGAGTGACCTTGCTGCAATGGATGCGGAAGAAGGTCTTGTATGAGCCGACACGCTGATCGGTTCACGGCGCTCCTCGATGCCTGCGTCCTGGGCGGAGCGCTTCGCAGAAACATGCTCCTGAGCCTGGCCGAGGCTGGTTTGTTCCGGCCTCGGTGGAGCAGTCGCATCCTTGACGAGACTCAGAAAGCGATCACCCAGATCACCAAGGGCGAAACCGATGGGTCCCGGCAAAGGGCGGCAATCGAGGCAGCATTCCCTGAAGCTCTGGTGACTGGTTATGAGATCTTCGAAGACAAGCTCGCGTTACCCGACCCCAACGACAACCACGTGCTGGCAGCGGCCATCGCGACGTCTGCTTCAGTCATCGTGACGGACAATCTTGCCGACTTTCCTTCCGCGGTTCTGGACCCGCACTCCATCCAGGCGATTTCCGCCGACGACTTCATCGCCGATACAATCGAGTTGGATCCCTCCGAGGCCATAATGGCCCTGCGCCGGATGAGGGAGCGCTTCAAGAATCCGGCGCTCGATGTCGCGACATTGATCCACAAGTCCGAAGCGCAGGGCTTGTTGCAGGTCGCAACCTTCATGGACGAGTACCAGTCGTTCTTGTGAGGAGAAGACCGGTGGGTGTTATCGCAAAGGCATACGGTACTGTCGGCGATGGTAGTTTACTTTATTTCCCGCCGGACGTGCTAAGCGGTCCGTGGTAATCTGTCACCACTGATCGATCTTCAGCCGAGGATTTTCTCTAACTCTTCGCCTTGGGCGGTGTGCTTCTCGGGGTTCTCTGCTTTCAGCTTGTTCACGTTGATGAGCTTCCATCTGACCGCTGGAAGCTCCGCCGCTTGAGGGCGACCGATCGCGTCGAAGTCGGGATCGCCTTTATGGTAAGCATCAAGGGAACCCCCTCTATTTTGGGCTGATTTGAGGTGCGATTATTGCGCGAGGCTGGCGATTTGACTGGCGCAATATGAGGGTTTTGAGATGAGTAAACGGCGGGTTGGGCGGGGTTCCAAATACTCGGATGAGTTCAAGCGGCGGTTGGTGGCAGAGAGCCAAGCCGATGGTGTCAGTGTGCCGATGGTTTCTCGCCGTCATGGCGTGCCGACAAGCCGGATTTATTCGTGGCGCAGCGATGACAGGTTTCAACCCGATGGGTCTGATGATGCCGGGTTCATGCCTGTTGAGATTTCAGGCGGCGATCACGATGCAGTACCGATGCTGCCGGAAGCGCGGCCTACAGCCAGCTCCCGGATAGAGATCACGCTGGAGAATGGGCGCAAGCTGAGCGTTAGCGACGGGGTTGATGCTGGCTTTGTGCTGGAACTGGCGCGGGGGCTGGCGGCATGATCCCTGTTCTGGCGGATGCGAAGATCTGGCTGGCGGCGGGTGTGACGGACATGCGGCGTGGGTTCAACGGTCTGGCGGCACAGACCGCGCAGGTTCTGGCGGGCGATCCCTATTCCGGCCATCTGTTTTTGTTCCGGGGACGGCGAGGTGATCAGATCAAGATGATCTGGTGGGACGGTCAGGGTGCATGCTTGTTCACCAAGCGCTTGGAGCGGGGTCGGTTTGTCTGGCCCACGGCCAGCGAGGGTAAAATCAACCTGAGCCGCGCGCAGTTGGCCATGCTGATGGAAGGCATAGACTGGCGCATGCCGCAGAAGACATGGCGGCCCGCGATGGTGGGCTGAGGCAATGTTTTATGGGCTTTCTTGCTGTTTTGGGATTCCCCCTGATGTCCGATTTTGCTATGGAATGGCATGCGTAAGACCCCTCCAAATCTGGCTGATCTGCCACCTGACGTGCAGGCCTTTGTAGCCGCACAAGCGGCGGAACTGGCCCGTAAGGATGCGGAGTTGTTGGGCCAATCGTTGAGCCATGCCTCCGCCCAAAAACGCCTCAAGGATGAGATGGAAGCCGCCCTTGCTGCCGAGCGCACCGCCCATGCGCGGGCCATCCAGAGCCGAGATACCCTCATTGCTGATCTGCGCTTGCAATTGCATGGTCACAAAAAGCACCGCTTTGGGTCAAAGTCGGAAAGCAGCGCGCAACTGGCGCTGGAACTGATCCTCGAAGAGTTGGAGATCGAGCAAGCCGCAGAGACTGAAGGTGATGGTGAGGGCCAGACGTCTTCCGAGGCAGACGTCCCAAAGCCGCCGCGCACCCCGCGCAAACGCAAGCCTTTCCCAAAGGGGCTTAAGCGGGTCAAGAAGACCATCACCCCCGGTGAGACCTGTGAAGACTGTGGTGGCCGCTTCAGGGAGCTGGGAACAGATGTTCTGGAAGAGTTGGAATATGTTCCAGGCCATTACATCGTCAATCAGATCAACCGCCCGCGTTTGGCCTGTAGCTGCTGTGACAAGGTGGTTCAGGCGGAGATGCCAAGCCGCCCCATCCCCAAGAGCTTTGTGGGTCCCGCGCTGATGGCGCATATCCTGTGCTGCAAATACGGCTATCACCTGCCGCTCTATCGCCAAAGCCAGATGTTTGAGAACGAAGGCATCGACCTGAGCGGATCGCTCATGGCCCTCTGGGTGGGCAAATGCACCAAGCTGCTTGAACGCGTGGCAGATGCCATCCGTGACCATGTGTTTGAGGCACAAGCCATCTTCATGGATGATACCACGGTCAAGCTGCTCCAGAAGGGCAAAGGGCGTGGCAAAAACAAGAGCAAAACCGCACGGCTATGGGTCTATGCCCGAGATGAGAGCGCCTGGTCCGGGGCCGCGCCACCCGCCGTGTGGTATCAGTTCTCCACCAACCGAGGTGCGGAACACCCGAGCGAACATCTCAAATCCTACACGGGCTACGCCCATGCGGACGCCTATGCAGGCTATAACGATGCCTACCGCACGGGGCGCATCAAGGAGATGGCCTGTATGGCCCATGTGCGACGGGAGTTTTATGCCCTGTATGAAAGCCTGAAGCTGCCTGTGGCGGGCGAAGCGGTCTTGCGCATTCGAAAGCTCTATGACGTTGAAACACAGGCACGGTTCCTACCACCCCATGAGCGCGTGGCCCTGCGTCAGGAACTCGCCAAGCCCATCTTTGATGATCTGGAGATCTGGCTCAAGGAGCAGTTGGGTAAAATCTCCGGCAAGACGCCACTGGCTAAGGCCATCCGATATGCCCTCGCGCGCCTGCCAAAGGCACGGCCTTATCTCGACAACGGCTTCTTGGAAATCGACAATAACACAGCCGAGCGGGCAGTGCGTCCTGTGGCCGTTGGAAGAAAGAACTACCTCTTCATGGGGTCAGAGGCAGGCGGCAAATCCGCAGCAATCGCCTATACTCTCATCGAGACCGCAAAGATGAACAACGTCAATCCCGAAGCCTGGCTCGCTTGGGTGCTCGAACGCATCCAGGATCATCCCGTCAATCGCATCCCCCTGTTGCTACCTTGGGCATCTCAGGGCATGATCAACGCGCAGAATGCTGAGGTCGGGGATCAACACGCCGCCTGATCAAACTTTTCATTGACGCCTATGGAGGTAAAATGGCTTGGGTTTACTTGTTCTTTGCGGGTCTTCTTGAATGTGGGTGGGTAATTGGTCTGAAATACACTCAAGGCTTCACGAAACTTCAGCCATCTGTCCTGACCGTGCTCGCAATGATCGCAAGCTTCTGGCTCTTGGCTGAAGCAATGAAAGACATTCCCGTAGGTACTGCATATGCCGTTTGGGCAGGTATTGGGGCTGTGGGCGTTGCTATTATTGGAATGACCATCTTGGGAGAGCAAAAAGACTTGGCTCGTGTCGCCTGTCTTCTCTTGATTGTTGCTGGGATTGTTGGGCTGAAACTGGTCGGAACCACGGCCAATCATTAGCGCCGAATGACAATCAACGAGCTGCTATGATCACAGTGCAGAGGGGCTTCCCTGGATGCTTACAATGCGGATACACTTTCGAGGAAATGCTCGGTCAGCATGACATTGACATCTACCATGTCGAGACATTGCGGGAGCTGGCCGAGAAGTTTGTAGATGAAGGGCTTTACGGTGAAATCCCAGAGAGCTTGCAGTATTACTGTTTCTCCTACGACACCCCCTCCAAACTTGTCGATCTGATCAATATAGCGCTTCAATGCACCAAAGATACGGCTGGGCCGGTCCGCATATCCCGGCGCGCGGGTTTCGAGCGTCTTTGCGCTTGTGGCAAGGCCTCGATCTTCGTCGAAGAAATCGAACGTCTTGAAGTTGTCGGGCGTGCGCTCTCCCAAACCGCCCAATCGTTCCAGGTGATCCTACCACGGTCCACCCTGCTCCCTGATCGGCCCGCCCCAGGTGAGGCCGGAGTTTTCGATGACGTCCCAGTCAGGATCAGAGGGCAAGCGGCGCGCCTCTGCCGCCTCATGCAGAAGCGCGTCGCGCATGTCGTCCGCGTCCTGCGCGTCATAGCTCGGCCCGCGCCGCCGCAACGCACCAAAGCAACGAAGAGGCCGTCAACAAGAACGGAGTCTCGCCGGTCTGAAAGCCGCTCAGCAAAGGTTCACCCGAAGAAGCTCTTGGTTGAACGAGATTTGTAAAGATCAGCTCGCGTGACAGGCGCCACCCGGAAAATGTGTAGACAGGCCGACCCAAGTTTTTCCCGGATGGGAAAGGGTAAGAGTTCTGGCTTGTCGTTCCCCTGACTAGGCGGCCCCGTTTATGTCTGCGGCCAGTTCCTCCAGACTCTTTTTTGTGATCTGGATGATTTCTCGCACGTCATTCGCGCCCACTATCAATGGCGGACAAAATGCCATCGCGTCTGTCATATTACGTGAGATGAGGCCGTTGCGCAGCATGATTGCGTTCATTTGGGCGCCGAGTTTTCCAGGGGCAAAATCGCCTGATTTACCCTCTGGGGCGATCAATTCAAGTGCGCCTATGAGGCCAATGCCACGTGCCTCTCCAACGAGAGGGTGGGACGTCAGGTCGGTCAATCCAGCTTGCAATTCTGCACCGCGTTCGGCGGCATTGGCCACAAGATCGCGCTCTTCGATAATCTTGATGTTTTCCAGCGCTACGGCTGCGCCGACGGGGTGGCCACCGCCCGTATAGCCATGCCCCAGAACACCGATGCGCCCGCTTTCGTCGGCGATTGGCTGATAGACCCGATCGTTGATCATGAAAGCCGAAAAGGGGAAATAGCTGGAGGTGATCTGCTTGGACATGGTGAGAATGTCGGGCTTTATGTCAAAGGTTGTAGAGCCAAACATGTTGCCCGTGCGGCCAAAACCGCAAATCACTTCATCTGCGATAAGAAGGATATCGTATTTCGCCAGAACCGCTTGGATTTTCTCCCAGTAGGTCGCCGGAGGAACAACAACACCGCCCGCGCCCATGACAGGCTCGGCGATGAATGCGGCTACAGTTTCGGGGCCCTCTGATTGGATCATATCATCAAGATCTTGGGCACAGCGTGACGCAAAAGCTTCTTCGCTTTCGCCGTCCTGACCTTCGCGCCAGTAGTGCGGGCAAGTGGTGTGCAAGATGCCCTCCATCGGCAGATCGAAGGACTTGTGGTTATAGGGCAGACCCGTCATCGACGCGGCTGCGACTGTCACGCCGTGATAGCCGCGCAGGCGCGAGATGATCTTCTTTTTCTCGGGCTTGCCGAGCGCGTTCGAGCGATACCAGACCATCTTGACGATCGTATCGTTCGCCTCGGAGCCCGAGTTGGTATAGAAAACCTTGCTCATTGGCACGGGGGCTATTTCGATCAGCTTTTCAGCAAGATCAATCGCCGGACCATGCGAGCGGTGCGAGAAGTTGTGGTAGTAAGGCAGCTTTTGCATTTGCCGGCTGGCGACATCCACAAGGCGTTGTTCGTTGAACCCGACTGCCACGCTCCAAAGGCCGGACATGCCCTCGATATAGCGGTTGCCGTTTGAGTCGGTGACGTGGATTCCCTCGCCTGATTCAATGATCAGCGGACCAATTTTTTCATGCGCTTCGGCATTGGTATAGCTGTGAAAATGATAAGCGATATCACGGGCTTCGTCTGAATTTGGTCGCACATCCATGGCAGGCATCACTTCTTGTAAGTTGGCGTTTTTCACGCGGCAGGGGGCCGCGATTTGCCCTCAGTGCTATCGCCGCTTTCTTGCTTTTAGCAAGCAGTTTTGTTCCGAGCATCCTGTCTGCGGGCCAGCGAGGCCGCCCATTTGAAGCAGAAACGCCCGCCGGGATTTCGGTCGTGGTTTGAGGACACTTCCATCCTGTGATTCTGTTTGGATGCTTCGTTTTTTTGAAGCGCAGCGGCCGTGAATCTTGGGGAAAATGCGGCCCAATCCCGCTCAGGTTGTTGCCTTCGCAGCTTTCCGTTTCACAAAACCAAGACCCGATTTGGCGGTGTTCTCGCGCTGCAAATGGTTGGTAAAAATATGTTTTAGTTAGATATTTAGGATTTTCCAGGGCCTTTCTGGGCCCGATGAAAGAATCGCAAGTGCGCGAATTGACACGTGACACAAGAGTTTGTGCGTTTTTTGCCAAAGTGGTTGGCCGGAACGGTGCTACGATCATTTTAACACATGAGACAGTTGTGTTTTCGCCATTTGTGTTTTGGGGACGTTAGATGAATCAGAAGGACAAAACTGCAAACAAGCTCATGACTGCCACCCAGTGGCAGGCGGCTGTCTCAGATACGTTCTTTCCCCTAGAGACCACGATGGCG
>Ga0115567_10000100_pt1 | contig 83046 bp, 64 predicted proteins | sample COGITO_mtgs_1204_2_FD_88679 | JGI IMG/M metagenome (GOLD analysis project Ga0115567, IMG submission 88679) | Pelagic marine microbial communities from North Sea - COGITO_mtgs_120412 | ecosystem: Environmental > Aquatic > Marine > Epipelagic | place: Germany:Helgoland, sampling site Kabeltonne...
CGACGCCCAGCGCCCCGCCGACGACGAAGACCAATCGCTGCCGTCCTGAATACGGAGATTGGCCGCTACGGGCGCGCTCTAGCACATCTTTCAGCATAGGTGTGGTGACTTCCTTGCCCCGCTCGTCGCACAGCACCACCCAATCCGCGGGGCGCAGAGCGGCCAGTACTCTCGCACCTTCGCGAGCCCGCGCGGCGTCGGCATCCTGGCCAATCTTTTCGTCCCGGATCTGCTGCGTGCCAATTCGGGTGAGACGTTCCAGCCGCGACGTATACTCAGATACCGCTGCTGCAGCGGCCTTCGGCTTGGTCTTACCAACAAAAATCAGCTGGATCAGCATCTAGAACCTGCATCATTCCCGCGATTCGTCGCGAGAAGGCCTAATGTGCTCACCTTCAGCCAGTTACGGCAGTGATCTGAATGAGAGTGTATCGAGATACACCGAAATCGGAGAGCAACGTAGCTGGTTGAAGGTGAGTGCAGCATTAAGCTCTCGTAGTAGAAGGGCGTGAGTTATGCAGGCTACAAACTCGTTCTCAGTGATGCGAGAAAATGCGCTCAGGTGCGTGGCAGATGGCCACGCCCAGTTCATTTGCTCGCTTGATCACCTCGGCGTCCTTGATTGACCCTACGGGCGACAGAAAAGCTGACACTCCCGCATCGGCTGCGATTTCTACCGCATCATAGAATGGAAAGAAGCCGTCGCTGGCCATTACCGATCCTGCGATCGTATCCAAGCCCTCGTACTTCTCCTTTACTTTCCAGATCGCCTGTTCGACCGCGCCAACGCGGTCCTGCTCGCCAGTACCAACCGCCAGAGCGCCGCCATTCTTGACGATCACTACGCCGTTTGATCGCACGTTCAGGTTGATGTACCAGGCCGTGAGCAGATCATCCAGTTGTTGCGAGGTTGGCTGAACCGTAGACGTGACCTCGCCCAGTGCCTTGCTACTTGCCGTCGCAGGGCCCAGATCGGCCACGCTGCGTAGATTCGTCAGCAACGGGTCGGCGATCACCAAGGATCCATCATGCAGCACCTTCAATGTCGGGGCACCTGCATCGCCGACATACTTCGGCAGCTCAGCCAAGTTGCCGCACTGGACGATCCGAATGTGCTTGTTCCGCTTGAAACGATCATAGTCCGCGAACACTGCCAGGGCGTCGTCTGTGACTTCAGGTGCTACGACACACTCGACAAACGTGGACATGATCGCCTCTGCGGTTTCCGCATCGACCTGGCAGTTGAAGCCAGCCACGCAGCCAAATGCCGCTCTCGGGTCCGCACTATGCGCTTTGAGATACACGGCCTTTACGGGCTCGCGGCTTGCCTGCACAGCGGCACCGCTTGGGTTCACATGCTTCATGCAGGCGCAGGCCGGCCGGTCAAAGTACTTACAGATATTCAGCGCGTACGAGATATCCTCAAGATTGGTCTGCGACAGACCGCTCTTACCAGTCTTGAGAATCTTGAGGCTGCCTACTGGCGTGGCCATATCCAAGGGCCGGTAGAACGCTGCAGTTTGATGTGGGTTTGTGCCATAACGCAGGTCATCTACTTTTTCGAACTTCTGTCCGAAAAGTTCGATCGTGGCATCATAATTTCCTTCGTTTCGCGACAAGTAAGCCTTCCGCGATAGCGCGCCGTCAGCCATTGCTGGCCTCCTATTCTAAGTATGGTTAATGGCCGCGGCCGCACTATGAAAGTGGCTGGTGCGCGTCCCTCAGCAGATCCATCACGGTTTTCACCGGATTGAAAGTTTCGAGTGGTGTCTCAATAAACAGGGTGATCCAATTGGCCATGCTGCCGTTCCATAAACCGGGCCATTCCAGCGCCTGCAAGTCACGGCCTTGATGTGACTTCTGGGCGAGAAAAACAGCCGAGTCATCGCGGAACTCTGTCAGGTTAAAGAGGCGCCCACGGTAGTTGCGGACTCCGCAAACCAGATCAACCGGGTTGAAGTGCGTTGCGGAGTCGGCAATCGCAGCCTGTGACGCATCGTCGAGGTCAATCTCAGCCCGCTCCACGATCTGTCGGGTCACGGTCCCATGCCGGCTGACCCAGAATGGTCCGCCGCCGGGCTCTCCCTGATTACGCACCACGCCACAGATACGGATGGGGCGGTTCAGAAGTGTCGCCAGCGCCTCAGTCTGTCTGGTGTGGTCTCCGGTGATAGTAGAAATGTCAAGGTGCAGCGTTTCGCGACAAAGCGCCTTAATGGCTTCGATCTCGTCAGCATCGGCACCGCCTTCGAGCGTATGGAGTGCGTCATAGACCTGCTCCTGAGTCTCTGCCAAGTAGGCCGTAAGAATGCGCTTCCAACGAAACGCTTCCTCCGCACGGTATGTCGGCAGAGCGTTGTCAATGTTCTTGACCACCACGATGTCACCGTCAAACTGGTCTAGGTTTGCCAGTAGGGCACCGTGCCCGCCGGGCCGAAAGAGAAGCCGACCTTCGTCCGTACGAAAGGGCTCGCCTTGCGCATCTGCAGCGACCGTGTCAGTATTTGCCTGTTGAACCGAAAGTCCAATCCTGAACCGATGGTCAGGAAACAGTGTGCGGCATTGCTCCAAGTGCGCTTCAATCTGCTCCACGTGTTCCGCAGAGACCGTAAAATGGATCCGGACCGTTCCTTCATCATCGGCACCGTAGGCGGTCCCTTCCGCGAGGTGCTCGCCAAACGGCGTCCTTGCGGAGTCCGCATAGCGATGAAACGGGATGAGCCCTTTGGGGGTTTCCGCGTAGTTCAGACCCTGCTCGGTGAGTAACTGCTCCAATAAAGCGTGGGTATCGGCTTCAAGCGAGCCGCCACAGGCTTCGACAGCAGAGGCAAAGGCGAACTCCGCAAGCCGAGCCTGGAATTCCAAGACCGTCTCCTTGCTATCTTCGTCTGCGTCGTCACCATTCGTATACACATCTATCAGCTGCTGAAACATGCGGCTGGCAGCCCCGGAGGCGGGCACAAACTTGCTGACGCGGCCTGTCGCAGCCACCGCCTCGAATTCCACGTCCAGCCGCCTCTGATCATCTTCCAGCAGTCGAATGATTCCATCGTCCACAGTGCAGGCGCGGACGAGCTTCATTGGCTCCACGCCGTTTTGGAAATGGCTGAGTTGCTGGTCGACTTGTGCTGGGCTAAGCCCATGGCGACACAACTGCTCGTGGTCCTGGTCGGTGATCATAGTTGGCTCGATAGCGATTTTTTAAGTGAATTATGCGGGCAGAGTCCTGACCGGCGCTAGTTGGTGCGGCGAAATGAGACGGCTCTACCGTATCCAACTCTTTTGGGGTGAGAAGTGGCATCCGCAGGATCAAAGCCAGCGTTAACCTCGTCCAGGTCAGTGACGCCGTCTCCATCGGTGTCTGGGAGATAGGGGTTTGAGTTGTTCTCAAACTCTTGCAGGTTGGTAAGGCCGTCCGAGTCAAAGTCCTCATCGCCATCGGAGATGCTGTTATCTGGGTGGTCCGAATCACGTTGGATCATGGAGGTGCCAATAAGCAGTTCGTAGAAGTCGGGTAGCCCATCTTCGTCATCGTCTTCGGCACCGTCCAAGATACCGTTGCCATCTGTATCTGGATTGTTAAGGTCGAACTGAAACGGAGGTTTAGGCAGAGACAGAGTCAGCTCGTAGTCGTCCAAGATTCCATCGCCGTCGGTATCGACCTGCCGAGGTGTAGAAAGCACGAGCAGGCCGCCATCAGTAATGCCGCCTAAAACAGCATCGATGACAGCGGAAGTAGCGAAGTACTGGACATCCGTCCGCTTCACGGCGGCAATCCTCAGGGGCCCCGACTCCAGCAACAGTGGTTGAAAACTGAATTGCCCGCTGGCATCGGTTGTACCGCTCTCGCCGCCGGCAGATACCTCTGCCCCCAAAACAGGACTTCCGTCTGCGAATCTCACCAAACCTTCCACCGTGGTTGCCTGATTGCCGGACTCATTCACCGCGACGGTGATGGCCCCGCGCAACCCATCATAAGCAACCCCGATCACGGCAGTGCCTTCAGCTATCGCCTCAATCAGCCCGGTAGCACTTACGCTTACCACCGCTGGATTGCTGCTGGTGTAGGTCACTCCCACACCGTCAGCTACGTCGAGATCAGCCGCGCTGGCGTGAGTGGCTGTGACAGAAAGCTGCCCTGGATCGTCCTTACCGATTGTGTAAGCCGTCCGGTCTGCCGCCACGATAAGTGCTGAGGCTCGCGGAAATGGCGACGCGGAGAAACTAAACGCTAGGTTTTCCAGCAACTGGCCAGCTTCGGGTTGGAGGAATTCGGTGCGACCATACCGCACAACGCCGCTAGCATCCGTACATCGGGCGTATAGGCGCACTGGCGCTCCCGCAGGAACAGCTCGCAGGTCGTAGAAACCGTCTGCGGTCACGTGGACGGGTTTACCACCAGCGGTGATTACGCACTGTTCATTAATCTGGGCCAGCGCAGAAAGGCCGACTAGCAATGTAACCATTTTCCACATCATTCTTGACTCTCCACGGTGATATGCACCTGATCTGATATCCCAAAATCATCCTGATCGCTCAAGGTGAACGTGAGCAGCCCGGCACTTGTGAATTCGATGGAATAAAATTCAGTCGTATTCGGTGTGATACTCAAAGGCAACTGTAGTGGATCGCCGGCAGCATCGCGCAGAATAAATGTGGCAGTGGATTCGGCGCTCACGGCCAGCTGTGCCCCAGTGAGAACATCCAGCACGATCGTCCACATCTCCACCTGCAGGCCGAGCTCCAGAGGAAGTGTGACTGGCGACTGTGCTATGATATCATCCGCCACATCGATGTGCAAACTTTGGTCCACGTCCATCCGTAAGCTGAGCACCTGCTCAGGCAGCTCGAAGTTCACTCGGTCAAATATTCCAGCCGAGCCCACTTGGCGCAGGATCAGTTCGCCTGTCCCAGCTGGATCGGGAATCACCTGAATCTCCTGGCTCAGCGGGCCAGTGAACTCCGTGGGCAGAGGAACTGCGACTGGAACTCCCAGGGTATCAACGATCTGCCACATCGTAGCGCCACTGGCGGTCAGTTCCACAGTCGCTTCCGACAAAACCTCTATCCGCACGGTCTGTGGCATCCCCTTGGAAAAGTTCAAAACGTTGGTGTCTTCGACGTCTTCATCTGCCTGATTAAGTATGGAATCGTCGTTCAGATCCGCGGTTAAGTTCAAAGCGACCACCGTGACCTGCACCTGGTCTGATCGCACGCTACTATCCTGATCGCTCAGGATGAACGTGATCTGCCCGCTGCTTGTGAATTCAATGAAATAAACGCTTGTTTCGTCACTTGTGGGGCTGAATGGTAAGGTCAACTGATTGTCGAGGAGGTCACGCACGATAAATGTGGCCGTAGATTCGGGGCTCACCGACAGCAGTGCATCGCTGCTGCCATCTCGCACGATGGTTTGCATTTCCAGCTGCGATCCGGCCTCCAGAGAAAGTGTGATCGGCGACTGTGCGAGGATCTCATCAGCCACATCTACCAGCATATTGCGGTCTAGGTCCATCCGCAAATCGAGCTGCTGTACAGGCAAATCGAAAGTAATCAGATCAAACAGCGAAGTCGAGCCCACCGCGCGCAGGATCAGTTCGCCGGCTCCTGGCGGATCAGGAATCAACTGGATCTCCTCGGTGACCGAGCCGAAAAACTGCCTAGGGAGAGGGATCGCGACCGGGAATTCCGGCGTCTCGACGATTTCCCACAAAGTCGTGCCTGTGTAGCTCAGTTCTACAGACGCCTCCGCCCCTGCCTCAACCTCGAACCGTACGGCCTGCGGCGTCGCTTCGGAAAAGGTCAAAACGGTGGTGTCTTCGAGGTCTTCATCTGCCTGATCGAGCTGGGAATCGCCGTTCAGATCCGCGGTCAGGTTCAAGACGACGGTCGAGATGGTGAAGGTGTGCTCGAAGCAGGTCGTCCCACCGAACGAAACCGCCATGTCGACAGTGCCAGGCTCGAGCGATTCGATTGCCAGCGTACCGCTGCCGTCAGACACGGCCAGCGCGCTCCCACCTGAAGGAAACTCCGCCAGTCCCGGATTCCCAGCAAACAGCTCAAAAACCGTTCCCGGCAGATCCGGCAATAGCGAATACTGGAATTCGAAAAGCACACCGGTGAGGATATCAGATTGGACGGTGACTTCCAGATCCACCACTGTCACGGTCGCAATGTCGCCCTCGACAGTGTTCAAAAACAACCGAATCGTATGATCCCCTTCTTCCGCGCTGGCCACAGTCGCGTCCAAAACAATCTCGTCGCGCCCATCACTGCCGTCTATGCTCAGTGTACTCAGTCCGCCCTTGAACTGTAGGCCTGGTCCTGACACGGTCGCGGTTGCAAGCAGACCTGATACCTGTGGCTTGAATGTCAGTGGAATGGTAAGCTCAGCCCCCTTGCAGGCTACGAACGGCCCGGCAGCGAGGTTGAGTTCTACCGCGGTCAGATTGATGCTTGAGACGGCAACATCATCGCGGTAGACTGTCAGCACGACGTCACTAAGTGCTGTGCTGGCCACCGTTGCAGTCACAGTGATCGGTTCGATCGAATCGCTGAGTGCCCCAGCGGGGATCACCAATTCGCTTTGCCCGTTGAGCAGGATGACAGGGGAGGAACTGCGCACGGTGATCACCTCGTCTCCGCTAGGCGCTGGGGTCACAGACAACGTAAACTCACTGTCCTCTCCCACGAGAACCGTCGGTGAACCAACAATCCCAGGGCCGGACAGGTGTGTACCGCGGACCGTGGCCACGCCACTGGTTACGGGCACCACCAGTTCGGGGCAGTCATGCCGGAGGCAGCTATCATCAAGATACACGTCAAATACGGCAAAGTAGCGCCCGGGCTCTGTGACCTCTGCCTCGATTACGGTGGTGTTGATCGTCCGTGCTGCGGCAACCTCCACCGTGCTCTCATCGTTAAGCACCTGAAACACGGTGCCCTCCACTCGCAAAGACTCAGCGGACGGCTTGTATTGGAAGGCCTCCGGGGCACGCTCCGGCCAGGTGATACTCACTGGAAGCTCCGCGATCTCGGAGACATCGAAGCGGAACGAGACCACCGCTGCTCCCCCTGCTGGCAAATCCACCGTTGCCGACTCCGCATACGCCTCCGACAGAACGATCAAGGCCGCTTCGCCCTCACAACTGAACGGACGGAAACTGCAATTTACGATCTCGAACTCTTGCGTTGATTCCACTGACGCTGGCTCGCATCCGCGACGCGCTTCCCGCGTGACGGTAAGCGTGTACGTTCCGCCCTGCTTTCCGCCGAATCGCACGAGATCGAGCTGCAACTCCGCGTCATGCTCCACGGCCAGCGGCACATTCACGTTCTGCGGCCCATTCAGCACTACGCTTGCCAGCGTTCCTACGGGAGCCAATGCGGCCGCATCGCGGCAATCCAGCCCGATCGCGCCGCCGTCATCCGTGGCACTGTCCAGAACCACGGTCGCGACCGAGCCACGATTAAAGAGAGTCCGCTCCGGCACTGCAGGGACCGCCACTAGCGCGCCCGCGGTTCCGCCATTTGCCTCACAAGATACGGTGCAGCCCACGGCTCGCGCCTGACCTGGAAATGCGGCCAACACATACTCACCGCCCTGCGCAATACCGCGACCTGCGCTCAGGGTGAGTCCGTCTTCAGACGCCACCATTACATCGGCAATCTGCCACCGCTGGTAGTCGGCCGAATAGTGCAACAGCGGAATCCTACGACCGGGTGCATACCCAGAAGCATTGGCGATCTCGAGCGTTGCGGACTCCGCAAACGTTGCCTCGACCGGATGAATCGAAAATGCGAAGTTCGCAGCAACCGCGTCCAGGCCTGGAAGACGATTGACCGGCAATTCTTCGACCGACAGAGTTGCGGACGCCGCAAGCGCCGTGGCTGAAAAATGAAGACTTGCACTGGTTCCCAGCGCAAAGGAGGCAGCTACGCCGGGAGTGACCGTCTGAGTCGCGGTCGCAGCAGCAGACACCCGGATCGGCCCCAATGCATTTACGATGCCATCCGTGATCTCAATGGTCTTGCGAAAGACGTTGCCTCTGCCGACAACCTCGAGAATGCCGGCGCCACGGGCTACATCCAGCGTCACTTCGCCTAGCGCATCGGTCGTCGCGGAAACCACGCCATCTGGCTGGGTTAGTCTCAGTTCAACACCAGTGACAGGCTCATCATTGGTGTCGATCACAGTGGCCGTCAGCTGCGTCTGCCCAGCGCCCTGCAGCAGACCGGTCAAGGCCACGTCAATCGGCCCGACGGTCGAATGCGTGCCAGCAGAGACTTCCACTGTTACGCCCTGAGCTCCCAGCAATGCGGTGACCTCTACGATCCCATCTTCACCGGTGATGAATGGTTCGGTCGTTCCAAACCAAGCCCCTTCACTGGTGGTCTTGAAGGAAACTGGCAGGCCAGCAATCGGGTCGCCATGGTTGGAGGCATACGCACGAATGGTTCGCACTGCAGGCGCGCCGAGCGGCCCCATCTGCGTATCACCTTCTAAGATCGTGATCGAGGCATCGCCGTGTGCGACAGTATGGACGAAAAAGCGCACCCGGCCTAGGGACTGGCTTCGGGCCTCGACGATGTTTGCGGCCCGTCCGGCACCAGGGCCCGGCTGAAAATAGGCCATGGCAACACCAGCAGTTGCTTCCGCCTGGACGAAACGGCTGGTCGCATCTGCAGCGATCGTTGGCGAGGCTGACAGAACGCCCGACCCGCTGATGAGCTCAAAGGACACCCACTTTCTCACCACGCCACCGTCTGCATCGGACAGGCGTACCACCAGCGGCTCGCTCAATGGGACACCACTGACGCCAGTGATCTCGCGCGGTGACAGTGGTTGAATCCGTGGGCCAGTGCGCCGTTGAAAGACCACGGCCTGAGTCTGGGTGTTCGCGATCCCGACCCCATCGGTAGCCACGGCGGTGAGCAGGTTTACACCTTGGACGAGCGGGATCACTACAGACCAAGTGACTGTCCCATGGGCGCTTTGCTGGACAATTGCATCCAGTCCATTCACTGTCACGCGTTCAATGCCTGACGAAGCATCCCAGGCGTACCCGCTAACGACATAGCGTGCTTCCTCCACGACTTCCAGATGCCCTGGCCCCTGGATTACAACGTGCGGCGGCTGATCATCATGACGCACCGAGAAGAAGCGCTCAGTGGTCTGATTCTCTCCTTCTTCGGCGAACACACTGAAGACGGTTGTCGTGCCAGGCGTCACAGGGACGGATAGCGAAAACGCGCCACCCGCGTCGGCACCGACCTGCCAGCGCTGGGTGCCATCCGACACCGTCACTTGGGCACCGGCCATAGTCGTCCCGGAGAGAGTCACGTCTTGGTCCCCGGTGACTTCGCTGAGCCCGTTTAGTGTCGGTGGCAGATACGGCAGCAGCTGATAGGTGCCAGCTACCGCGTCTGCGAGCAACTGGAGGTCCGTATCATCCACCACATTGTCCGTATTCAGGTCGCCAATGAGCCGCAGCGGTAGCGGCAGCGGGTGGCGGTCGTTCAGGTGGTTGGCAAGACGCACCACGTCATCGACATGGGCTTGCCCGTCGTTATTGAAGTCACCACGCCGGTTCTGCGCTGATGCAGCCAAAGCCGCCAGCAGTGCGCATACAATCAAGAATCTCATAGGCCGCCTATATCCTGCACCTTGTTACTAAATATCCACACGCCTTCTCGCGGAATAGCCGTCCGTGGAATTTGCATTTCTACGAGCTCGCTTCCGTCCCATCTGTAGCACGGGGTGGAGTTCGGGAGAGCGATTGCTTCGGCAAAGCCAGCGAGCGTCCAACCATCGGATACAGTGACTGTGTGGTCCAGCATGGACGAGCCCAGTACGACCATTGCCGTCGCCATATCCGTGTGCATCCAGTAGCCGGCCCGCGAGGTAAATGACAGCGGCTGACGGTAGGCACGATTCGGTAGCACATACTGCCAGGCAATCGTGCTGGCCCGGTTGATCAGTTGATCCGGATCCGTGATCTCCGGCTCAAGTGGAATCGAGATCAGATTCCACCCGGGAACCAAGGCCACTTCGTCAATTTTTCTAGAAAAATCGATCCGGATGGTCTGCCCAGGCTGAATCACGAACGAGGTATTGTCGGCAAGTGCGACAGCAGTCCCGGTGAGCGTATCCGCAATGTGTACGCCGAACTGCTCCCGGATCTGAAGTTCGTGATATTCAGCCACATCGGCAGCGGACCATTTCAACGTCACTGGTGCGGGATCGGAACTCTCCACGAGCCACGTATGCGAGAGCGCTGACGCCCGCAGATCCGAGCTCAAGTGGCTTCCATTCTCGCCAAGCAGCACCAAGCGGCTCTCTCCACGCGCTGGCACTTGGGCATCAGCCGGGTCCATCGTATAGCCAAATTTAAGTATGTCTGCCCGGCTAAACGACGTGATCCCACTGATCGTCATCTGCCAGCCGGGGAAGCGTGTCGCATCGCCAATCTCGGATACACCGGCCAGTTCCTCTTCGAATGCAGGCCAGCCGTCACCGTCTATATCCGTGGTGGCGTCGATGTCCGCCAAGGTTTCAAAAAGAGAGCTTTCCTCGATCAGGCGAAATTCAATCCAATCCGGGACCCCATCTTGGTCACTGTCCACCTCGCTCAGCCAAATCGTCCCAGCGTTCTGAGACATCCCCACCGTCTCGCCATTGGGCCCGATGGCGAGGACATTCGCCAGCGTGATTGTCTGGTCTGAGCCCCCGGCTTCCAATGCTGTGACTGCCACCGCGATGACGGCACCATTGCTCAATACATCGGACGCCGGACTGTAGGTGACGGTCCGATAATTCGCGCCATTGTAGACCATGCGGTGGGGCCCGAGCGCTGCCCCGCGCTGCACATCGCCAAAGCCCAGCGCCTGCTCATCGGGCACGACAATGTCGAACTGTAAGGCGCTGATCTGGCTGCCGCCTACTAGGCGAATCTGCAGCGAGCCGGTCTCATCCGGGTCAAGAGTCAAATCTCCGACCGTTAGCGTGCCGGCATATCCCCACCAGGCTATCAGAAAAATCAGGGCAGAACGAAAACGCATACGACTGCAAATCTCATGTGTAGACGTGGCAGTAAAACTAAAATGCACTATAACAGTGTACCCAGACCTACGCCAGTGAACGCACCACCTTACCTTCGTGCTTGATTACGCCGCCCCAGCTCCAGTGCCAATCAGTCGCTGGCCAGCCTGGGGTTTATTGACACCGAAAACGATCACTGCATGGTACTGGCTTCCCAGCTGCCGACAAAACGAACGCAAGCACCCGTCCGGAGATCACCCATGTCTAAGAAGCCCAACTTAATCATCATGTACGCCGATGATCTCGGATTTGGCGATGTGGGCTGCTACGGAGGCACTGCGATCGAGACACCAAACGTGGATCGCTTGGCAGCCCAGGGCTTGCGTTTTAACCAGGGATATGCCACCGCTGCTACCTGTACACCGTCACGCTACAGCCTGCTGACCGGCTCCTATCCATGGCGTAACCCGCGGGCAAAAATCCTCCCCGGTGATGCACCGCAGCTGATTGAGCCCGGTACCGACACCCTGCCCAGCCTGCTCCGCGAGGGGGGCTATGCGACCGGCGTGGTCGGCAAGTGGCACCTCGGCATCGGCGCAGGCAACCCAAACTGGAATAAGCCCCTGCCGGGCACGCCGCTCGACATTGGTTTTGATTCCTCCTACATCATGGCCGCGACCAATGATCGCGTGCCCTGCGTCTATCTTGACGGGCGAGATGTCGTGGGACTCGATCCAGCTGATCCGATCGAGGTTACCTACCAGCAAGACGGGGCGTTCCCGGGCGTCCCCACCGGACGGGATAATCCAGAGTTGCTCAAAATGCGCTACAGCCATGGCCATGACATGAGTATAGTCAACGGAGTCAGCCGCATCGGCTACATGCGCGGCGGGAAGGACGCCGAGTGGGTCGATGAGGAAATGGCAGATGCCTTCGCGCAGAAGGCCGTGGCTTTTGTCGAAGAACATGCAAACCAGCCGTTTTTCCTCTACTACGCCTTCCATCAGCCGCATGTCCCGCGGATGCCTGCACCGCGCTTTGCTGGTACCACTGGCCTGGGGCCACGCGGCGACGTCATCGCTGAGATGGACTGGTGCGTCGGCGAGATGCTGGACACCCTGGAGCGCCTCGGACTGGTAGACAATACCATTGTCATTTTCTCCAGCGACAACGGCCCCGTCCTTGACGACGGCTACGAAGATGATGCCGCCGAGCTACTCGGCGATCACCGCCCAGCCGGACCGCTGCGAGGCGGAAAATACAGCCTCTATGATGGCGGCACCCGCGTGCCATTTCTCCTGTCTTGGCCAGCAGAAGTAACGCCTGGCGTCTCGGAAGCACTGGTGAGTCATGTCGACTTCACCGCCACCTTTGCGGCACTGGCCGGTGTCAACTTGCCAGAAGATGCTGCCCCCGACAGCCTGAATCTCCTCCCCGCGCTCACCGGCAAGGATTCCGCCGGGCGCGATCTACTCGTGACCGAAGGGATGCATGCCAAGACCATTGTCCGCGATCAAAAATGGGCCTACCTTCCCCCCCACCAAGGCCCACGCTACTACGCGACTACCGGAAACGAAAGCGGCTTCAGCCACTGGGAGCAGCTATACGACTTGCAACAAGATATCGGCCAAGCAAAGAATATGGCGCCGGAGCATCCGGAAGTCGTCGCCTCCATGTCCCAACAGCTGAGCGCCGTCAGAGCCAGCGCTCGCACCCGTCCATAGCCCACCGAAGAACATTCATGAAATACCTGTTACTGCTTTTTCTACCATTTTGCCTACTGGGCACCGAGCTGAATCCCGCCGTCAATCCACTCAAACCAATCCGGCTGGACAACCCGCGCGACACCATGGCTTCGTTTCTCTCCGCCATGAACGATTACCGCGAAGGACTGAAAACTAAGAATCAGGCCAAGCTGCAGCGCCTCAGTGATGCCACCCGGTGCCTCCAGCTCGAAGAAACCAAATTCGGCCTCATCGATGAGGTGGACTCACAGGCAGCCATTTTCCTCAAGGAAGTGATCGACCGCGTGATCGTCGTCGACACCGAGAAGATCCCGATTGCCAATGAAGACGGCTCGCCCCTGCTTCGCTGGCGTCTGCGTAACACCGAGATCGACATCGTCCTAATCGAGGATGGACGAAACCGTGGCAAGTATCTGTTTTCCCGGGACACCGCCCTGCGCGCTCAAGAGTATTTTCGCAAAGTTGAGAAGTTCCCTTACTTAGCAGGCAGCGGCCAGGGAGCCGGTTACAAGCGTCCATGGTCGCCGACTCAGCTACCAGCCTGGGCCCGCAGGACCTACCTGATCCTGCCTGCCTGGCAGTGGGGTGGCATCTTTCTGGCCATTCTGGTCGGCTTTATCATCAAGACCATCGTTCAGCATCTCGCCCACACATTTGGCCGGATTACCGCCAAGACCAAGACCCAGTGGGATGATCGGATTATCGAAAGCATCGAGGGCCCTATTGGCTTATTCGCCGCGGCCCTGTTCTGGTTTTACGCCATTCATTTGCTTGGGTTCGATGGCGGCGTGCAGCGCACCCTGACTTACCTCGCCACCACCGTCACCGGCATCGCCTTCATCGCCGCAGCATATCGTCTTGTCGACGTCTTCACAGACTATCTCAAGACCGTCACCGACAAGACAGATTCGATGCTGGATGACCAGATGGTGCCACTGTTGAAGAAGGCCCTTCGCGTCTTCGTCGTGGTCATGGGCATCTTGCTGCTGGCCCAGAACCTCGGCATTCAAGTCATGTCAGTGCTTGCGGGTCTCGGACTCGGTGGCCTCGCCTTTGCCCTGGCTGCCAAAGACACCTGCGCCAATCTCTTTGGCTCGATCATGATCCTGATCGATCGCCCCTTCCAGATCGGCGACTGGGTGATCATCGGCGATACCGAGGGGACCGTTGAGGAAATCGGCTTCCGCTCTACCCGGGTCCGGACCTTCTACAACTCGCTGATCTCCGTTCCCAACTCCGTCCTGGCAAACGCCAACGTCGACAACATGGGCCGGCGCGAGTACCGGCGCATCAAAACCTTGCTAGGTCTGACCTACGATACCCCGGCCGAAAAGGTCGAAGCCTTCACCGAAGGCGTGAAGAACATCATCAAGGCTAATCCCTACACCCGCAAGGACTACTACCACGTCGTTTTTAACAGCTACGGGGACTGCAGCCTGAACATCCTGCTCTATTGCTTCCTGAAAGTGCCGGACTGGGCTAACGAACTCGTCGAGCGCCAGAAGATCTTCCTCGAGATTCTCCGGCTGGCTGAAGAACTTGGTGTCGACTTCGCCTTCCCGACGCAGTCGTTGCACATCGAATCTTTCCCGGAGAAAGAAGGCTTACGGAAGCCCCACCACATCGATGCCAAGCTGCTATCCGAGCAGGCAGCAGCCTTCGGCGTCGGTGGTGCCAAAGCCAAGCCAGGTGGCCACGGCATCTTTGTCCCGCCCTTTAAAGAACAGTAGGTCGCGGCCTGTGCCCACATGAAAGGTAGCTCATGAAGCGATTCGGCGTGGCCATTGCCCTAGGTGCCTTTCTGCTGTTCCTAGTTCAACCCTTGATGAGTAAGATCATCCTGCCCTGGTACGGGGGGAGTGCGGCGCTGTGGACCACCTGCATGCTGTTTTTTCAGGCAGCGTTGCTGGTGGGCTACTGCTACGCACACGTCCTTACGACCTGGCTGTCGCCACGGCGACAGGCGATCGTTCATTTGATCATGATTGCGGGAGCACTGGTAGCAACCTTTCTGTTTTTTCCACCGGACGACTCCTGGCGCCCGCTCTCAGGCGGGGCCACGCCGTACGGGCATATTCTGTGGACGTTAACAGCCACGGTCGGACTTCCGTTCTGCTTGCTCTCCGCAAATTCGCCATTGCTTCAGGCCTGGTTCAGCAAGCAAGCCGGAGCAGACGATGCCACCACCTACCGGCTATATTCGCTGTCCAACATTGGCTCACTGCTCGGCTTGCTGGCCTATCCATTTGTGCTGGAGCCGCTGCTGTCGCTGACTAATCAGGGCATCTGGTGGGCGTGCCTATTCGTCTGCTACACCGTATCCGCAGGGCTGTGCGCACTTGCCATCAGAAAGCCCGCACCTGCTCCCATACCCGCAGCCACCGCTCACCCTCGCCCAGCCGGCGAGCGACCACGCTTGAGCCTGATCGTCTACTGGCTGGTCCTGTCCGGTGCCGGCTCCGTGATTTTGCTGGCTGTCACCAATCAACTATGCCAAGACATCGCCGTGATTCCCTTCCTCTGGGTGGTGCCTCTGATGTTGTATCTGATCACCTTCATCATTGCCTTCAGTCATGACAACGCCTACCGGCGCTCCTGGACGGTATCCGGGCTGCTGCTGGCCATAGCCGTCGCCCTCTGGGTGATGATGACCCTAAAGACTCAACCACTCTTGATGCAAATCTGCGCCTTTTCGGCCCTGCTATTCTTTGGCTGCCTGCTCTTTCATGGCGAACTGGCGCGTAGCAAGCCGGGCACTCGGTACCTGACCCAATTCTACCTCCTCATGTCAGTCGGCGGCGTCGTGGGTGGCCTGCTCGTTTGCATCGTCGCGCCTTGGCTGCTGCTTGGTTACTGGGAACTGCACGCTGTCATTCTTTGCAGCATTGTGGTGGTACTGTGGGCACTGTGGCGAGACGGAAGTGCCACCCGATGGACGTCAATCGGCCTCGTTACGGTGCTTGTCATCACCGGCAGCCTGCTCTGGCAGGAGATCGCCGATGACCTGGCCGATGATGTCGAAACCCATCGCGACTTCTACGGCGTCCTGCACGTCAAGGATTCGGCCGTACGCCCAGGGCGGCTGTACTACCTCTTTCACGGCCGCACCGTTCATGGCTGCCAAATTCGAGATCAAGACATGCGAGCCGAGCCCACTCTTTACTACACCCGCGCAGCGGGTGTTGGTTTGGCCTTGCAAGACGTTCCACGCCTGGCTGAGGACGGCAGCCGCCGCCCGGCACATGTCGGCATCGTCGGCATGGGAGTCGGCACAGTGGCCGCCTTTGCCGGCACTGGGGACCGCTATCGCTTCTTCGAGATCGACCCAGCCGTCGATAAAATAGCCCGCGGTGACTACTTCAGCTATCTCGACGATGCCGAAGCCCGGGGGGCGGAGGTCTCCGTGCAGATCGGCGATGGCCGCAGCCTGCTCAAAGCCGAACTGACAGCCACCGGCAGCCAAAACTTCGACGTCATGGTCCTCGACGCCTTTAGCGCCGGATCCGTGCCCACGCACCTACTCACGCGAGAATGCATGGAGCTCTACTGGAGCCATCTCAAGCCCAATGGCATCCTCGCCGTGCACGTCTCAAACCGACTCCTCGACATTAAGCCCGTGCTAGCTCAAGCCGCTATCGATGCCCAGCGCGAAGCAGTTTGGATCTCCTCCGATACCAAAGCAGGCCCCATCGCCTCTCCAGCAGACTGGATCCTGATCACGTCCGACCAAGCCTGTCTCGAAACCGCCCGCAAGAGTCCCAATTACCGGCCCATGCCTCCGCGCACCGTCGCCTGGACAGACAGCTACAGCCACCTGCTCAATCTCTTGCGCTAGGAGCCTGTCACTGGCCTGGGGCTTGCTCTACCCGGTGGCTACGCCCGAACAGCGCTGACCGCGGCGCTCACTGTAAACCAGCCAAAAGCAACTAGAATCACCGTTGCCCCAGTGGCGGTATCAGCCCATGGCTGGGCGGAGATCAGCAGCCCGATGATTGCGCTGCTGACGCTCACGATGATGGCCCACCAAAACATGCCGCCAGCAGTGCGCGCCATGCAGCGGGCGGCCGCAGCCGGTACGACCAAGAGCGCGGTGACCAGCAGGACCCCGACGATCCATACGGCAAAGATGACGACCAGCGAAAGCAGACCCACGTACAGGTACTGATAGACGGCGACGTGCACGCAGTGGGCCTTGGCCAGCACTGGGTTCAGCCCGACATAGAGCAGCCGGTTGTAGCTAAAGGCTTGAAAGGCTAGGAGCGCAGCAAACAGCGCAATCAGGCAGAGCAGGCCTGTGTCGTCGATGGTCAGAATGTCGCCAAATACGAACTGGTCGATCTGGCGTCGCATGCCGCTGTCGCGGGAGACGACCGCGATCCCGAAGGCCATTACCGCGGAAAACGAGACGCCGATAATCGTGTCCGAGGACAGCGCACTTCGGCGCTGCGCTGCCATGATTGCCAGCCCCACCAAGATGGCAAAGAGTGGCATGGTCCACTGCGGGTCTAAGGAAAACAGCAGGCCAATGGCTACTCCGGCGAACGCGGAATGACTGATTGCATCGGCAAAGAACGCCATGCGAAAGTTGACCACCTGCACGCCCATTGCCGCGGCCATGGGCGCCAGCAGCACCAGGCCCAGCATAGCCTGCTGCATAAACCGATCCTGCATGCACTCGAACGGCAGCAGCCAGCCAATGAATTCCGATAGTGTGGCGATGAGTGTCATCGGTCAGTGATCTTGATCGTGGTCGCAGCAGGTGGCTGAGCAGGAGGCAGCTTGGTCTGGCATCGAACTGCGGTCCACTAGGCCCATATGTACGCCGAAGACGGCCGCCAAGTTTTGCGGAGTCAGCACGTCCTGCGGGGAGCCCTCGGCAGCGACGCAGCGGTTCAAGCAGATGACGTGGCTGGCGTGGTGCGTGACAGTCGAAAGGTCATGACTAACCATGAGCTGCGTAAAGCCACGGTTGCGACGAAGCCCCTCGAGCAATTCGCAGAACAGTAACTCGCCTTGAAAATCGACTCCGGCTGCTGGTTCGTCCAAAATGAGCAGCTCTGGGCCCTGTTGGAGGGCGAGCGCCAACAGCACGCGTTGGACTTCGCCACCCGAAAGGGCCCCGAGTTGCCGCTGGGCCAGCCCGTCCGCGCGCACGCTGGCCAGTAATTGCTGGGCGCGATCGCGGCTCTTCTTGCGGCAGCCGAACCAGAGGGGGATCCGCTGCGATCCCATGCTCATAAATTCCTCGACGGTCATCGGCAGGCCACGGTCGAACTCCAGGCGCTGTGGCACATAGCCTACCCGTGGACGGCCTTCCGCAACATCGAGGTGAATGCGGCCGGAATATGGCAGTTCTCCCAGCAGTGTAAGCAGCAAGGTCGACTTCCCGGCACCGTTCGGGCCGACAATCGCTGTGCAGCCGCCGCGTGGCACAGTTGCGGTAACTCCATCCAGGATGTGCACGCCACCGCGCACGACCGTCACATCACGGAACTCTACGGCAGCCGGTAGCGATTGGGGGTCAGGGTTCACGGGACTGCAGGAGGTGTGCAAGTGCATCCAGATTCTTAAGCATCACGGTCTCGTAGTGCGTCAACGGCGCATCTATCGGGCCAGTCGACATCAGATTCACTTCCAAGACGGGGAGACTGGCGTCGCGCTTGAGTAGCTTCTGCAGCCGCCGGGAGCCGCTAGGTTGGGTTAGGATCGCGGCAGGCTTGTGCGCCTCGGTTGTCTTCAGCAGCGCACGCATGTCCGCAGCTGAGGACGAATCTCCGCCGTGTGGCAATTCTGCGACGATCGACAAGCCGAGATCCGCGCCCAGGTAGGCGAATGCCTGCGCATCCGCGACCACCTCCCGCTGCATGTTTGATTTCGCCAGAGTCGTAATTTTGGCCTGCAGAATGTCCAGTCGCTTGGCGTAGGCGGCTGCATTGGCGGCATACGTGGCCCCTCCGGCGGGATCCAGCTTTGCCAGTTCGGCAGCGATGGTGGCCGCTGCAGTAGCATAGCGGATCGGGCTGACCCAGGCGTGAGGGTTGAGCTCCGGGCCCGTTGGCTCGCGGTCGTGTTTGTGCGCTCGGTGATGATGGTGCTGCGGTCTGTGGTCGTGGTCGCACGAGGTGCTTGCACATGCGTGTGGCGTCTCCACGGTTAGACTTGCGACCTGCGCACCGCTATCGATCATGATCAGTTCGGGATTGACGCGCTGCACAGTGCTGGTGAGAAACGCCTCCATTCCCAGTCCGTTCAGCACCAGCGCATTGGCTTTGGTCAGGCGTCGTATGTCCCGGGGCGTCATCACATAGTCATGCGGGCAACCAAGCTCTGCTGGCAGCAGCAACTTGACGGACACTGAGTCCCGCTCACCCACCACGTTGCGCGTGAGTTGAAAGATCGGAAACGTCGAGCACAAAAGCCGTAACTCGCCTCCGAAAACGCTACCGGCCAGCAGAATCAGTGCAATCCAAACTTTCATGCTTCCACCCCGTCGCTGCAGGTTTCACAGACGCCGCGGAAAACTACTTCGTGGCTCTCTACCGTGAAGCCTCCGGGGACTCCATGGTGCGCTTCGAGCGGGCAGCCTGGAAGATCGTACATGTGCTCACAACTCCGACAATAAAAGTGGTGATGATGGTCAAGACCAGCTCGCTCAAACATGGTTCCCGCATCAGCATCCTGAATGCGTACCAGCCAGCCCTCATCGACCAGTAGGTTCAACGTCCGGTACACCGTCGCTTGGTTCAGTGACGGCACGTCTTCCTGACCCCGCGAGAGCACCTCAGCGACCGACAGAGGCCGGTCGCAATCCTGAAAAATCGTGCGAATCGCTTCGCGTTGCTGGGTGTTTCTTCGCTGCATGTCAGTACCAATCCTCCGCTGCGCTGATAATGCAAAAGCACTTGCAATAGCGGGGGGGCGAATAAAGCCGATTTTTCCCCCACCAAGACCCCAAGTTTAAGTGAACGTGGGTGGACGAGAACGAGGTGGCCAGAGATGCGGCCTCGTGGGTAAATTACCCCCGCAGTTTTTCCTTGGACATTGGGCGTTCTTGGTTGGATATTGGATATTCTGGAATCTATGAGCAGAGCGAGTAGGGTTTAGCCTACTGCTCACCCAATCCGCTGTGCCGTGATTGCTTTTCTCGCTACGTTTCTTCGCCTGACTGCGAATACTTTTTTTGGTGCATCTGGGACGCCCGGGAGCCTCACTGTGCGTCGTGCGCTGGTGATGCTGCTGCTGCTGCCGGTGTTTCTGCTCGTGCAGTGTGTCAACTGGCTGTGCCTGCTGCTGGATGAAGGCCTGTTTCCTGGCTACCACCTCGTGGAGATCAGGCGCCCTGTTTTCGTGATTGGTGCGCCGCGTAGCGGGACCACGATGCTGCACCGCGTGCTGTCGGCAGACGCACAGTTTACCACGGCGGCGGCCTGGGAACTGTGGCTGGCCCCCTCGATCCTACAGCGCAAGTTGATCGGGACTTGCGTGGGCGCCGATCGCGCGATTGGCCGGCCGCTTGCCCGTCTGGTACACTGGACCGAGCGTAAGCTGTCTGGGGATTTCAACGAGATTCACCCGGTCTCTCTCTCCGCCCCCGAAGAGGACTATTTCATGCTGGTGCCCGCGTGGGGCTGCTTCATCCTCGTGTTGGCGTTCCCGAACTGCCGTGAACTCTGGGATCTGGCGTTCTTCGACGAAAGAGTGCCTGAGGCGCGTCGCGAGTATCTGCTACGCTTCTATCACGAGTCAGTTCAGCGCCACTTGTATGTCCATGGCCCAGACAAAACCTACCTGAACAAGAACCCATCGTTTACCTCTTGGGTAGACAGCCTGAGTCAGACGTTTCCCGATGCACGCTTCGCAGCCTGCGTTCGCAGCCCTGCCTCTGTTCTGCCCTCGTTGCTCAGTTCAATGTCCGGGGGGCATGCATTCTTCGACAACGACTGTAGCGGCCCCTATTTTTGTGACCACTTTGAGGAAATTCTAGCGCATTATTATCACTGCATCGGTGAGAACCTGCCTGCCTGCGGCTGCAATCAGGAGACTGTCGAGATGAGGGAACTGACCAAGGATCTGGAGCAGACCATCATCCGCATCTATGAGGCACTTGAACTGCCGGTCTCCGAAGATTTCAAGGCGCATGTGGCTGAGCAGGCAGCAGCAAACCGCGCCTATACCAGCGGGCATCGCTATACGCTGGAGGACTTTGGCTTGGAACATGAAGCCATTGTCAAGCAGTTCGACTGGGCCTACGAGCGGTTCGGGTTTTCTCGGGAGAAGCCGGGATGACGAAACCCTCAGCTTCTTCCGATGCACGGATTGTGATCCTCTCAGACGCTATGAGCGAGCGCAATGGCGTAGGCGTGTACTATGCCGATCTGCGCGCGCACCTGCAGGCGCACGCGGGCTTGTGTGAGATCGTCTGCCCGCCACATCGGGCCGCGGATGCACCAGCCTTTCGCTCTGTGCCAATGCCCGGCGACGCCACCCAACGGCTCTATTTGCCTGCTTGGCGCGCCATCTCGCGCCGGGTCATTGCACTGGCGCCTACCTGCATCATCGTGGCGACCCCCGGGCCGTACGGATTCCTCGGTGTCCGCCTGGCCCGAAGACTGGGGATTCCGCTTTGTGTCGGGTTTCATACCAATTTCGATAGCCTGGCTGAGATGTATTGGAAGCGCGCGTCACGGGTCGTCTGTCGGACGGTTCTGGCCCGCGTTCACTGGGGGCTATTTCGCGCGGCTGATGTCGTCGTAGGCTACAGCAGTGAGATGATCCGGCTGGCCCATCAGACCGGCGCAAAACGTACCGCTCTGGTCGGGACCCCGCTGGGGCCAACTTTCGCGAGTACCCCGACGACGCCGATCCGCGAGATCCGGCGTGTGGTTTTCGCCGCCCGCCTCGCGCCAGAGAAAAATGTGCACCTGTTTCTCGAAGCCGCCGAGGCGCTGCCGGACCTGCAATTCACCGTGGTCGGAGATGGTCCACTGCGGGGCTTGGTCGAGGAAAAGGCAGCCGCGCTCCCGAATCTCACCTCTCTTGGCTGGTGCTCACGCGAGAGCGTGCGCCAGGCGATTGATGACCATGATATCCTGATTCTGCCATCCACCGTTGAATCCTTCGGCACCATCGCCCTTGAAGGCATGGCCAGGCAGCGCATCGTCATTGTCTCCCCGCGCTGCGGAATTCTGGACTTTCCAGATTTGGCGCCATGGATTCAAGTCATGGGCCAATACGAAGCGTTGGCTGAGACCATCCGGCGCGCCAGCAAGCTTGCGCCTGATGAACTGCAGCGCATCAGCGAAGGTGCCAAGAGCGCCGCCTGCGCCCTAAACGATCGCGCAGTCCGAGCTTGGCTAGACCTAATCAATTCGCTGGAACCGCGTCGCCGCACCCCGATCTACCAACTCCCACTGAGCGCTGTAAAATGGCTGAGAAGACGACGTTCCAGCACCAAGTAGATTCTGCGATTCCCGCGTTGCTTTCGATTCACGATGTCATGCCAGAGACCGTGGATAAGGTCCTGGCGATCATCGCTCGACTGCGCGAAGCCGAGGTCACTGCCATCACCCTGCTGGTCGTGCCTGGGCGTAAATGGTCTGCCGCGCAACTCGCGCGACTGCATACCGTGAACGAAGGCGCGGACATTCAGCTCGCAGGCCATGGCTGGGTTCACGAATGTACGCGGATTCGCGGGCTGAAGCACCGGCTGCACAGCCTGCTGTTCTCCCGCAAAGTCGCCGAACACCTAGCCCTGGCCCGCGGTGACATACCGGCCTTCATTCAGCGCAGCTTCGATTGGTTCGAGGGCCACTTTTTCCCAGCGCCGCAGCTCTACGTGCCACCGGCCTGGGCCATGGGGCGCATCTCTACGCGACAGCTGGCGGACCTGCCGTTTCGCTATTACGAGACCCTTCGCGAGGTCTATGATTCCGAGACCGGCGTCCGCCACCGGACACCGATAGTCGGCTATGAAGCGGACGCTTTTCACCGCAAAGTCGCCGTTCGTATTTGGAATGGCCGGAACGTCCGGGCCGTGACCGCCACGGCACCGCTACGGATCTCGATCCATCCCGGCGACTTCGAGCTATTGCTGGCCAATGACATCATGACCCACATTGAACAAGTCACCGCTTGGTGGTTTTACTCGGATCTGGGCCACAAGGAATAGCGGAACCGCGACTTGTAGCGTCGGATTTATCCGGCGCTCCCAGTGGCCGGTGTGGCGGTTCCAGAATCGGGCCCTATTGATATCCTGCTTCAAACCAACGCTTGAGTCCCGGGAAAGACCTGCCATGAACCCAAATTTCACGACATTCATAGTCGCCCCCAATGGCAGCGATGACGCACCGGGCACGCTGGAAGCGCCGCTGGCAAGCCTAGAGCAGGCGCTGGTGCAAGCCCGTGCGAGCGGGGGCGATGCGACGATCTGCTTTCGAGCGGGCAGCTACAGCTTTGACAAGACGGTCGTGATTGACCACGAAGCCAAGCCCGATCCGGCGATGCGGCTCACGATTACGGCCTGGCAAGAGGAAGACGTACTGCTGAGCGCTGGCCGGCGGATCGAAGGCTGGGAGCAAACTGAGCTGGCGGACGGAGCAATCTGGAAGGCCGTGCTGCCTTGGGCACAGGGAGACAGTGCGTTTCGGGCGCTCTATGCAGGAGAGCGCCTGCTCCCGCGGGCGCGCTCACACCAGGAGCTGGCCGCTGGCTACCAGACGACCTCCGAGCCGCAAGGGAAATTTCCCACCGATTTTTGCACGACCTACGCGGCGCGGACGCAGCTGCATTTTCCAGAGGGGAGTTTCAGAGCCTGGGACAATCTTGCGGACCTGGAAATTTACATGGCCCCGCAGCGCCCGTGGCTGGTCAACTACCTGGCCGTGGATCAGATCGATTTTGACAACCGTATCGCGACCGTGAAGGCGCAGGGGACCTACGAACTGCGCGGGCGTTTCGTGCTTGAAAATCATCTGGACTTCTTGACTGAACCGGGGGAGTGGGCGCTTGAGAGTGCGACCGGGACCCTTTATTATCGTCCAGAAGGGACTGAGCCAAGCTCGGAAATCGTGGCACCGACTCTTCATGAGATCATTCGCGTGGAGGGCTGGAATGATCTGGGTGGCAGTGCGGATGAGCCGGTGGAGAATGTGCACATTCGTGGCCTGCGCTTTTCGCATTGTGATCGCGAGCTGCTTACTCCCGAGGACAAAGGCCTGCAGCATGACTGGGCAATGTGGGATAAGGAAGGCGGGCTGGTGCGGTTCCGCGGTGCGCGTCATTGCTCGCTCTCAAATTGCCGCCTAGAGCACAGCGCTGGGCACGGCGTGCGGCTTGATCTTTACTGCCAGGATATTGAAATTAAAGGGAACACGATCGCGCACGTCGGCGGCATGGGCGTGGTCATGGCCGGATATGGCCCCGGCCATAAAGACGTTCACAAAGGCAACCGAGTCATCAGCAATACGATTTTCGACACTGGGGTCTTCTACGATCACTCGATGGGGATCTATCTCTGGCAGAGCGGGGACAACCAGATTGCCCATAATCACATCTACGAGCTGGGCTACATGGGAATCGTCCTATCCGGGGTGCGGCGCCGCTTTTGGGATCCGGAAATGCGGCCGCGGGATATCCGCGAGTATCACGGCCTGATCGACTACGATGCCACTGCCCATTTGGAAGGAGGGCAGGGCGCCTGGGATGACTACGAGCCCTACATGCACTGTCGCAATAACGTGGTCGAGTACAACGAAATCCATGACTGCATGAAACGGCTGAGTGATGGCAACACCATCTACCTGTCCGCCACCGGCCCCGGTAACATAATTCGGGCGAACCTGGCCTACAGCCACAGCAAGAATTTCCTAATGCGGACAGACGATGATCAGTTTGATTCGCTCTGGGAGAAGAACATTCTCATCGGCAGCGCCGATAATCCGCGCGGGTTCACCCACAAGGGGCGAAATGCCTTCGACAACAATTTGCTGGTGAACTGTGTTCTTGGTGTCTATACTGGCGTGCACGGCCCTAGCGAAGGGATCAACTCGATCCGCGGCAACATCGTGTATTGGACGACGGCGATTGCAGGGCCTCTTCTTTTGGACAGCAGCGGCTTCGCGCCGGGCGCAGTAGACGGCAACCTATATTTCAGCGCCGACCCCGTGGGATTGGGCACCTTTCTAGCTGAGCGCCGGGCGCAGAACAGCGATGAAAACGCGGTGATTGCCGATCCATGTTTTCGCGATATCAAGCGTTTGGATTTCAGCTGGGATGATCGAGCTCCACAGTTGCGCCTGGGAATCGAACGGATTGATGCCGGGCGCATTGGCCTGCTGGATGATCCCGCCATCGCGCGGATCAGAAGAGAGGGCGGGCTTCCAATCAGCGGTACCGATTCTGTGACGGAGGTTTTCGTTGGCTAGATTTATTCCTCATTGCGGGTGTCGGGTGGTTGTCTTTGCACTGCCTTTGCTGTTCGTCGTCGCCGGATGTCGCAGCAAGAAGTAGCGACAGGCTGAGAACGCGCTGTCAGTATTTGATCTCGCTGAAGTACCTGATGTAGCCGGTAAAGCCTGGGGGCTACAATTTCGGCTACTAAAGTAGTCACACAGGGGGCCACTTAGCAAGTGGCTGATCGATTGAGGAGTCTGAGGAAACGGTAGTCATTCTCGACACGTGGCTGACCAGGCGATCGTACTCCCGTGCTGATGCGACAAAATCAGCGTCGTTCACAAAGTTGCCCGCCGAGCTCAAGGCCCCAGCTCCCGGAGAGTGGCGCGAGGAAGAGTTCAGATTGTTTACCGTAGAGCTGTTGAGCGGCTCGAACGATCCCAGGTGGCTAGGCTCCCCCCTCAGTGCCGCTTTGAGTGGACTTCCTGCTTATTCTGGGCCCTCAGCGCGGGAACCGCGAACTCGCCAAAGCGCTGCATCAAAGCCGAGGCTGCGGAACCTTTTTGGCCGCAATCAGAAGTGCCCGAGACCTTTAGCGAGGAGTTGCGTGAGCAAGTCCTGATGAACCGCCGCTGGCGTGCGATCTGCGTCGGGAACCGTGAGCGCCGGAGAGACAGGCCGTCCATGAGCGCGGATCCTACCCCAGTTATCTCCGGTCAAGCCGCGCCGATCAGTCGTTGGAATCGAGCCCGAGGTTTGCTCCCCCTAGCAGTGCGAGAGTGTCGAAGAAAAGGTGGGCGCCTCCGGCATGCTGGCAGAATGGCCAGCATCCACCTGAATGGTCTGTGGGACTACAAGGTCACGGACAAAGGCGATCCCAGCCGGCGTCATTTGACGGCGAGCCGCCCTGAAGATTAGCCGGGCTGACCGCCTGCGCTGCCTCTCGTGTTCTGGGAGTTTTGGGGTATTCCCCGGGGGCATACAGAGCACATGTCCGAGGTTTGCATCTTGCAATCCATTGAAGCTCAGCCAAGTTATCCCTCTAAGGCCTCAAGCCGCGTTATCAAAGAGTCATCGATGATCAGAAGTCGCCAGTTTTTACGCGGGAATGCGCCCCGCCGTTGGGACATCCCCGGAACCCGTTCCGGGCAGCCACTTCTCCTGCCTGCAACTTCCCTGCATGGGCAGATGCAGGCACCACGGCTCGTGCGGCCTTTTACCCTGATCGAATTGCTGGTAGTCATTGCCATCATCGCGATCCTCGCATCGCTGTTGCTGCCAGCGTTAAGCCGGGCGCGAGACAGCGGCACAGCGCTCGACTGCATGAACAACCAGAAACAGCTGACCTACGCCATCTTCATGTACACCGGCGACAGCGATGACTACTACCCAATCAACGGCACCAACAACTGGTCAGCCCCCTATGGTGGGATTTCATGGGACGACCTGCTTAGTGGCTACGACGGTCGCCCATCCCTGGATCGCGACAATGCTTCCTCCGATAATGACATGAAGGCGGCGGCCTTGAACTACGATATCCACGGCCCGCATTCTGTGTACCAATGCGCGTCGTACGAAAACTCCGAAGCGCTGAGCTACGGAAGCATCAAGGCTATACAGCGGGCATACAGCCTTTCCTTCTACAGCACCACCTTTGGGCCTCGTAACCAGGCGCTGGGCATCTCTGGCCGAGACGAGTCCCGTCCCGCTGGCCAATCACGCAACCCCAGCCGGGCGATTGCGATGACGGAGCAAAACCAAGGAAACATGCTCGGACGCTGGACTCCGGCATTGGACTATCCTCCAGCCTTCAGAAACCGCTTCACGATCGGCGGGCAGGAAACCCGCAATGCACCCCACTACCGAGGCCGCCGAGCCAACTTTACCTTTGCCGACGGACATGGCGAAGCGCTCGACTTTGAGGCGACTGCTACCAAGCCCGATGGCACCTTCTACTGGGTTGGACCGGATTTCAACGACACTATGTGGGATGCTGGCGAATAACCCCTCGTGACCGCCTCGGCAGCGCCCCAGGCTGCCGCGATCCAGTGAGTGACAGCTGACCAAAGTCAAACGGCCCGGACTCAACCACCCTACCTCTCAATAATTGTGGCAGCATCGCGTAGCGCTTTGATTCGATCGGTGATCGCCGTTTGGCGGCGCTGCTGGCCGAGATACGCGCGGATCGATTCGGCCACTTTCGCGAATGGCTCGGAGCTGGCCTCGAATCTCTCGTACACCTTGATGAGGTGACATCCGAACGGCGTCTCCACGGGGCCGCTAATCCCGCCGGGTTCAAGCGCGAAGGCCACTTCCTCGAACTCCTCGACCATTTGACCTCGCGGAAAGGTCCCCAGATCTCCCTGCTTGTCGCTGCAGTCCGACTGCTTTCCCGCGACATCCTCGAAGGGTGCCCCAGCCTCGATTTCGGCAGCGAGCGCCTCGATCGCGTCACGTGCTACGGTCTGCTCTTCAGGTGTCTTTGCATGCTTCACGATATGCGCGGCGTGGATGCGTTCCGGCATCTCGAAGTGGCCTGGATTGGCATCGAAGAACCCACGCGTTTCCGAGGCGGTCACCTCGCTAATGCTCTCGGTCGCCTTGTCGATGATGCGTTTTGCCCGAATGCGCGAGGCGATCTCCTTCTTGGCGTCCGTCAATGGCAGAGCGCGCAGGTTGTCCTCTGAATGGCGGTAGAACTCGTGGATCTCGTCCGTCGTGACAGGCTCCAGGTCGAGCGCGGCCTCCTGCTGCAGAAGTGTCTGGTCAATCATCGAGTTACGGGCCCAGTCACGCAGCTGTCGTTCGGGCGCCGCGGCCGCTCCCTGTGCGCCGCGCTGCTGCGCCAGTTGCTTAAACATTGCTTCAATACTTTCGTCGGAAATCGTTGTGCCGTTGACACTAAGAGCCATAAGTTCCGCCTTTATTTTGGCTGTGGGTAGATGCGAATTAGGAATGTAAACAGGCCCGAGCACTGCGTGCGTCTGCACTCTGCAGACGAAGAATTTGTTGCCCAATGAATGCCTTCAGACGAAGCAGAGCATATCACAACCCCATGGCTCAGCAACCGCTTGTGCAGGGAATAACAGAGTCCTCATTTTGGCAGCTAAGAGCTCAACACGCGCGGGCAAAAGAGCGGCTCGCAGCAAATTCAGAGTTTATCCACGGGCTGATGGCGCCCCCCCTTTGGCCCCCGCCAGGGCGTACTGGTCGGGACAATTCATCCGGGGGGGCACCAGAAGCCGTTTTCATCACTACGAATGCGGCCGGCTCTGCGGTCGCTATGGGGCACGACGATCGATCGTCAACAGGGCGCTGTCGATCAGCTCCCAGGCAGTGGTGAACTGATCGTCGACGTAGTACAGCTCCCAGGCTTCCTTGCCGGGCTGCTCGTCCCGTTTGGGATACCCGCTGATCTCGAGGACTTGGAAGGTGGTGGGCACAAGGTTGTCGATCTCGACGGTGTAGACCAAGGAGGGCTGATCGCCAAAGAAGGCGTTGGCGTCGCCCGGTTGATCGATCTCGATCAGCAGTCTGTAGGGCATGGGATTGTCCGGGTCCGCGGGGAGGATGTAGTCGGCAGGGTCGAAGGAACCATTGGGGGTGGCACCGGAAATTGCATCGACTTCGTCTGCTGGTTTGGCGGCTGCGGCCTCAGCCTTGGCCTCTTCCCAGCCCTCGCGTTTGAAGCGCCAGAACGGGAGGCGGTCTGCATGCTCCGGAGCCGGGGCATGCAAGGTTTTGATGTGGTACGCACCCTGGTTCTCCAGCCAGATCGCCAGATGCGGCGGGTTTTCTGGGACGTAGTTGGCACCGGCGCGGATGGTCAGGATCATGCGGTAGTTCGGGGCCGGACTGTAATGGTAGACGATACCGTCGTCCTTGACCTCGAAGCGGTCGAGTGCGGGCCCCGTATTGGCGCTTAGCCGTAGCAAGGACTTGACCGGCCGCGGCTGCAGCCAGATGACCACGCTGGTAATCGTGACCAGCCCGAGGCAGGCCCACGCGAGCTTCAACCGCAGGTGGCCCTTGAGCGGGCGGATGTTGTTGGCTGCGTGCGCCGCGACCAAGGCCATGAAGGCAAAGCCGGTCAACGCGTGCAGGCCCACGACCTTGATCGAGAACGGGCGCACAAACGCCACCACCCCCGTGACCGCCAGCACGGTAAAGGTCAGTGCAGCAAGAAGAGTGACGGCAGGACGCTTCACCTCTCACGGACCCGTTCACTCACCCGGCACGATGGCGCCATGCTCGCGGAGGAGTGCGCGGATGTCGGTGAGGGGAACTTCGAGCGGGCTGAGTCCTTGCTGAACAGCGAGGGCAGCGGTTGCGGCGGCGGCCTGGCCCATGGCCATGCAGGGGGCCTGGACGCGTAGCCCTGAGTTGGCCAGACGATCACTGGAAAGGCTGCGGCCCGCAACCAGGATGTTGCGACTGCCCTTGGGGATGAGCGCGCCCAGCGGGATGGTGGGCACGGTCCCCCGCTTCAGAGGCTTGGGCCGAACGCCGCTCTTAGTGTGCAGATCTACTGGGTAAAAGGCATTGGCAACCGCATCGGGAAACTTACGCCCTGAGGTATAGTCCTGAACTGTGATCATGGTCTCGCCGACGATGCGGAAGCTCTCCCGAAAGCCCGGTTCTGGTTGCAGGTGTAGCAGGCGCTTCTCGTCCTTGCGAACCTTGGCAAGCACTGCCTTGCGCCCAGTGAGGCTGGCGGTGGTCACGGTGCGGGAGTTAGAGGAGTCGGCCCCATGCACATAGAGGGCCTGGAGGCCGGCGCGACCCGGCTCGTTGTGCCCGCCCAGTTTGAAGAGCATAGAGCCCGGCTGAGTCTCCTCTTCGCGCATCCGTTCCAGCCCCAGCATCCCCACCACTTCGGCGCCGCCGGTGCAGTCGATGATCTGCTTGCAAAGCACCCGCCGGCGGGTGCCAAAGCCTACACAGTCCACCTGCCAGGCATCCGCCGTGGCGACGATCGCCTGCGGGAACTCATAGTAGGCAATCTCGACCCCCGCCTGGGTACATTTTTCCTCGGCGAGGATCGCATAGAGAAACTGGTTGACCCTTACCTGGTTTTGCCAATGGGCCTTGGGCACTCTGGCAAAGTCGGGCAGCGCGCCACCGTCGAGTTCAACGCTTTCTTTGACCAATTCCCAGCCGATTCCGGCAATGACTTGCTTGCCCCAGGCATCGAAAAGTCCGGGGTAGGAGACGCCGCCGGTGGTGGTCATACCGCCAAGTTGGGCGCCGCGCTCAGTGAGCAAGGTCTTGGCTCCTGCCCGGCCCGCCTGGATCGCGGCAATGGTCCCAGCTGTGCCACCACCGACCACCAAAATGTCTACAGTTGTGGTGATGTCGTGGTCCAATTCAGTCTCGGCTGGCTCTGTGGGGGCGGCAACGGCGGTATGGCTGATGCCAGCAAGCGCCAGGCCAGCGGTAGTCGCCTGCAGAAAGCTGCGCCGGTCGATGTGTGGGGTGTCAGTCATGGTGGCCTCTTGTTTGTTGCCTTCGTGCGCTCATTAGTTCGCTTCATGTGTTGCGAGATCGGCGACGACTCTTACCCCACATCGTCTTGAGCATGCAGGAAGTCGTCTAAGTTCTTTTGGTTTTTCGTTTCCATCGCAACAGCCTTTTAGATTGCTCTTTTGCCTCTAGCGCCTATCACGTGACAAACCTTGCTGGTGTGAAGCTACGGGACCAATATGACGAAGCTGTCTGGCGTAAACCTCTACGCCTTTATCGACCGTATGTCTACTGAGTCCTCCAGAATCTACAAGTGACAATCGGTCAACTTTCGGTACTAATAACCTTACGCACAGGAGCATGCGTCGGGAAAAGGTGAGCGAAGCGATTCGCGGAGCGGCTGGATGACCGATGGTACGGCGCAATGCCCACAGTGTGGGAAGAGTACACATATCTGGCCAGGGAAACGGTTTCTGGCAAAACTATCCCTGCTGCATCGGTCTGTTTGCGGTGCCGACAGATGGGCCGGCCGAGCGCGCCCATGGTCACCCAGATTCCCGTCTTTCTGATGCTCCGCGAGTTCAACATGCTCAACACCTTTTGGGCGCTCATCTTGCCTGGGCTTGGCAACGGCTATTCGATCTTCCTACTGAAAGGCTTCTTTGACAGCCTGCCTCAGGAGCCTTACGAGAGTGCCAGCATCGATGGTGTCGGCGAGTTTCGCATCTTCTGGCAGATCACCATGAGCCTGTCGAAGCCCATCCCGGCGGTGATCACGCTGAACACCTTTACCGATGCCTAGGGCAACTTCATGATGCCCTGGCTTTATCAGCTTCAGCAGCGCAGCGGGGAGGGTATCATTTTCGCCTCACTCTTGATCGCAGCCGTCCCGGCTTTCTTGATCTTCTCCTTTTGCCAGAACATCATCATGCGCGGTATCGTCCTCCCGGTCGAGAAGTAGACTACCGGTAGGGCAAGGCAGGTTTGCCGCCTTTCGTTTTTGCTTTGGACTAGTGACTTCCGACCAGCGAGTAGACCACTTGACTCGTTGACACACTGACGGCTTCCTTTCTGGACGGCACCGCTGCAGAGTTCTCACAAAGTCGATGCGTCATCCTACTCGCGAGTCATAAATCGCGATTCCCAAAACAGACACCAGGGCCCTATGGCCCCTTGCACACTCGCTGCAGTCATTCACACATCCGAGTGGTTTGCCCCTACTTTGCAACAGCGCTGTGGTCGGACTATCATAGTGACTCCCCCCAAAAAAGGAGTGGCAAATGCGGTATCTAAATCACCTGTTTCTTTTCTTGTCTTCAGCTCCTTGCGTCCGCGACCGTATCGCTCAGGCCGCGTTCAAGCTGGTTTTTGAACCAGTGTTCGAAGTCACGTTTGCCGACTGGAGCCATGGGTTTCGCTCTGGTTGCAGTTGCAAAGATGCGTTGCAGGAAGTTGATCAACTCTTGAAAGCTGGCTACCGCTACGTGGTCGGCGCAGGACAGCTAGCGGCCTTCGGCCTCAGAATGAATGGCTTAGCGCAGAACGACGGCGTGTGTTTCCAAGGCAAACGAGACGCCTGCTATCTGGGCGATGTAGCGGATCGCTTCGCTAAGCGGGATATTCTCCAGCTCGATGTTGACCGTGGCTGGAATAGTATTCGCCTGCTGCCAAATAATGTTCACGCCTTTCTGCGCGGGGTCGAGTTCTTTGGCGCGCCGCGAAAGGAACTTGATGACGTCGGCAAGCTCCGCGTCTTTGAGGGAAAGGCGGGGGATGATGATGGCGTCCAACTTCTCTATCATAGCAGTGCGTTGGCGGTGCAATGCGTCGAGCTTCTTTTGCAGAGCTGCGGAGTCCGCAACGGCCCTAGACAGTTTTCCGGCAGCTTTTACGATGGCAGGAATCAGCTGTTTCGATAAGGCGTGGTCCTTTGATGTGGTCTGAAGTTGCTGCTCGAAAGTGGTCAAGGCGGGCATCCTTTCGGATGACGGCAGCTTGGCAAGACGGACCAATTCGCGATAGTCGGCTTCGGCTACATCGAGCATTCTCTCCAGATCCGGGCCGGCAGCGATATCCAAGCCTGTCGCCTTTCGCACTGTCTCGGCGGCATCCGCGTCGGCTTCAGCGAGCTGGCTACGCAGGTGGCCCAGGCTGGCGTGGCTCTCTGCCTCCAACACCCTTGTCAGGGAGGGCGGGTTAGGTTGCGCTGCCAGCAGCCCTTGCCATGACTTCAGAGAAGCCGCCGGCATGCCGGCCAGGTGTTGCGCCAGCACTTCGCCAGCTTGACGTTCTATGGCAATGCGCACCAGTTGGACAATGAGCAATGGGTCGACGCCGAGATGGCCAGCAGCGCGCATCGCGGCTTGGAGGTCGGCATGCGCGCGTTCAGGATGGTCGGCCATGTTGGCTTCTGCACGGGCGACAGCCGCCTTGATAAGGCTGTGCATCTTGCTGAGGTGCGGCAAGGTCAGGTTTAATCCGAGATCGTAGTCGAGTTCCCAGTCGCAATGCGGCAAGGCGGCGGCGGTGTGCAGCTGAGACAGGGCGGTGTCGGACTTCGCGAGCCAGGCAGTCAAGGCGTCGGAGTCTCCGCCTTCGGGCGCTGGCGGTAGCGAGGCAAAGGCCTGCCAGTATATGGTGGCGGCATTGGCAATGGACGCCAGAGTGGCCCGCAAGATGACAGTCGTGTGCTCGCCCATGGGGAGTGTTTTAGACTCACCAGGAATCATCGACAGCACGAAGGCAGTCTCTTGCCGATGCAGCGTGGCCGAGGCTTCCAGCTCAGTTTTGTGGAAAGACGCGGGCGCTATGCTCGGGGTAAAGGTGACGGTCCCCTTGAGTAGCACCCGGCCACCGACCACGACGGGGCAGACCTCGAGAAGGAGGCCGTCGGTCAGAGTCTGTGTGTGATCGGATAGTTCGGAGTCTGCGAGTGCCAGCACATGCTCCTGTCTGACTGCGATGGTCGCCTGCTGGCCCGCCAACACGACGACTCTCGGAGCGCTAATCGACGTCGGGCTGCCACTGCTCACGCCCAGAATACGGCATTTGATGGTGACTTGGGTGTCCACTGCGAAGGCGGCGCTGATTGCCAGGAGTAAAATGAGTAGGGCAAGTGGGAAGGAGAGGCGGGATGGTTTCATAGCGGAAGTCCTTATCGAGTGATTCGGTGAGTCAGTATGGTTGTTGGTGGCGCATAGAGGTCGATGCATCGGTTATGGGCTGCGAGTAGACGATCTAGATCGTGGTCAGAAAGTGAAGCGGCCTGGCGATAGGTCGCGAGACTGGGCAACGCTGCGGAGAGCGCAGCCAGTTTCTCCTGCTGGAGCGCCGTCGACACCACGGTGACAGGCAGCCCGACGGGGGCAGACGTAGACACGGCTTGCGGAATTCGCAAAGCGAGGACCAGGCAGGCCGCGGCGGCGGAGACTAGGAGCCATTTCCACAGGTTGTGCTTGGCCGGTGCGGGAAAGGCTACGAGATCAATCACGGGAGCGGCAGTCACAGCGGAGTTTGCCAGCAGCTGCGCGATCTGGTCTGCTGCGTCAGCTTGTTGGCGACAGCTGGCGCAGGACTGCAGGTGATTCGCGAGGAGCGCGTCTTCTTCGGGCAAGAGCCAGCCTGCGGCCTCCAGGTCGACAAGTTTCTCAAATTTCTGACAGTGGGGATTCATCATCACGCTCCTGATTCCCCGTCCGAGCCGAGAAGGTTCAAACAGTCCGGATTATTTCTCAGCTTTTTGAGACCGTGGTGCAAGCGCGACTTGACGGTGCCTTCGGGACAGTCGAGTGCCGTGGCTATATCGGCAAGTGCGGCATTGGCCCAAAAGCGCAACTCGAGCACCTGGCGCTGCTCATCAGGCAGGACTGCCAACAGCTCGCGGAGGGCCGTGTGCATCTCGCGGCGTTCTAGGGCGGCTCCCGGCAGCGCTTGACCAGGATCCGGCTCGTCGTCGACGGGACTGGGCATGAGGACAAGTGGCTTACGAGCAGTCCGACGCACAAGCTTGAGATAGCGATGACGCAGGATGCCATGCAGCCAGGTCGAAAACTGGCATCGGCCGTCGAACCGCTGCAGGCACTTCCATGCCTCCAGCCAGGTTTCTTGCACGAGATCACGGGCCGATACCTCGTCTCGGCACATCACCAAGGCGCTCCGCCACAGGCGGACGTCGAACTGCTGAGCCAGCTCCGCGAACGCCTGGTCGCTACCGGCTTGTGCCTGTTGAACAAGAGTTGGGATGGCGGGTGGGGAATGCATGCCTAATCGTTACGCGCTTTCTCCCCGACGTCCAATGGAATTGCAGATTTACCTGCGCTTAGGGCTCGGAGCAACACTATGCACGTATTTCCGGACGCTGCCCAGCTTTAGCGCTTCGGCTGGACTGGGAGCGCTGGCGGCCCGCTGGCCTAAACTGCCAGATGCGGATTTATTCTGGCGCACCGCAAGTGCGCGCGGCAACGGCGTTTGCTGCCGGTGGTTTGTCCCACAGGTGGCCAGCATAGAGGGTGACCGCTCGCGGTCTCGTTCCGCCTGGATGATAAGAGCAACGCAGGGAGCGCAGTTGGGCGCTCTTCATCAGGTGAGTGACGTGGCGCAGTCTGGTGAGGAACACGTTCCCTCCGGTTGTGCCTTCGGCGCTCAGCGTTCAACTCGGTAGGTCATCCTGACCTGGGGCGTTGCCACCAGGCTGGGGGCTAGGCTATGGGTGGAGTTGCCTAGCGGGCGTGCTTGCGGCGCTCAGCCCGCTCGTCAATGACCTAGTCCGCAGATCGCGTCGGTGGCGCGCATCACGACTTGTAGTGGTGGGCCGCCGTGGCGGCGACAAGTAGGTCGCGCCAGACTGGATGTTTTCAGGCGGGAGAAGTGGTACACCGGCAGGGATTCGAACCCTGGACAAGCGGATTAAGAGTCCGCTGCTCTACCAACTGAGCTACCGGTGTGCAGAAGGCCCCTCGGCTCTGAAGCCGGGTACAATATCGAGGTTATCGCAGCTTGCAATCAGGTTTTTGCGGGATGCGATTCCAAAATAGGACTCTTTTTGTCGGGTATCGGATTGAAAGGGGATCATCTTGGTCGTACTTTTCCTATTGCACCTTTGATTTGCGGCCGCCGCGCCGTGTCGACATCGAATTATGTGAGGACCAGGAAATGAGCGAGCCTTCGGCTGCAGTGGCAGAACGTATGGCGCCCGAAACACGGGAGACCGTCAAGGCCTTTACGGATGGTGGGTATAAATATGGATTCGTGACGGATATCGAGACGGAGACCATTCCTCCTGGCCTGAATGAGGACGTCATTCGGCTCCTCTCGGCAAAAAAGAACGAGCCGCAATTTTTATTGGATTTTCGGCTGAAAGCCTACGCCAAGTGGCTGACGATGACGGAGCCAACCTGGCCAAAGGTGGGCTACCCGAAAATCGACTTTAATGAGATTATTTACTACGCTGCGCCGAAGCAGAAGAAGGAGCTGGCGAGCTTGGATGAAGTAGATCCCGAGTTGCTGGCGACCTACGAGAAGCTGGGCATTTCGCTCGGTGAGCAGAAGCGCCTGAGCAACGTTGCTGTGGATGCGGTTTTTGATAGCGTGTCGGTCGCGACGACGTTCAAGGATAAGCTGCTCGAGATGGGCGTTATCTTTTGCTCGTTCTCCGAGGCTGTGAAAGACTACCCGGAGCTGATCGAGCAGTATTTGGGCTCGGTGGTGCCGGTCGGGGATAATATCTACGCGGCGCTGAATTCTGCAGTGTTTAGCGAGGGCTCGTTCTGCTATGTGCCCAAGGGCGTGCATTGCCCGATGGAGCTGTCGACATACTTCCGGATTAACGCCGCTGGCACCGGTCAGTTTGAACGCACGCTGCTGATTGCGGACGAGGGCGCGCATGTGAGCTATCTCGAAGGCTGCACGGCACCGCAGCGTGATGAGAACCAGCTGCATGCAGCGGTTGTCGAGCTGTTCGCTCATAAGGACGCGACGATCAAGTATTCTACGGTCCAGAATTGGTACCCGGGCGATAAGGACGGGAAGGGCGGAATCTTCAACTTTGTGACAAAGCGCGGACGCGCAGATGGTGACAACAGCAAGATCTCCTGGACCCAGGTAGAAACCGGCTCCGCGATCACCTGGAAGTACCCAAGCTGTATTCTCAAGGGCGACAATAGTGTCGGGGAATTCTATTCCGTGGCGCTGACAAACAACTACCAGCAAGCGGATACTGGTACCAAAATGGTGCATTTGGGCAAGAACACCAAGAGCACGATCATCTCGAAGGGAATCTCTGCCGGGGTCGGCCAGAATACTTATCGGGGCTTGGTGCGCATTGCCAAGGGGGCCGAGAACGCGCGAAACTACTCGCAGTGCGATTCGTTGCTGCTGGGTGACAAATGTGGCGCGCACACTTTTCCCTACATCGAGGTGGGGAATACCACCGGGCAGGTCGAACATGAAGCCTCTACTTCTAAGATCGGCGAAGATCAGCTTTTTTACTGTCAGCAGCGCGGTATTCCGCTGGAAGACGCAATCGGTATGATCGTGAACGGCTTTTGTAAGGAAGTCTTCCGTGAGTTGCCGATGGAGTTTGCCGTCGAAGCCCAGAAGCTGCTCGGTGTGAGCCTTGAAGGCAGCGTCGGCTGACCGTTCCTCTTTTTAATTCCTATTCTTAGTCTGTTTGAGATATTATGTCTACTTTTCTTGAGATTCGCGATCTACACGCATCCGTTGATGGCACCGAAATTCTGAAGGGCATTAGCCTGAAAGTTAATCGTGGCGAAACCCACGCAAGTATGGGCCCGAATGGGTCCGGCAAGAGCACGCTGGCCCAAGTGCTGGCTGGCCATGATGCCTACGAAGTCACCCAGGGCGAGGTGATTTTTAATGACTCTGATCTGCTGGACCTGGAGCCCGAAAAGAGAGCCTGCGAAGGGTTGTTTCTGGCCTTTCAGTATCCGGTCGAGATTCCAGGCGTGAGCTGCACCTACTTTCTGAAGATGGCGCTTAACGCGCAGCGGAAGTACCGGGGCGAAGATGAACTGGACGCCATGGACTTCCTGGCCCGGGTTCGGGAGAAGATGGCGCAGGTGCAGATTGACCAGAGCCTGATCAATCGTCCGGTGAATGCCGGGTTCTCGGGCGGCGAGAAGAAGCGCAATGAGATTTTTCAACTGCTCGTGCTCGAGCCACAGCTGGCGATCTTGGATGAGACGGACTCAGGGCTGGATATCGACGCTTTGCGTACGGTTTCAAGTGGCGTGCAGCAGTATCGCAATGAGAACAACGCGGCGATCGTGGTGACGCATTATCAACGCTTGCTGGACCACATTACACCGGACTTTGTCCATGTCCTGAGTGAAGGCAAGATCATCCGTTCCGGCGGCCCTGAGTTGGCGCTGGAGCTTGAGAAGCGCGGCTACGATTGGGTGCGCCAGGAAGCTGGCCAGCTGGCGGAAGCCTGATGAGCACGACGACCATTTCTTCTCCCTTTGCGGCAGCAGCCACAGCGCTCGCGCCCGGTGCGTTGCACAAGCTGCAAAGTCAGGGGCGGGCTCGACTCGAGCAGCTGGGCTATCCTGGGCCGCGCGATGAGGCCTGGCGGTTTACACCGCTGGCTCAAACTCTGACGACTTCCTGGCAGGTCGCGGGTGCGGACGCCGACTATCCAGCGGTGCCGGACTTTGCGCTGAATGGGTACCGGGTGATCCTGCGCAATGGCCGCGTGGATCTGAAAGCCTCCAAGCTTCCCGAGGCTGCCTCGGTCTCTTCGTTCGCGACACTCGCTGATGCACCCGTCGAGCTGAACCAGCTTTTTGCGGAGTCCGCACAATCCTTTGCAGCTCTAAATGCGTCCGCAGCAGTGGACGGTGTGGTGATTCGGGTGCCCGCGGGCGTCACGATCGACGCGCCAATTCATCTCGTGCACCTGATGGCCGGCGAGGACGTGTCGGCGCATCCACGGCACTTGATCGTGGCTGAGCGTGGCTCGGCATGCACGGTGGTGGAGTCCTGCTTTGGCGTTGGCACGTATGTAGCCAATCCGGCGACCGAGATTTTTGTGGCGGAGTCCGCAACGGTAAACCATGTGCGCCTGCAACAGGACAGCATGACGGCCACGCACCTAGGGCTGATCGCAGCGCAGGTTGCGGGAGATGCCACGCTGCACAGCTATGCGGTTTCGCTGGGCGCGGCGCTATCGCGCACGGAGATCGATGTGGTGATGACCGCCCCAGGTGGGCATGTCGGGCTGCACGGTCTGTATTCGGCAAAGGATAAGCAGGTCGCAGACTTTCATACGTCGCTCGATCACGCGCATCCAGATTGTACCAGCGAGCAGATGTACAAAGGCGTGTTGGATGATCGCGGGCGCGGCGTTTTTGCTGGCCGTATCATGGTACGCCAAGATGCGCAGCGTACGGCGGCGATGCAGACCAATCGCGCGCTACTGTTGTCTGATGACGCGAAGGTGAACACGATGCCGCAGCTCGAAATTTTTGCCGATGACGTGAGCTGCACGCATGGCGCGACGATTGGAGAACTCGACGAAAAGGCGCTGTTCTACATGCAGTCGCGTGGGATTGATGAAGCGAGCGCTCGCTCGATCCTGACCTATGCGTTTGCCGATGAAGCGATCATCGGCCTGCCGGTGGACGTAGTACGCCGCTATATCGAATCTCAGCTCACAGGCCACGAGGAAGGTATGACCGCATGAATGCCCCGGTACCGGCCACTGCTGTTTGGGACACTGCCCGCATTCAGCAGGATTTTCCGATCCTGTCGCGCGAAGTGCATGGCAAGCCGCTGGTCTATCTGGACAGCGCGGCTACAACCCAGCGCCCAGTATCGGTAGTCGAGGCTGTACGTAAGTTTGACCTGACGCACAACGCGAATGTGCACCGCGGCGTACACCTGCTGAGTCAAGAGGCGACCCAGGCCTACGAGGGCGCGCGCGAGAAGGTGCGGCGTTTTCTGAACGCCGCGTCTGTCCGCGAGATTCTGTTTGTGCGGGGCACGACTGAGGCGATCAATCTGGTCTCAAATTCCTTCGGCACGAGCAAAATTGGTGCTGGCGACGAGATCGTGGTCTCCTCGCTGGAGCACCACTCGAACATTGTGCCGTGGCAAATGTTAGCCGAACGCACCGGTGCCGTCTTGCGGGTGATCCCAATGTCTGACAGCGGCGATCTGGATCAGGAGGCGTATCGCGAACTGTTGAACGCGCGCACCAGGCTGGTGGCACTCACCCATATTTCGAATGCCCTGGGTACGGTGAACCCGGTGCGCGAGATGATCGCCGCCGCGCATGAACACGAGATTCCGGTGTTGGTCGATGGCGCGCAGGCAGTGGCTCACACGGCAGTAGATGTGCGAGAACTGGACTGTGATTTCTATGCGTTCTCTGGGCATAAGCTCTATGGGCCGACGGGAATTGGCGTCCTGTATGGCCGCGAAGCGCTGCTCGAGGCGATGCCGCCGTGGCAGGGCGGAGGCGACATGATCGCGTCTGTTTCGTTCAGCGGCACCACCTACAACGAGCTGCCTTATAAGTTTGAGGCGGGCACGCCCAATATTAGCGGAGCCGTTGGGCTCGGTGCGGCCGTAGACTACGTCGAAGCGCTGGGCCTGGAGGCGATCGCCGCCCACGAGGCGGACTTGCTGGACTACTTGGTCGCGCAGCTGTCGAAGATCGATTGCGTGCGGCTGATCGGGGAACCGGCGGTGCGTGGTGGCGCGGTTTCCTTCTTGATTGGGGATGTGCACCCACACGACATTGGTACGATCCTCGATTGTGAAGGCATTGCGATACGCGCGGGCCATCACTGCGCGCAACCGATCATGGAGCGCCTTGGCATTCCCGCCACTGCGCGCGCCTCGGTAGGTGTCTATAATACCAAAGCTGATATCGACAGCTTAGTCGCCCCCCTCCCACAGATTGCAGAGATGTTTGCCCGATGAGCATGCTGGAACTCTATCAAGAAGTCATTTTAGACCATAATAAATCCCCGCGTAATTTCCGGGACATGGACTGCGCCTCGCACAAGGCCTGCGGCAAAAACCCACTTTGTGGTGACGAGCTCGATCTATTCCTGAATATTGAAGATGGTGTGATTCAGGACGTCAGTTTCACGGGCACTGGCTGTGCGATCTCCGTGGCGTCTGCGTCCTTGCTGACTGAAAAGCTAAAGGGCCGCACCGTGACTGATGCCGAGGCGATTTATCGCGAGGTTCATATGATGTTGACCGGCGAAAGTGATGTAGATCCCGCCGAACTGGGTAAGCTGGCTGTTCTGTCCGGCGTTTGTCAGTTTCCTGTGCGCGTGAAGTGCGCGTCCCTGGCCTGGCATACGATGCATGCCGCGCTACAGGATCGGTCAGAAGACGTGTCGACGGAGTAGCTATGCTCAAACTGGGAAGAAAAGTAGAATACGCGCTAATCTCGCTGTACCATCTGGACTCACTGGATGAGGGCGAGCTGGTGGCCAGCCGTGAGATTGGGGAGCGCTACAAGGTGCCGCAGGATGTGCTGGGAAAAGTGCTGCAAGCACTGAATCGCGCCGAGCTGATCGTGTCTGTCCAGGGGGCCAAGGGCGGCTACCTGCTGAAGCAGCCACTTGCGGAGATTGCACTTGGTGACGTCGTAGAAGCCGTGGAAGGCCCCGTGAATCTTGCCAAGTGCACCTGCCGGACGCCGGAGCGGGTCTGCCCGCAGCAGGCCTGCTGCAACATCCGTGACCGGGTGCATCAGCTGCAGAGCGCGCTGAATGGCTTTCTCTTTAGTTTTCGTCTCGACTCTTTTACGCCGGAATCAGTAATGTGTGAGGAACCCGCGCTATGATCACGAAGAAGCAAGAAGCCGTTGAAGTAGAAGAAGAGATTGTACTGACTAAGGAAGGTCTGTACGACGTGATCCGTCCAGTCATTGACCCCGACATCGGGATCAGCATTGTGGATCTTGGCCTGATCTATGACATTTTGATCGAAGACAGCGGCATGATCGAAGTAGAAATGACCATGACCACGCCAGCGTGTCCCTATGGGCCACAGTTGGTGGGCGAAGTGGAATACATGCTGCGGCAGACCAAGGGCGTGACCGACGTACATGTCGAGATTGTCTGGGATCCGCCATGGTCAATCGACAAGATGGACGAAGCGACACGGCTGAACTTGGGGCTCGATCTGTAAGACATACGGTATGATGTGAGCTACATGAAACGTAGCCTCTTGGCCAACCTGAGATAGGCCGCAATACTCACCGCGGTTCCTCGCCCGCCTGCGGACAGCGCGGGCAAGGTGGGCTGGAACGGTCGCTGCTTCCTGAGCCAGACGTTCGCTTCGCAGCTTGAGTACGCACAGAGTTTCGGCCAAGTTGACTAAGCCCTCTGCCTCAAGTCGCTCGTCTTCGCTAAGCTGCGCACCGCCATCCTGCCGCTCGAGAAGTTGGTGTAAGCGGGCCTCGACCCAGTGTGACAAGCGGAAATGTGCCAAATCGCTGGGGTGCTCGATTTCAAACTTCGCTGTCATGGGATAGGCCCTCGCCGATGTCCGCTTGCTCGCAGGGCTCACTGGCGCTCAACTCCAAGACACCGATATAGCAGCGATAGCGGGAGGAGGCAAGACCCATGGGAGAGGCGTGCACAAGTGCCCAGCTGCACCAGCTGTGTTGTTCCCTATGCGGTTGCGGTTAATTAAGGTGTGATTTACTCCCAACTCCCGTGCCTATGTTGATGCGAACTGCGCGCCCTCTGATCTTCCTGCTTTTTCTAACGTCCTCTGCCATCGGCGAGGTCGCCGTGCTACCGCTGCGTGCCCCAACCGGGAACCTCACGTTTCCGGTGGCTGCGGACTCCGCAATCCAGATTACGCTGTCGGCGCAAGATGAGCGGGAGCAGTGGCGCGCGCGGCTGGACGCAGAGCGGGGGATTCAACTCTGGCAGCGAGACGCGGAGGACGAGCGCCTGCGCAAGTACACGGGCCCAGCCACGCAAGTTGCGGACTCCGCAACGCCTGGCACTGCCGAGACGATGATGGCCAAGCTGCGGCCCCATGAGTGGACGATTTATCTGGGGGAAGGCGAGGTGCTGCGTGTGCCAGCTGCGTTCGCGCCCGCTAGCGTGGAAGTGGAGGCTGCAGGGATCACCACGACTGCTTTTCGATTTCAGAAGGTTGCGCCGTTTGTGCGGTTAGATGGCTTCATGGGGGCGGAGGGTGAGGGAGTTCAGCCGCTGGCAGACTGGGAAATCCTGTCCGGTGACTGGGCAGTGCGCTCGGTCATGGATGACGCGCTGGAGCAGCGCACCAGTAAGAACCTGCAGAAGAAGCCGCTGGATGAGGAGCGCAGCCCAAACTTCTACAGCCTGCTCGGCAAGGCACCGGCGGAAGGGATCGCGGAGATTGCGACCGGATATCCGTTTGCAGACAACTACGAGGCCGCGGTGTCTATTTTTACCGCGCCCGGTGCTGCTGGGCTGACCTTTCTGCACAGCACGGATGATCGTCTTTACCGGTTTGAGCTGCGCATTCCAGAGCGAAACGGGGAGAACTCCCGGGCGGTGCTATCGCGTGAAGGGGCGGGGGATCGTGAATTTCTGCAGGGCGCTGAATTCCAATGCCAGACGGGGCAGTGGATCCGCCTGCGCGTGGCCGCCGGGAGTGGACGCTTGCGGTGTTATGTAGATCACACCTGTGTGATCGATGTGAACGAAGCCTTGCCGCCGGGCGGGAAGGCCGGGCTGTTTGTGCGCGATGGCGCATTTCGGTTTGATGACTTTCGCCTGGCTAGCCTGGAGGAGTTGTGGCTAGACTCGCATGCGCGACTTCGCTATCATGCGCTTGAACTGGAGGAGTTGAAGCCATTGAAGCTGACGCGAGCGCCTGACGGTGTGGCGATCGAATCCCGTGGCGGTGGGTCCTGGGTGGTGGGCTCCGAGGACGATGCTGCGCATCCGTTTGCGGCTACCTTCGAGGTCGGGGCCGAGGATTGTGATGTGGGCATTCTTCACGGCTGTCGCGCCAGTAATCGGGCGCACTCGCGGTTTCGTGTGGTCCGAGAGGGAACGCAGGAAACCTACTTTTTGGAGCGCGTGATTGGCCCGATGGTCAGGGTGGTCGCAGGTTGGGAACGGGCGAGAACCGCCAGTGACACGCTGCGATTGTGGGCCGAGCCGTACGCGGATCATGTCCGCTTCTACGCAAACGATGAGCTGGTTCTGGTGCATGAGGGCACTGAGAATTCTGGTGCGTCCGGGCTGTATGTGCGGAGCTCGCAACCGGTCTCGGTGCTGGAGATTTCGTATCGCTTGCAGCCGACGAAGCAGTGGCGGAATAAGTACGAGAAGAATCGGGTGTTTGAAAAAGATCCGTATATGCGCCACTGGTCGAGCCCGGAGGGGGAATGGTCCCACTTCGAGTCGCAGACCTGGCACAAGAGTGATTTCTTGGGGCGGCTTACGGTGCACGTGCCAATCGTGGCCGCTGGTACGCTGCATTTGGGCGTGGGGGAGGAGTCTGATGAGGCCGAGCTCCAGTTTAGGGCCAGTCAGACTTTGGTGAGCCTTGCCGTGTCGGAGGCGGATGAGCCTTTGTTTCAGCAGGCACTGCCGCAAGGCGCCAAGCGTTTGTCGGTGGATGTCGACGGCTTTTTTCTCGAAGTGCGCGCGGACGATGCAGTGGTGCACCGGCACCAGCTGTCTCAGCCGTTGCGTGGGCGGCGGCTGCGGATCGACGGGTATTCTAACCTTACGCAGCTCGCCGTGGATCGCTACGGTGTGCAGGATACGGTGTTCAACAAGGCGCCGACCGACTGGCTGATCAATGGTGGCAAATGGCAGATCATCAATCGATTTCAATGCGACCCACGCTGGTCGCATATGAACGGTCACAACCTGACTGGCCTGGCGGCGATCTGGTCCAAGTATCGGTTCAGCGGGGATTTTTGTGTCGAAGTGTATGCCGGGATGCGGCACGGCTACTACGAGCGTTGCGGCGACCTGAACGTGACGATGCATGGCAGCCGCAATAGCCCAAGCATGGGCTACACCGCCACCTGCGGCGAGTGGGACCCGGAACACACGCAGCTGTGGTCCCGGCTCTACCGAGCCGGGGAGCAGCTCGATGAGAGCGACACCTATGCGGTGCCGCGCAGGCGCGATGGAAATGTGCGCAAGGCGCGGCACGAGTTGGAGAAGACCGGTCGCGATGTGCACGGTGCCTGGTACTACCTCAAGATGCGCCGCGTAAACGGGACCCTGACGTACTCGTTCGACAACGAGCAGCTGCTGGAGGCGCAGGACGACGAGCCCTTGGAAGATGGGGCATTTGGGTTCTGGACCTTTATGAACTCGGTGATGGTCTCGCGGATCAATGTGGCTGCGGAAGGCATGACACCGCATCGCATTGGCTTTCGGCGCATTCCGGCGCACGAGCTTGAGGATGTGCAGCCGGTCGAGCCAGCGGAGGTTTCGCTGACTGGCGTGGAACGGCTGGTGGCACTGGTGGAGGACGACTGGGCGTCGACCGATGATGTGGCGCGGGCGCGTGTGGCCTGGGCAGGCAGACTCAACTCGCTGCATCCTCCGGCAGCAACCGTGACGAACGTGCTTGGGAGTGGGGAATTCTCGCTGGATTATCTGGGAGACTCTGTGGCCGTAGCGGACGTTGTCGGCTTTCTGTTTACCGCGTCACGAAGCGATGACGCACTTTTTAACTTCCACTTTGACCTGGGCGAAGGCAAGCGTACCGATCGCTACGTACAGCGCCTATGTGGCGCGGAGATTGCCGATTCACGGCTGAAGCTGCTGGGACATACAGAGGTGGGGCTAAGAGAGGAGGTGGACGTGACGGTCTGGCTGCCCAGCTCCGGGACCACACCTGAGACGCGCATCACAAACATCCAGTTTGGCAATCGTGAGCCTGGGCTGATTCTCAGTGGGCTGAAAGGCAATAGGCCTGGCGCTAGCTACACCATCGCGGGATTTACCCCGATTCTCACAGCGCCGCCCCGGCTTGTCCAAGAGTGGTTCGATGTGGGCGAGATTAGCGGCGTGGTGACCTCGAAGCCCGAGAGCACGCTTACCACAGCTCACGAGGGGCTTGAGCAAGCGAGCGATCACCTCGCCACGATCAGTCAGCCTGGCCTGAATCGGTTTTGGGTGCGGGTGGTGGGCCCGGGCGGGCACATGACGCGCCAGATCGCCTGGCTGGAGGAGAAGGCTGGCATTTCTGTGTTCTGGGATCCGGAGGTGTCTGACGCATTCCTGATCGAAGGGGAGTCCCGGGTTCAGGCGCGGGCGAAGCTCGTAGCTAAGGTGGCGGGCAAGAAAGTAGAGCTGGAACCCCTGGGCCCGATGCAGTGGCGGGGGCGGCTGGACGATGAGCATTTTGAGCCCGGTGGTCTCCGCGTGAAGCTGTCGTGGCAAGATGGGAGTTATGCAGATGTGTTGTCGTGGCAGCGCCGGCCCAATCTGCGCGGGCCCGTTCTTCAATCACTGGACGGGCTGACGAAGCATCTGGTAAACTTCGACGCCATGGGGCAAGAGCGGGTGGCCTACACAGCGATTGCGCGCAAAGCCCCGCGCGGGGTTGCGGACTCCGCACATTTGAGCGTGTGCAACGGGGGCAGGTTGCAGCGGCTACGCGCCCAGCTTGCTACGCAAAAATTGAATTTGGCGAGTCACCCGATTCTTCAGTTTCGGTATCGGGCTGATCCCACGGCAAGCGTATCGCTGCGCGCTGGCAATCGCGAGAAAATACAGTTGTCAGAGCCGGTCGGGGCGACGGTGCCGTTCAGTCATCAGTTGCTGGGGGATCGTGAGTGGCATACTTGGACGGGAATCGTGGCGCAGACCCCGACTGCCGTGCCTTACTCTAGCAATTTTTATTCCGCTACCAGCGTTGGATTCGGCTCGTACCACAAGCTTGATCAGACTGGGCCCTGGTCGACATTGGACCTAGATGATCTCGTCTTCGGGCCGGCCGTCAGCGACGCGCTCAATTTTACGCCGCGGTACTTTGATTACGATGGTGTCGAGACCGTGCAGATCTGCGTCTGGCCGGGGCTGGAGTCGATTGGGCAGTTGACGACTGAGCAACTGACTGGGCTGCAGTGGGAGACTGTGATAAACGATGAACCGCATGATCGTGCCTTGGTAGATCTAGCCGACGGCGTGTACCAACTCTATCTGCGAGCGATCGACACCGGCGGCCGGCAGTCTCAGATCACCTGTGTGCCTTTTCTGGTCGACCGGACAGCGCCGACGGCGACGGTGAGTCGGGAAACCCCGGATGATCCGCTCTTTAATGGCAAGGTTCTGACCATCACCTGGGATATCGGGACTGGAGCGCCAGTGGACATCGCTAAGCTGGAACTGCTGATCGGCACTTGGAAAGTTGCCCTCTCGAAGCACACGGCCAAGCTGGAGATTACAGGGACCGAGAACCGTCTGACTGTGGATTGGATCCGGTTATTGCGGCATAGAATTGATGCGGGAAAATTTCCGGAGACCTTGAAATTTGTCGGGATGCAGGACGGGGCTGGGAACAGGATAGAGGATCTGGAGGTGGTGTTGAGCAAGCCCGCGCAGGACGAGATGCCGCCCACTTGGCTGACTCACACGTTCAGTGACGACGTCTTTCGCCTTCCCTGGCCGCAGGCGTTTTCAGAGGTTTACCCGTTTCGGAACGAGAAGAACAGCGCGGAAATCAAGACCATCCACATCCGCCGGATGGAACCCAGCTACCGGCAAGTGGCTACTGGCGAAGGAAACAAGATGTCGCTGGTTTCGCGCACGTTCCCCGAGAAGTCACAGTATGTTTCGTTTTGGTGGCGAGTGCTGGACGGGGACGATGCTCCGACGTTGGACGTGGAGATCAGTGCTGGCAGCGGCAAGGAGAATCTGCAGGTCTGGCCCGTTGCCGGAGACCACGCGGAGCACATCTCGGTCTCCACTCGCCCGGTGCTAGGTGGTAAAGAAGGCTGGCGCCTGGTGACAATTGATGTATCCAGCGTCATCCCAAAGGCCAAACGCATCCGCCAGATCAGCTTTCGAACGCCGGAATTCAAGAAGAAGCAGGTGCTCGAAGTGCGGTCGCTCTACGTGCATTCTGGGTGGAATGAGAAGTCCGAGCTTACGGTCGATGGCTTTGACCAGTCTGGCATCGAGCATGTGCTCTGGAGGCTGTATGACGCCGACGGCACGATCATTGACCGGGGCAAGAAAACCGAACATACGTTTAAGCTGGCCGAGTTGTGCCAGAGTGCTGAGCCTGGGCAATGGCTGGACGTGCAGTTTGTCGACTTCGCTGGGAACAAGTCTGCAGTGGTGAGCGTGCCCGCTATCCTTGCGGCGCAGGACTGACGCGCCTGGCGGGAGTGCCACCAGGCGTAAATCCAAATCACAGGATCGCCTGAGTATGCGCAGCTATGGCAACGCTTTCTGGCACCACCCCATCCGGGGCGCGGGGACGAGGTGACTGGCTACGTTCGATTATCCCTCCGGGATATCAGAGAACTGTGGCTGCTGCCGCCAATGCCCCCCGTAGGACCGCGTCTCCGTGCGCGTTACTCATTTTCGCACCCGCCGTGCCTAATAAGCGCCCTTCAATCGCTGAAATCTGCACGAAATCGGATACGGTTTCTCGCTTCGATGCTGTTAGGCCGACAGGCTACTTTGGAACGCAAAACCCGGATTTTCACGGACCGTCTGCGGTCGCTCAGGTGCGGCTGGTGACCTCGAGGACGTGGTAGCCGAACTGGGTCTTGACCGGCCCCTGCGCTACACCGATGGGCGCGCTGAACACGACTTTGTCGAACTCTGGCACCATCATGCCTGGGCCAAAGGAACCGAGATCGCCGCCGCTCTCACCGGACGGGCAGCTGGAATTCTCCATTGCCAACTCCGCGAAAACTCCGCCGGATTTAAGCTCTTCGAGCAGTTCAAGACAGCGGGCTTCGGAATCGACGAGAATGTGGCGGGCGGTGGCTTCGGACATGATACTCTCACTTTTTGGGGGCGAAAAATCCAATACAGTAATGAAGGCCGCGTGACTAGCATTCTCGTTTGCGGTTGAGCGTCCGTTGGACTGAGATAGTGTACCGGTTTTGCGCGAACAAACGGACCTTCTCCATGGATACCCCAGCTGAGTCTCTCGACTTCATCCGAACCATCGTTCACAACGACCTGGCGACCGGGAAGCACGAGTCGATTCAAACGCGCTTTCCGCCGGAGCCAAACGGCTACCTGCATATTGGTCACGCGAAGGCGATCTGCCTGAGTTTTGGTCTGGCCGAGGAAACCGGCGGCGCCTGCAATTTGCGCTTTGACGACACGAACCCCACTCGCGAAGACACCATCTTTGTGGAAGCAATCCGAGCGGACATTCTTTGGCTTGGCTTCAACTGGGATTCGGAGCATTTTACCTCGGACTATTTCGAGCAGCTCCATGCTTGGGCGATTCAGCTGGTCGAGGCCGGGAAGGCCTATGTGTGCGATCTGTCGCCCGACGAAGCGCGTACCTATCGGGGAACGCTTACGGAACCGGGCAAACCGAGCCCGTGCCGAGACCGCGCCATCGCCGAGAACGTCGACTTGTTTCAGCGCATGACCGCTGGTGAGTTCGAGGAGGGCACGCATGTGTTACGCGCGAAGATTGATGTCGCCAGCCCCAATCTGAACCTGCGAGATCCGGTGATGTACCGCATTCTCAAGGAGCATCATCACCGCACGGGGGACCGTTGGTCGGTCTATCCGATGTATGACTGGGCTCACGGGCAATCAGATTCGATCGAGCGCATTACCCATTCGCTTTGTTCGCTGGAGTTCGAGAATCATCGGCCGCTGTACGACTGGTACGTGCGTGAGCTTGGCATCTATGCGCCGCGCCAGATCGAGTTCGCCCGCTTCAATCTTAGCCACACGGTGATGAGCAAGCGCAAGATTCAGCAGCTTGTCGAAGAAGGGCATGTCGCTGGCTGGGATGATCCGCGCCTGCCCACGCTCTCGGGTTTTCGTCGGCGTGGTTGTCCGCCAGCAGCCATTCGCCAGTTCTGTCAGGAAATCGGCATGGCCAAGCGCGTGAATATGATCGAGATCGCGAAGCTTGAGGGTTGTATCCGGAGCGAACTGAATACTACGGCCCGGCGTTATCTGGGCGTTTTGCGGCCGTTGAAGGTGGTGATCACCAACTATCCGGAGGATCAGGTCGAGTACCACACGGGGAATAACAATCCCAATGACGAGTCGGCCGGCACGCGCCAGATTCCTTTTTCGCGCGAGTTCTATATCGAGCAAGAAGATTTCATGGCGGAGGCGCCGCGTAAGTACTTTCGCCTGACTCCCGGGCGGGAAGTGCGCCTGCGCTACGCTTACTTCGTGACGTGCACGCATTTCGATAGCGATGACGATGGCAACGTGACCACTGTATATTGTACCTACGATCCAGAGACCAAGGGCGGCAACGCACCAGACGGTCGCAAGGTCAAAGGCACGATTCACTGGGTTTCCGCCGCGCATGCGATTTCCGCAGAAGTTCGGCTCTATGACACCTTGTTCACCGTGGAGAACCCCGAGAAACAGGATGAGCCTTTCCTCAACTTGTTGAATCCGGAATCGCTCACGGTCCTCAGCGATTGCAAGGTTGAACCCGCGGCAACTGAGATCTCAATCTCGCAGGCAGTGCAGTTCGAGCGGCAGGGCTTTTTCGCACCGGATCTAGAGTCTACGCCCGAGGCGCTGATTTTTAATCGTACAGTCTCTCTGCGTGATGCTTGGGCGAAGATCGCGAAGAAGAATCGGTCAGCGGCTGTTCTCGCCTTGAGCGGAGCCGAGCCCGAACCCGGAATCCCTCAGGGCAAGGGCCAGACAGGGGGATAGCTTCAGACGGAATAAGCGACCCTGGAGTCGTTGGCGCATTGGCATGCACGTCGCGCAAAGGTAGCTGTATTGAGCTGATTGCCCCTGCCTGTCCGGACGGACCAGAGCAGGCATTTGTTTTTGTTGAACTTGCCGGACTGGATCTACATGATTGCGTCTGAATACAGCCGAATGGCGGAATTGGAAGACCAGCACTGGTGGTATCGTGCGCTGCGAAGGCGTGTGCTCAAGGCGCTTTGCGCTGCGGTCGGCGATGCGAGTGCGCCTCGGGTGTTGGATGCTGGCTGCGGCTCCGGCGGCATGCTGAAGGCCGTGGGCACTGTCTTGCCACAGACTGATCGTGTGGGCCTCGACTTTATGCAAGAGGCGCTGGAGTCCAGCTGCAATCGTGCACAATCCGCGTTGCTCGGGGGATCTGTGAACGCGCTGCCGTTGCGCAGTGAGAGCTTTAATGCCGTGATTAGTACCGATGTGATTTACCACCGCGATGTCAGTGATGCGGCAGCCGTGCAGGAGTTTCAGCGGGTACTGCGGCCTGGTGGCACGCTAATTCTGACTGTCGCGGCGTTCGAGAGCCTGCGTGGCCAGCATGACGTGGCTGTGCATACAGCGCGGCGATATCGTCGGGAGCAGATTGTAGCGCTGTTGGAACAGGCAGGCTTTCTGCAGGTTCGCGCACGCTACAGCTTTCACTGGCTATTCCTGCCCCTGTTCCTGTCGCGGCGGCTCTCGAGTGCCAGCAGCGAGGCTGCCCCGGACGAGCAATCAGACGTGGGGCGCGGTCCGCGCTGGCTGAACGCTGTGCTGTTCGCGGTCTGCGGGCTGGATGACTGGATCTCACGCTGGCTCCCGGTTCCATTCGGGACCTCGGTTTTTGCCACGGCTACCGCTGGCCCTGCTCAGGACGGGAGCTAGCCATGGGGACCACAGATTCAATAGACCTCAGTTTCGTGATTCCGCTCTACCGGTCGGAGGACTGCGCGGAGCGCTTGATCCAAGAGCTTTCGTCCTTGAAAGATCTCTCCTACGAAGTGATTATGGTCAACGACGGTAGTCCAGACGGGACCCGCGAGAAGATTCTGGCTGCGATCACCAAGCACGGCGGGCCGTTTACCTACCTGGAGCATAATCGTAATTATGGCGAGCACAATGCCGTGATGACCGGCTACCGGCATACCCGAGGCAGATTTGTGGTGAACATGGATGACGATCTCCAAAACCCCGTCGAGGAAGCGGTGCGTCTGTACAAGCATACGGCGGCCAATGATCTCGACGCAGTCTATAGCTTCTATGAAGAGAAGAAGCATCACTGGTTCAGGAATCTTGGGTCAAAATTCACCAATCGCATGGCTGATTGCCTAGTGGATAAGCCGAAAGGGTTCTATCTCTCGAGTTTTCGCTGCATCCGTGGCAGTATAGCCCGCTCTATTACGGACTACGTCGGGCCGTACCCGTATATTGATGGCCTGCTGTTTCAGCGGACTCAACGCGTGGGCAGGTTACAGGTCAGGCACGACGATCGCTTTGCTGGAGAGAGCAGCTACACGCTCACCTGCCTGATTCGACTGTGGCTGAATATGGCCACGTCCTTCTCGATTCTCCCGCTGCGTCTTGCGATCATGCTAGGCCTGCTGGTATCTGGGCTGAGCTTTCTGGGCGGAATTATGATTGTGGTCGAGTACTTGCTGTACGGGATCGAAACACAGGGCTACGCCTCGCTGATGGTCGCCGTGGTATTCCTGGCTGGCGTGCAGTTATTGACTCTCGGCTTGATGGGCGAGTATCTGGGCCGGGTCTTCCTGACGATCAACGGCAAGCCGCAGGCAGTCCTGCGTGAGGACACGCCGCAACCAGTGCGCAAGACTGCTGCTCCATAAAGCAGCAGCTCCTGCTAGCAGGCTGGGTGGGCCTACTCATTCTGGGCTTGACCGGCCACGCTGATAAACGCTAGGAGGGCAACGTGATCGCGGTGTTCGGCCAGATCGCGTGCGATCATCTGAGGTGAAAATTGGCTCCCACAGGCGCCGGCTGGAAGCTAAAGTCGTGCGGCCTACCGTTGTGTTAAGGAAGGCAAGCCGCAGGCGCTTGCGGACCTCGCAGACGATCTTGCGAAGTTCGCAACAGCGAAACTCGCCGATGATCGAAACAACTACCTCGGCTGGCTTTTTATCGAGACCTCACTATTTATCAATCCGCGCGGTCGACCAGCGGTGCTCACGCGCGGCAAGTTGCTCACGAAGATGCCGCTCTCAGGACCAGCAGGTTCGCCGCCTGACGGCGACCTACGCAAACGTCGTGATTGCCCCTGCCTGGGCGTCGAACACGACGATGCGGTGATGGTCCTAGGCAGTGTAAATGAAGCGGATGTGAAGCTGGTCGAGCAGTTGAAGCGTCTAGCGACTGCTCAGGCGACCACTGGGAAAGCGTCTGCTCGCAGCTTAACACCTCTAGGGGGACCGAAGCCAGATCTTTCCGGCCTCTCTTCACTGACCAGTTGTGTCTGGAACGGCGCTCTCTCGAAGCTCATGAAGGGCAAGAAGTGAGTGTGAGTCAAATCGCCTAAAAGTTCACAGAGTTAGAGGTGCCACGCGCTTACTGCATACTGCATCAACAGACCGTAAAGCGGTGAATTCCACCGGGGGGCTCTCGGGCTGCCTGTCGGGTGCCTCACTCGCGCGCTCCGTAACCGAAGGCCGAGTGAGGCAACCGTTTTACTTGGCGAGCCAGAGGGCCATGAGGTCGTCGATACCGAGCTTCGAGGCGATGCCCTGCAGCGCGTTGGCCTTGGTCGCGGTCTCGCCACCCTGTAGTGCCAGCTTCGCGAGTAAGGCAGAGACCGTCAGGTTCTTAACGTCGTCTGACCCCAGGCCGGACTCAGTCACGAGTGACTTGATCTGGCCCATGAGCTGCTCCCGAGTATCTGGATCTGCAAGACGCTGTACGACTTCGCTGTGCTCGACAAATCCGTCGACTGTTTTCGCCAAGGTGATGGACTTGAAGAACTTGTCGAGGAACTCGCCACCGCCACCGACGATGTCGATGTTTGCCTGCTTCATGGATTCGCCCATGATTTCGGACTGATAGGCAGCAATCTGACGATCTACATCAATCTGAGCCAGCTCGATTTCCTTCTCTTTCTCGAGCTCAAGTTTGAACTCTTCATGCTCGCGGCCGACGCTGTCGAAGTTTTTCATGGCTTCGGCCTTCTTGTCGATGCCCACGGCTTCGGCTGTGAACTTGGCGTCCATAGCCTCGGCTTCTGCCTTGCCCTTGGCTGCGAATGCCACGGCTTCTGCCGTCCCTTCTAGCTCGATGCCCTGTGCTTCAGCGCGGCGACGGTCCAAGTCCGCACCTGCCTCGGCCTTTCCAGTGACTTCGATCGCGTGGGCCTCAGCCTCACGAATCTTCACCTGCGCCAGCCCGCTGGCTGCCTCTTCGGCGATCACACCCTCCGCCAGCAGTTTCTTGCTCTCAGCTTCCTTTTCGGCCCGAATGCGCACTGCCTCGGCCTGCTTCTCGGCTTCGACCATTTCAGCACCGGCCCGTGTCTCGCGCTCCCGATATTCGCTCTTGGCGGCCAGTTCCTTGGCTTCAGCCGCCTTGGTTACGCCGACCAACTCTGCATCTGCCTTCTCTTCTGCAGCGGTGACTTCCACGCGGCGCTGACGATCTGCCCCGGCAAACGCACGGGTGTCTAAGATCTTTTCTTCCTGTTCGGCGACGGTCTTTTCGATCGCAACCCGCTCGCGGATGACTTCGGCAATCTCTTTCTTTTCTTGCTCGAGGGCCTTGTCCTTCTCGATCTGCTTGATCGCCACCTGGCGCTCGCGCTCGGTCATCTCCAGTTCCTGGTCTCGCTGCACTCGTTCCGTTTCGACGGCGATGGTCCGTTCGCGATTCTTGATGGCCACCTCGATCTGGCGGTCCTTGTTCTCGGTCGCCACGGCCAGCTCTTCATCGGTCTTGATTCGGGCGCGCTCGGCTTTCAGGCGCTCTTCGGCCTTGACCTTCTCGGCCTCGGCGGCTTCCCGCGCCTGAATGGTTTCAATCTCTCGGTGTTGACGAGCCACTGCGTCCTCTTCCTGACGCTCCAGCGCGAGGATGCGTTCGCGGGTCTCGACGTCTTCTTTCTTGATGACGCGCTCTTTATTACGCTCAAACTCGTTGGTCTTGATCGCTTCCTGGGAGGTGAGGTTGGTAATCTTACGAATACCCTCTGCGTCCAGAATGTTATCCGGGTCGAGGTCGCTCTTTGGCGTCTGTTCGAGATAGTCGATGGCGACGTCTTCCAGCGCATAACCATTCAGATCAGTGCCGATGACATCAATGATCTTCTCCTTAAAGGTATCCCGCTCGGTAAACAGATCGGTGAACTGCATTGCTTTGCCGACGGTCTTGAGTGCTTCGGAAAATTTGGCGCTGAACAGCTCCTGGAGAGTCTCCCGGTTTGAGGCCCGCGCACAGCCGACTGCCGCCGCAACTTTCTTTACATCGTCTTCGGTGGGGTTGACCCGCACGTAAAAGCTGACGGTAATATCGGCACGGATGTTGTCCTGGCAGATTAGTCCTTCCTTGCCGCGGCGGTCGACTTCCATAGCCTTCACGGAGATGTCCATGTACTCGGCCTTGTGGACGATCGGAATCACGATGCCCCCCTTGAAGGAAACAATGATCTTCGAGATCTGATTGATGATCAGGGCTTGGCCCTGAGCTACTTTGCGGTAGAAATTCTTGATCAGCAGGGCGGCTACGCCCAGGCCGACAATGCTCAGTACAGCGATGGCGATGGCTAAGATCATGGTGGTACTCTCAGGTTATGGATTTGATTTGGTAGGAGTCGCGGTCTGCATCATACGAGACGATTACAGCTTCTGCCCCCTTCATCATCGGGTCGCGGGACCAGACTTTGAGGGCCAGAAAGCCGTCATCATGCTTGCATTCCGCCTGTCCGCTGGTCTCAGTGACCCGCGAAGATATTACCACGCAGGTCTTGCCGACCAAGTGATGATAGCCGCGGACAGAGTTATGGCGGAATAGGAGCTTGAACGGCCGGGCCGTCAGCGAGGTCAGAAAGATCGAAATGGTAAAAATCACGATGCCCAACACGATCGCGAACAGGATGCCAATGACCGGCTTGGCAACCCACGCTGGCATGTGTGGCAGCAGGTATAGATGATAGACCATGCCGAGCACCCAGGCCTTCATTACCAGTAGGGTGAGGATCAAGGTAGCTGGGATTGTGCCAATGTGGAGGATGCCCGAGAGAAAACCGAGTGCGCCGTGCGAGGCGCCTTCGAGGCTTCCGCCGGTTCCGTCCAGAGCGCCATCTACCGCGCCATCGATCAGCCCATCAACGCTGCCCTCCACAGCACCATCCAATGTGCCTTCGCCAATCTCCAAGCCGGTCATTGCGACGAATAGCCAATACAACAAGACGAATCCGAGTAAGCCGGTATACGGCAACATTCCGCCAGAAATTACGACAGAAAAGAATTCAAGCATGCGAACGACCTCCCAAGCGTGGCGTTGGGGAACAGTAGGGCGTTCTGGGTCCAGTCGCAAGCATCAAATGTTTTCTTTCCTATTATCGTTCACGTTCGTTGTCTCAGTCATGCTTCTCTGCGGCCAACTCAGCGTCCGCCTCATGTCGTGCTTCCACCGCATCGAGTTGGGCTTCGAGTCGACTCAGAGTATCAAAACCGTCGATGATGTCCTGAGGACGAACGGGTGGGTGATTCTTTCTGGTGCTTGCGGCAGATTGTCGAACTGCGGCCTGGCGCTTGGTCATGAGCGTGTCGCGGATACGCCGCGCTTCCTGGACCTTATCTTCGAGTTTGTGGAGTTCACCACGCAGTTCCTCGGCGATGAGGGTGGCGTTCCGGAGATCTAGATCGAGTTGCCCGACCTGTGACTTGGCGGCGGCGCGCTGCTTCAGCAGGTTCCGCGCTGTATCATCATCGCTGGTGGCTACCGCTACTTCGGCGTCGGCCCCGAGACTGCGAACCTGAGCGCGCACTTTGGTCAGGCGCTTCTTCATTAGAGTAGAGGTGGCCAGAGCCTCGGCGGCGCGTGTGCGCTGGGTGGCGATGCCCTGTTCGATCTCGCGGATCATCTGGTTGGCGGCATGGACTGGATCTTCCAACTCATCGAGAAGGTCACTCAGGCTGGCTGCCAGCATGTCACGGACTCTTCGAAATACTGGCATGATCACTTCCCCTTTCTGGCTCGAGGCCTCTTCGCTGCAACCTTCTTCCTTAGGGCGGCGAGTTCGTCTTCCACCACTTCGTCGGCGACTTCGGTAGCCCCAAGCTCCAAGCCCTCAAGCGCCTCGATTGTGGCGAGTTTGTGCTCGAGTTCATCGAAGGCGAGGTCCAGATCAGACTCGCTGGAACGCGCGGCACAGGCAGCGACTGCCCCGCACAGTTCTTCGTTGTGTTTGCGGATTTTCGCAGTTCGCAGTCGCGCGACCAGCAGGTCGCGGCGGTTCTTGGCACTCTGAGTGCGCTTCTGCATCGCCGCGATCTGTTCATCGAGTTTTACGGCCGTCGTTTCGTACTCGGACAACTCCTTCTCGAAGGCCTGCTGCTTGGCTGTTTCGTCCTTTGCATGCTGCAAGGCACTGCGGGCGGTGGTCTCGTCTTTTTCCCGCCCTGCTTCTTCAGCTTCGCCGCGCCAGACGGCAGCTTTGGCGAAGGCGCGATCTGCTCGTCTGCGCAGCGAGGCGCAGGTTCCTTCCAGTTCAAGGCGACGATCGCGGAGCGTCGCCAAGGTCGTGGTGAGGTTGGCGAGCAGTCTGTCGAGTGCGGCCTCGGGATCATCGTTGCGCTTCAGCAGGTCATCTGTGGTCTGCTGAACAAGACTGGAGAGTCGGTCCAGGAGTGTCATGGAAGCCTCGTTTCAGGGTGACTGTGTACAGGTGACAGACAAGCAAATGACGTGCCATTTGCAGGCGGATGTGCGCTAATCCCCTGACTGGGAGGAGGTTGTGGGATTTTTGCGTGTGGGCATGGGCTGCTGGGATTGGTGAAAAACACCAACCTTGTGGTGCTATTCGCCACCTGCTTCGCCGTGCCAGACCCAGAGTGTGGTGACCAGCGAGCAGGCAAGTACCAGCGCGCCAATCAGGACATGGCTAGTGGTGACCAAGACCTGCCGACTGCTAAAGATGATCCCAGCGCCTAGACAGACCTGCAGGACAACCAGAGCGGTGGTGAGACACGCATAGAACCGCGCGCGTGACCGATATTGGCGGACCGCGCGCACGGCGACGATCAGGACCAAGATGGAAATCAGCAGCGCGCCCAAGCGATGCAGGTAGTGAATAGTGACGTGCCAGTTCCAATTCTTCGGGATCAAGCCGCCGTCGACTAGGGGGAAGGTGGGGATGGCTGCCCAGGCGAAGTTATGCCGGACCAATGCGCCGATGATCAATTGGGCAACAACTATTGCGGTGAGCCCCGCACAAAGCCTGAGATCGAAACTGCGCGCATGGCCGCGCGGCTGCTCCAGCCAATTCCTGGAGGTGAGGCAGACCAGAGTCACCAGCAGGCAGAACACGATCTGGCCGATGCAGCCATGTACGATGGCAAGATCGACGCTCACGAGGAGTACTCGCATGCCGCCGAGCAGTCCCTGGATAATTACGCCAGCGAATGCGCAAACCGCAAACCGCTTGGTCCATGCTGGCAGATCCGCGCGACAAATTGCGACCGTTAGTGCCATAGATAGGAGGCCAACGATTGCGCCAATCATGCGGTGTCCGTGCTCTTCCCGCTGGTCTGGCGTTTTCCACCAGTTGGACGGATTGAAGCTGCCGTTACTCAATGGCCAGTCAGGAAAAATCATCCCGGCGCCGATTGTAGTGACTAAACCACCCGCGTAAATCAGCCCGCAAGTTACGACTGCTGTGGTGAGTGCCAGGAGGTGGATCTTGCGATGATACGAATATGCGTTTACTTGAGAGCTCATGGTGCCTTGGTGGAATTCGCGAAATAAACCGGCTACATTGCTTGACTGTGTTCTGTCGCGCGCGCACTGCCATTCACGGAGTCATGATATGACCTTCATTCACGCCCTCGCTGCCATTACGGCCAGCGGTCCCATGTCATCTCGGGCATTCCTGCCCCTTTTCTTGGTTTGTTTACTCGGGGCGAGCCCAGAGGCTGCTGAGGATTTGACCAATGCGGCCATCACTTTCCCCTCCTATCTGGAGTGGCTGACAAGCCGCGAGGCGCTCGTGGTGCTAGGGGCGCTGGCACTCGCTGAGTGTTTCGCCGAGAAGAACCCGGAACTCCAGGAGCTGTTGAGTACCGTCTCGGGAACGGTTAAAATGGCCGCGGCTGCGATTGTATCGATGGCGATTTTGCCGCCTGATGCAGCGAGCAACCCGCACGTGCAGCAGGCGAGCATAGGAACGGCCATGACCATGGGCGGTGCGGTTACTGCAACTTGGTACTTGAATGGGCTGCGCAATCGATTCTTCCTATGGCTGCGGGACATGGACCCTGACGACAGCACCGGAGTCCGGAGCTTCTTCAGCTGGCTTGAGGAGGGCTGGGGGGCAATCGGGATTCTAATTCTGGTGTTCTTGCCGATTCTCTCGATTATCATCGGTGCGGTGACGCTGGTGGTGGTCTGGCTGGTGCGGTCGGCCACGCGGAGGATTGAGGAGCGGGACACGGTGCCGTGTCCGCATTGCGCGGAGAGTGTGATGACGATTGCCAGCCACTGCGGTTCCTGCAAACAGGATATACCGCTTCAGAAGCTGGCCAACTGGGGCTGGCTCGCGGACAGCACGCAGAATGAACGAGAGCACAGAGTCCGCCTGGTCGCCGAGCATCGCTGCCCAAAGTGTGCGACGCGCATCCGACCGCGCAGCTTTTTGAAGGAGGGCTGCGAGAGCTGCGGATTTACGTTCGAACCGAACGATCCTTGGTTCGATGAGTACCGGGATAAGATTTTCAGCCGGGCGAGCCGGCTGTGGGTGCCGATCACTTTGATCTCGCTGGTGCCGGGCGCTGGGTTCGCTATCAGCCTGGTCGCGATCAAACTGTCACTGGTCGCACCGCTGTCGATCTTCCTCCATGTCGGGCAGAAGTTCAGCCTGCGCTGGGGCATGCGGATTGCCGCACTTTTGCTGCTGCTGCTGGGCTGCGTCCCCATCTTTTCGATGGCAGCTGCACCGCTATTGCTGATGCTTCACTTGCGTGTCTATGGGAATGCCGCGCAGAAGAATGTTGATCCTGGCTTGCCGGCTGTTGCACCGGCGGAAAGCTGAGCTGGGTGGCGGGACCTAAGGCACTTGCATCGGCACTGAAGCAGGGTGCGGATTACGTGACTGATTCACGAGGGAAGGTACCTCTCTGTACCGCCTTTCGATTCTATGCTGGGGTCGGCTATCACGTCATGACCGCCCGCCTGCGGGTTCTCCGTGGGCTTCCGGATGCCGCTGTGATGGAACCCGGCTACCGCATTGCCTGTTGCGCAGAGAAAGCTGGGAGTGAGCTAGATATCTCCGGGCTGCGCCACCTGCAAGGACTCGAGCAGCCTGCTGTGATCATCGCCAATCACATGAGTACGTTTGAAACTCTGATTTTGCCGGTGATCGCCGGTGGTCGGCGCCCGCTCAGTTTTGTCTTGAAAGAAAGCCTGCCCAAGTACCCTATTTTCGGGCCGGTTGTTTTAGCTGGCAGGCCGATTGTGGTCGGTCGCACCAATCCGCGCGAGGACCTTAGAGTGGTACTGCACGAGGGAATGGCGCGGCTGGAAGCTGGCCGGAACGTGGTGGTGTTTCCGCAAGGACACAGGCGCCCCGGATTCGAAGCGGAGAACTTTAATTCAATGGGGATTAAGCTGGCGAAGAGGGCCGGTGTCCTAGTGGTGCCGTTGGCCCTGATGACTGACTTTTGGAGCGAAGGGCGGCGCGTCAAGGATGTTGGCCCTATCTATCCGGATCGGCCGGTTCGTTTTGCCTTTGGCAAGCCGCTGGAGGTGGTTGGCAACGGGAAGGAGCAGCACGCACAGTGTGTGGACTTTATCGCCGAGACATTGAAAGGCTGGGGAATCGAGACGAGGTAACTGGATGATCAAGAAGCCTGTCGTCCTGTTTCTGTGTACTGGCAATTCATGCCGCAGCCAAATGGCCGAAGGCTGGCTTCGGACCCTGCATGGCGGTCTCGTGGAGGCGCGTTCTGCGGGAATCGTGGCACATGGTCTCAATCCCTATGCGGTGCAGGTAATGGCCGACGCTGGCGTAGACATCACCGGTCAAGCTTCTGAGTGTCTTGATGCGCACAATCTAGACGAGATTGAACTTGTCGTCTCAGTGTGTGGGAACGCCCGCGAATCGTGCCCAGTGCTGCCTCGGGAAGTTCTTACCTTGCATGTTCCGTTCGACGATCCGCCGGCACTGGCTCGCGAGGCTGCCGACGATGAGGCGGCGCTGGCGTGTTACCGTCGCGTGCGGGATGAGATCAGGAAGTTTGTGGCCATGACGGACTTTGCCAGAGTATGTGCAGGATGACGCGTTGCGCAGGGGATTGCAGGCGATCATTCACTGTTACTGATTGATCTTTGCTATCTTATTGGTAGCGTCCCGCTGTCACGGAAGTTTCTGAGGTTCTATGCGCAACGTCTTTACTTTTGCTCGCTTAACACTGAAGCTGCTGGCGCGCAACCGCGCCGTCCATGCGGTGTTGGCGCTGGTATTGGTGGTTTCTGCAGGCGTGTTTTGGAATGCGCGCGCGGATGGACAGTTGATCAATGAACTCCCGGTTCGCATCCAATACAGCCTTGGGATTACCTATGCGCTGATGACGTTAGTCATGATGGCGCTCGCCTGTTTTGCGGTGCGCTCGCAGCTGGATCAAAAGCAGATCCATACGGTGACCTCCCGGCCGATTAGCAGGCTGCAGATCTACTTTGGCCAGTGGCTGGGGGTACTCATGCTGGCGATCGTGGCCGAGGGCGTGATGCTGGCTGGACTGTTGACGCTGACCTGGCACCATGCCGGCTCCTATGACGAGGAGGCGCGCAACGCGGCTTGGCAGGAGTTCGGCGTCGTTCGGTACGAGGCCCACCCACAGCAACGCGACCTGGGCGACTTGGTCGATGAGGAGATTGTGCGCCTGCGGGAGATTGGCACGCTGGAGGGCCGGGTTACGGCTGACTTTCGCGCAACGCTAGCCAGCAACGTGCGCAGCACACAGCAGCTCTGCCTTCCGAACGCCAAGCGGACCTGGCGCTTCGCGCTGCCAAAGGAGCCCAGCGAGGGAGAGACGGTCGAGCTGAGATTCAAATACTACGCTGGCGGCAGGCCAGAGTCGCTGCCGCTTACCTGGGATATCGCCGCCCAAGATTCGCAGCAGGGGTATACCGTTAAAGTGGAACGATCTGCGAGTCGCCGACACACCCTCAAGATCCCGATGGCAGAATTTCCCAAGTCTCGCAGCATTGCGGTGACGCTGACCAATCATAGCGACCGCGAGATCATCCTGGGCCGCACCAGCGGCGTGCGTATTCGCTATATAGACGGCGGGTGGCTTTCAAACATGCTGCGCGGCGCGGGCCTCCATGTGCTACATCTCGGCACGGTTTGCGCGGTTGGCATGATGGCGGGGATCGCATTCACCTTCCCCGTTGCCGTCTTCGTTTCGCTGGCTTTGTTTCTGTCCTCCATGGCCGGCCAGTTCTTCAGCGGCATAGCCCGAGAACTTCTCTCGCATGATGGAATTACACTGGCAGAGCGCCTCGCCGTGGTCATGATCAAAACCGGACAGTGGCTGACGGGGGGAATGCAGCCACCAGAATTGATCCGCTCGCTTGCCACTGGGGTTGTGGTGTCTTGGGGGGACAGCTCAGTCTGGATCATGCAGACGCTGATGTACTGTCTCATTGCCGCGGCATTGGGCTGCGTGATTCTGCAACGAAAAGAACTATCCAAGTTTCAGGCATGATGCGTACTAAATACCTCCATATCGCAGCGATCCTGCTCGCTCTGGCTGGTCTGGGCTGGAACCAGAGCCGGTTCAAGGCTCGCCAGCAGTCTACAGGGCTCTCAGTGGCTTCACCGAACGTCCCAGCGTCAGTCTCGCTGGTCACTATCGCGCTCGGTCCCATGCGCGCCTTGGTGACCAACGCGCTGTGGTGGCGTGCGATCGAGCATCAGGACCGGGGCGAGTTTTTTGATGTGGTGCAGCTAAGCGAGTGGATCACGGAGCTGCAGCCGAATATTGGCAGCGTCTGGGCCTACCTCGGCTGGAACATGGCCTATAATATCTCCTATGAGTTTTCTGATCCCAATGACCAGTGGGCTTGGGTGGAGAATGCAATCGTCCTGCTCCGTGACCGGGGGCTCCGGGCTAACCCAGACCAGAGCAAAAACCAAGTTATTCGACACGAGCTGGCGCGGATATTCTATGAGAAAATCGAGCGTAACGAACATTATCGCACACGCTGGACGTTCAAGATGCTGGACTACTTCGAGCTGGGCACGCGCGTGGATCTGCTAAACATGGACGCGGCAGCCGAGAGTATAGAGGCCTTGAAGAAGCGGCCGGGAGTCGCGGAGTATGCACAGGCGGCACGGCAGGAACTGGGCGTAGATGTTTTTGATTTTGAGAAGAACCGGCCTCCACGAGATGGTTTGGAGGTTAATCTGGAGACTGAGGGCAGAGTGATGGCTGGAATTCAGGTCTATTACTGTCGTGCGCGACTTCGGATTGAGCAGGACCTGGGGATGGAGATCAAGCGGATGCTATTCATTAATAATGAATTCGGCCCATTCGACTGGCGCTCCAATCAGGCACACGCCATCTATTGGGCGGCTGAGAACGATTGGGAGGACTATGTAGCCACCGGCGCGAACTATGCGGAGATCGTACGCCAGGCGATGTCGAACTCCTTTTTCCGTGGTCGGGTCTTTCAAAACGCTGCTCTGAATGGAATCTCTTACACACCAAACCTGGACAACATCCACCGCATCCATGTGTACTACGACGAGGTGCTGGAGAAGCGCTACTCCACGATGATGGATGATGGGCACAGACGCTTTCTACGGGACGCTGTGGGCATTCTGTACACGTTTGACAAGCGTGAGGAGGCCAGAACTCTATTCGAGCACTATAAAGAAGGCTATGACCCCGATGGTGACTTCGAGTCATTCGTGCTGGATAGCATGGCGCGAAATCTGAACCGGAACGACAGTCGCTCCAAGCAAGCCACAGTGGAGGCGCTTGTATACAAGCATCTGGAATGGTTAGACGCTGGGGATTTCGAGCAGGCAAATGGCTACTTCAAGGCGGCGCGCGCAACGCACGCCCGGAACTGGAAGGAGAACCCGGCAGGCTCGCGTGAGCGCCTGCCGCCGTTCGCTGAACTTGCCAATTCGGCTCGCAAGCGCTACTCCGCGAAGAGGCCCGAGATGACCATCGAGCGGCTCAAGCAGCGTCTGGACGAAAGCGTGAAGGTACGCATAGAGCTTGACGAACGGAAAGTAGGAATCGGGGATTTCCAAGACCGCAAGAAGCTCGTTCGCCCGCCTGCACACGCCGAATAACTGGCTAGTTGTGCGATCTCCGCAAAAGTTTTACCGCAGTAATCAGGCTCACGTCTTTACTCAGGCGTTGCGAAACCGGAAGCTGGCGCAGAGTTTTGACCACCGCGGGCTTTTGGTCGACCGCATAGTCGGGTAGAATGCCCTTGGACTGCCAGGACTTGCCTTTGGGCGAGTACATGGTGCCGATAATGAACTTCAGGCGAAACTTGTTCTCAAGCGCAAAGGTCTGTTCGAAGACGCCCTTTCCGTAGGTCTTCTTCCCCACGACTGTTGCCCCGGCATCCTGAAGGCCTGCAACAATGATTTCGGCCGACGACGCCGTGTTCTCGTTGGCCAAAATGGCGATATCAAAATCGTACGGCTCTTCTGTAGTCGACACGTAATTCTGCAGATTGTCCGCCTTCTTCAAGGTGCGCAGCATGACCGTCTTCTCACCCAGAAACAGCTCGACAGTTCGCAATGCCTCTAGGAACACGCCACCTACGTTATTGCGCAGATCCAGAACCAGGCCAGTGACATTTGCCTCTCGCGCTAGGGCCAGCTGCTCTGCCACGTCGGCGGAGGTGGTGGCGGTGATTGTGCGGAGTTCGCAAAGCCAGATCTTGGCGTCTACTGGGAGGCAAACAAACTGCTGCGTGTGAAACTCACTCCGCTCCAGTTGAACCTCGAAAATCTTGATATCACGAATGATTTTCAGACTCACTTTTGTGCCGATTTCTCCCTGGAGCAGTGAGTTTACGTCGCTCACTGATTTGCCGGAAAGTGGCTGATCATCGATCCGCATGATCCGGTCATTGGCCTGCAACAGTCCGTCGGCTGGGGATGTTGGTTCGACGCCGGTCACCGTAAGACTGCCGTCTTTCTGGTTGAAGCTGCTCTTGATGCCCACGGACACCTTCACTCCCTTCAGCGAATCGCGAACCTTGCTGTAATCCGCTGGTTGCCAGATCTTCCCGAGCTCTGGATTCCCAGGTGGTGAAATGTGGCGCAGCATCCCTTCGATCGCAGCCCAGTAGAGGGCTTCCTCGGTCAGGGAGCTGCTGTAGTAGTGCTCCAAAAGTAGGCCTCGTGCCTCTTCAAAGGCAGCCGCTGCATCCGGAAACTCGTGCTCCAGCGCCACCGTAAACAGAGGCGCTACTTTTCTCTTCTCTTCCGCCTGCGTGAGCAGTGCCAGCAGTAGCAACACCCAGCGCATGGCTCAGTTCATCAGGATTTTGGGCAGAGCGATAAAGCCAGCGATCGCACTTCCCAGATTCACCAGCAGATAGACCAGCAGCAACCGGGTGACGCGGTTGCGCCAGAAGCCCCGAGTGGTGCTGAGGTCCTCGCCGAGCTTTTCGAAGTCGGCGACCTGCGGTTTCCGCAGCCAGCCTTCCACCAACCCGGCAAACATGCCTGCCTGAATCGCAGGATTAAGCGAGGTGATCGGTGAAGCGATGGCGCCAACGATAATGCTGAGCGGATGGGCGCAGGCCAGGATCCCGCCGATTCCCGCCAAGATGACATTGATCCAAATCCAGTACTCAAGCCGTTCCTTCCCGTCTTCCGGATTGTTCAGGAAACCAAGTGTCACGCCGACCACCGCGAGCACGGGAATAATCCAGGGAAGCAGCTTGCGCCACGCGCTCTTCTTTGGAATCTCGCAGAGCTCATCGAGGTCTGCGGGCTCGCCCCAGTTCCGCTTCATGCCGGGAACATGGCCCGCGCCGACGACCGCGACGATGGGACTCCCTTCGGTCTCGAGCAGCTTCTGGTTCATGAAGCGGTCCCGCTCATTGATCAGCGTCTCTTTGATTTCAGGCAGCGATTCCCCGAACTCATCCAACATCAGCTGAAGAGTGTCCTGCTCTTTCAGCGATTCGATATCTTCTTCAGTCAGCGCTTCATTGGTGGAGAATGCAGCTCCCATCAGCTGGCCGTAAAGTTTGATCTTGCGCCAGAAGCCTAGCGAGTGCCAGACGCGGGACAGGGTGACACGCACGTTGCGGTCGATCGCCTCGACGCGGGTACCCATTGCTTCCGCGGTCTGCATGCCTGTGATCATCTCCTGCCCTGGAGAGATGCCCAGCTGTTTGGCCAAGCGTCTTTGATAGCTGGACAGGAAGAAGTTCAGCATTAGCAGAAACGCTTTCTTCTCCCGGATGACCTTGATCACATCCATGTTGCGCCAGGCCTCAGGATCTCGGATCGTCTCCATCCGGCTGTCACACAGCTCCAAGCAGACGACATCCGGTTTGGTGGCCTCAATGACCTCGCGGACCAGTGTCGCACTCTGCTCGGAGACGTGTGCGGTGCCAATGAGGTAAATGGTCCGACTATCGAGCGTCAGTGTATGGACACAGGGATCCGCGAGCGGGTCAGAAGGGGGAGCCGGTGTTGCGGAGTCCGCAGAATCAATCACTCGCGTTTGCCGTCTTTGTAAAATTCAAATACAACCTGCCCAGCGCTCTCATCGCCAGCAATGAAGCGCCCGCTCCACTTTTCACCGTCTCTGAACTCGCCGCCGGAAATCTCATTGCCCTGTTGATCATACATAACGAATGGGCCGTGCAAGTAGCCGTTCTTGAAGTTAGCTTCTGATTGAACCTTGCCGTTCTCGTAGAAGGACGTCTTCTTGCCCTGCTTTCGGCCATCGCTGTCCTCGCTCCAACGCTCTGAAACCGATCCGTTTGAATGATTGCGTGTCCTCTCTGTGACTGGTTTCTCACCGCAGCTACACAGTATGAACACGGCAAAAAGCGCCACAAACAAATGCTTCATGCCCAGACTCTCCGATTGCATAAAAAATCGTAACCATAGCGAACCGCGCCTGCGCTGCAATGAAACCGCCGCTGACCAATCCTTGGGCGGCAATCTGCACCATCATTAGCCAAGCATGCGCATCTTCCCATACTATCAACCCCAGACCCGTCGAGGCTATCCTGCCGTCACCATGAGAGCACCCCCGCCATGCAATCCAATCAGCCCTTCATTCCCGTGACGCCCATGTCGAAGGCGCGAAGCACCTTCCATGTGCTTGCGAAGCCAATCGGCCCCATCTGCAACCTCGACTGTGATTACTGCTTCTATCTGAAGAAAGAGAAAGAGCTCTATCCGGGTGTGCGTGATTTCAAGATGTCAGATGAGACGCTCGAGACCTTTGTCAAGAGCTACATCCAGAGCCAGCCTCCCGGGATCACGGAGATCAACTTTGCCTGGCAAGGCGGCGAGCCCACGCTCATGGGGGTGGATTTCTTTCGCCGCGCGGTTGAACTGCAGAAGAAGCATCTCCGGCCCGGGCAGCGCTTTACCAATGCGCTGCAGACAAACGGTACGCGGCTCGATGATGAATGGTGCGAGTTTCTGCGTGAGCACGGTTTTCTCGTCGGGATCAGCATCGACGGCCCCGAAGAGTTCCATGATAAATATCGTCCGGACAAAGGCGGCAAGGGGTCCTTTAAAAAGGTGATGCAAGGCCTGCGCTTGCTGCAGAAGCATCGCGTCGAGTTTAACACGCTCACCGTGGTGCAGGAGGATAATGGCAAGCACCCGTTGGAGATCTACAGGTTTCTCCGGGACGAATGTCAGAGCGACTTTGTGCAGTTTATTCCCATTGTGGAAGGCGTGGGTAAGGGCATGGTCTCTACACGCAGCGTTGGCAAGCGCCAGTATGGGGAGTTTCTAGTCGAGATTTTTGAAGAGTGGCGCAAGAACGACATTGGGCGTGTATACGTGCAGTTGTTCGAGGTGTTGCTGGGCATTGCGGCTGGGTATCCGTCCTCACTGTGCGTGCACAAGAAGACCTGCGGGCGTGCTGTGGCGCTTGAACACAATGGCGATCTTTACAGCTGCGATCACTTCGTCTACCCCAAGGACCTCGTGGGAAACATCAACAAAGAGCCGATGGGCGAGCTCATGGAGACGGACCAGCAGCGCAAGTTTGGGAACGACAAGAGTGACGCGTTGCCAGACTACTGCAAGCGCTGCGAGTTTCTCGATTACTGCAATGGTGGTTGTCCGGCGCACCGTCACATCGAGACACCCGACGGAGACCCAGGGCTGAACTATCTCTGTGAAGGATACAAAGTGATCTATGCCCATGCAGATCCCTACCTGAAGGCCATCGCCCGCACGGTACAGCTCGGGCTGCCCCCTCAGAACTATGAGCAGTTCATGCCAGGTGCCACGCCTGCTGCACCTGCGAAGTCCATAAAGTCAAAACGTAAGAAGAAGCGCCCCGGCCCTCGCTGATCGCAAAGCAGCCCCAGCCAGATCGATCGTAACTCTACGAGAGTGGGAATCGACACCGGAATCCCAAGCGACTTGCCCTATGACGACGCGCCGCCACACGCCCAAATCGTGCCCACTTATCTTGGTTTCTTTATTCGCGCTGGTCATGTCTGTGCAGGCCAGATACTCGGAGACCATGGATCCTGCTGGGCTCACAAAGAATTTGGCCGAGTTCGGGATCGTCGATGACGGGGCCGAGGCGAACCAGAGCGCGACTTTTCAGAAGGCGATCGATAATCTGGCAGCTCTGGGCGGTGGACGTCTGGTGATCCCCAAGGGAAGCTATCGTCTTGCAAAGGTGTAGCTGAAATCGAACGTACACATCTTGGTCGAAGCAGGCACTGTGCTCAAGCCGCATTGGCCGGTTGCCGTCGCTCGCTGGAAGGCCGCCCAGCAAACTAAGTGGCCGCCGGGGTAAAGCCTCCGGGAGTTGGCGTTTCGATGATGATCGCTTCGCCCGCTTGCAGGGATTTCTGTGCGCAGGGCGGGAGCTCGCGCGTGCTGCCATCACAGGCGCTTACCAGCGCTCGACCCGGCTGTCCGGGAGCTCCGTGCACCAGTCCTTCCGGTGGCCGCGTGTCGTGACTGGCAATCACCGCACAATCGACTGCCTCTCGAAAGCGCAATACCCGCCGCGTGCCGTCGCCACCGGGAAACTCACCCTCGCCGCCGCTTCCAGGGCGTAACTCAAAGGCTTCCACGATCACCGGGAAGCGGAGCTCCAGCACTTCAGGATCTGTCATCCGCGTGTTGGTCATGTGGGTGTGGACCCCGGATGCGCCAGCAAAGGCTCGACCGTCATTCATTCTGCCTGCTGGCGTACCAGAGCAGATCGTCTCGTAGTTTTGAAAGTGATCATTGCCATAGGTCAGGTTGTTCATCGTGCCCTGTGAATTTGCCAGGACGCCGAGCGCCTGAAACAGGCAATTGGTCACATGCTGACTAGTCTCGGTATTGCCCGCCACCACCGCCGCAGGGTACTCCGGGGAGAGCAGTGAGCCCTCTGGAATAATCAACTCCAGCGGCACCAGACAGCCCGCGTTGAGCGGGATCGGGCGCTCTACCATCACCCGAAAGACGTATAGCACAGCGGCCTTTGTGATCGCGCGCGGTGCATTGAAATTATGCGGTCCGGCAGGAGACGTGCCCGTGAAATCCACGCAGGCACTCCGGGCTTTCTGGTCTACCCGAATGCTCACCCGGATGATCTGGCCTTGGTCGGTGGTGTACTCTGCGCTGCAGTCTGATAGCTGTTCGAGCAGGCCCCGTACGCAGTCGGCCGCATTATCGCGCACATGCTGCATGTATGCCTGCACCACCGACAGGCTGTAGCGCCCCACCATTGCGCGAAGCTCCCGTGCACCTCGCTCATTGGCCGCCACCTGCGCCCGCAGATCCGCGAGGTTCTGATCGGGATTACGCGCCGGCCAGCGATGTCCAGTCAGCAAGCCGCGAATCTCCTCCTCGAGGAAGACCCCGTCTCGGACCAACGGCACCGCATCAAATAGCACGCCTTCCTCATCGATGTGTGTCGCGCGCGGCGTGGTGCTGCCCGGCGCAAGTCCGCCAATGTCAGCATGATGCCCCCGCGAAGCGACGAAGAACAGCAACTCGCGCTCATCCTCGTCAAAGACCGGCGACACCACTGTGAGGTCTGGTAGGTGCGTGCCGCCGCGGTAGGGCGCGTTGTGGAGAAACACCTCGCCCGGCTGAATCCTGCGGTCTGCGATCACCGCATGCACGGCTTGATCCATCGAGCCCAAATGTACCGGGACATGAGGCGCATTGGCCACCAGTTCGCCATCCGCTGCGAAGATCGCACACGAGAAGTCGAGTCGCTCCTTGATGTTCACTGAACTCGCTGTCTTGCGCAGGGTTGCCCCCATCTGTTCCGCGATGGCCATAAACAGGTTGCTGAACACTTCGAGCATCACCGGATCAGCTCTGGTACCAACGACGGCCGCTGCCAGGTCTTTGGCGCGACGGAGCTTCATCATCCCACAAATCTGCAACGAGGCCTGCCAGCCTGGTTCGACCACCACCGTCTGATGGGCCTCGAGCACAAGGGCCGGTCCCTCGACGGTCTGCCCTAGGGCGAGATCATCGCGGTGGTGTACTGCTGCATCCTGCAGCTTGCCAGCGGTGTAGATCGGCACGTGGGCCAGAGGGGGCGTTGCGGAGTTCGCAAATTTTGCTGCGAAGTTCGCACGGGGCGAGGAAATGGAGCAGGACACGTCCAGCTGCTCTAAGATGACCGCGCGCGCCGGAAACAGAAAGCCAAACTGGCGGCGATGTGCCTGCTCAAAGGCCGTGCACATCGCGGCAAGATCATCCCAGGCAACCAGCAGCGGGGTGTCTGTTCCCGCATAGCGCAGGTGCAGACGCACCTCTCGGGCCGTGACTGTGCCCAGTTCCAGTTGCGCTTCGGCGGCGAGGGCGTGAATGTCAGCGGGTAGCGTTTCGACTAGTTCAGGGGTCAGTTCGCAGGCATAGGAGCGCGTGCGGCTGACCCTGGTGTCGGCCAGTCCCATCCCGTAGGCGGACAGCAGCCCCGAGCACGAATGGAGCAGAATGGTTCGGATTCCGAGCTCGTCCGCAACTGCGCAGGCATGTTGTCCGCCGGCCCCGCCAAAGCAATTGAGCGCATACTCGGTCACATCATGACCCCGTTCGATAGACACCTTCTTGATGGCATTCGCCATATTCTGAACGGCCACCTTCAGAAAGCCGTCTGCCACTTCCAGTGGTTCCATGCCTAAGCTTTGCCCCAGCATTGCGAACTTCGCACGCACTGCCCCTGCGTCGAGCGGCTGCGCTTGGTCCGAGCCGAAGATCGCGGGAAAGTATTCTGGACGCAGCTTGCCGACCATGACATTGGCATCCGTAACCGCGAGAGCACCGTCACGCCGGTAGCAGGCAGGGCCCGGGAGGGCTCCAGCGGAATCGGGCCCCACCTGAAAGAGACCGTCCCGGACCTGCAGCAACGAGCCGCCCCCCGCTGCCACGGTGTGAATATCTAGCATTGGCACGCGCAGGCGCACTCCCGCCACCTGGGTGTCAAAGCGCCGCTCAAGTTCGCCTGCGTAATGGCAGACATCGGTAGATGTGCCGCCCATGTCAAAGCCAATCACACGCTTTTCCCCTGCTGCGACAGCCGTCTCTACCGCTGCCACCACACCCCCGGCGGGGCCTGACAAGATCGCATCGCGACCGTTGAACGTGTCCGCCGGGATCAGTCCACCGGCAGAGCTCATAAACAGCAGTTCGGGTATGTTCCCCAGCTCTCGGCGCACGTTGTTTACGTAGCGATGCAGAATCGGCGAGAGATAGGCATCGGCGACGGTCGTGTCTCCTCGGCCAACCAGCTTGATCAGCGGGGCCACTTCGTGGCTGACCGAGATTTGCGGAATTCGCAACGCCCGCGCTGCTTGGCCTAGGATTGCCTCATGGGCGGGATAGCGCCAGGCATGCAGTAGGACAATCGCAACGGCGTCGTAGCCAGCGCGCTGCACCTCCTCCAGATACGTACGGGCAGTGGTCTCAGAGAGTGGGGTTTGCACCGTGCCATCGGCCAGCACGCGCTCATCGACTTCGATCACCCGGTCATAGAGCTGCTCAGGGAGGATAATCTCCTTGGCAAAGATGTCCGGGCGATCTTGATAGGCGATCCGCAGTGCATCGCGAAACCCCTTCGTGATCAGGAGGGCGGTACGCTCGCCCTTACGCTCGAGCAAGGCGTTGGTCGCGACTGTGGTGCCCATGCGGACAGATTCGATTCTATGGCTCGGCATCTCAGCGTCTTTTGGGAGCCCGAGCAACATCCGGATCCCATGCACCGCCGCATCCGCGTACGCCTCGGGACAGTGAGAGAGCAGCTTGTGCGCGTGGAGCGTGCCGTCCGGCGCACAGCCGATTACGTCGGTAAAGGTCCCGCCGCGATCAATCCAGAACCTCCAGGCTGCGCTCATCGGTCTACTCTGAAACGTGGCAGTTCGAGGCGCGTGGACATTGCGTCGCTACAATGACACCAGATGGGGAGCAGGATCGCACCTATGGCAGCCGATCCCGCCGTCAGCAGAATCGGCACGTGGCTCGTCGCTAGGCTGGGCCAGGCAGAAATCGACGTGGCGGTTGTGAGCAGGTACAGCGCGTAGAGCCCCCCCAGAACTCCGCCAGGGAAGACTAGGATGGGCAGAAAATTTCTCTCGCCGTGGTCGCGCCACTTCCAAGCCATCAGAGCCGTGAGAATGAGGACGGGGACAGCGGTCGAGGTCCGCCCCAGCGAGGCTTCGACTGCGGCACTGCCAATCAAGCCGGCAAAGAAGCCGACGAAGGGCCCGACGGAGACGCCGATGTGGAAGGAAAGCAGGACCACCAGCGGGGTGAGGATGCCCAAGGCAGCAACCGAAAGCTCAAGCCAAGTGGCGGCGAAGACAACGATGATCAGCCAGGCTGTGAGTAGATAGCGGTCGTATTTCTGTTGGTCGCCGCGGCGCCAAAACTTTCCGGGCATTGCTGCCTATTGGATGCGTGGCAGGGCTTCTCGGGCCGCTTGCTGTACGGCCACGAGCTTGCTGCTCTGCAAACGCTCTAGCGTCGGAACCGCGCCGCGGGCAATTGGGCCCATGTCGCGGATGGTGAGGATCGCGAGGATCTGCACGGGCTCCTGGGCCAGTGTCGCAATTACCGCCAGAGCTGGCACAGCCGGGGCGCCCATGTTGGCCAGCGCAGAACAGGCAACTGGAGGAAGTGCCTTGGGGTCGTCGGCAGCCAGGACCATTGCCTCGATCGCCGGGACGGATCCAGAAGCGTGCTGGCCATGCCCGCCGAGCGCACGGAGGCCGGCGTATTGGAGTCGTTGGTCGCCGCTACGCAGCAGCTGTGTCAGCAACGGCACAATCTGCGGGGCATCAGGATGGGAGCCCAGCCGGTGTAAGGTGCGGACGATCCGACCAGTAGCCACCGGGTCGTCGGTTTCACGCAGGACAGCAAGCATTGCCTGCGCAGCCGGTAGGCCAATACGTGCGAGTGCTTGTTCCGCCCGGAGCGGGTGCGGACTCCGCAAAATCTCGATCAGGAACGGGACCGATGAGGCTGCACGGTGACCCATCTCGCCCAACAAATCCAGATACAAATTGGCCGAGAGCGGATCCTCGAGCGCGGCAGCGATCGCGAGCAACTGGACCACAGTTCTGTGCCCGGGCGAAACAGATGCGGCTGCCGAAAGGTAGGGCAGCTGGGCGGCACCCAACTGCTGGTCTGCCGCGTCCAGCAGCGCATGCGTTGCGGAGTTCGCAGCGGTTCCGAGGTCCCGTAGCCGGTCTGCCGCTTGGATCCGAGTGGTCTCGTCGTGATTCTCAAGTTGCAGGATGAGATCGCGAATCTCGGTCGTAAGCGGCGAGTATGCCGTCCCATAGAGGGCAAGACAGATCGCGGAAACAGTAAGTGCAGCGCGCATGAAAAACTCCTGATCAAGCCATGTGTTGGGCTTGTTCTCTGGTGACCTGGTGCTCGAGCGGGTGATGGGTAAGATAACGCAAAATGTCGTCAGTCATATAGCGCCCCATGCGTTGGCATTCCGCATCCATCGATCCAGCAATGTGCGGTGTCAAAGCAATATTCTCAAGCTGATATAGCGGTGAATCTGCTTCAGGAGGCTCTGGATAGGTCACATCCAAGACCGCTTGGAGGTCTGGCCGGGCCGTCAATGCCTCGATCATCTCAGGCTCCCGCACCACTCGTCCGCGGGCCGTATTGAGGAAGGTTGCGCCCTGCTTCATGGAGGCAATGTGTGCTCCGGTAATCATGCCTGCAGTCTCGTCCAGGTTGGGCGTATGCAAGGAGACGACGTCGGCTTCGCGAAAGACGGCGTCCAAGTTTCGCAGTTCCACGCCTAACGCGGCGGCCTGCTCGTTGTCGACGAAGGGATCGTAGGCGATGACCTGCAGATCGAAGTTCTGCAAATGCTGGGCGACGAGCCGGGCGATCGCGCCCAGTGAAATCAGGCCGACTTTGCTGCCATAGCCGCCGGCAACGGGAAATCTGGTGCGGGTTTCGTGCGAGCGACAGGAGCGCTCGTGTTGCCAGCCACATTTCAGGCTAAACAGAATTTGCGACAATGCGAACTCCGCAACCGGGACGGCATTGGCCTTGAACGCAGAGCAGACCGTGATGTTACGATCCCACACCGCATCGGTGACGAAACCTCGGACAGAACCGGCCGCGTAAAAGATCGCCTCCAGTTTCGGCACTCTGTCAAGAAAGCTCTCGTCCAGCTTCGGGGCCCCCCAGCTGGACAGAATGATCTCTACATCTTCAATATTGACGTCACCAAGCGCGTCGCTGCGATGTGTGCCAGGCAGGATGTCCAGCGCGGCCTCTAGCCGTTGCTGGTCTTCCCGGGCATATATTTTATCGCGCGGCTGACCGAGAATATAGATCGCTCGCTTGCTCATCTGGCAGTCCGCGATTGGTTCAGGCTAATTCTGCCAGGACGTCACCTGCGGACACCTGCTCGCCGGGAGCGACCGCGATACTGCGAACCGTCCCGGAAGAAGGAGCATTGACAGGGATTTCCATCTTCATCGCTTCGAGCACGAGGATTGGGGCTCCAGATTCAATGGCATCGCCTTCGTGGGCGACTAGGCGCATGACCTTGCCGGGCATTTCGGCCTTTACCTCTACGCTTGGGCCGGACGCGGCAACGGGTTCAGAGCCAGCTTCAGCTTGGCCGGTGCCGACCTGGTAGCTCTTGCCGTCGATATGGGCAGTGGCACCATCTATTTTGACGGTGTATGGCTTGCCTTCAACCGTGACGGTGTACGTGCCTGGCGCACCGGGAGTTGCGGACTTCGCAGGTGCGGGCGTAGCTTTTTCCTTTTTGCGAACGCCGATCTCAGCCTTGCCCTGCAGAAAGTCGATTCCCTTCTGCTTACAGGTGGCGATGATGAAGATATTCTCGTCGGTGACAGGAAGACCTTCTTCTTCGAGGCGCTTGCGCGCTGGTGCGATTCCCTTGTTCGGGTCGCGGTCATTGATCTCGATCGGTGATTCGGTGGTCGGCTCCTTCTTTAGCTGCTCCGAGGCGATCTTCACGATTTCTGGGTCGGGCGGAACTGGTGGCTTGCCGAAGTAGCCAAGAACCATCTCGCCGTACGGCGGTGCGATCTGCTTCCAAGGCCCAAACATGACGTTGTTGAACGCCTGCTGAAAGTAGAATTGTGACACTGGGGTGACCGAGGTGCCGAAACCGCCACGCTCGACGACCTCGCGCATGGCCTTGATCATCTCGGGGTATCTGTCCATGACGCCGTTGTCGCGGAGCATCTGGGTGTTCGCAGTAAGCGCGCCACCGGGCATCGGGCTCCAAGGAATCATCGGCTCCACGGCAGTAGCTTCCGGTGGCAGGAAATAGTCCGCCATGCATTCTTTGAACACTTCTTCTGCCTCGCGTACCTTCTCTATGTCTACGTCAAGCTCGTAATCCGTGCCGCGAAGTGCGTGCCACATGACGACCACGTCCGGCTGGCAGGTACCGCCGGAGCAGGGAGCCAGCGAGAGGTCAATCGCGTCTGCACCTGCATCCAGTGCAGCCTTATTGGAGAGCACGCTGATACCGGCAGTTTCATGCGTGTGATAGTGAATCTCTGTGCCTTCGGGCAACATTTTCCGGGCACGCTTGATGGTCTCGTAGACCTTGGACGGTACTGCTGTGCCAGACGCGTCTTTGAAACAGACCGAGTCGTAGGGGATCTCCGCGTCTAGGATGGCGCGCAGGGTCGCTTCGTAGAACTCGGCATCGTGGGCACCGGAACAGCCCGGCGGGAGCTCCATGAGCGTGACACATACCTGATGCTTCAGGCCAGCTTCGGAGATGTACCTACCGGAGTCGATCAGATTGTTTACGTCATTCAAAGCGTCGAAATTACGGATCGTGGTCATGCCGTGCTTCTTGAACAGATCGGCATGCAGCTTGACGATGTCCCGAGACTGGGATTCCAGGCCGACCACGTTGACGCCGCGCGCCAGCGTCTGCAGTTCTGCATCCGGGCCGGTCGTCTTGCGGAAGGCGTCCATCATATCGAACGCGTCCTCATTGCAGTAGAAATACAACGACTGAAAGCGAGCGCCGCCGCCCGCCTCGAAGTAGTTGATCCCGGCTGCCTGCGCGGCCTCGATAGCCGGCAAAAAATCTTTAGTGAATACCCGAGCCCCGTAGACGGATTGGAACCCGTCACGGAACGCTGTGCACATAAAACGAACGGTCTTCTTACTCACAACTAAGTTTCTCCATCGAACGTCAATTTCCTAACACAGACAGCAATACACCGGCGGCAACCGCAGATCCGATCACGCCCGCGACGTTGGGGGCCATCGCATGCATTAATAAAAAATTATGTGGGTCTTCGGCCTGGCCGATTTGCTGCACGACCCGCGCCGAGTCCGGAACCGCGGAAACGCCGGCAGCACCCACCAAGGGGTTGATCTTGTCCTTCACGAACAGGTTCATCACTTTGGCTGCGACTACACCACAGGCAGTCGCTATGGCGAATGCCGCGGCACCCAAGACGAAGATCTTGATCGAGTCTGCCTTCAGGAAAGTCTGTGCTTGTGTCGAGCAGCCCACAGTAAATCCGAGCAGGATGGTCACGATATCGATCAGCGCATTTCTTGCGGTTTCCGCAAGTCTTTCGGTGACACAGCTTTCCTTGAGCAAATTGCCGAGGAACAGCATGCCGACCAGAGTGAGGGCACCGGGGGCGATCAGCGCACAGATCAGGAAGGCTGCGATTGGGAAGATGATCTTCTCACGCTGCGAGACCTGACGCGGCGGCTTCATCCGGATCAGGCGTTCCTCACGGGTTGTGAGCAGTCGCATGATCGGCGGTTGGATGACCGGCACCAAGGCCATGTAGGAATAGGCCGCGATTGCAATGGGCCCGACCAGATCCTCACCGGCCAGCTTGGCAGAGAGGAAGATGGCAGTGGGGCCGTCGGCACCACCGATGATGCCGATCGCGCCAGCTTCATTTGCCGGGAAACCGAGAAATAGAGCACCAATGAAGGTAAGGAAAATCCCCATTTGGGCAGCGGCGCCCAACAACACTAGGCGCGGGTTGGAGAGCATCGCGGAGAAGTCCGTCATGGCACCAATGCCAAGGAAGATCAGCGGCGGGAAGATCCCTTTTAGGACGCCAAAGTAGATGTATTTCAGGACGCTCCCTTCGTCGTATACACTGAGGGCTATACCTTCAATAGGCGGGATGTTCCCGACGATGATTCCGAAGCCGATTGGCAAGAGCAGGAGTGGCTCGTAGTCCTTGCGGATTGCCAGCCCTACGAAAACCATCCCGATCACCATCATGATCATGTTGCCGACACTCAGGTTGGCAAAACCGGTCGACGCAAAAAAGCCTTGTAGAATTTCCATCAGTCACCTTCCTGGTTCGTATGGTAGGCGAATGCGACTGCCGCGGCGATCTCAGCGCCGGCTGATGAGGTATCCGCGGCCTTGGGCTTGGCACTGCGAACAGGAATGTGCGGCTCTGCCTCTGGCAAAATCTTGTTTGCCACTATCAGGATCTTAGGCAGGGCAACAATGAACAGGCTGATAAAAATCAACGCGGCAAAGACGATAGCCATCCCAGCAAAAGCAATCTGGAGGCCGTCGGCGTTGGTAATGTTTTCGAGCTGAAATGGCGTCGGTCTTAGGGCGGCTGCCATGCGTGCGATCCCAATGTCGGCGAAAAAAAGAAAGCCGAAAAGATAGAACTTCGCTTCGCACTGTCAACCTGCGGGGCGCTGAAACGGTTGAAGAAGCCCGCGGACCTGAGTCTAGTCGGAGTTTTCGATTTGGTTACTGAGCAGCTCGGTTATGGGCTCGGAATCCCACCACGTGGCACTGAGAAACCCTTCGACGTGGCCGTCCCCAAACATCACGTTTCCAAAAAGGCCGTCACCCTCCCTGTCCACGTGGTTGCTGCGTCTGTCGCTGGCTAGGGCGGTGTCAGCCCCGGCGCGTTTCTCGGACTGCGGTCCGCTGACATCCACCACGAACAGGTAGTTATTTCCGCAGATGTGATCGTCCGAGGTGATGGTCGTTTCCAGATTCGAACTGGGGCAGTGAAAGGAGCGTGCGGCGGTCATCTCCTCGCTGATGACGAGCAGATCCATGGCTTGGAACGACTCACTCGGGCACTCGGCTGGTGTCCCAGTCATGGGAGCTGGAAACCAGAAATCATAAATGATCGCATAGCTGCGCATTGCCAGACTGATCTGTTTCAGGTTAACCGAGCAGTTCGCCTGCCTCGCCTTCTCGCGAGCCTTTGAGAGTGAGGGAAGTAACATAGTTGCTAGGATTGCGATGACCGTAATCACGACAAGTAACTCGAGTAGGGTAAATGGTTTTGTGGTTTTTCGCACTTGCACAGCGTCCACCTTCTCAGTCGTGTTTGGCAGGTTATGTTATGGTAGCTGACTCTTGAGACATACCAAACGCGACTAGGAAAAAATGCGTATTTGCCTAATCTGCAACGAGTACGCGACTACTGCAGCGGGCGGCCAGGGATTGGTCATTCGAGCAATGGCCGAGGGCTGGCGCAGCCGAGACCATGAGGTCCGCGTGATTGGCCTTGGCCTTGGCCTTAGTGGCGACGAAGGACAGCTAGTCGACATACCGGTCGGCCGGTTTAGGGGAGCCTGGCTGGCTGCGCGGCGAAAGCTCTGGAAGCAGGTGCGGGCTTGGGCAAAGGCTGGTGAGATTGATCTGGCGGAGGTTCCGCTCTCCAGAGGGATGGCAGCGAGTAGCGGCAAGCTGCCGATACCTCTTGTGGTGCGTGCTCATGGCAGTCATGTCTGCCGAGCACACTACGCCGGGCGGCGAGCAGGCATGCTGCACAGGCTCCTCGAGCCTTGGTCGTTGGCGCGGGCCGACGCCGTGTCTTCCGTTAGTGAGTTTATGGCAGCCGAGCTTGTCGAGCGCTTTTGCAGTCCGTCTACGGTGATCTACAATCCGGTCCGGATGCCTGCGCCAGCTGCGAACGACTGGGCTGATCGCGGCCTTGATCTGATCTATGCAGGCCGGGACGGCTGCGGAAAAGGGCTGCACGAACTGCTCCAGGCCTGGGGGGCGCTGAGTGACCTGCCGCTGCGTTTGCAGCTGTACGGGCGTGTTGCGCTCACGGACGTCCCCGCTGGCGTGACGGTCCACGGCCCTGTTTCTCAGCTGGAACTCCAGCAGGCGTTCCAGCGCGCACGATATGCAGTGCTGCCCTCCCGCTTCGAATCTTTTGGCCTTGCCGCGGCTGAGGCGATGGCCTGCGGGGCCGCTACCATCGTGGCGGCCGGGACCGGTTCGGCAGAACTGGGGGCGCACGGCGTCCACTGTCTACATGCCAGCTGCGATGGCGACGCAATCGCGGAGGCAGTACGCAGCTTGGTGGAAGATACCGATAGCGCTACGAAGATCGCAACGACAGGTGCAGAGCATGTCGCTCTTAGGTTTACGCTGGACCGAGCCCTTGATGAGACGGAAGCGTTCTACCAAGCGACGATCGCCGCGTTTCGCCGGAGCTGAGCATGCCGCACTGACTTATTCTGGTCAGTCGATGAAGCCTTCCTCGCGCAACTGTGCGGTGACTTCGGCACGGTACTTTCCGCGCATTTCGGCATCGAATTTGTGACGCATTTTGGCCAGCTCTGCCTTAAAGATGGTTTCCTGCAGGCGGTCAGCTCGGATCCATCTGTTATTTACCCGGACAAAAAAATCCTTGGCAAACGCGCCTCCGACCCGGCGTGCCATCAGGTCACTCCGAAACTGGCTCCTTGGGGTATTAAACTGGCGATCTAAGAAGTGCTGGCGTCGCCGCTCAATAAACTGCTCGTCGAAATCTTGGTCGGTAGGGGAGAGCATGTCGCGAAACAGGATTAGCTGTGCGTCTACCTTGATCCGGTCAAATTCAACTGCTCGGACGATCCCGGTGACTGACCCGCGGCGCGTCTTCACTGTGATCTGGGAGCCGACTTCGAACAAAGGATACGCAGTCACGGCCTTTCGGCGAAAGTCTTCCAGCTTGGCAGTGGGAAACTTGGCTTCTGTTTCCAGATCAAGGAAGGCGCGAAACTCGTCCTTCAGCTGCTCCAACTCCTTCGGAGCCTTGGGGAAGTCTTCCATTTTGAGTCTGTACCGGTCATAGATAAGCTCAGCGGCGCGCGCGTCTTCGTCGAACTGTGGGCCTACCTTCATCTTGGCCTCCACCCGGGAACTAGCCAACTGTTTCACCTGGTCAACGTTCAGGCCATTGCGGAGTTCCTCCACCTTCTCCATGCGCGCCTGCTGCTGTGGGGCCGGCTTGCTGCAGGAGACAAACAGGACCGCAAGTGCGGAGAGAATTAAAAATTGCCAGTTGAGTCGAGACTTCACCTTACATCACGGCTGCGTTTCAGGCTCTAGGTGGATCTGTCGTAATGTAGCTGCTTTTTTGGCGGCCTCGTCAGAAACCGGAAGTTTTAGCCGTACGAGTGAGCTGTAGATTCTCTCTGCCTGTGCGTATTCGGCGTCCGCCATGTACAGGCGGGCGAGGTCAAATCCAGCTCGAGCCGGGTAGTACCAATCTGATGCGATCTCTCCGCCATAGCCGTGAAACAGGGAGCGGTACTCATTCTTGGCCTTATCGAAGAGCTGCTGCAACTCGTAAATCCTCGCTGCCCGATAGCGCGCCATTTCCGCCAGAGATTTGCTAACGCCAGCATCAATCAGCTCGTTAAAGTGGATCAGTGCGGTATTGAGCAGTTCGGGGCGATTCGACTCGGTGGCAATAGAGTAATAGCACTCGGCCATGCGCCCGATGGATGCGAAGTATAGCTCCGTGTTCGGCACTGCCTGAGCTGCTTCCTCAAACCACTCCGCGGCCTGCTCGAACTCACCATTGAGCGTGGCAATGTCCCCGCGCAGGAAGTTCGCCTGTGCCCGCACGCGAACTGGCGCACTCGCATAATGCGTAAAAATGAGCAAGATGTAGCCTTGGGCCTTCATGAAATCGCTATTCTTTTCCTGCGCCTGGCGGTAGGCGTTCTTCGCCGCCTCATACAGCGCTAGCGGCGCGAGGTCCGAATTCTTGTAGCGTTTCCGCACTTCCAAAAACATGCTTTCGGCCTGTGAAAACTCTGCCCGATTCGCGAAGTGGTCGCCCAGCCACAGGTAGACATCCGGCGCCAGATCCGCGTGTGACTCGGCAAAGCTCTCAATAAACCGGAAGGCATCCGCCTCGGCCTTCTTGGCGCGGCCGAGCTGAAACTGAAGGTAGGCGCGCATATAGAGTGCATCTGGCAGTTGTTCCGTCTCCGCGTAGCGATCCACCACTGCCGTCAAATGCTTCATCGCGTCATCGGGCAGGTCAGCGTTCACCGCGGATCGCGCGGCATCCATCAGTGCCTGGGGCGCATTGGGGTCGGCCGGAAACTCTGCTGCAAACTCCGCAAGGGCTTTCATCGCCGGTGCGAAGTCAGCAGTACGGAAGAGTGCCGCTGCGCGCTGGCGGTAAGCATCTCGTCTTTCCTCAGTCGGGTCAGGACAATCTGCCAGAAACGCGTCAAAGGCGGAGACTGCCTCTCCGTATTCTCGAGCTGCGTAAATCGCCGCTGCAGCTTTGAATTGGGCCCGGCATTTCAGCGGGCTCTCGATCTCTGCTACCTGCTGAAAACGTGCCGCTGCTCCGAGAAAATCCTGGTTGAGCAGCAGCATCTCGCCTGCCCGATAGAGCGCATCTGCGCGCGCCGCGTCGTCCTCGGCCAGACTTGCCGCTTCCTCGTACATGCCCATTGCTTCTGCTGGCTTGTTGGCGCTTTGGTGCAGCATGCTGGCCAGTTCGAAAGCAGCTTGGTAGCGAAGGTTACCCGCGACCAAGGGGTTCTTAAGAACCACGGCATACTCCGTGCTTGCTTCGTCGTAGTGTTGACCTTCGGCCAGTAAGCGAGCAAGATCGATACGCAGCCGCGGCGTGTCCTCGGCCTCTGGATACAGGCTGATAAAACGTCGAAAATGCCGCAGCGCGTCCGCGGAATGACCGGCCACCGAGTTGGTCTCGGCAAGATCCAGAAGCAGGCGCTGTTTCTGCCGGTCTTCGCGTACCAGCGGTAAGCTGCGTTCGAGCACAAGAATTGCCGGCTCGAACTCTCCGGAGCCACGCAGATCCAGAGCAAGCTTGCGAATAATCAGGTAGTCCTCCGGCTGTTGCACATAGTCCACGGATTTCTCGAAATGCAGCTGGTAAGTCTCGAAGGCCCCGACAGGATCGTACAGGCTCAGCTTTAACCGAATCTGCTGCAGAGCGAGGACGCGTCGCTCATCGCCCTCAGCAGTTGCGAGCTGCTGCGTGATCAGCGCGTCGGCTTCCACGTACTCCTCTGCCACTAGGTGTGCGTCTATGAGTGCGCCTCGGGCGATCGAGAGAAGCTCCGGGTCTTGGAGCGTCCCCAAGTGCGTAGTTAGCATCTCGGTGGCTTCAGCCCACTGCTGCTCCTCGACCAGGCAGTGGCCTAGCCAGATCGCAGCCTCGCTCTGCAAGGATGCATCCTTGGCCGTGCGCATCACCTCGCGCAGCAGGGCCATTGCTGCCGGGATCTGCTCGCGATGCAACAGCACACGCGCCCACCAGTACTGCTGGGTTGCGCTGTAGACTTTATTTCCCAGCATTTCACGCTGTTGCATGTATACCTCGGTCGCCTGCC
>Ga0115567_10000104_pt1 | contig 80687 bp, 71 predicted proteins | sample COGITO_mtgs_1204_2_FD_88679 | JGI IMG/M metagenome (GOLD analysis project Ga0115567, IMG submission 88679) | Pelagic marine microbial communities from North Sea - COGITO_mtgs_120412 | ecosystem: Environmental > Aquatic > Marine > Epipelagic | place: Germany:Helgoland, sampling site Kabeltonne...
CAGCGTGAAATACAATGATAATAAGGGGTTACATCTAAATTGACTTGTGCTTTTCTTGGTGTTGGCATAACTGATACTTCCAGTTGTGGGGAAATGAGTTGGTATTAAAGCTTCGAAGTGCTTGTTATTTGTTGATTGATTTATTGGAGCAATTTTACTCAATTTAAAAATTATTTGCAATTCAAAAGTGGGTGTCTTGCCTCTTTACAGATGAAAGCCCATAGCTCGAGGGCCTCGGTTGCTCGCTAGGCTTTACCGAGCAGCGGACTTGCACCACCTATCTTTTGCCGATTTAGCTCGGCGCACTGGCTGTCTATAGGACCCCGACAAATCAAATATTCTCACGCAACTGTTCAAAATAAGCTCTAGCTTCATCAGTATTTTCTTCAGGAGACCAGGAGGCAAACTCCTTCGCATGCTTCAGACTAAATGGACCAGCTTTAACCTCTAGAAGTATTGAACCCGGCCTTAACGCGATAACTGTATGCCAAATATGAGCAGGAACTTCTGTCCCAGCTGCAACGCTTGATCCATATTTTTCAGTACCAAACCTTGATACACATTTAATTTGTCCATCATTCTCAAAAGTTACCAATGCCATTAATCCTCGTATAGCAATTAAAAGTTCATCTCTTTTAACGATTAAATGTCGATGTGGTCTGATATAACTATCTGGCTCTATAGCATTAAATAAACGTTGACATGGTTCTTCAAAGTCATCATGTATATTGTAATGTTGACGTAAACGCGGACTTAATTCAGCTAATTGTGTTAATTCATCTAAGGATTGAGCAGTAAAAATTTTAATATTATTATCCCTTGAAAAACTAAATTGAGAGTGCATTCACAATCTGTCGTACTGCTTTTTCAGCCGAAAACCTTCGCTCAAACAATTCACGACATCGACGAGGGAGCAGAGAATCTTTTTCAATTTGATTCAATAACGATTCAGTGAGTTTAACCAATTCATTGAGCTGGTTACTTTCACACACTACCCCTACCTCATCATTTCGAATTAACGTTGCCAAATCGTTACCAGCATTGATATTGGCCAGCACAGGTAATCCACTTTGCATATAAGTCAGAAACTTCCCAGGTATATTATGTGACTTGTGTCTTGGGTCAAGACTAACGATTCCCACACTGCATTGCGCATATAAATCGGGAATTTCATCAGGGTCCAGCTCATCATAAAATAATACATTTTCAAGCTGTCGAGTTTCCGCGCAACTTTTTAGTCTAACGGAATCACTTCCTCTGCCAACAAACAAAAAGCCAATATCTGATCTGTTCCTAAATTGCTCTGCCACATCGAGCAAAATATCCATACCTTGGGCAACACCCATATTACCAGCGTAAACAAATACCTTACGCTCAGCTAGAGCTGTTTGATCTAAACGTATAGGACAGTTCGTAATTCCAGGCTTACCTAACCAATTTTCTAAAACCTCTAATACACGCCCTGGCCTTTGGCACCATTTATTGAAATAAGGTTGGTTGCCAGTGGTTTGCACACCAATTACATCAGCAACTGAATATTGATATATTGCAACTGATTTAAAAAACAAATACGGAAAGCCTTTACTCATTAATCCCATATCTAATGCCCATTCTGGGAAAATATCTCTTATTATGAGATATCCCTTGCAACTACTTTTTTGTTTAAGGGCGGCCACCAATGGACCATGAAAAATAGATGGTGAATACCAAATCACTCCATCCCACTGTTGGTTGGCTAATGGGCTTTTTTTTAAATGTTTCATCATCCAGTACGGCATGAACAGCTCACCTAACGTTCGCCTTATGTAGCCGATGTCTTTGGTTCTAGGAGCTTTCAACCTTAGAAGTTCTACACCCTCTACGCTTACCAATTGCCATGGTGACTTTTGATCTGAATCAGGTAGCACCACAGTCAAGCGATGCCCTTGTCGGCAAAATTCTTGAGATAAATCTCTTAGCTGGACAGCCCCAGATGTGCGTAGAGGTGGAAAAGTATCGGCAACAATAACAAGCCTCAAAGGTCGAACCACTAATACTCCTTCCAAACTACCCGTTTAACGTAGTCTGTATAGCTATGAATAATACGAACAACCTTTTCAGATACATTGGGCATACTGTAATCAGAAACTAAACGAAAATTTCGTTGTGAACCATATTTTTGGCTTTCAAGTAAAGACAAACCTTGGCTAACTCTATTAATATCTAGACCGACCATCATCACAGCTGCTTCTTCCATGCCTTCTGGTCTCTCATGTGTTTCCCGTAGGTTTAAAGCTGGAAAGTTAAGTATTGAAGATTCCTCGTTAATCGTACCACTGTCAGATAATACTGCTTTTGCAGACATTTGAAGTTTTACATAGTCAAAAAAACCAGTTGGTTTAATGAGTCGCACGTTCGAGTTAAAATGAGTTTGGGTTTCATCAATTCGTTTTTGGGTTCGAGGATGAGTGGACACAATAACAGGTAAGCTACTTTCTTCACCAATTGTGTTCAGTATCTTCACCAAACTATCAAATTTCGAAGATGATTCTATATTTTCTTCCCGGTGTGCACTGACTACAAAATACTGTTGTTCAGTTAACTGAAGTTTATCCAAAATATTTGAAGATTGAATTTGAACCATGTAGTGGTGTAGCACCTCGTACATTGGACTACCAGTTTTAATCACCTGGTCAGGTGGCAACCCTTCTCTTAAAAGATATTCTCTTGCAATCGAACTGTAGGTCAAATTAATATCAGATGTATGGTCAACAATCCGCCGATTTATTTCTTCCGGTACCCGCAAATCAAAACATCGATTACCAGCCTCCATATGAAAAATAGGAATTTTACGTCGTTTAGCTGGAATAACAGATAAACAACTATTTGTATCTCCAAGCACCAACATGGCTTCTGGTTCAATTTCGTTTAAAGCTGCATCAACTGAAATAATTAAATTGCCAATTGTTTGTGCAGCACTTTTACTTTCAGATGCGCTATTCAAAAAATAATCTGGCTTACGAATTCCAAGATCCTCAAAGAAAACTTGGTTTAATTCGTAGTCATAATTTTGGCCAGTATGAATTATTACATGCTCGCAATATAAGTCTAATGCTGCAAGTACACGGGACAATCGAATAATTTCAGGGCGAGTTCCAACAACAGATACTACTTTCAATTTTTTCATTCATTTCTCTTAATATGTATTGTCCTTAAAGAGCACAAGCAAAGGTATCGGGTTTTGCTGAATCGAAAACCTCATTTGCCCAAAGCATTACCAGCAACTCATCGTTACCAATATTGGTAATATCATGAGTCCAACCAGGGATAGTTTCTACTATTTTCGCCTGTTTACTATTAACTATAATTTCATATGTTTCACCAGTTTGCATATGACGAAATTTAAAGCAGGCATTACCTTTTATTACAAGAAATTTTTCAGTCTTACTATGGTGAAAATGCCCACCTCGGGTAATGCCAGGGTGTGCAGTAAAATAAGAAAATTGACCACAATCTGGTGTTTTAAGCATTTCAACAAAAACACCTCGTGAATCAGCATGTTGCTTGACTTCGTATGTAAATGAATCTGCAGGTAAATAACTTAGATAAGTTGAGTGTAAAGCCCGCACTAGTCCAGTACCTACACGCTCAGTTACTAATGATGAACGACTCTCGCGAAAAGACTTGATTTGACCTGCAAGTTCACCAAGAGTGGTTTGATAGCAAGGACTGATAGCTTCAAAACCATCTTCATCCAACATTTTCCCAGATCCATCCATGAGGAGAAGAAAGCGCTCTATAATGTCGTCCACATAAACTAACTTTAAAGGTGATGATGTGTCATTGACTTCAATTGGTAAATCTCGAGCAATATTATGACAGAAAGTTGCCACAACAGAATTATAATTCGGTTTACACCACTTTCCAAAGACATTCGGTAGCCGGAATACATGTGCAGGTATCCCAAGCCGGTGTGATAGTTCAAAAATTAAATCTTCAGCTTTACGCTTGCTTCGACCGTAATCATTATCGAGACTTGCCTGAATAGATGAAGTAAAAACCAAAGGGATATCGCGACCACTTTCTAAGATGGCTGTTGTAAGTGATTGAGTAAGATCTACATTTCCAGTGGAAAACTCTTGGGTTTTTTTTGGTCGATTTACTCCAGCTAGATGAAAGACGAAGTCAACATCTTGAAGAAAACTTTCAATATCGACAACATCGTTTTGACGAGTAAAGCAAACAACTTCTACATCATTTCTTTGTGCTAAATGCAATTGCAGATTTTTGCCAATAAACCCATCGGCCCCAGTAATTAAAACTTTCATAAATTACTCCTCTGCTTCTAAGTGTTCTCCACGCATGCTTGCTTTTACAAAACTCAACTTCTTAAGCAAATCTGTCATTGTTTCTAGGTCAAGCCGTTCAGTGTTATGAGAACTATATTCTACTGAATCTGAAATCCTAACTTCCCCTTGTTCTACATATTTTCCGTAATTCAAATCTCTTAGATCAGGGGGTATGCGAAAGTATCCGCCTAGATCTTGGGCAGCAACCATCTCTTCTCGACTTAACAATACTTCAAATAATTTTTCACCATGACGTGTACCAATAACATCAATGGGATGGTCTGGCTTACCAAGAAGTGTAGTGAGTGATCGAGCTAATATATCAATCGTTGCTGCTGGTGCCTTTTGAACAAAAATATCCCCAGGGTTACCATTGTTAAAAGCATAAAGCACAAGGTCAACTGCATCATCAAGAGTCATCATAAATCGAGTCATATTTGGATCAGTAAGTGAAATAGGTTCGCCCGAAAGAATTTGATGTGCAAAAAGGGGTATAACTGAACCCCGCGAAGCCATCACATTACCGTATCTTGTTGCACAAATAACCGTTTTAGTACTAGCTCTTGATTTTGCAACGACAACTTTCTCCATCATTGCTTTACTAATACCCATAGCGTTAATCGGGTATACAGCTTTGTCTGTACTTAAACAAATAACTTTTTTAACTCCACAATTGATTGCGGCCTCAAGTACATTCTCAGTTCCAATAACGTTAGTTTTTACTGCTTCCATTGGATGAAATTCACATGAAGGAACTTGTTTTAAAGCTGCAGCGTGAAAAATATAATCAACGCCCCGAACAGCATTTAAAGTTGACTGATAATCACGTACATCACCAATGTAAAACTTTAATTTAGTATGATTATATTTTTTTCTCATATCATCTTGTTTTTTTTCATCGCGACTTAGTATTCGTATTTCGGCTATATCGGTATCCAAAAAATGGCGCAACACTGCGTTCCCAAATGAACCAGTACCACCTGTTATGAGTAATTTATTATCATTAAACATTATAATTTCCCATTTTCTCGGCATCCTATGCTTAGCTGTTATCTTAAGTAAAAACTATTCACATGCTTAATTTAATTTATTATAAGTATTAGCATAATCCTTGGAAATTTTTGAAACAAAATTCCAGGTTTTGGTAGCACAACGGCTCCAAGTATAAACGCTTCCTTCTTTGTATGCACTGGTTGAAAGTTTGCGTCTTAATTCTTTATTATTCACTAATTTTTGTAATGCAGTTGTAATGGTTGAAGGCTCTTCCGGATCAAAGTACAAACCTCGGTCTTGTAATATCTCAGGCATTGGGCCACGGTCAGAACATGCAATTGGCAAACCAACAGCCATAGCCTCCAGAAGAGTATTAGGAAGATTTTCACAACTAGAAGCAAAAATAAAAATATCAGCATTAGAGAGGTATTTAGATATTTCGTCATGGGACACAGATTTTAAAATTTTTGTAAAGATTAAATTTGGATCATATAAACGTTGTGCATTTAGAATTTTTTTAACTGCAGGACCAGTACCACCACCTACTAACTCTAGTTCAACCAAGTAACCAAGATCACGTAGAGTTTTTATAGCTTTTATTACATTCCATTGGTGTTTGTAATAATCAGCATTAGAAACATAGACACATTTTAAGACTTGATCATTATTATCACTTGCTAATATATTTTTTTTAATTTTTTGGAACGAATCTGATACCCCATGTGGAATGATAGATTGATTAGCTCTAGGAACAATTAAATATTTATTTATAACTTGACGAGCATACTCAGTTAGAAAAATTGATGCGTAAGCACTATTGAGTGATTTAATTTGAATAATGCGTAATATGATTAATCTAAGACGGGCAACGGAACAAAGTGGATATCTATATAGTTCACCTGGTTCAAAACAAAGCATCTCACGACTCATTACTATCGCAGGTTTGAAACTACAAACAGTTCCCGCATGTGTACTAAGTAAAATATCACAATTATTCTTTTTTATTTCAAATGGAAACTTGTACTTTTGCCAAAATAATTGTCTTAACAGTGATTTAGTCAACACAAAGGGAGAATGCTTTATAAGCCAAGGGTAGTTAGGAATTTTAGCTAACAATTCGCGATATGACCAAAGATGCACTTCGGAAATACCAAAGTCTTCAGGATTTACAGCGGTCAGCAGACCAACCAAATGTGTCACAGCACCACCAGAACGACTTCTAGTTGCATCGATAGCAACCTTAATTTTGTTATTAGAACCATCAATCACAAAACCACCTATAAATTAAAAAAAATTAGAAACCAAGAAGAAGCGATATATTCTTAGAAGTAAACAATACCATCTAGCCAGTCGCAAGTATTCATGACTTGAGCTTATTAAGTGGTACTAATTTTAACAACCCTGAACCTCTTAAAAGAATAACACGAGAAGCTGAATAAAAGAGAAAAGGGATAAACATCAATCTAAATCTATACACATCATTGTGAGTAGTTGTTGCAGCCGCCATAAACAAGGAAAACATCAATGCAATACAAGAAAAACGGAAAACTCTATCATTCCTTAGGGTACCAAACATGAAGGCCACAATTGCCAGGACAAACATTATAACAAACAAACCATTTTCTAGATATAAAATTAAATCAAAATTTGTACCCACTCCTTCTGCAGGAATAATCCAAAAATATAAAGGTGAAATCAAAAAATTTAAAGCTGCAGTCAAATTATTAAATTCATTTAATGGAATCATAAGAACACCAAGATTATCTCTTCCATTCAAATGTCCGTAGTAAAAGAAATCAAAATAAGCTACATATAAAGAATCATTTAATAGAATTAAAATACCGATTGAAAAGAAGGATATACCTAAAGAAAAAATAAGCACCTCAAAATATCTTGAAAGCCTATCGCTAGCCAGCATGGCGGTTGCGATATAAATACAACCATAAAAGGGCCTTATAGTGAATATTACAAGCCATATAAAAATAATTATTATTTTTTTGTTGCCGTTATTTTCAACTTTAAAATAAGCAAGTAAACTAACAGAAAATATAAAAAAAATAACATCTCTGAGGTAAGAGTTAAAATAATAAAATACTGTTGGCAATAACACTAACACTAGCGCCATATGAAAACTAAAATTATTATTATTAATATTTTTTTTTACAAGGAAAATCATTAGAAAAACATTAAATATCAAAGGTATTGAAGAGTGAAAATTAGATAGATTTGATATATAAAAAACCCAAATGAAATACCGCCAATCAAAACTTCCTTTAGCCCCTCGATCTGCAAATGCTGTTAAAAACCCTTGTTCATCACCTGACACATAATCACCCCTCACACTTAGCAAAACTGCTAATATATAAATCAAACTTACGCTTATAATAAATAATTTACTCTTACTTACTATAAAAATTTTATTCATAAATAAGTCTATCTAACACTATATTTGCTCTTGCTTTCCATGTGTACTTCTCTCTAGCGTACTCCATTGCATTGCTACCTAATTTACTTCTTAAATCATAGCTTTGGATTAATTCCATTGATCTACACCAATCATCTAAATCATCTGGCTTCGCTAAAACAGCGTTAACACCATCTTCCAAAATTTCTCGCAATACCGGCAAATCACTTGCAATAATAGCTTTTCCATATTGCATATATTCAAAAATTTTTAATGGTGACATATATTCAACAGTATTACCTCCCCCAGCGACTTCGGTTATTTTTCCATAAGGCGCTAAGGCTACATTGAATAAATCAAAGTAACTACCAAGCTTTGCTGGCGGAATACGACCATGAATAATCATATTCGGTGGGGTAGCCCCCCCTAACAACTGTTGCAATTCAGCTAAGGTACCGCCAATAATATGAAACAAAATCTTAGGGAACCTTGTTGCAATTTTTGCAATTAACTCTAAACCACGACCACGATAGAAACTTCCAACATACCCTACTGATAGATTATATTGATTCGAATGCATCAAAGCCGGTGCGTCACAACCATCGTGAGCAATAATAATATTAATTTTTCTAAAAATAGGATATTTAGCCAACAAAATCCGCTTTAAGGCTGTTGAGATCACTATAATTCTATCTAACCTCCTAGTCATAATAAGTACACGCAAACCAATATATTCAAGAAGTGAAGGTGGTCCATGGCATTCATATACTAAAGTTATGGGCTTGCAAAAAATACAAGAAAAAAGCAACCCCAACACATGTCTTCCATAAATAATTTGATCATTTTGCCTACGCAGATTGAAAGCAATCCAGAAAGGATAAGATATAGACCTGAAAACATCTGGGAAAAACCACATACTATCCATTAATTTAATTTTCACATTAGAGGAGACACCATAATATTCTTTAATATCTAGAACCTCATTACTAGTGGTTATTTTCAATTTACTTTTACCTAATACAGTAACGTCATACCCGATATTGGCAAAAGCATTCGATTGCTTAACTACTTGGACACTATTGGCTGACTTTGATGGGTATTCACTAGAAGAAATATAAATGACCCTGTAAGATGAGTTTTCATCATTACTCTTCATGCTTACCCCTTGATAAAAGTGTGGTTCAAATAAACATCCGAATTCGGTAAAGGTGAATATGAATTATATTTTATTCGGTATTTTTATCTTTATGCTAAAAAATATTAATTTTAAGGCTAAATTTGAGGCAGATATAAGTTTTTTAAATATTTAAAATCTATGTACATAAGAGTAATATAGAATAAATATTACAAATAAATATACGTAATATTTCTTATTAGATTCTGTTTTTTTCATTAACCTTTAAGGACAATAAATTCATTACGTAAAATGGGTTTTTTTTTTGTTCTATAGCAAGCGCGACAGCCATTGATACTTCTCTATTATCAATATAGTCTAATATATCATTTAATAATTCTAACCCCATAATTTTTTCCCAATCAATATAATTCACATATTTCCCACTTGAAAATTTGTTCTTTAATCTATGAAATGATTTTATAGATGCGCTTGCATCTAATCGAGCACCCCAAGTGCTTTTACATCCAAATTTATTAAACAAAGAGTACATCTCGGTAAAAGAATCAATATAAAGTCTCTGCTCTTTCAAAAAAGTGTCGTCTATGGCCAACGCAAGTGAAATAAGAGAATCATCAAGCATGGTTAAGTATGTAAAATCTTTAAGTAAAAGATGCTTTGCAACAAACTTAACCTGCCTATTGGCTAAATCAGCAATGTGTGCAGCACGGCCATTTGAATAAGGAAGTGATAGATTTTCAAGGACATACTTCAAGGAAACATGATCTCTCAAATCGTCCACTAAAATATTTTCTGAAATATATTGCTTTGCTAAATTTTCGCCAAGGGGATTTACCAATTTATGCTTATGCTTACCAAAAAATACATCTACAATAGTTCCAGACCAAATATTTTTGGAATAATGATCATCAAAGAAATGAAGCGGAGGCGTTAAGAACAAATTAGTTGAAAATTCTGTATTAAAACCAAAATGCAATACATTTTTAAGTGAAAATGATGTATTGCTATCCAAAATAGCTGCAGTATGTTTTGTTCCAAAAAATTTAGCAATAGAATTTCCAATTTCGAAATCCAATGAACCTTCTACACCAAAGGTAAGTGTATAAATATCACTAGCTGATTTATATTTAAGCATTTCCATTAAAAGGGCCCTGCTATCGATCCCACCACTTAGTGGCACAAGGTCATCTTTATACAACTTAGTCTCAAATTGATTCTTGAATACTTCCTTCCACTGGGATTTAAAAGCTATTTTTGCTTCATCAAAATTGTTGAAATTAAAGGTATCTGATGGCTTTAGGTCAAGCTCTATAGCTGGTTTATTATCAAGGTAATAGCCACAAGCTAAAAAAAATATATCTCTATCTGAGCATTTAGCAATTAAACTGTTCATATAATCTCATTAATATCTATCATTTCAATTTTCCCAGCCGATCTATTCACTAAATAAACACTATTATTGTCAATTGCTATACCATGATATTCATCATGAGTTTCCGCTATATGTAATAAATTCCAGCTCCGATCATATAACCCCCAACTCTTCATGCCACATACTGCAAAATATTCAATTGAACATGCAACGGAAAAGGGTCTAAAGCTAGGGAAATCAAGCTTGAAGTCAACTACATTCATATCCTTGATGATTCCGATACGTCCATTGGTCTCATCGCAAAAATAAATCTTATCTTGAACTTCACACATCTGGCCAAGTCGACCAAAAGCTACACCATCCGGATAAGCTATAAGATTTACTACTAAAACTTCCTTTGAAAGGTCGAAAATACTTACACAACGATTATCTTTTTGTGAAATATATAAGTAATTATCTAGTACAACGCAGTCATTTGGCTTGTTGATATACAAGCCTGATGACACTGACCTTACTAGCATACGAAAGTTAGTTAAATAATAAAAAACTCCATATAAAGTTGAAGTCAGTTTGTATCTAGTTGAGGCGTTCTTACTTTCATTGAAATGTAACTTAGTGTAAGTCCCAACTGATAGTAGTGATTTAAAAAAATGTTTTATACCATAAATAATATGTCGATTATAAAGTCCAGGTACACCTATCTGCCTCACAAAAATTTCTTTGTGAAAGTGAACTATCCGGTGATTGAACCAATCACATACATAGATATCATTACCTTGAATGTAAGCACTTACTGGCTCTTTAAAACGATACTTACCTACGCCCTCTGACCCTAAATAAAAATACCGATTTGGTAAAAAAACTAGTACTCGATCCCGTCCACTTTCCGATACAATTATTGACCTGTCTACAACTTTAATTGAATCAGGCAATACTAATGAAATTTCAGCTATTTTGTTTATCATAATAATTCCCAAACATTCGACCACGATAGTAAAATATTATTGCAGACCAAGCAATTACTGATCCAATATATGTGTAAGTATTAGGTATAAATTTTGATAACAAAAAGGTAATGGAGAGAGCCATAAATAAAAACAAAAGCAATCCTCTAGAAACCAACTTTGCACCACCAATATACTTTTCCAGAAATACAAGTCCTAAATAAAAATTTACAAGACTTTTTAGTGACAGTAAAATAGGAATAACAAAAAAACCAAATTCATAGAAGAGTAAAACTTTCGTTACTAGAAATAATGAATTTACTGATAACGATAAGAATACTAACTGTTTAGTTCTTTTAAATGCATAGTATGCATTGGTAGTGATTGCTGATAAAGTTCCACCGATACAAACGCCCACTAACAAAAGCGATATCTCTATCACAACCTTATAAGGCTCTAGAAACTTAATTGTGTTATTTAGCAGAGCATAACCAAAAACTACATAAAATGCCATGGAAATTATAATTATTAGAATATAGAATTCAAGTTTTTCAACTATATAACGTTGCTCAATTCCACGATCATTGAAACCAGACAGCTCAACTAAAGAGGTAATTGAAACAGCCTTAGACACCACCCCCAAAGCTGTGTTAATTATTAATTGGCCATAATTGAAGGCTGATAGTACACCAGCCCCTACGCTACTTAATAAAATACGATCAATCAATATATCGCTTTTACTGGCCGCAGCTCCAACAGAAAGATATTTCACATCATTAAATAATAGCTTTATATTTCTACTCAGCTTAATACGAAATACTACATATATTATATATCTATGTGAGGTCAATATAAAAATTATTAACTGACTAATTAAAAAATAGCAACTAACTAGTTCTATAGTTATTTTATCTGCACTTAAATAAATTAGTATTATTTGGAAAGTAATTCCGACAGCTTGTGAAATGATAGGGTTTAGGTAGTGTCCAAAACAAAAATTGAGTGATGTGAATAAAAAAGTTAAAACATTGAAAAATGAAGCAATTGCAAATATCGATATCAAGAATCCTATATCGATATTTGAATCATCAACCAATACGGGAAATAAGTAGTTCGCAATTTTATTTGAAAAAACTAACTGGATAAATGTGGTTAGACTTAAAAAAATGACAGTCAACCACAATAGACTAGAGAACAACAACTTCAATTTGTACAGATCGTCGCCTACTACTCTTACAAGCAAGGGTGTAACGGTAGAACTTATTATACCTGAGAGTAAAGCAATTGAAAATGTATGAATTGAATTAGCTGCATAATATACATCAAGCTGTTGTCCTAATTCAAAAAACAAAAGTAGTACAATCTGTATTGAAAAAAGTAAAATAATGTTAATGCCAGAGCACAAAGTTATAAGTAACGTTCGGTTTTTAAGCAGCGTTAGTTCCTTCCAATGCCTCAGTATATGTTTTACTATAGCTTGTTGATGAAAACATATTTCGAGCCCAATTTGATACTCTTTCTCGAGGTAATAGACTCAATCCTTTAAGTAGGTTGTCGATCTCGTTAATATCATAAATATCATCCAATAAATACCCAAGCCCCTCATGTATAATTTCATTCGAATACATGCCAATATGCTTAGTACCAACGAACGTAAGACCAGCCGCAAGATATTCTCCTACCTTTGCAGGTGTAGAAACTTTATTAAGCATGTGGTTTTCACGCAACAAAATTCCATAATCACTTGCATTCAAGTATGCATTCATTTCATCATGACCAACACTCAGCAAAATAAAATCATTTGAAGGGAGCTTATTACTAAAGATAATTTCTTTAGCTATCTCTTGATCCTCTTTTCGAATTAACAATAATAGAAGGGCATCAAACCCAAAGTTATTTTTAATTCGTTTAAATATCTTTATTGTCTGAGATAGGTTTTGCCAGCTATAATAACAATTTCCTGAATACACAAATACAGCTTTAGAATCAGGTATCTTCAAAATTTTACGTGTTTCTCTACGTAGACTTGAATCAGGATAAAACTTTTGCTTATCAAACCCTGTTGGAATTATATGAATTTTTTCTTTTTTCATATTGTCGCGTGAAACTAATAAACTTCTTAACTCCTCAGAGACCACAAATATTGCATCTGCTTTGCTTAAAGTTTTTTTGTATGTGCTAAGAGTCTTGCTCATGCCCTTCAGCTCACGATCGTAAAACCCTTCTTTATAACATTTGCGTTTATCTGACAAATACTCAATTTCACTTTCTAGATCACCTTCAACATCTATGCCAAAGAAAATTTTTCTTGGAATAATTTTCTTTAATAAAATAAATGGGGTTATTTTTTGTTTACGGAGGTGTACAACCAACCCACTAGACGTTAAAGCTACGATCAAAAAGTATAAAAAGGTATACATATCTTTTAGTATTCGCGGAACTACATGTATTTTAGTACCTTTTTTTCGATAATGATTGACTAGTGCACGATTCTCTTTATAGTAACTGTATTCTATTATAGTAAATAAACATAGATTCAATTTTTCATTAGCTGCATTTGCCCATGCTAGATAAATATCAACATGCGAATTTAAATTACCTCTAAAGAAATAGTAATATTTTTTCACTATTATACTCCTAAATTTAATTTTATAAATGTTATAAATAATTTCTATATACTATTATATAAATATTTAATATTTTTATACTCAAGCACTCTAACCATAACTTCTTTTAGTATTAAGTGAAATAAAATACAATACTATTATAATGAATATTGAAATTATACAGCCAAAAATACCGCCAAGTATTACAATTAATTTCCGTTTAGGTTTAAATTTTGATTCAGGGATATTTGCTGGATCTATTACTTTAAAGGCGTATTCATTTGTTGCATCTGCTAACATTACTACTTTTAATTGTGATTCAATCAATTGAAACAGTGCCTGCTGTATATCCAAAAGTTTTGTGCTTTCTAGCTGTTGCTTTAGATACTCAATAGAACGTTCAGCTTTTTGTCTTTCTTGATTTCGAAGTAAATAATTTAAGTCTTTAACCAGCCAATTAGTCCAGAGTGCTGCTTCTTTAGGATTATACCATTCAATTGAAATCGACACTAAATTTGTTTTAGGGTCTTGTCTTACTTTCAGCAAATTTGAAAAAGTGTTATATAACTGCCAATCTGAAGGCCCATCTATATTTCCAGAAGCCATTTCACCAGTCCACTTATTTGTTTGTTCATTAAAAATGCTTGAATTAATACTATGCTCATGTGAAAAAGGGTTCCACCTTTGGGCAATCAAAGCAAATTCTAACTTTCTTCTTCGAATAAAATTTACTAGAAATTTTCTCGATTGCAAGGTCGCAATGGCTTTAAAACTTTGTCCGCTAGTCGGTAAATTCACACCAGCAAGACTTGCTAGGCCACCCAATTGATTACCTAACATACTTGAAAGCCCGTTAGCTTCTTCGTTTACGGGAGCTAGTATAGCTTCAGCTTTATAAATATTTGGTAAAATTAAAGCTATTATAAGCGCAATAAAAGCTACAAAAACTGTTGCACTTACTATTAGTTTACGACATGCCCAAAGCTCATCAAACAAGGCTAATAGATCTATTTCACTATTGGTGTCTATTTTGCTTGTATTTAATGTACTATCATTTTTTTCTGATACATCGCCCGAAGTTGAAGTCATGAATTACACTCAAGAATAAAATTACTTTTGCTCATCTAAAGCGCCCCAACCGTTTCCAACGCCGCTGCAGTCGTCGCCAGCTGAAACACGATCTGACTCACTTTCGCCCACACAGTCAATGGATGCAATCGATCAATATCCGTCGGTACCACCAAGGTATCACCCGCTTTTAAATCCCGCTTCATGCCAAATTTCAAAAAGCGCCATTTATACATTGGTCTTACCGAGCCATCTCGGCTAATCACATAGGCTTGTTTAACATCAGCTTTGCGTGTGGTGCCGCCGCTTTTATTTAAATAGGTGCCGGCGTTCATACCTTTTTCATAGATATGTGATGTGGGGAAGTTGACTTCGCCTAGTATTGAGACTTCTTGTACTTTTGGTGGAATGGTTATAGAGTCGCGGTCTTTCATCACGATGTCGTAGTTATTATTGGTTTTCATAACTTTTGGTAAATTAATTACCAGCCTGCCCAGTGCTTCGGTTTGTTTAACTTGGGATAATAATGTTTTCGTGGCAACTTCTTCATCGGCTAGCCCACCATCTGCGGCGCGTTTAGCGGCTACTGTGGCGGCTTCTTCTTCCAGTTGTTTTTGAAAACGCGTTAGGGCTTCTGCTTCTTTTTCTTTAAGCGATTCGCGTAAAAATATGGCGCCAATTGGGTCTGCGGTTTCTGTTAAGCCGCCGGCTCGGGTAATTAAGTCCGACAAGGTTTCACCGCGAATTACTGGGTATATGCCTGGGAATCTGACTTCGCCGTTGAGCTCGACATTAATTGACTCACCCCATTCAGGAATTTGTTTAATGATGACTCGATCACGTGGTTGCAGTGGTTGGCGTAAACCAGAGCTGCCGTTGCCGGTTAGGGCAAATTCTTGATGATCAACACTAAAGCCTTCGCTGCCTGGTGATATTTTAGTGCGAGTATATTCACCCTCTAATAGGTAGGCTTCTTCTTTGAGGCCACCGGCGAGTTTTATGAGTGAATCCACTTCTGTATCTTTGGCGAATGGGTATTCACCTGGATACCTGACCGCACCGCTAATTGAAACGGTGGGGGTTTGATGGCCGAGGTAACTTTCGCTGGTCACTTCATAGAGTAATGGCCCGAGTAATTCTTCTCTATTACCGCGCTGGGGCAATACGGTGACTTGGTCGTAGGCTTTTAAAGCTTTGCCTTCTTCCCAATCAAGCAATGAGGCTTGTTCAAACGAATAGGATGAATCTTTTAAATCTTGATGGGCAACCAATACTGCGTCTCTTTGGGCGTTGGCGGTAAAGCCGCCTGCAAGCCTCACTAGATCTCTTTGGGTCATATTATCGGTGAGTGGGTATTCGCCTGGAACTTTAACCTCGCCTTGTATGGCAACAATATTTGGATAACTTGAGGTGCTGGTTTGGTTTTTAAGTTGGCGGACAAGTTTTTTAAGCTCGCGGCTTTTTTTCGAATAGCCTGCTTCAAACGTTATGATTTCATCGCCTGCTTCTAATAGAATATTGTCGCTGGTATTACCTTTAATTGCGGCGGCTAAATCAATTTGTTTAAAGCTTATAATGCGTTCGTTAGTATTTTCTCGTTTAATAATTGCAGTGGTGAGATCTGGGTTTTCTTGTAATACAGCAACTGATGGAATGACATCGTTAACTCGTAGGCCTTTTTTCCAGCGGGATACGCCGGTGCGGTGCAGATGCCCAGAGAGTGTAACCACGTTTTCTACATTGTCTTGTACGGAATATACACTTAAAGTGTCGCCATCTTGCATTTGACGCGCTTGGCCTGCTTGGGTGCTCAGGTCAACATTAATGACGGTTCGTTCGCCTTGGCTATTAATGCGTTTAATGCGGGAGGCGTCTGGATAGGCTTTTGATATATACCCGCCGGCAAGCTCGATGGCTTCTTGAGCTGTGGTGGGCCCTTCAAGCTCGTAAATAGCTGGGCGGCGGACATCACCTGCCACGCTCACGGTTTGTTTAACTGTGGGTATAAATAACACATCACCTGGCATAAGGCGTTTGTCGTTTGCGGTATTACCATTTAATAATAGGTCGTATAAATCTAAAGTAGAAACTACTTTGCCGCGCCGTTTGAGTTGAATTTTACGTAATGAACCAATGGTTTTAATACCGCCACTGGCAAAGAGTGCGTTGGTCATAGTGGATAGCGAGCTTACTGTATAGGAGCCAGGTTGATAGGCTTCGCCAAGCACAAATACACGAATTGAACGCAAACTGCCCATGGTTACGCTGGCTTTAACGCCAATCATTTGTTCGGCCACTAATTGATTAATGCGGGCTTTGAGTTCACCGTAATTAAGGCCATTGACGGTGACTGGACCAATTTCTGGAAATTGTATTTCGCCTTCACGGCTGACCACGAGTTCATCGGTGGAATTTTCTTTGCCATACATTTGCACAACAATAGTGTCGCCTGGGCCGATAACATAATCTACCGGTACAGGTACATCGGTTACTGGGGCAAAGGTAGTTGGGCTACCGGCGAAAAGATCGTAACCAAAGGGTTGCAGGTTGGCTAACTCATATTCTGCTTGGCTTTGTTTGCTTGAAGCAGATCGACGCACAAGGTTACCTGGTTCGCGGTTATCGAGCTCTTGGTTGTCCATTTCGCGATTATTCATTTGACGATCATTCGAACCACGGCGGTCATCATACTCTTGGTTATTCAAGTCGCGATTAAACCCTTGGTTTGATGCATTATTTTGCTGATTATCGCGATTATTTAATTGGCGCGATGAAGGATTGTTTTGGTTTTCATCGTTATTTTGGTTATCGCCACCTAAACCGTAGGTATTATTGTAACGGCTGCTGCGGTTTGAACGATTGAATTGCTGGTTTTGGTTATCTGCAGAATTATATAATTCATCTGCATTTGAGCGATCATTATTGAAGCGATTCCCATTTGAGCGGCTGCCATCAGACCTGTAGCTGTCCGATTGCTTATCATATGAGTAGCCATCGTCTATGCGGTCTTCTCGTTCTTCATTAAAATATCGAGTATCTGGCCGCGCCTCGTAAGGGCCCTCACCGTAGGTATAACCGTCGATTTCATCTGGCATATAGCGTGGTGGCGATTGGGGTCGATTACTTGAGTCAGTTCGCGGCACCATGCGCGGCTCAACGGTTTGCACTGGTTGTTGATTTGCTTGACTAGCAGAATTGCTACCACTTGATAAACCAGCTGGTATTTCTATGCCCATTGATTCGGCAAGTTGTTTTTGCTCTTGGGGCGATAAGGCTTGGAATTGTTTAATTTGCGCGGGGGTTGGCTGAAAAGCCACGGCTGTATGACTTATCAACAAGCATAGAATAACCAACAGAGCACAAGCTTTGTGCAATAGGTTGTGTGTGTGTAATGATTTATCGAATGAGCAATGCATCGACCAGCCGCACTCCTTGCGTTCGTGTCATGTCTTTTTAAGATAGCTTTCATGCTAAGCCTTGAAACAAGGGCTTAAACATTTATTTTGTGTAGCTATATAATTAGCTAATCCATAAGAATAACGCAAGGCGTTCACGCATAATTTATGGAACTGTATTTTTTTTGTACCATATAATTATGCGGCTCTATCTTTTGGTGCAAGCTCTCGGGCTGCAAACACTTCACGATCTAAAGCATTTTCTTTACTGGCAACAGCCATGGTTATTGCTGCATCGCCAGCGACGTTGACCGATGTGCGCATCATGTCCAATAGGCGGTCCACACCAATAATAAGGCCTATAGCTTCGGCTGGTAGGTTCACTTGCAATAACACCATAGATAAGGTGACTAAACCAGCACTAGGGACTGCTGCGGTGCCGACAGAGGCCATGGTTGCCATAAGGATAACTTCTAAAAATTGACCGCTGGTTAAATCATAGCCGTAGGCACCGGCAATAAATACAGTTGCTACACCCTGCATGATGGCGGTGCCATCCATATTAATTGTTGCACCAAGTGGAATGGTAAATGCGGCAACATCGTTACGCACGCCAAGCCTAGTTTCGGCATTGCGTAAATTAACGCCAATTGTGGCGGCGCTACTGGCGGTAGAAAATGCAAACAGCATAACTTGGCGCATTTTCTGCCAAAAAATAATTGGTGACACCCGCGCAATAAAGAAGAGAATACTGGAATAGACCAAAGTACAATGCAGTAGTAAGACAAATACCACGGTTATAAAGTATCGGCCCAGCTGGGCCATAAAATAGATGCCCTGCTCGGCAAACACTTGGAAAACCAAAGCAAATACCCCAATGGGGGCAAATGACATAATTAAAATAACCAGGCGTATAACCACATCGTTCGCGTCGTGACAAATACTTGCAAGCCGTTTACCAGCCTGGCCTGAAGCATTCATGGCAGCGCCAAACATTAAACTCACTACAATCACTGCGAGCATATTAGCTTCAGCAAAGGCGGCAACAATATTGGTTGGCATAAATGCTAAAAAAACATCCACTAATGGCTGTTTTTCTGGGGGAATAAATTCACTAGTGGTGGTTAATGAAACGCCAGCACCTGGATTAATTGCGGCTGAAACCATAAGGGCTAAAGTGATCGCCAACATGGTTGTCCCCAAGTACAGCACAAAGGTCATGCCAGCGGTTTTGACTAGGCCTTTGGAGCCTTCTGGTTTTTGAGTGACGCCAGTTATTAAAGAAAACAATACCAGTGGCACCACCACTAATTTCAGTGCGCGCACGAAGTAGTCACCTAAAAGCTTCAGCAAGCCATCCACAAAGTAGGTTTGCAGCCAGATTAATACTGCTGGTAATTCTTGAAACATGTGTATGACTTGGTAGTAACCACAACCACAAATAACCGCCGCAGCCATGGCAATTAAAATTTGTTGAGTCAGTTTATGATCAACAATAGCTGTTGGGATATTGGCAGTATGAGGCGAGTCGGAGTCATTGGGTGTGGATGACATGCAGAATCCTTTCTGAGGTCTATAAAAAAATTGGCTTAAGTTTGAGCCTTAAGCCACTTGATTAATTGTTTAAAGGGCATTGGCTCGGCAATAAAAAAACCTTGGACTAAATTACAACACATATGCTGTAATTTATGAAATATATCCACATGGTCCACGCCTTCGGCGACCACTTCGATACCTAAACAATCGGCCATTTCTAAAGTGGCTCTTACTATAGCCTCGTCTTCGGTGGGTTGGGTTAAATTTTTAATAAATTGACGATCAATTTTAATTTGCGCTATTTTTAAGCGTTTCAAGTTTGCAAATGATGAATGGCCAGTACCAAAGTCGTCTATGGCAAACTTAACACCTTGCTGTTCTAGCTTATGAATTGTGGCATGTACTCTTTTTGGCTCGATGAGCACTGCGGTTTCGGTTACTTCCACACAGACTAACGCCGGGTTAATTGAATAGTGCTGTAAATTACTGATAAGATAATCAGCAAAATTTGGCTCAATTAAATTAAACGCACTCACATTAATAGAGGTTTTAATGGGTAAATTGAGTTGGACTAGCTCGGATAAATTCAGCATAACTTGATCAATTACTGAGCGGGTTAAAAACTGGATTAAACCGGTTTTTTCAGCAATTGCAACTAACTCTTCTGGCGATACTTGACCATAGACTGGATGATGCCAGCGGATAAGTGCTTCTAAACCTTCAACTTTATTATTAATTAAACACAGCTGTGGCTGGTAGACGAGGTGCATTGCGCCGTTGGCAAACGCGGGCCTAAAATCACTTAAAAGTTTTAAACGACGCATATCGTCTGGGTCTTTTGATCCATTAAAAATATAAAAATCGAGATGGCGTTTTTTAGCAATTGTATTGGCTTTAAATGCATTATTAATTAAAGTTTGGATTGATTCCTGCTCATCATTACGCAGCGCTATACCCATACTTGCACTTAATTCAAAGAAAAAGGCCGACTCTTCAAAGGGTTTGGCAAAAGCTTGATGAATAAGACTTGTGAGTTTTACCATAAGCTCAATGCTATGGGTTGTGAGTGTGAGTATAAATACAAACTCATCAAGCTTAGTTAATGGAATTATTGGTTGGGTTGCTTGGCCTACAATAGCTGATATTTTTTGGGCTATTTGTTGTAGTAACATCTCGACTCGACTTAAGCCGAACACATTTTGCACCGATCTTAAGCCATGAATTTTTAAACAGACTAATGCCACCGGGCAATCGATCAAGTTATAGTCTTTTTGTTGAAAATAGTGTTCAAGCCTTGCAAAAAGCTGGGCTTTATCTGAATAAAGTTTGTGGGCTTGATGTGATTGTTGTATTCGCATTGAGTTATTATACGTTATAAAAATTGTTTTACGGCTGTGACGGGCAGCTTATCGCACATTCTTTATATAAACTGATTATTTACAGAGCTTTAGGCGTTGCAAAAAAATAGTTTTGTAAACGTCATTAAGATATTTTTTAAACCTAGGCTTAAAACTCTTAATTTAGATCAGCCAATTTCAAACTCCATTTAAACCATAGCAACTGAATCAATGTGCTTAACAGCTGGTTTATCCATAATTTTATAGGGGTTTTGGCCTTGCTGAATCTCATTGAGCATGCCAGATTCTTTTGAGCCAATCACTTGGATAAGCTCTACTACTCGCCCCACTTCCCGGAGGTGGGCAAAGGCTTTGACTAAAAACTGGTGTAAATTAATCACTCCAGCCGATTGAGCTATAGAGCCACTCATGCGTAAACCTAAACGAACGCTTCGAGAATGCAGATATTTATCCACACTACGAGCTAATAAATGACATAAATCTAACTGTTGCCTACGGGCATCGATTAAATTGTACTGTTTTAAAATTGCCACGTATTTTTGGCTGGTAATTGATTGAAATTGATCGGTTTCATAACCTAATTCATACAGTGCTGTGACTAAAATCTCATCGATATGAATAGTCAGGGCATTAAGCTCAAGCGCTAATGCAGCTGTTTCTAATACGCCTTTGGGTAAAAGCCGACCAGCTTTGGCAGCTGTGCGATGAATTTCATGAGCAATTAAACCTAAATGGCCGGTACCGTAAACTTCGTATAATAAAAAATGCGCTGCTTTACCGCGATTTGGATCATTTAATAGGGGTTTGTATTGCGTCATTAATCGGCGGGTTTGCCATTGTTGCAGGCAACGAAATGCATCTAAGAATTTATCTTGATTGGGTTGTAAATGCCTACTTTTTTCGTACTGAGCTAATGCATTTTGTATACGTTCAGCATAATTTAGATCTGTAAAAGCCATGAAAAACGCCCTTGATTCATAAGTCTAATTAAAACATTGAATAAAGTGTACCACTGCACTAGACAACATAAAACACTACTCCTTATAGACTTAATAGTGTTTTATGTAGTTTTATGTAGTCAGTTATAACATGGTTATTTGCTGATTGTCGTATAAGTTGTATTGCAAATACACAAAAATGAATTACATCATAGGCCGGCGTTCAAAGGCAGGAATACTTGGCGTTGGCTTGAGTTTGCTCATAGCGCCTGAAATATCGTTATAATTTAATGGCTTACAAATATATGCTTCTACACCTTGGCTGAGTACTAAATTTTTCTCAAATTCAGAATGGTTGGACGACATAATAACCACAGGAATTTTAGCTAAGTCTGGGTTACGGCGGATTTTGGACACCATGTCTAAACCACCCATTTCTGGTATGTGCATATCAACGAATAACATATCGGGCTGTTCTTTGGTTAAGCGGTCTATACAGCTTTTACCTGTGCCAATATGACTCACATCGCCGTCGGCCTCGATAGCTGATTGAATGAGCGATGCAATCAAAGATTCATCATCTACTACAAATACTTTCTTTTTCATGTGAAAGCTTACCTCTTTATGATGTGATGTTAATTAACAATTACTGAAGTATCAGTTTAAAGCGCTTAAAAATTGAACGCCTCTATTTAATTTAGACGAGTCAACCCAGCTTTACAAAGTTCCTTTGCAATAGATTGATGCTTTTGATTAATTTGTGCGTTTTTTCACGGTTTATTTACACTTTATTCACGCTAATTTGGTTGGTTACACACTAATAACAAATAAGGCAAACCAATGGCTCGCATTTCTCATAAAGTTGTTTATAATTTAATCAGAACGCTTAAGTTTGTTATTAATGGAGATCGAAATGAAGAAGCTCGCACCATACATTTTGGGCGCTACCCTAACCGCCTCGCTTTGCGCGCCACAATTAGTGCTCGCTAAAAAACTCGACGAACGCCCAAGCCCAATCACCATGGCAGCTGATGCATTATTTGTGCGTCCTATCATGCTGGCCACCACCGTTGTTGGCACCGGGCTCTATGTCGTCAGCCTGCCCTTCTCTTTAATTGGTGGTAATGCTGATGAAGTGGGTAAAAACTTTGTAGTTAAGCCTTTTAAAGCAACTTTTGTGCGCTGTTTAGGCTGTACTCGCAAGCATATGGATGAGTCAGAAGCTGATGAGTATTATGGCAAATAGATAGTATTTCCTTGTATTAATGCTCTAGCTACTGTGAAAGTATTCAAGCAGGAATTCATATCAGACAACTCTCGTTCCTACGCTCCTGAGACTGTGTAAGTATTCGCTTTAGCCCTCTCGTTCCCACGCTCTGCGTGGGAATGCATACCGAATAACCAGTTAGAACAATCGTTTTGGACAATTAACAATCTGTCAGCCTGAATTGCTCGCTTAGCAACCGATTTTTCTTAATTCACACGCGGTATGCATTCCCACGCAGGAGCGTGGGAACGAGAGTTGACTGCTGCGGGCTGCTCGCTTGAATACTTACACAGTCTCTCCTGCGTGGGAACGAGAGTTGTTTGCTGTGGACTGCTCGCTTGAATACTTACACAGTCTCAGGAGCGTATGAACAAGACATTCGAGATGCATAAGTCCATTTAGCCACATCTTAGATAATCACGTGCGGTATTAAATACTCAAGTAGCTAAGCCAAGCTTAATCGCGCTGTTAACACCAAGGATTGAAAAGCTTTATAAAGCGCAGGATTGAACCTGTGCTTTTTGTTTTTGGCTATGATAATTACAATACCAATTGGTGTATTGTTGGCGTTGATAAGGCTGGTTAATAAAGCTTCGTTGTCGGCAATTGCTGCTTGGATTAATTGTGGCAATGTTGGGATTATGCTTTTGGCGTTGTCTGGCTTAAGCCACAAGGCTCTGGGCTGTTGCATAAAGTGATTTAATACCCCGCCTTCTGCAGAGTTTATGCGTAATTTGCCCAGTGGGTGATGCGGGGGTAAGCCACTGGTACTTGCTGTATAAAAATCTTTGCCTGGCTCTTGTAATATAGCTACACAACCACCAGCTGCTAAACCAACTCTTAAAGTATGGATTAACGTAGCGCACAATGCAGTGGGCGAATTATATACATTATTTGGTGTAGCCAGTTGTTGTTTAAAGTCTTCTATCACTTGAGTGGGCAGCCGATCATTCATTGGCCAGGAGGCATTGGACTCGTTATTGTGCCAGTCTTCGAAATCGGTAAAATATGGCTGAATTAATGTCTGTGGTTTTGGTAAATTTAATTTTTTAGATGCCACCAAAGCTATACGACGAGGCGCGCAATTCATATTTGCATGAGATTGTATTTTTTCAATAGCTTGTGATAACTCGTGGAGTGAAAGTGCTGGCGCTTCATTTTGATTCAGCAAGCATTGGCCGTATGCTTTAAATAACTGAAAATCTCGGGCATAGGTTATAAAACATTGACTTAATACTCGCCTCACTGATGCATAAGAATTGCCGGTAAATCTGGCGAGCCATCGCAGCGCCAAGCGACAGCTTCTATCGCCCCAAAAAGTTGGTGCATAGTGTAATAAAAAATAACTCAAAACCACTATTGGCAGTAGTTTATTTTGCGCTTGATAAGCTGATTTGAGCCATTGATTGACTCGCTGAGGGTCAATACTACTGGTGCTATTTTGAGTCTGAATGATAAAAAATTCTACACCAGGAAAGCTGGCAAATAATGTTTGAATATGTGGCGGGAAACTCCATTGCTGCATAATGGGCGTAATTTCATCAAGCAAATAAACACCTGCGAGCTTGTGCTCTACCTGCCAAAAATTAACGGAATAATGGCTTTTGACCGCTTGCGCAATATTGAACTGGCTGCCACCAGCTTGGCACCAATGCAGCGCCGGTAACTGCAAGGCATAGACTAATAATCGAGCATCATTGAGTTGATGCGAACGCCCAATCAAGCAACTAACGATATAATCTAAAAACTGAGTTTGCGCTAATATAAACCGATAATTTAAGCTGCCAAAACTGGCATCAGCTGCGTCGCAAATTGTCATTTTTTGACTTAGCGCGCGAATACGCTCAACGCCAAGCAAGGTGACTGCATGAGTTGCCGTGCGGACAATTTGCTGTTTTGCTGGCCCTTGAGATAAGGCATAATTAGCGGCGCCAATGGCCGTCAGCGAGAGAATAACGTCGTTTTCAAACAAAGGCGCAATTAAACTTAAAGCAACTTCTTGATGCTCAAGTAATAATGCCAAAGCCCTGCCACTGCTTGGGTCACAGGGTAATCGTGCAGCAAATTCATGAAGTTGTTGATTTTTTATAATCCAAACAGCCGTTGTAAAAATAGAATTACCAAAAATGCAACCATAGGCGATAAATCAAGCCCACCTAATGGCGGGATAACTCGTTGAATTGGCGCTAATAAAGGTCTTGATAACTGGTCAACTAAATCTAAGGCTGGGTTTCGTTGGCCCATAGCGATCCAGCTGGCAATTACGCTGACGATTAAGGTAAAAAACCAAAAGCTGAGCAGCGCACTAGCCGCTTGTTTTAAACCACCAATAACTAACACTATAGGCGATAATATGACGCCGTTAACCATTAAGCCTAAAGTAATTAACATGATCACTTGCACTACAAACAACCAAACTAATGAGGCAAAATCATAACGGCCAGCAGAGGGGATAATTTTGCGAATACCGGTTAAGGGTATATGCGTGGCTTTGACAACACCTTGAGAAATAGGATTGTAAAAATCTGCGCCCCCTAATTGCAACATAAACCGCGCAATAATTAAAAAACTATAAATACTAAACAGTATTTGTATAACCTCTGCAAATGCACCTGTCACATTCATGTAAAAACTCCTTCGCTACTGTTTGTTAATAAGTATTCGTTCAAATGATTAATTGCTTGCTGGGCGCGCGCCAAATAACGCACTGCCCAAGCGAATCATTGTGGCACCTTGGCTAATTGCCAGGGGATAATCTTGACTCATGCCCATGGATAAAGTATCAAAGGCTGCGTTATTACACTCGGCTTGTAATTTTAAAAATAATTGATAGGCAGATTTAAAATAGTGTTTGAGTGTGGCTGCTTCATGTATATCTGGCATAACCATAATACCGCGCACGCAGACGCGATCTAGTTTAGCAGCCTCAGCCATTACTGCGAGCAATTCATCTGACTCTGGCATAAAGCCTTGCTTGGTGGAGGCTTGATCAATGTTCACTTGCAGGCATACATTAATCGGCGGTAATTGATCACGACGATGCTCTGATAATTTTTTGAGTAACTTAAGACTGTGCACAGAGTCTACCCAATCAAAGTGCTCTGCAGCTAATTTTACTTTATTACTCTGCAGTGGCCCAATAAGATGCCAAACAATATCTGGAGTTGGTTGTATTTTTTGCAATAAGGCTATTGATTGAATTTTTTCAACACCCTCTTGGACATAATTTTCGCCAAAGTGGCGAATGCCTAGATGATATGCGGTTTCTATTGCTTCTAAGCTTTGTAGTTTAGAGGCTGCAATGAGAGTTGTATATTCATCGGCATGATAATTTGCTGGACGTTGCCGCTCGGCTTTAGCTATTTGAAGTGAAATCTCATTTAAATTCTCAGCTATAAGCGTGTTGACCATACCTACTTCTACCCTCATGTTTCGATTGTTATGTTGCCATTGAGATCTATGAACTTAGATCGACTCACTAATGCCTGTCAATTTCCCAGTCAACTTCACAAAGAAGCCCAAGCATTCGTTTTAATGCATGCCCATTATAGCTGCCTCAAAAGCAATTAAATACATGGTAAACCATTAAGAATAAAAAATGGTATGAATCGTTAATGAAGGGGTAAATTTATGAGTCATAATTATTTAAGAAGTCGTTGTCTGCTACACCTCACTTAAAGTCAGAGTTCAAATAATCGACAGGTTATATACTGATCTTGAATAAGCAGCCATATAAAGCACCCCAAATAGCTAGCAAACCCGCTCTCTGAGCAAATAATTTGCAGCGAATCCAATCTGATACTACTTTTAATAGGTGATGGCAAAAAAGCCTCTAACTCCTTCGCACTTACAGGACCTTGACTATGGATATCACTGAATTATTGGCTTTTTCTGTAAAACAAAAAGCATCTGATATGCACCTTTCAGCTGGCTTGCCACCTATGATTCGGGTAGATGGTGATGTACGCCGTATTAATTTACCGCCTATGGACCACAAGCAGGTTCATGAGCTGGTTTACGATATTATGAATGATAAACAACGTAAGGATTTTGAAGAATTCCTTGAGACGGATTTTTCATTTGAAGTGCCTGGCTTGGCTCGGTTTCGGGTTAACGCTTTTAACCAAAACCGGGGTGCTGGTGCAGTATTTCGAACCATCCCTTCTAAAGTTTTGACCATGGATGATCTTGGTATGGGTGAGGTGTTTCGTAAAATAGCCCAAACTCCACGGGGTATTTGCCTTGTTACTGGGCCAACAGGTTCGGGTAAGTCGACCACACTAGCAGCCATGATTGATTATATTAACGAGAGTCGCTACGAGCATATTTTGACCATTGAAGACCCTATTGAATTTGTGCATGAGTCAAAAAAATGCTTGGTGAACCAAAGAGAGGTTCATCGCGATACTTTAGGTTTCTCAAACGCCCTGCGATCTGCCTTACGGGAAGATCCGGATATTATCTTGGTTGGTGAAATGCGAGATTTAGAAACTATTCGCTTGGCACTAACCGCTGCTGAAACTGGTCACTTGGTATTTGGCACCCTACACACCACCTCAGCGTCTAAAACTATTGATAGGGTGGTTGACGTTTTTCCAGCCGCTGAAAAATCCATGGTGCGATCCATGCTGTCAGAATCATTGCAAGCGGTAATTTCACAAGCTCTTTTGAAAAAAACTGGCGGTGGTCGAATCGCTTCTCATGAAATTATGATGGCAACTCCTGCAATTCGTAACCTTATTCGTGAAGATAAAGTGGCGCAAATGTACTCAGCTATTCAAACTGGTGGCAGTGTAGGCATGCAAACTCTTGATCAAAATCTCGCCAACCTCTTGAGTAAAGGTTTAATTACTAAAGAAATTGCGCGCTCAAAAGCTAAATCACCTGATCAGTTTATGTAGCTACTGATCAGTTTATGTAGCTACTGATCAGTTTGTTAAACTCCTGATCAATTGATGAAACTCTTAATAATTTAATACTTTAATATTTTAATATTTTAATAAGAGTCTTAATAATTTTTATAAAACGAAGGTAGTACCCATGGAATTTTCAAGCCTACTGCAAAATATGGTGGAAAAAGGCGCTTCAGATTTATTTATTACCGCTGGAATTCCGCCAAGCACAAAAATAAACGGCAAACTCTGTCCTGTAAACGATACGCCTTTAACTCCAGAAAAAGCTCGCGAAACCGTGCTTGGCGTAATGAATGAGTCGCAGCGACGAGAATTTGTGGCCACCAAAGAGTGTAATTTTGCCATAAGTGCCCGGGGCATTGGTCGATTTCGAGTCAGTGCTTTTTACCAACGCAATTTAATCGGTATGGTTTTACGGCGTATTGAAACCAATATCCCAACTTTAGATGATCTTAAAATACCGCCTGTGCTTAAAGATTTAAGTCTTGCCAAGCGGGGGATAATTTTATTAGTTGGCGCAACTGGCACTGGTAAATCCACCACCCTGGCGGCTATGATTGGTTATAGAAATGAAAACTCTAAAGGTCATATAATTTCTATTGAAGATCCAATTGAGTATATCCATCAACACAAAGGCTGTATTGTTACTCAGCGAGAAGTTGGTATTGATACTGATGATTTCCAAGTAGCTCTTAAAAACACCCTCCGCCAAGCGCCAGATGTTATTTTGATTGGTGAAATACGGACCCGTGAAGTCATGGAATATGCGCTCACCTTTGCTGAAACAGGTCATCTTGTGTTGGCAACTTTGCATGCGAACAATGCCAACCAAGCATTAGACCGAATTGTGCATTTCTTCCCAGCTGATCGCCATGAACAAATTTGGATGGATCTGTCGCTTAATTTGAAAGGCATGATTGCCCAGCAGTTAGTGCCAACGGTTGATGGTAAATCTCGCGCTGCAGTGGTTGAAATTATGCTCAATACCCCGCTGGTGTCTGATCATATTCGACGACGGGAAATCCATCTCTTAAAAAGTGTTATTGCAAAATCAAGGGAACTTGGCATGCAAACATTTGACCAAGCATTGTACAAATTGTATTCTGCAGGTGAGATCGGTTATGAGGATGCATTAGTTCATGCAGATGCGCCCAACGATTTACGCCTTATGATCAAATTAGGTACCGGTGGAGGTAACCCCAGTGGTGAAGTAGATGACAGCTCCAGCATGAATACATTAAAAATTGCTGGTGACGATTAACAATTAGGATGCATTATGGCCTATGAAGTCACGCAACCGTCGAATATAGGTTTTCAAAAAAGCTTCAATATTTTATTTTCAAGGTATCTACGCAAGTCTGGCTATACGCTTGGGGCACTGCCTAATGAACAAGTCATACACAACCGCTTTTGGGAGTGGTATTTAAACGCAGATACATATGGCATTGTTGATATTACCATAGCAGATGGTACGCGTTACGAGCCTACGCCCTACCTCATTATCAATGAAATTCTTAATCGCTTAGAATTAAAACCAGATGATGTTTTTGCTGATCTTGGCTGTGGCAAGGGCCGCTCTTTATTAATGGCAGCTCGCCGAAATATTAAAAAAGTGATTGGCGTAGAATTTGATAGCCAATTATTACAAGTAGCTGAGCGTAATATTGCAAACCTTAAAAATATCAGACCCGAGATTGAGCTCAGTAATTGTTTAGCTCAGAAGTATGACTTTAGCAATGTCACTATTATATATATGTATAACCCATTTGGCCCAGATACTATTGATGAAGTACTCGATGAGGTTCATAAAACTCTGATCACCAATCCGCGAGATTTTCGTATAGCTTACGTCAACCCTCAGCATGATGAAGTACTTGAACAGCGTGATTGGTTAGAACAATACGATTTGTGGTATGAAGTAGATTTCCCGGACTTTTATATATACCCACATCAACCCCGTGGTGTGAGTTATTGGCGGTTTAAAGCACCTTGATGCTCTTTTGATAAACGAAAGTAGTCGATAAAAGCAAGTAGTAGATAAAAGAATAATAGATGTATGACTCGATGAATATAATACTCACCGAGTCATACTGACTCGCTGGCGCCTAATGGCTAGGCTCGCCAATTACGCGCCAGCGATTACTGACTACTTACTACTTACTACAGCTTATTTAAAAGCTGCAATTGAAGCTTTAATAACTTCTTTGGCTTCTTCAGCAGAGCCCCACGTTTCTACCTTGACCCACTTACCAGCTTCTAGATCTTTATAATTTTCAAAGAAATGCTGAATTTGTTTCAATAAAAGTGGTGGCAAATCGGCAGTTTCTTTAACATTTTCATAAATTACAGTCAGCTTAGTGTGTGGTACTGCAATAATTTTGGCATCTTTACCTGATTCGTCAGTCATATTCAAAATACCAACTGGGCGGCAACGAATCACAGCTCCAGGCACCACTGGGTATGGCGAAATCACGAGCACATCTAGTGGATCACCATCTTCAGACAGGGTGTTTGGCACATAACCATAGTTAGCAGGATAAAACATTGGGGTGGCCATAAAGCGGTCTACAAATACAGCATCCGAGTCTTTATCAATTTCATATTTGATTGGGTCTGAATTTGCTGGTATTTCAATAATGACATTGAGGTCTTCAGGTGGGTTTTTGCCAGGGGTAATATCTTGATACGACATGGGGACTCCTTAAAAAATGTATCGAAAAAAAAGAATTGAGTTTTGAAGCTTTCAAGCTCAAAAGCTGTTGAATTGTAAACTAGGAACTGTTTATTCAAAGATGTTTGTTAATATAATTTTATTAATGAATTAGAAAGATTCGATAAAATTACTCTTCAGTTTTTTTATCTGGCGTAACATCAATGACTTCGCCTTGGACTGGGGATTCATCGTGACGTTTTTCATCAAACTTATCACCTTCCCACGCCTCTTCAAATTGATTACCATCAGGGGAATTGTTCCAAGGCTTTTTAGCCCGGCGTTCTTGTGTTTGTTGAAAACTTGGGTCAAAGCCATTCCCGGAGAAGAGACTTAAAATTAAGAGTTGGGCTGCCATGATTAAACCAACAATATCGGTCCCAAGGCCAGGTAATATTAAAAACAGCGCCCCGAGCATGCCTCTCAAACTTGAAAATACCATTTGCCGTGTTACTTGGCCTTGATACCACTGGGACTGAACCCCTTTGAGCAGGGCTTTAGGATAGTTCGATAAAACGTAAACCCCAAGCATTGCGCTAATTATAATTTCAAGGAAAGCGCCAAAACCGCCAAACCGAGCGGCAAAAGCCATAAGCATAAGCAGCTCGATATAAATCCAGGAAAGAAAAACGATTAAAAAAATTATACGGACCATATCCAAGCCCCAGGGCAAAATTTAAAAACAAAAGTGTAACATCAGTTCGGTTGTAAAACAAAATCGAGTAAGCTATCTAATTCATTGGCTGTACAATTAAAACAACCACCTTTTTTAGGCATGCGCTTAAAACCTTTATATAAGCTTGATCTTAAGCCTTCGACCCCCCTTAAACTTAAACGTTCCTGCCAGTCGGCTCGATCATTAAGCTTGGGTGCACCCATAATACCTTTATCATGGCATCGACTACAGTTATTTTTGTATAAGGTTTTAGCAACGCCAGGTTGCGATTGATTAAAAGGCTCTTTCGCCTTAAGCGGTGAACTTAAGGCGAAAATAAGTAATAAGATAAAGAACATGAGATAGTATTTAGCTGATTGGCAACTATCACCCCAAAAACAACCTCTAAGAGGCTGTAGGGGAATAGAAGGTGCAGCTAAAAGGCCCATTTAATAATTACTTATGAGCCATCGAGCATATACTGCACTGCTGAAGCAAACTCTTCTTCACTACAGTCGCCACAAGCACCTTTAGCTGGCATAGAGTTTATTCCCGCCCAGCCGCTTTTCCAGAGGCCTTCAAAATCTCCATGGGAATCTAGGCGGGCCTGCCAAGCAGCGCCGTCACCATATTTTGGTGCATTTAAGACGCCAGCGGCGTGACAACCAACACAACCAGCATTATATACAGTCTCACCATCACGTGGCCCTTTAGCAGCTACTTCTACTACTTCTGCTGGTTTAGCAGATTGACCTGCACAATCTTCGCCTTGGAGACATACATCACCGGTGCGATGAACACGTTCTGCAATGTTAGTGTTGCTCATAAGCGAGCGCTCACCAAAAGGTAGGTCTTTTTGACCGGCGCTTTCAGCGGAGCTTGGTGATTGAGCAGCTAATGTGAAGCTACTGAGAAGCATCATAAAAATGATAGCCATGTTTGATTTGAATAATGACATTAATTAACCCCTTGCATTACAACCTTAGAAAAAAACTAAAAAAAAACTAAAAATTACTCAAAGCGCTGATCGACCTTGTTAGAAACAATAATTTGGCCGAACAATTGATGAACACTAATATAGGCCATAATTGTGAACCATATTCCTGTACAAAAGACCTCTTCAAACAAGTACAACCTAATCAAAAAACGTACAAATCGCTTTATTTACACACTTAGGCTTGGGTTGCTCGTCATGTTTCGACAAAGTTCTATATAATGATTTTAAAGCTTATCAGAGTTAGTCTACACTGTTCCAATTTACATAACGTGAATAAATTGGCCTTGAATATAACTCGAAGTTTAGTATTTATCATAATTATACCATAGCAGTATTATACCTCTAAACGTACAAATTAAACACCATGAGCTCTATATATATGACACTTTGATTAGCCAATTTTGATTGCAATATACTTTACGAAAAATTCACAAAAGTCTCACGTAAAATTCACTTATATCACACACATGGAGTCTTAATGCGAACTTTTCAGTTATATGAAAAAGTCATCCAGCTGCTTGAGCGGATACTCTATTGGCGAGTTAAATCTAGACTGGTTAATCTTGACTTAAAGCATATTGACTTAGGCCAAGCAGATCTAGACACTCCAGTATTTTATGTCACTCGGTATCGATCACTAGCCGATGCTTTAGTAGTAAAACACGAATGCAAGGCAATTGATTTACCAAGCCCTTTTGAGTCTTTTGAGTTGCCACCTTCAAACGCTCGAAAATTGCATTCAGCTACTAGTGACACTAACGACCAAAGCCAACCTAAAAAGAGGTTCAAGCATCAGTTAAAGTTAAGACATCGTTTTATCCCACTGACCCAGCCTGGGTTATCACTTGCCAACGCTAAAGCACCCCGCTACTTTTCCCGTACACTGCAAAAGCTTATTTTAAGAGGCATTGAAGACCCAGAATTTGATATCAAGTTTGTGCCTGTATCTGTGTTTTGGGGTCGGTCGCCTCGTGTGGAAGGGTCATTTTGGCAAGGTTTATTTGCAGATGGCTGGACTGTACCAGGTGCTTTTCGTAAATTTCTCATGGTATTATTTAAAGGTCGCCAAACCCATTTACAGTTTAGTAAGCCTGTTTATTTACGACAACTCATAGGTGAGGAAGACCAGACTCATGTGCGCGTTACTGCCAAGGCCCATCGAGTTATACGCAACCGTATCCGTAAACAGCGCGAGGCTTTTATCGGGCCAGATCTATCGCATCGTAGAATACTCGTTAAAAGCCTGTTAGAACAGCCGCGAGTGGTCAATATGATTCAACGTGAAGCGCAAAAATCAAAAGAAAGCTTGGCTAAGACTCAAGCAAAAGCCCATAAATATGCCAACGAGATTGCGGCAGATTACTCTCATGCAGTGATTAAATGCCTTTATGTAGTTTTGACTTGGATTTGGACCAAGCTTTATAATGGAGTTGAAATTAACTATGGTAAAGGCCTACAAAAACTAGCTGCTGAACACGCCATAGTTTACGTGCCCAGTCATCGCAGTCACATTGATTATTTATTACTCTCATATGTGCTCTATGGCCGGCTTGATCTAGTGCCACCACATATCGCTGCGGGTATAAACCTTAACTTACCAATTGTTGGCCCTATTTTAAGACGTGGCGGCGCTTTTTTTATGCGCCGGTCGTTTCGTGACAATCCTTTATATGCTGCTATTTTTACCGAATACATTCAAAGAGTGCTCGATAGAAACTTTGCAATCGAATATTTTATTGAAGGTGGCCGTAGCCGAACTGGCCGCCAATTACCACCTAAGCCAGGTATGCTCAGCATGACCTTGCAAAGTTATGCCAACAATCATCATAAATCACTTATGTTTGTACCTGTGAATTTTTGCTATGAACGCTTGTTTGAAGGGAAAAGTTACCTCGGCGAGCTTAAAGGCCAAAAAAAACGCAAAGAATCCTTAATGCAATTTTTTAGGTCGCTGAGAAGAATCAAAGATAACTTTGGTAAAGTTCATGTAAGTTTTGGCGAGCCTATATCTGCCAGTCAATTTATTGCGGACCAAGGCTATTCGTCGCCAAGTGAAATACATGATTTACAGCATTATCAGCTTAAAACCCTCTCCTTAACTTTAGGCAATGAAATTTCCAGTAGAATTAATGCCTGTGCCAGTGTTCACCCTATTGCATTATTAAGTTTAGTGCTCTTGGCGACCCCTAAAAGATCAATCTCAGAGCATCAGTTAAGAAACCAGCTCGAACTTTACCTTGATATGCAAAAGCAATACCCCTACTCGCAGCGCACAAGTATTACACCATTAAACCCAGACCATATTATTGCTTATTGCGAAGATATGGAATACTTAGGCCGCCACCCACACAGCTTGGGTGATATATTTTATCTCACCGAAAAACAAAGCCAATATTTAAGTTATTTCAAAAACAATGTCCTCCATGTCTATGCGCTAGCATCACTTGTTGCGCTGCTTTGTAAAAGTTACCCAAGCGGTCTATCTCATGCAGCACTGATAAACCAAATCCATCACTTTTATCGTTTAATTCGAGTTGAATTATTTTTACCGTCGCTTAATGCAGAAGAACTCAATGGCAAGATAGAAGACACCCTAAGATTTTTTATTGAAAACGAACTGATTCGTACACTTGAGTCCGATACAAGCAAGGAATTATTGTTGGTTCCCTATCACCGCCCGGGTCGTGCTTTAGGTCAGCTTTGTTTGTTGGGTAATTTAATCAAACCAACCCTTGAGCGCTATGCCATTACGCTATTAAGCCTAGAACATGCTGGCCCGGCTTACTTATCGGCTAAAGATTTAGAACATCTAAGTAAGACACTCGCTGAACGCTTCTCAACTCTGTATCAAATGAATTCACCAGAATATTTTGACTCAAGATTATTTCAAATAATTGTGCAACATTTAATTAATGAAAAATTAGTGACTATTAATTCAGAAGGCATGATAAATTTTAATGATACTTTATTGCTTGCCGTAAGTGAACTAGAAATAATCCTAGGCTCGGATTTAAAACAAAGTTTATTAAGCGCCTATTAGTTTTGAACTTAAGGCAAGGCTATACTATAGATCTTGAGCCCTAAGCTCTGTAGATCTTCAGCAACCCAAATAATGGAATAAGTGAGTTACAATGAAATTTCAAAGTCTACAATTAAAATGCAATCCACCGAAGCCACTGCTCACAATTGGTTCTATTGTTGCAGTTTTATGCTGCTCAACTTTAGGCCTTAATGCTTCAGTTCACGCCAAGTCAGTTGAAGTCTCTCAAGCGACTCAAGATATGACGCCACCTAATTATTTTCAGCATCCACTCTTTATTAAATTGCTGAATGAGCTGGAGCGAGATCATCAATTTAGTCGAGTTGATCTGCTTGAGCTATTCCAAGATGTCAAACAGCAAAAATCTATCCTTGAAGCTATGTCACGACCAGCGGAAAAAACTAAAACATGGGATGAATATAAACCCATATTTGTGAATCAAACCGGGATTGATAAAGGGCTTGTTTTTTGGGACAAGCACGCTAAAACCCTCACTCGAGCCGCTAAAAAATACCAGGTACCAGAGGCGATAATTGTATCTATCATTGGGGTTGAGACCCGATACGGCACTTATATGGGTAAACATCGTATTATTGACTCGTTAGCAACTTTAGGTTTTGATTACCCAGCAAGAAGTGATTTCTTTTATGGCGAACTTAAAAACTTTCTCATTCTTACCCGCCAATTGGAGTGGGATCCGTTAGTGCCTAAAGGGTCCTATGCTGGCGCAATGGGTTTTGGTCAATTTATCCCCTCAAGTTATCTCAAACTCGCTATAGATTTTAATGAAGATGGTAAAACTGATCTTATTGGTAGCGTTGACGATGCTATAGGGAGCATTGCGAACTATTTTCAATTTCATGGCTGGCAAGCAGGCCAGGAGGTTTTGGTTCCGGCACAACTGACCGAGCAAAACTTATCACCAAAGGCTGAAAAACTATTCAACAAGCCACTCAAACCAAAGGTAAGTTTGGCGCAAGCCGCTAAAAACGGAATCATGCCTCTACACCCGATTAAAGATAAGCCATTAGTGAGACCTTTTTCGTTTCAAAACGCCGAGCAAACAGAAATTTGGCTTGGACTGAATAATTTTTTTGTAATTACTGAATACAATCATTCTAAATTATATGCCAGAGCGGTTTATGAACTTGCTAAAGCATTAGAAGAAAATACCGATAATCAATCGGCTGTGTCATTAGTGACCGATAGTGACCGATTCGAATAACAATAAAGTAGTAAGCCGTAACTTGACTCATAACCGCAACTTAACTCATTAATAGGTAAAAATGACTACAATTGATAAGAACCTATTGGTTTTATTCAATTTATTCTGTGCCCTCAGTGATATCAATCAATATTAATATCACTGCTGGATACCGCTATGCATGGACCCACGGAGGGATACAATGCTGCCACTTCATACCACACTTGCGCTTGCACTATGCGCTTCAGTTATCTTTATAACTGGCTGTCAAAATAAAGAATTAGATAATTATTCAGACTACTCAATTCAAGCTGAGCCATTGCCGAGCGAAGAACCGCCATCAAGATATGGCAATCAACCAAATTATACTGTTAATGGTCAAACCTTTGATGTCCTGCCAACTACGCAAGGCTATTCAGCACGCGGCGTTGCCAGTTGGTATGGTAAAAAGTTTCATGGCCGACCAACTTCTACCATGGAACCTTTTGATATGTATGCCATAAGTGCTGCCCATCCATCACTACCTATACCTACCTATGTGAGAGTGACGAACTTAGAAAACGGCACATCTATTGTTGTTCGAGTCAATGATAGAGGACCGTTTCATGCCGACCGTATTATAGATTTATCCTACGGTGCTGCGGTAAAATTAGGTTTCGCTAATCAAGGGACTGCACAAGTTCAAGTAGATGCTCTAGCACCCTATCAAGTCCGTTGGCAAGATGGCGCACACCAATTTACTAATAATACCTACAACCCACCACAGGCTCAGAGTTTACCAAATAACAATCTACCAAATAACAATCTACCCCATGGCACTGCATATCAAGCTGCTTATGAACCAGGTCATCCAAGTCAAAGATATGTATACCTACAGGCAGGAGCTTATTTACAAACCAATAAAGCGCAAAATGCAATGAATAAAATGCAAAACTGGCTGGACACCCAAGGTATACAAGTGCCAGTGCATTTAGTGTTTGGCGATGGGTATCAGAAAATTCATTTAGGGCCGCTGAATAATTTCTCACAGGCAGAAAGCCTTAAACAAACGCTTACTGCAAGCTCTTGGGGTAAACCTATTTGGATTGAAGTGAACCCGTCTCGCTAGACTTTGTGAGTACACTTTAATTAGGATGCTTGGTGCACATAGACTCTATGATGGGCCAAGAACTCATGCTCCAATGCATCGACTCCCAAGGGCTTAGAACAAATAAACCCTTGGTAGACGTTACAACCAATATCCCTTAAATAATTTATTTTAGCTGGATGATCAACCCCTACCGCAATCACTTGAATTGCCAGGCGTTTAGCCATTTCAACAATTGCATTAACTACTGCAAGATCATCCTCATTTTCAAAAATTCCGTTTATTAATTCAATATCAATTTTGATAAAATCAATATGCATAGATTTTAATAATTGTACAGAAGAAAACCCTGTACCAAAATCATCGATTGCCAGTAAAAAGCCGTTGTCTTTTAAGCTATAAAAAATACCGCGGCACGAGTTTAACTTTTCAGCAAAACTCACTTCATTCAGCTCAAGCACCACCCTATTAGGTGCAATTTCAAATCGGTTGCACAATTCAAGTAACTTATCTAAAAAATCATCTAACATAAGCTGTTTAATTGAAATATTGAGCGATAATTTAACTGTGGCCGATATAAGCTCTTTGGTATACAAACCAGCAAAAGCAGCCATAGCATTGTCAATAACCCAATAGCCCACATCATGAATAATGCCGGTTTCTTCAAGTAAACCTATAAAATCGTTTGGTTTGACAACAACGTTGTCTTCAGGGTGCCAACGGATTAATGCCTCTAGCCCGTAAACGCCAGCAGTATGCATACAAACTTGCGGTTGATACTCTATTTGAAATGCCTCGCGCTTTAAGGCCTCGTGAAGATGCATAATAACATCGAGGCGCATTTTTGCGGCATCGTCTAGTTCTGAAGTATAAAACTGAAAGTTATTGCGCCCTTGGGCTTTAGCTTTGTACAAAGCCATATCTGCTTGTTTAAGTAACTTTGCTGGGGTGGTAGATATATCTTCACACAGGACAATGCCCGTGCTGACTGTAATGTAGAGTATTCGCCCAGCAAGAGCATATGGCTTGCGAACTTCATCGATAATCGCGGTAGATACACGAGCGCCAGCCATTTCACTGACGCCATTGGCAAGCAAAACTACAAATTCATCACCACCCATGCGCGCTACCAAATCAATCTCTCGTACTGCTGATTTAATACGCCCTGCCACTTCTACCAGCAATAAATCACCAATATCATGGCCTAGAGAGTCATTAATATCTTTAAAGCCATCTAGATCTAAACTCATAAGCACAATTGGGCCGTAACGTGGAATGTTACTTATGGTTTGCTTGAGGCGAGTTTCTACTACACGCCGATTCACTAAGCCGGTTAATTGATCTTGCTCTGCAAGCTCTCGAAGTTTTATTTCCTGTAGCCTAAGTGCAGTTTCATCGGTAATGGTGCCAACAAAACCGGTATCTTTTTCTGAGTTAGCGCAGACATGGAACCTCACCCAGCGTCTGTCACCACGCTCGTTTACAATTTGACAATGCTTGGTAAAACCACCAGCAAAGACCAGATCGGCTTTCATTAAATTGATGATTTTTTCTCGATCTGCGGGTAAAAAAACTTCGGCCCATTGCATGGGTCGATGGTCTGCAATATTACGCCCCAATAGGTCTTCCAAAAATGCATTAGCAAAAATGCATTCACCATGCTTGTTAACTTCAAATATACCGACCACTGCCATATCGAAAATTGCCGATAGCTGCTCTGGATGATAGTTGGGTGCTAGCGGAGTATTCGCCGCTTCAGTTATTGGCTTAAACATCATAAGAAATTCGTTGTTCGCTGGGCTGTTGAGGGCACTAACTCGCAATTTAAGCGATAAACTCGTGCCGAACATATCACAGCCTTTGACCTCATAGTCTTCTATACCGTTGAGTAATTCTGTAAGCGGACGATCAAAAAAAACAAAAGCTTGTAAATCAAGATGTTGAATTACTTTTTTGACCGGCAAATTCATAAGCAATTTAAATGCATTATTGGCTTGCTTGATATGAAATGATTCGTCAATAATCACTAACGGAGCATAGCCTTGCCACATAAAATCTAACATCTGCTGTTCACAGATATTGATAGTATTTTGTGCAATAGGCTCGTTATTCGCTGTCTTAGGATCCGTAGTATTCGCTCGTTTATTATGCATAAGGAGCTGGGAGCTTTGTATTTGCTTACGACTGGTTTCTAGAGTGCGAAATACATGTACAGTACGGGCTAATAAACGAATAGAGCTGATTATAATTGGTGCCACAGGTGCATTAAGCAAACAGACTAAATAAGTAGTTGGGTCGGTTAAATTACCCATGGGGATAATCAGAATTTGCTTTACAGTGGTAAGATAATTATTTTTACTCCCTAAGGACACCCATGAAACTGAGCGGCGTATTGAGCCATTAGGTATTAACTGAGAGGGTTTTATATCATTGAGTTGCAGCCAAATTCTTGAAAAGAGTTCACTATTTTTGGGCAATGTAAGACCCCAAGCGTTTTTTACATTTTCCATGGAATTGGCATAATTGAAATGCCCAGTAGAATCGAGCTCAAAATCTTGCGGTTGATTGTTATTTGAACTCACAAGTATTGCTTTAACATTACCTAACTGATTTGCATTGTAATGATAAACGCCTTGGTTAAAATCTATAACTTGAGAAGACCCAGAGGTTGATGCAATAGCAATGGAATTTTTATGTAAATTGATTTCAGCGGCATGAGCTGTAGATGAAGTTGAGCTTAGTTGTTTTGCAAAAGAAGGCGCTGTACAAAAAACACACGCAGAAATGCTCGGCACACGTAAAACCCTCCCGCTTAAGGCGGCGCAGTCTTCATTGAGCTGAAAATTATTTTCGCTATTAATTGTAAAGATATGCTCATCTGACATGCCGAAATACTCCGAAATTCTCAATCGCAATTTAATTTGCGTCTATGGTGATCTTATGGCGCTTTGAAGTATTTACTAATTATATTGAAGTTTGATACAACAAATATTTAAATGAGCTATTCCTCATTTCATTTCAAGTAATTCTGCTAACATAGTCTATATTTTTCCAAATAGCCTTATTTACAATTCAATTATAAATAAGGACGGTAAACGTCTCCATTTACGCTCGCGTCATTGCCCTTTAAACTTATTTCCACCAGAATTTACTCAATGAATAAGGAGTACCCGGTGAACAGACCAACTCATTTAAATTCAAACCTAATGCTTGCTGCCTTAGTGTTTTTTATTATTGCATTTTTTACTCTATGCAACACTAGTTATGCAGCACTAGTGCCTAAACCACCCGCTGTTAATGCCAGCTCTTATATTCTAATAGATGCTAATAGCGGCATGACCATTGTTGAGGAAAATGCCGACCTGGTATTACCGCCAGCAAGCTTAACCAAGATTATGACCAGCTACATTGCTGAATATGAAATTGAACAAGGCAATGTTTCTAAAGAAGATTTAGTACCTATAAGTGTCAAAGCCTGGAGAAAAGGCGGCTCTAAAATGTATATTCAAGAAGGCACACGGGTTAAGCTTATAGACCTGCTTCGAGGCATTATTGTTCAATCTGGTAACGATGCGAGTATTGCAGTAGCTGAGTTTATTGCGGGTAGCGAAGAAAGCTTTGCCGATCTTATGAATCAACATGCCAAAAGACTTGGCATGAAAAATACTCATTTCGTCAATGCAACTGGCTGGCCAGCCGAGACTCATCGCACCACCGCCCGTGATTTAGCAATTTTAAGCCGCGCTCTAATTAACGACTTCCCCCAACATTATAGTATCTATTCTGAAAAGTCTTTTACTTATAATGATATTACTCAGCCTAATCGAAACACTTTACTCGGTGCGAATAATATGGTTGACGGCATTAAAACTGGTCATACGGAAGAAGCTGGCTATTGTTTAGTAGCTTCTGGACAAGATGATCAAGGCATGCGCCTTATTTCGGTGGTTACCGGCACTAGCAGTACCAAAGCCAGAAGCCGAGAATCTCAAAAGCTATTAACCTACGGTTTTCGTTTTTTTGATTCAGTAGAAGTGGCCCCAGCGAATACTCCCCTGCAATCACCTAAAGTTTGGAAGGGTTCTGTCTCACAAGTCAATATAGGCATTGCCAAGCCATTGCAAGTCACTATCCCAAGAGGCCAGGCACAAACTCTTAAACTAAATTATGAATTACCCGCAATATTATCCGCACCTATTACTCAAGGCCAGCAGTTAGGTCAATTAAAAGTAATTTTAGAAGATAAAACGATTGCCTCAACGCCACTAATCGCCCAAAATGCGGTTAAACCTGCTGGCTTTTTCGTTCGAGTGTGGCATAGTATTATGCTGTTCTTTAAAGGACTGTTTGGTTGAGCTTTTGAGGTGGGGCCTGCGGGCCTTTAAATCATCCTGCCAACTGCTATAAACGAAATCCATAGCTAAATTGCCTTTAAAAAAAACCCTACTTACTAAAAGTGGGGTTTTTGAGTCGTATCACTTTGAGGGGAGGCTTTCGCCCACTTTCTTATAATGCATTAATGATATTAGCCTTTAAGAGCTACATACATAAGTCAAAATTTTTTATTTTACTGAGTTATAGAGATTATGAACTATATACCTTCCAGCTCAACTCCTCCCCAATCACTAGACCCAGCCCTGTGGGAGTTGCCTGGTGTTCATTCAATAAAGGCTATTGGTCTTTCCAGCAAGCCTATTCAAGACAATTTATGTGAAATTTTGCATGCTTTAGGCCTTAAGTTTGAACAGACTAATATCAAGCTATCTTTTAGCAAAACTAAAAAGTACATTGTGGTTACTGCGAAAGTGGCTTTTGGCACTACCGATGAAGTGAAAGCCTTATACAAACGCCTATTTGATCACCCAAATATTGTACGAGCTTTGTAACATGCTACTGGAAAACAATCGATCGTTAATTATTCGTCATCTCGGTCTTATGGCCTATCCCCAGTGTCATGCTTTAATGAAAGCTATGGTCGCGGATAAAAAACCCTTGCGGCAAAGCGAAGTATGGCTGGTGCAACATCCAAGTATTTTGACTCAAGGTCAAGCAGGTAAACCCGAGCATCTGCTCAAGCAAAAGCAACTACAATGCTATCAATCGGACCGAGGTGGTCAAATCACTTATCACGGCCCTGGCCAGCTGGTTTGTTATTATTTACTGCATCTTAAGCAATTTAATTTAACAGCACATGGCATAGTTAATTTTGCTACAGATATTTTAATACAACTCTTGACTCAGTATGGCATTACAGCAGAAAAGAGCTCTCAAAATCCTGGGGTTTATGTTAATGGCAACAAAATTGCATCTGTAGGATTTAGGATTCGCCATCAAATGAGTTATCACGGTTCTGCATTGAATATAAACATGGATCTAAGCGGTTTTGAGCTTATTAATCCCTGTGGGTTAGCCAATCAGCAGATGACACAAGTGAGCCAGCTGTGTACTTCGTTATCTCAAGGCAATCTAATAAATGATGTGGCCGATCAATTCGTCAAATTACTCCCAGCAATGTTAAGCTGTAGTTATATTTTACAAACTAGAGCTTGGCCGCCGGTTGATCTTTAGCGCAAGCTAAGCAAACGAACCATACTTAAAAGCCATTACATTGCCTGGGTTATTATTAGCCTAAATTTTTATAGCTCAATTATAGAGAGTACTGCTGTGGATACACCAAACGCGAAAAGCAACCCCATAAATTCTGTTAAACCAGAGTCTGCTCAACCCGAAGCCACTAAAAAGCAGTACCCAAAAGGTATTGCAGCTCGTGGTGAAAAGCTTCGCGGGGCTGATAAACTTGCCAGAATCCCGATAAAAGTCATTCCAAGCGATGATGTTCCAAGAAAACCAGACTGGATCAGAGTACGCCTGCCCTCAAACGGTAAGGCGCAAGAAGTTAGAAATTTATTGAAAGACCTCAAACTTAATACTGTCTGCGAAGAAGCAGCCTGCCCTAATCTGCCCGAATGTTTTGGTAAAGGCACGGCTACGTTTATGATTATGGGCGATATTTGTACCCGCAGATGCCCATTTTGTGATGTTGGCCATGGCAAGCCTATGCCACTTGATGTAGATGAACCGCGTCATTTGGCCGAGTCTGTAGCTCACCTTAAATTAAAATATGTGGTTATTACCTCAGTTGATCGAGACGACCTGCGAGACGGTGGTGCTCAACATTTTGTTGACTGTATACAAGCTATTCGAGACACTTCTCCAAACACTAAAATTGAAATTCTAGTGCCGGATTTTCGCGGCAGAATGGACGTGGCACTGGATATTTTAGCCGCATGCCCGCCGGATGTTTTTAATCATAACTTAGAAAACGTGCCTCGTTTATATAAACAAGTACGTCCTGGCTCTGATTATCAATGGTCGCTGACACTAATCCAGCGTTTTAAAGCCATGGTACCTCATGTGCCGACAAAGTCTGGTCTTATGGTGGGTTTAGGTGAAAGTGATGATGAAATTATTCAAGTAATGCGCGATTTAAGAGCCCATGATACGGATTGGATCACTCTGGGGCAGTACCTGCAACCGAGCCGAGAGCACCATCCTGTAATGCGTTATGTGACTCCAGCTGCATTCAAAGAACTCGGTAACACGGCAAGAAGCCTTGGCTTTACCCAAGTTGCTAGCGGCCCTATGGTACGTTCGTCTTATCATGCAGACTTACAAGCCGACGGAGTCGATGTTGGACAATACATTCCTCAGTGAAGGTCTCACTGACTATCTTGTAGCTTCGCCAGGCATTTTAATTGTGGCTATAGGGCTAACCGCCTTATTAGAAAGCTTGGCAGTTGTTGGCCTGGTCGTGCCTGGTGTGGCTATCTTATTTGGTCTTTGTATCTTGGCTGGGCAAATTCAAGTATCAATCAGTTTATTAATTATAAGTGGCATCATTGGCTCGATTATTGGCGATTTTGCAAGCTTTTGGCTTGGTAAACACCTGCAAAACGACTTACTTCTTTGGGGGCCAATAAAAAAAAGGCCACTTCTAATTCACCGCGCCAGCCGCATGTGTGAACAATACGGTATTGTGAGTCTTTTAATCGCCAGGTTTATTGGCCCTTTAAGGCCGTTAGTACCAATTACAGCGGGTATGTTAGATTTCCCATGGATTAAATTTAGTCTTGTGGCTTGTGTTGGGGCGTGCCTTTGGGCGCCGGTCTATTTGTTACCGGGCTACTATTCAACTGAAGCGTTTACTTGGGTGGTTGATTGGGTCAAAAGTCAGTTTTAATAATGTAGACCTCTCTAAAAAATGCATTTCCACCTCATCAAATTGTTCGATTTCAAACCATTGATCTGCTGTAAATTCACTGTCATCATGCATATTTTGAGTGGGCATATGGGTGGACAACCTAAGCCGCCCTTGAGCAACGAAATATGAAGCTGCCTCGGCTACTTGAGCTAAATGAGTCTCGCCTGCCTCGAAGGAGATACATTGCGCATCACACATAATGCTTGGCAAATTGTAGTGAAACCGCTCGCAGCCCAAAGTATTTCTTATCGCCACCCGTGAGCTCCCTAAATGGTGAGCTCCTTATTTTAGGGAGCCCTTAAAGTCGTCAGCTTAAGTTAGAAGCCGTAAGCTTAAGTTAAAAGTCGTAAGCTTAAATTTTGACTATTATTTAATAATGTCTAAAATTCTCAAAATTTCAAGTTTTTTTTGAAATTAGAATCACAACTCTATGAATATTACATAGTATAAATCTAACAGTTTGATTCACACATGAGTCCACTGGTAAGTTTGAAGTGGTCAATTTAAGGAGAACACAATGAGCGAATATACTAACGAATTAAGAAAAAAGTTTTACAACCGGTATGAGCAGCTTAACCAAAATATCGACAAGCTTTCAAAAGCTGGCCGCGGTCTTTTCACTAAAGTAAGAAGCATTAGTAGTGATCAATTTAATGATCTTGTTTCTACTGGCGAGAAAAAAGACAGCGATATCATCACACAAGTCCGCGAAACAGTTCAGCCTCTATCTGATATTCGCGGTTCATACAGCAAAGCAAAATATGCATCTGTTGGTCTAATCGTAAAAGCTCGTGAAAACGGCACTAAATACTTTTCTGAGCTTGTTTCAGAAGGCGAAAAAAGTGGCTCAACCAAAGCAAATACAAAAAACCAAACTCAAAACCAAAACCAAAGTAAATCAAAAGCGAAAAGCTCAAGTAAAGCAGCTTAATAAGCTTCTTTATTAGTAGTAAGATGCTAGCGCATTCCAAAAGCCTTTAAGTGGATACATAAACACTTAAAGGCTTTTTTTATTCTAAAATTAAGTTATTTTGCAATACTGATTCAATTCAGCCTAAAATATCTCGTCTTCATCAAAATCAAATATTGGCGGGTTTTCCGGATCTTGAATTTGATCAACCACATCTTGCACTGCATCTGTGTCAAATATTTTAAATTCTTCCCAATTTGGATCTTTACCCTGCTCTACAATAATTTCAACTCGTCTATTTTTAGATCGATTATCATTAGAATTATTGCGTACTATTGGCCGAGTTGCCCCATAACCCGCCACTGTAAAGCGACGCTCATCTAAGTAACCGCCAATTAATAACTCATGAGCAACTGATACCGCCCTGGAAGTTGATAATTCCCAATTTGAGCGAAAACGGGCCGTACTTATTGGAATATTATCCGTATGGCCTTCAATAGTATATAAGCCAGGTATACCTCTTAAAATTTCACGAATTCTAGCCATAATAGGTACAAAAGATGGCCGCATTATTGCCGACCCAGAAGCAAAAGAGCCTTCTTCTTTGATACGAATAACTAACTTAGGGCCGTCGGTTTCGATTTCTACCTTACCTTCACGGACTTCTTTGGATAAAGTTGAAGCAACAGACATAGCGGTTTGTTCTATCTCTTGTATTTGCTGCTCTGTTTTTGATACTTGATCTTCTAAATCCATTTCCGCATCAGATTTTTCGCCAGTAATAACTGAATCTGGCGTTTGGCCTCGTGGACAATTAACATCTAAATTGCTTTGGGTAACATCTGTAGTTGATTGCTTAACTTCAGTAATAGGTGTGGGCTCTGGGCGACCAGGGCTAAATTCTTGAGCAATAATGCTCGTCCCTTTAGGGATGTCTCTGGTTTTGACGGTATTTTGGACACCAAAAGCTGAGGCCATGGACCCTGCTATCTGTTTATATTTCAATACATCCATTTCAGAAAAAGAAAGTAGTAAAACGAAAAAACACATAAGCAAAGACATAAGATCAGCAAAAGTTGCTAACCATGCCGGCAGGCCCGCTGGGCATTCTGGACAGTCTTCTTCGCAATCATCCATAGGGTTTTACTACACGTCCTTGTCTAACACTTATGTTTAGTCAACCAACCGGCAAATAGCTATTTATCACTTGTAAATATTAAGTTTCTTCTTGTGGTCGTTTACCTGTTGGAATATAAGCATTGAGCAAGCCACGTATTACTCGTGGGTTTTGCCCGGCTTGAATAGCATTTATTGAATCGATAATCATGCTTTGAATGAGCGCTTCCTCATCGGAGCGAATTTTTAATTTATCGGCAATTGGTAATGTGATCATATTGGCAATCATGGCGCCATAAAGAGTTGTTAATAAAGCAACAGCCATTGCTGGACCAATAGATTTTGGGTCATCCATAGCAGAAAGCATTTGTACTAGGCCAACAAGAGTACCAATCATGCCCATTGCAGGGGCTACATCACCAAAACTCTTAAAGAAATTTATGGCCATTGAATGGCGATCAACAGCTTTTTTCATTTCTTTAGTTAAAGTGTCATTGACCACTTCTGGCTCGTGCCCATCCACTAGCAATGTAATCCCCGAACCTAGAAATGGATGACTGACTTCCTTGCCCTCTAAAGACAACAAGCCACCTTTACGAGCTTCATCGGCGAGGCCGACCACTTCATCTACTAGTGCTGCTGGATCTACAGATTTGAAACTAAAAGCTTTACTCGCAGCGCCAAAAGCGCCTAAAAATTGGCTCATAGTAAATTTTGCAAGCACTACAAAAATAGAGCCGCCTAAAACAACTAATAATGAAGGAACGTTAACGAATACCAGTACATCACCACCGAGAACCATAGCGACAATGATAATGGCGAAAGCGCCTACTAGCCCAACGAGTGATGCTAAATCCATCCAACAGCCTCGACTAAAAATTTTCTTGATAATTGACTTGTTTGTCTATTTAATAAGCATAGCTGGAAATTACATAACCTGAATAATCGTCAGTGATAAAATAAAGCTCACTTCAACAGATCGCCAATAGAAAGGTGCATTTTCTAGTTAAGGCTTAATCCATTAAAAATGGATTATCGTTTCTATTTATTAAATTGAACGTGGTATATTAAGTTTTTAAATGAAATCAATTAAGCGAGAGCTTAGGTCAAGCAACCGAGACGTAAGGTAATAATTAAGCTGAGTATTATTAATTGATAGCTTATATCACGCACATCAAGGAGTAACTCGAATGGCTAAAACTGCCAAAACTAATGAGCCTATTCAATTTGAAGACTCTTTAGGCCAACTGACGCAATTAGTTGAAAAGCTTGAATCAGGCGAGCTCTCGTTAGATGAGTCTATTGCTGTATTTGAAAAAGGCGTGCATCTGACAAAGCAATGCCAAACAGCCTTAACCACCGCAGAACAACGGGTTGAAGTGCTTATGAAAAAAACTGACGGCCCAAAAAACCACCACCAATCAGTAGATAAGACTTCTCAGCTTGAGATTAACTTATCAGACGATACGTCCAAGGCTTAAGCATGAGAAGTTGGCAAGAGTTTTTGGCGCAAGATTTTAACCCCCAAGAGGACTTTTCAGTTTGGAGCAAGGGGCAAATTGACCAAAAATTAAGTCAATTATTACACAATAACTCTAATTTAGTTGGAGTAGAGCCTCACGCGCCAGTATTAGTCAACGCGATGAATTATGTAATTAATAGTGGTGGCAAACGTATTCGTGCAACATTATGTTATGCCCTTGCCGAGCCTTTTAATATACACCCAGACTATCTAACGCCAATTGCTCTAGCTATAGAGCTTATTCATGCCTACTCATTAGTCCATGACGATTTGCCCGCTATGGATGACGATGATTTACGCCGTGGTATACCTACTTGTCATAAGCAATTCAACGAAGCAACTGCAATTTTAGTTGGCGATGCACTGCAGGCTTTGGCTTTTGAGATGCTTACCAATAATGATTTGCCCGCTGAAGTCCAAGTTCAGCTTATTCGCTTACTCGCTAGGGCCAGCGGTTTTCAAGGCATGATTGGCGGCCAGATGCTGGACATTCAACAAGGTGCAATAACTCTAGAAGCAATTGATAAGCTGCATCAATTGAAAACTGGTGCATTAATAAGTACTAGTATCGAAATGAGTCGTGTGGTCTGTTGCCATTTAACCGCTGCTGCAACTAAAATGCAGTGGCAAAAATGCCTCACGGGATATGCCCAATCATTGGGTCTTGCCTTTCAAATATATGACGATATTCTTGACGTAATTAGTACCACCGAAGTGCTTGGTAAAACCAGCGGTTCAGATTACAATTCAGGCAAAACAACCTACCCTGCCTTGCTTGGTTTAGAGAGATCAGTTATTCGCGCCCAGCATTTAATTGATGAAAGCTTGGCTTGCTTACAAAAAATTGCTCCAAATCCCTATCAACAGCTTGAAAATATCGCCAACAAGATAATACAGCGTCGTTTTTAAATCTTAATGATATTTTTGAATAAAAAAATATTAGATTTGGATTATAAATCAGATAAACTCAATAAAATCATGATTTTAAAATATTATATTACTTATAAGATTATAAAACTGATAGAATCATAAGCTCTATTATCAGTTCTAAGCTGTAATTTTTTATGAAAATAACTTGAAAGTCGAGTAAATTTTAATCAAAAAAATAGCTAATTCAGTTAAAAACGCTACAAAATCACTTGCATCACTGGTTATTTTTCATCAAACTGACATTACTGAGTAACGTATTTGATATAGTTATAGATTATAATTTAATAGAAAATATTTATTAAATAGATTGTACTGATTAGGTTTGCATTAATGACTTTTACACCAACAGAGATCACAAGGTTTAGTTACTTTAAATTTGAACCAATCAATGATATTAAAATGATACACAAAACAGGCAGAGAAATACTTTTATTGATTTTACACATTTAAGATATTACATTTTACACTTCTATATATTTCTACACGCAACAACATTAACCAATATTCATCTACCATCAATACAATAAAAACCATTGAACATTAATTATTTAATCACCCCATCAACTTATGGATATTTAACAACTTGCATCTAGCGACTTCCACTACATCTTTAATGAGAGGCACTTATGAGTTTTGAACTATCGAATTTGGCCTTTAACCAAGTAGGGTTTTTTAACCCATCTTGGCTAGAGTTCATCTTGATTGCACTCGCCATGACACACATTACAATTGTGAGTGTCACCGTGTACCTGCATCGCCACTCAGCTCACCGTTCGCTTGAATTAGCATCGCCGGTGAAACACTTTTTCAGATTTTGGCTTTGGCTTACTACAGGTATGAACACTAAAGTTTGGACGGCTATTCACCGTAAGCATCACGCTTTATGCGATACTCCTGGCGATCCACATAGCCCTGTACATTACGGTTTTGAAAAAGTACTTACTCAGGGCGCTGAGCTCTATGACGAAGAGTCTAAGCAACAAAAAACTCTTGACCAATATGGCCGTGGCACTCCAGACGACTGGATAGAAAACAAGCTTTATGGGCCATATAAACATACTGGTATAACTATAATGTTTGTGCTTGACGTATTTTGTTTTGGTTTCTTAGGCCTGACTATGTGGGCTATTCAAATGCTTTGGATTCCGTTTTTTGCCGCAGGTGTTGTCAATGGGCTTGGCCACCACTGGGGTTATAGAAATTTTGAAAGTAAAGATGCATCAACCAATATTTCTCCAATTGGTATTTTAATTGGTGGTGAAGAATTACATAATAATCACCATACTTACCCGCTTTCGGCCAAGCTATCAGTTAAAAAATGGGAATTTGATATTGGTTGGGCTTATATTAAAGTTCTGTCTGCCCTTGGCTTAGCCAAAGTGAAAAACTCAATTCCAGTTGAGCATAAAGACCCGGTTAAAAGAGATATTGATTTAGACACAGTACGAGCATTAATTGCCAATCGCTTTCAAGTTATGGCTAACTATCGTAAAAAAGTGATTATGCCTTTAGTATCTCATCAAATGAAAGCAGCTCCTGAAGTTTCACAAAACTTCAAAAAAGCTAAAGCTTGGTTAGCTCAGGACCATCAATTCCTAGATGCTGACAAAAAAGAGAAAGTGAAAAAGCTATTTGAAATGAACCCAAGTCTTGATTCAGTTTATGCCTTCCAATTACAGCTTAAAAATATTTGGGAACGCACTCAAAAAGACAGTCATGAAATGGTTTCGGCTTTAACTCGTTGGTGTAAAGAAGCAGAAGCCTCTGGAATTGAAGCTCTTGAAGAGTTTGCTTTACAAATTAGAAGCTACTCGCTTGCGCCTTCTGTGGCTCGGACTTAGCTTGAGCAGGTAATAAACCGTAATGGCCCAGACGGGTCATTACGATTTTCTCGACTTCACTGGCATCGTCACATTCTGCAACTTTTTCCCATAAAGCTTTCATCTGAGCTAACTTCATTTGTCCAAATGCCCACTTTACCGCTAACAAGCGACTAGGGCTCATACTAAAATTCCGATACCCCATACCCGCAAATAAAATGGCCAATCCAGGATCTCCAGCCGCTTCTCCACATAAGCTTACCGGCAGACCAGTTGCACTAATAGATTGATATAAATCCGCTAAAGTTTTTAGAACAGCCGGATGATAAGCCTGAAATAACCCAGCAACTTTTGGATTATTACGATCTACTGCTAATAAATACTGAATTAAGTCATTAGTACCAATTGAGAAAAAATCTACCAGCTCAGCAAAAGCTTTTATTTGATACAAAGCTGCAGGCACTTCAATCATGACACCCACTTTTGGCAGCTGTATATGAAAACCCTCATCTAATACTTCGTAGTAAGCTCGGCGAATAAGCAGTAAAGAATCTTCAATTTCACGAATATTGGCAATCATAGGCAATAAAATTTGTAGATTATCCAAGCCCTCACTGGCTTTAAGCATGGCGCGAATTTGCACCATAAATATTTCTGGATGATCTAAAGTGACTCGAATACCTCGCCAACCTAGCACTGGATTAGTTTCAATAATAGGAAAATAAGGTAAAGATTTATCGCCACCTATATCAAGTGTGCGCATAGTAACAGGCATAGGCGCAAAAACTTCAAGATGTTTGCGATACATTTGTTGTTGTTCTACTTCAGATGGAAAACGATCAAGCCCCATAAAGCATATTTCGGTACGAAATAGACCAACCCCTTGGGCCGAGCGATGTAAAGCTGCTTTTGCATCTGAATGCATGCCTGTATTGGCAAAAAGATTTAAGCTCTCACCGCATTTGGTTTGTGTTGGCCGAAAAACTTCCGCCATAAAACATTCGTTGAGCTCTATCTGGCCCTCGATTATACTTTGATAGTTCTCACGTAAATTGTCCGATGGATTAACATATATTTTGCCAGCGTGACCGTCGACTACAAGTAATTGGCCGTCAAGTTGATCCATGTGTAGATCATTTAAACCAACCACTGCAGGTAACTCAATTGCTCGAGCAATAATTGCCATATGAGCATTACTGGTGCCTTTGGCAGAAATAACGCCGCAAAGTTTTTCACGGGGAATTTCCATGAGCAAGGTTGCGGATATTTCATCGCCAATTAAGATAACTGGCTCATCAAAGTTTGGGATATCTTGATCATCGCTGTGCAAGCAGGCTAATAGTCGATAACCAATATCTTTAACATCTACCATTCGTTCGCGAATATAATCGTCCTCAATTGCTTCAAACTGCGCCATTGAATGCTGCACTACTCGCTTTAAGGCCGATGGCGCCCAAAGCCCGCTCATGATCAAGGTTTCAATTTCACCTACAAATGCTGGGTCTTCGAGCATTTGGGTATACACTTTCAACAAGGCAATATCTTGTTGGCCAAACTGATGCTCTAGTTTTTCATGCAGCTCTTCCAGCTGGAGCCTTACTTGCGCGCAAGCTGATTTAAAATGATCTAACTCTGAGTCTGAATCAGCTACTAGGCGATCTGGTAAGCTCGAAAAATCACGAGGTGGAATAATAACCCAGGCTTTACCGATACCAACACCAACAGAGGCACCTGTACCATCATATTTAGCAGTTTGAGGGTCAGCAGCGGCAAAATTAAGGCCATATGCAGCGTGACGGCTTTCGAAACCTGCTAAAACACTCGCGATTTGACTCGCCACTGTTAGCAGTAAACTCTCTTCCGTGGAGCTAAATTTTTGCGATGCAACTCTTTGTGCCACGAGTACGCCAAGAACTTGACGCTTATGAATAATAGGCACACCCAAAAAAGCGCTAAAGGCATCTTCGCCGGTTTGTTCTAAATATCGAAATTGAGGGTGACGTTTTGCATTTGCTGTATTAAAAGGCTCCTCACGGGCAGCAATCATGCCAACCAAGCCTTCAGTGAATTCAAGCTGTGCACTGCCTACAGATGATTCATTGAGACCATCTGAGGCAATGAGGAGATAGCGTTGCTGGGCATAATCCATAATAAACAAAGAAGCAACATCTGCTTGAATTAAATTTTTCACCGAATAAACCAGCGTTGCCGTCGCTTTATCAAGCGTGGTAGCGGCAGTAACTGTCTCTATAATTTTTTGCAGACTTCGCAACATGCAGTTTCTTCCTTGAAAAGCATTCAAGTAAATATTTAGTTTATAAGCTTAGGCTAAGGATAACAAATTGAACTAAGTTCTATGACTTGAGTGCCAAGCCAAAAGTAATTCTTTCAACCCTTTTGCGTAAACCTCTTTTTTAAAATCAACAATTTTAACTAATGGATGCCAATAACTTACCCATTCCCAGCCATCAAATTCTGGTGGAATAGATTTATTTAAATCAAATTGGGCGTTTTTAGATTTGAGTTTCAATAAAAACCAAATTTGTTTTTGCCCAATACACTGCGGTGATCCACCTCGACGCATGCGATGAGGTAGTCGATACCTAAGCCAACCTCTTGACCGGCCTAGTAGCTCTACATCATTTTTTTGTAAACCAACTTCTTCATCAAGCTCTCGATACATGGCTTCTTCGGCAGACTCACCCGCATTAATACCACCTTGTGGAAATTGCCAAGCATCCATTTTACGTCGCTTAGCAAAAAAAACATCACCGATTTCATTGATTATTACAATGGCGACGTTATGTCGAAATCCAGCAAGATCAATTTGTGATTCTGTGGGCTCGTTATGCATGTTGAAAAGAAGTCCTGTTGATTGTAGGATCTGTTGACCGATTATTAAAGAGCTAGGAAACTGTCCAAAATAAATAAGCTGTTGTAGAGCTCATAGTTTGACTCAAAAAAACTGGTCTCTCGCAACCTTGGCTCTATTCGCATAGTCTGAGTTAAGTATATTTTATGGGTCATCGGTTCAGCCTTTATATTCAGTGTAATGAATTCACCGGAATCTCACAACAAATCACCAATTTAGAGTTAATTTATGCCAAATTTAGTCCTTTTTGATCTAGACCACACATTACTAGCAGGCGACAGCGATGCCAGCTGGGGCGAATATCTAGTTTCACAAAAAATTGTCAATCAAGCTGACTACACAGAAAAAAATAAAGAATTTTTACGTCAATACCAAAGTGGCACTTTAGATATTCACGAATATGCAGCTTTTGCCTATAAACCATTAGTAGACAACTCCATAGAACAACTTGAAAGCTGTAGAGCGGACTTCATTGACAAGATCATCAAACCGCTCATCCAACGCAATGCCTTAAAGCTTGTGCGGCGCCATCAAGAAGATGGTGACTTATGTGTTATTATTACAGCAACTAACAGCTTTGTGACCAAACCCATCGCTGAACTATTCAATATTGAACATTTAATTGCCACTGAACCTGCAATGGCCAATGGCAAGTTTTTAGGCTCTATTGAAGGCACACCCTGCTTCCAAGCTGGCAAATTGGAAAAGCTACAACAATGGATGGCTCAGCATAATTATACCCGTAGCAGCTTTGATACAGTCTACAGCTACTCAGACTCATATAACGATTTGCCATTACTTGAATATGCTGACCAAGCTATAGCGGTCAATCCAGATGATCGGCTAAGAGCCCATGCCACAACCAAAAGCTGGCAGATATTACAACTCATGCTGTAAAACACTTTATAACACTTGATAACACTTTATAACTAAGCAACCTACTTTAAGCGCCTTTTTAAGCTCGCCCTTCCTAAGCGCGTTTTTTCTAAGTGCTTAAGGTTTAGAATTAGGTCGCTTTCGTCGGTTTCGCTTCGGCTTAAATGGCTTTTTACCCGATTTGATTCGCACAAAAGCCTTAGCGGCATAATGCTTAAACGGATATCCAGTAGCTTTCATGTAAATCCAACGGTTGAATGCAAAACGTATGCCTAAATAATAACTTAAACTACAAAGCGTTATTCCAAGCGCAAAGTATCCACAAAACAAAGCCACTAAACTCGCTAAATATATAATTATATGAATAGGCTTCATAGCTGGCACGCCTAATTCATTAAAATTAGTCCTAAAATTTGGCCAACATTTATAAACTACGCCAAACACTGCCAGCAAACCTGGTACACCAAAAATATTCTGTGAGAAAAACAACCAAAACAAAGGGGCTGACGGCCAAAAGCTCGTACCCGACAACATGAAAGATACTATGCTGCCAACTAAGATGATCAATGAAAAAGTACTTAGGGCCACTAGAAATATACGAAATGCCAATGGTCTTTGCTTACCAAGTCGCCATGCTCTTACACCACTCCATACTGCAGCTGAAGTATAAGCTATTAAACTTATGCACAAAAAGACTAACCCAATACCTTGAATAATCAATTGAGTGAGTTGTATAGAGTATATTGGTGTTTGATGTAAATAATACACAGCGCCCTGTAGTGCGATAAGCACTGACACTAACATAACTACTAAAGTTTCTTGGCGCCGGTCAATTGCCAGCGCTGAAAGTTTGATCATTTATTGCATCCTCGTCATCAATGCAGATCTTATTGAATGACCTGAATAATCTAAAAAAAGGGTATAGACTAAAACTGTCACATATTTGAAAGGCATCATAACGTTCTAAGTAGCTGGGCTCAACTATTATTATTTTATGTCTTGTGTCGTGGGTTGTTTGTATGACTAAACTGAGCTTAGACAACAAGTATACTAGTCATCGGTCGCAACTGGATTAAAATTCAAGAAAGGGATTTCTAATGAATCAACGTCTTATATCACCCTCAGCAAAATTAACAATAGCAGCTGGATCACGCTTCGTACAAAATACCCTAAAAGGCATACCTTTTTTGGTGATACTAGGTATTGGTTTAAGCTTAGGCGGCTGTAACTCAAGCACAGATAAAAAATCATCCCAACATTTATTCCAAGCAGAAACCTATCTCAAGCAAGGCCAATTAAGTGCTGCCGCAATTGAAGCGCGCAATGCTATGCAATATGAAGCAACCCAAGAAAAAGCCACCCTAGTACTTGGTGAAGTTGCTTTAACAATGGGCGATGCACCAGGCGCTATTGAAATGATCGGCCCGCTTAAATCAAAAGATGCTTTGTTTATCAAAGCTCGGGCATTAATTGAACTTGATCAATATGATGAAGCAGCAAGCTTACTTGAAAAGTATAAAAGTACTTTAGCACTCTCGCCTGATTATTTTGTGTTGCTCGGGGAAATTGCACTTGCTGAAAATAATCTCGAGCAGGCTCGCAGTTTATTTAATGAAGCACTTAAATTAAGCCCTGAATACAAACCAGCCCTGCATGGTATGGCGAATCTTGCCTTGACTGAGACAAATAAAGAAGAGGTAATCAACTGGTTAAATCAAGCTGTCGGAGAAGATAAAACCTATACCCCAGCATTGATTACCCAGGGTGAGTTTTATTTAAGAAGTGGCCAACCAAGTGTTGCCGAGGAAGCTTTGAGTTCGGCTTTAATCAATTTAAATCGCTTTGATCTGATGACACCAGAGAAATATTTAACCATGAGCTATTTAGCGCAATCGTTTATAGATCAAGGAAGAACCAGCGAAGCTTTAAATATTCGTAAACAACTCAAGCAATCGCCACAAGGTAAGCTCAAAGCTCGAATCGAACAAGCAGTCAACGCTTATACCGAAGGTGACCTGGCTAAAGCTGTGACGGCCTTTGAAGATGTACTTACCATCGCGCCTAAACATAAAAAAACGTCTTTGGCTTTAGGTATGTTGAAATATCAAGAAGGCGATATCGAAGCTGCAGAACATCTATTACAGCAAGCTACAGATGATAACGATGAAATCAGTGCCAAAACCTATCAAGTGCTCACTGTGAGCCGTATGAAACTCAAGAAAAACTCTGAAGCACAGGATATTTTACAACAAGGCTTGGCAGCCTATCCCGATAACACAGAATTATTAATTCTCAGTGGTTTAATAGATTTTAATCAAGGCACGACAGATAAAGCTCAGACTACGCTCAAACAGGTCATACAAGCAGAGCCAACCAATGGGGTTGCTTTAACCTTATTAGGTAACATTGAAATACGCCAGCAAAACCCCAAACAAGCACGGGAGCTGTTCAAACAAGCCATAGCCTCAACGCCTGATTTAAAAGATGCCTATCAAGGGTATATTTCCACTTATCCAAAAAATTCTAAACAGCCACTTATTAGTTTACAAAAACTGGTAGAAGAGCAAAAACCACCCACTGCTGAAGGTCAACTGGCTTTGGGGGTTGCTATGCTAGCCGCTGGTGAATATTCACAAGCTAAAACTCATAGTGAATTAATTTTGCAAAAAATGCCTGAACAAGAGGCTCGGGCTAAAAGACTTTTAGGCACAGCGGAATATTTTCTTGCATTAAATGCTATTAAGGCATCGCAACCTCAAAAAACTTTTCAGTTACTCAAAAGCTCCTTAAAAAACACCAACGAATTGCCTGCTGCTGCCGCAGTATTGACTAAAGTAGGCTTAGAAATTAATAAAGTCCCAGAAACCCAAGAAGTTATTGAAAATTTTGCGCAAAACACACGATATAAAAGCCTTGCATATGAACTGCTAGCAGACATCCAGTTACATGAAAAGCAACCAGCACAGGCTGTTAAGCACTTAGAAGATGCCTGGAATCAAGCCCAAAATTTTCGAATAGCCATGAAGCTCTATAAAGCTCAAACCGCTGCGCAACAACCAACCGATGTGACTCAAAAGTACATAAAACAATGGCATCAACAAACAGAAAAGAACTATCGAGCTCAAAATAATACCCAAACTGAACAAGCATATGAGCAAAGTTTATTTGCCTTAACTAGTATCTTCGAAAGAGAACAACAAAATACCCAGGCTATCGAAAACTACCGTAAGCTGTTAACAATGAAGCCTGACTCTGCGCTGTATCTTAATAATCTGGCGTGGTTATTATTTGTAGAAAAAGAAGCTGATGCACTGGAAGTAGCCCGCAAAGCCTATAAAAATGCACCTCAAACACCGGAAGTTATTGATACTCTCGGTTGGATTTTAGTGCAACAAGGTCAGCAGATTGAAGGAGTCACTTTACTCGAAAAAGCGCTTTCGATTGACCCTAGTAGCCAAGTCATTCAAAAGCATCTCAAGGAAGCTAAAAATTAAAGCAGCCTTACAGCTTCGATGGCATTTTATTGTTTGCTCGAAGATTATTAAGCCAAATGTAACTATCTTTCGACAATTGCTTATCTTCGTATAATATAAAATATTGTCCTAGCATGAGTCGATTGATCTCACCCGAGCTGTTAGCATCACGGGCCAACTTTAAGCGTGACAAGGTAGTTGCAGGCTGGCCATCAATCCAAACTTTAATTACATCGTTTGCCCCCTCTTCGCTCACAATGAAGCAACTGCGTATAGACTGCCACCGCCCCGGGGTTAATTGTGCAGCTTGCTGATTGAGAGGTAAGGCCAACTGGCGGTATCCACGCTCATCGCGCACACCTACGACTAAACGACCGTCTTTTTTCCAGGCAACTTTTGCATACCAGTCATCCTGCGCTGCGCCACCTTGATGACCAACACCTGGAAGAATACCATCGGCTATGAGTTCAAAATCGTGCTCAAACTTCATCGAATAGCTGAGACAAACGCTTGACTCAGGCGAGTCTAAGCCAACCTCCCACCGAAAACCATTATCATCACGGGTTTTAGCCCCCTGAGGATATAAAATCCGCAGCGACTTAGGCGAGTCATCTGTGCCTATTGTGTCATCGACAAAGACCCTATTATCACTAAAGCCAGCCATGCGGATAGTGTTATCCCAAGTATTGGCCCAATCTTTCGAGCCCACAAAACCTTGAGATAAACTATCGATAGAATTTTTCAATAAGTCTGTTGGGCGCATAGATGGAGTAATTTGCTTGAAGGAAAATACCGGAGGGTTTGGTTTAGACGGCTTAGCAAGTGTCTTTGGCTGCAAAAAACCTGCGTCATTTTTAGCAACTTGTTCGTCTGTTTGCAAAACTTTTAAGTAAAGATTATCGTAGCGCGCAAAAACAGGCTTAGTTGGCGCCCAAGAAGGGTCATTACCACCAAAAAAGCTATCAAAGTAGAGCACACTGATTAAGGAACTATCGTCATAATTCGCTCTTAAACGTAGGTCGTAATTGGCAGCTATTACTTTATTATCCACGCTGACAATCATATGGCCGCCATATTCATGAGCTGGGGTATTGAGGTGAACATTGACCTTGATGTTATACCAGGTATTCTTCTTGAATAAGAAATCAGCGCCTGTATCACCCTCGCCACACTTGCGGGATCGATCTTGCCCATAATAATAGCCCTGGAGTTGACCTTCAGGTCTCCACATAGGCCGCGCGCTCCATGAATCAGGAAGAATCGATCGACACCCAGTTGCAGGCACTTGCGAAGCTAACCCAGGCAGTTTGCCGCCCTTAACAAATTCAAAATCATTCTCGAACAAAACGTCATAGCTCAAAATAGCGTGTTCAGATTGTGGGATTTCAATTTGCTTTTTCAACCATGGAGAACCCGTATTCGAGGGGACGTGCTTTACGCGTAAACATCGATTTCTAACGCCTTCTAAGCCACATCGGTTCACAATTTCTGTCTCTTTGAGCTCATCCCAGGGTTGACCAAGGTTTAAGGTATTAAAATCTTCAATTGAGTAGCCGTAGTAAGCTAAGTCTTCTGCCTGAAGATTATTAAAGCCGGAGCCAAAAAATAGTAGACCAAAAATGATGGATTTTATCGAGAAACACGGTATATTTAAAAAAGCACAAATTTTCATATTAACAATATTACCTTAACCACTTAATATAAATTCGAATGCTAGCAAAATATCAGCGTTTAGCACCGTTGAGTCTCGACGAAATAATAAAAAATACTGCGATTAAGGTGCCAGTAATTCTCATAGAGTAGGGAAAACTTGTTTCTGTCAGATTTTGTATTAAGCTAAGCCAAAAAAGCACCAGCAGCACACTTAACGACCTGGTTACTTTAAGCCTAGTTAGTTCACGCAGAATATCAAAAAACATTTTCAGGTAAACGGCTAAAACTAACCCACCACCAATCACCCCACCTGCGAGCAAGGCATCAACAAAACCATTGTGAGCCTGGCCAATATTCCATAAGCCATTTTGTTCTAAAAGATCAAAATGCAGCATTTTACGCCAAAAAGAGTTAAGGCCATAGCCAAAAATTGGGTTTTCAAGAAAATTATCCCAAGCGAACTCCCATAAAATCGTACGGCCAGTAAAGGTTAAATCGCGCCCAAGCGCTTTGAGGATCGGCTCAATTGTAAGTGCTAGCAGTGAGATGGTAGAGAAAAAAATTAAAATAAGCGTTACACGGCTAATTTGCCTACTCGCGATAAATTGTGGCGACGACGCGAGCATCATTAAGGCTGTGGCACATATTGCGGCAATCCAAGATGTGGCTGACATTGACAGTAATAAAAAGATACAGCTTAGTAGAATCCAGCCAAAGATTATTATTTTATCTCGACCTCTAGCATACAAAAATTCGAGTAGAAACATTGAATAAGCAAAAGCAATAATAGCACCAAAGGTATTTTTAGAGCTAAAAATACCGCGCATTGCACCCTCGTAAGATCCCTCAAAATATCCTGTTTCAAATGCTAAACTACTAAATCCCACCGCAAAAATTAGATTTAGAGCAATAATGCCTTTGCCAACATACGCAAGCCGGCTAACAATAGTGGCAAGATTTGCGCCTTTGGTAATAGCCACCGCAACCATAATCTGAAAAAAAAGACTTCGACACATTCGTACAGTTTCTTTAAACTCAAAAGCCCAAAACGCCGAAAGTAAAAAGTAAAAAAAGATAAGCCAAATTAACCACAAAGATCGATCAAAAATCAACGGCTTCCAATAAAAAGCAAATAGCGAGGATATTAAAACAAGAGTCAACAATGAATGCATGCGCATAACATTAGAGGTTTCATCATCTAAAATATAGGCGCCTTGGCCAGTATAAATCCAGGTAAAAGCCTTGAGTAATACTAAAAGATTTAACAGGAGGTAAAGCCTAAATAGACCTTCTTTTGATAGACACAATTTCACTCAACACGACCCTCAACACGACCCTCAACACGAGCTAAACCTTGCTTTGAATAAGCTGCTTTTTGGGCAGCAGCTAAAAAATAGCACAATACAAATATGGCATTAATACTAATAAAGCCGTAAACCAGTGAAGACATTTCTGTGTTTGTTCCCACTAAAAAGTACAAGCACAATGACAAGACGTGCACAAAAGAAATAGCCAATCGAGTTGTATGCGAGCCAAGTGCTGTGAGTAGATCCATAAAAATATATTGCATGCCAAGCAACACTGGAATAGGCGCTAACAAGGACATATATGAACTCACTCCAGCATAGCTTTCGCCTAACATAAGCTCAACAATAAACCCGCCCCACATTAAAAAAATAAAAGGTATAAGGCTTGCACCTAACACGACAGGTAATAATTTTAAGGCAAGCCAAAAACTGCTGTTTTTTTGGTTTTTTTCGGCTTTAAAAAATCGCGGATAACTCATGCGCAATACCGCTTGCAAGGGAATCAAAGAATACTGCAGAAATCTTGCAGCTACCGCATATAAGGAAAACACGATTTGACTAAACCCAAATTGAATCGCATATTTATCAACGTTATTTTGTAAAGCTCTTAGTGTTTGAGTGCCACTAAAAAGAACTGATTCTTTGAGATTAAGTCGCATTGATGATGTTTTATCTATACCACCGTATTGCTTTACAGTGGCTGCGAAAAATGCACTGGTTATTATTACACTGCAAATAATTTGAAATGGTATCCAACTCCAAGCAGATTCCACTGTAAAAATATTAACTGCAATAAGAATAACTACTAACCTTAAAATTGCATAAGCTAATTTTATAATATTAAGCCGCTTAATATCACTATTGGCAATCAAAGAATGATCGTTTAATGCTAAAAAACGTACCGAATACAACTCGGTTACAACTAAAACTATATTAAACACAGTGTCGGTATCTGTAAAAAAATAAAGTAGCGTTACAATAGATACACTTACTGGCACGAGCGTTATTAAGCACAGCTTTATACATTGCCCAATAAGCTTCGAATAAGCACTTGAATCTACTGAAACATTCTTTATCAGTGAATCTCCGCAGCCTAACCCAACGAACTCAACGCCTAAACTTACAAAAACTGTAACCGCTAAAATCTGACCATATTCAACAGCACCAAGCGCTCTACCCAATATTATAAACCCAAATAACTGCAGCCCAGCGGTCGCAACCAGATAGATATTTGAAGCAAGCCAAAGCTTAATATTATTTTGAGTCGACACTTAATACTTCCAACTAGATACTTATAACCAAATGCTTTTATCTAAATAACTCTTTTATCTAAATAACAAGAAATAAACCAGCTTAAGGTTACCTAGCATGATATTGAAAGCTGGATAAAGGGCAATACTTTGTTTCATTGAAGCAAAACCCTGTTTTTTTTGGTTTAAATTTTTTATATGAATTTCTGCTAATCGAAGTGATTGCTTGGCTTTAATTTCACGCTTACCAATTTTCATGTTATCCATAGTAGACATGAGTTCGGAAATTTTACTAAATATCATTTCATGCCCGCGAATAGCTTTAGTTTTATTAGTCGAGATACGTTGCCCACCATCTATATGGTACTCAACCAAAGGCTCAGTTAAACAATATAAATCGGTTTTTTGTGCTAAACGCAGATACAAATCCCAATCCTGACAACTGGGTAAATCCTGCGTAAAACCGCTTACCTCTTCAAAAACAGCTTTCTTAACCACCAGCGAAGATGTAGCACCTAAAACATTTCTACCAAATAAATCAGCTAAGGTTACTTTCTCTTTAACCTGGCCAAGCTGTCTGGTACCATTTCTAATAAAAACAAAATTAGTAAAAACCGCACAAGCCCCACTACTTGATTGTAAGCTCATTTGTTTTTCAAGCTTAGAGGGTAACCATCGGTCGTCTGAATCTAAAAAAGCTATAAACTCACCTTCGGCTTGCGCTGCACCTTTATTTCTAGAATAAGGCGCGCCCATATTGGTTTCGTTAAGAAGCAGTTTTATTTTAGTGCCATATGCCGGCATTTTTTTTATAACTTCTATAGAATCATCGGTTGAGCCATCATCTACGATTATTATTTCATGGACTGGAATTGTTTGCTCCAAAGCACTATTCACCGCCCGTTCAATAACATTCGCCCGATTCATAGCTGGAATTACAACTGATATAAGCGCATTACTCATAAACAAACCCTCTTTTAATTGTTAATTGTATTAAACTAACTGCCTAGCTTACTTGTTTGTTGGTTATTACTTGTATAAACTGCTTGTTGCACATATTGCGCTACAGATGCTACCGCATGTTCTTGATGGTAGAGTTGAGCTTCTTTTTGATCATAGTCTTTATTGTTTGCTTGTTTTAATTGACTTGTTAATTCGCTTATGGAGCCTGCTACGATTAAATTATTAGATTTATAGAAATCTTTGTACCAATTAAGATAAGGTGTTTGTAAAGCGAATATTTTAGTATTACATGACATGCCGTAATGGAAAGAGCCACTCACAATCATACTCCCGCCATCACCTAATAATATTAAACCGTCGCTTTGTGCAACTAAAGTCTGTGCTTCTTGCTCGGGCAAAAAGCCGACCTGAAACTCAACTGAGCGAGGTGCTAAGTTTTTGAGTTGAGCTAAATAGGCATCATCACAACATGGCCCACAAATCTTAAGTTTTAGTTCATTGCCTAGATATGGAAAAATTGATTCAATTTTTTTATATCGTTCTATGCGGCCAAAAATAAGAAAATAACCTTGAGCTTGATCGCGAGTTGTCTGTAAATATTCAAAATACCTAGGGTGCGGTACGTAGTTATATTGTTTTTTTTCGGGCTCTGCCGAATGACAAATTATACGATCCATAAAAAATCGATAAATGTGTTGAAGCCTAGCAACCATATTGAGGTGAGTAGGTTTGAGGTCATGAGGGTAATTATTATGGACTATCAAACAAGATTTTCTGGCAATACATTTAAAGAGCAAAAGTCGTAACAACTCCTTACTAAAGCCCAAGTATGAAATACTTTTTGTTTGGCTATCGACAAAATAACTCTCACGCCAATTGAGCACAACAATATCGTAATAATTCCATTTATAAATACCAAGATCAGCATAATTTACCTCATGGATATCTCCAAGATATTCAAATGCCTCTTGCATGTGGGTCACATATGCGTTTCCAGCGGACTTAACAGGTATAAATGCAATTTTCATATGTATCTCACTGGAGGACTTCAAAATTTTGGTAACAGTTTTTTAGTTGCAAAAGTCAGCTCTTGCAGTGGCATCTCTTGTTTAAAAACCAGGATTAAACCTATCATGAGTTTTCGAAGATACTCACAAAGAAAACCAAAACTATTAAATTTATACCGAGCTAAAACTATGGCGCTGCCTCTAAAGTATTTGCCCCTCAGGCTATTGTCTTTATCACGATGGCCAATTAAATACATTGGCACGAATAAGCTTTTATTAGCTGCAATAAAAGCCTTAGCGGCATAATCTAAATCTTCACCGCCATTATTAGGCGTGCCAACACCCAAAGTTTCATCAAAGGTGCCAGCTTTACGTGCTAGATTACCCTTGAGAAAAATAGTATTGGAGCTTGCATTACGCACTAAATCCTTTGCAAGTGGCTGGCTTTGTACCATAGCCTGAGAAAATACTTCTTGCTTGGCCTCTCGATACCTACAAAACATAAAATCTACTGCTGCATTTTGCTTAAATAGATCTTGTACATCCTCTAATACTTTGTTTGGGTACCAACAATCATCATCGGGAAAGGCAAGAATATCATCATCTTGAATTAAATCTCGTTGACTAGATTCTGCCAGCATTATATTTCTTGCTTTTGATAACGAGATAATATCTTTAGACTTTAAAAATTCTATTGTGTAATGCTCTGATTGGGGCAGCGTTGGCGTTGTTTCACTAGTCCAATTTTGTAGCAAAATTAAATGCAAACAAGACACTCCAACCCCATGCTCAGCGATTGTATTTGTTAACCGGTCAAGTAACTTTTGACTATTATTCGACCAGACTGTAGTGGTCAACAAAACAAATTTCATTATTTTAATTCCATATTATTTCTTTTATATTTGTCAAAAGCCCTGCTCGCGTCTTGCTGTCATGAGCACTAAAAGACTTAAGACAGTGAGCATTATTCAGCTCCTGAATTAATTCTTGCTCATTCGAGACAATACTTATTCCCGAAATATTGGAGAATTTACTGGCGGTTGCAAGCTGATGATCATTTCGATGCTCTTGTCTAGAATATAACCGTGGCATTAATATAAGCGGCTTAGTGTATTCAAACCCTGTAATGATTGTTCCCATACCAGCGTGACCTACAATTACGTCAGCCCACTGCGCAAGCTCAGCGTACCGCTGGGGTGTTAAAAAATCGACTATTTCCATATTATGGCAGTGCCTATTTGCGGCTGCAGACTGGGCGATTACCGAGACACTATCTTTAGACTGTGCCCAAACTTCTACCGCATCAATTAAACGTGGAAATGGTAGTTGCGTGCCTATAGTGACAAATACTTTAATATCCATCAAAAAACTGCCCCTACGTATTTAACTTTATCATCGGCTAATTCTGGCCATTGAGTTAATACATTGGCAGCAAACATTCTACTCACTTTACCGCACAGGGATAGTTCTCTAGAGTTTGCAATACTATCAACCCAGATTGTTTTGGTACGACACGAATAAGCAATGATTAACCCTAGAACCCCTGGAGCTGCGCCAGTACTGATAACTACATCTGGTCTGAACTTGATAAAGCATTTAACAACCTGTAGCGCACAACGTATGGTGTCTAACGGCTTGTTCTTATTGGAGTCTCTGACAATGGAAAAATTCGTAATATTATTTTGCTGAGGTAAACCATCGAGCGTAGTAATATAATGAACTTCACAATTTGCAAACGAAGGTGTTAACATCATTAGCTGCTTCCAATGGCCTCCGCCGGATGCTATAGCTAGTACTTTTTTCATTACTTTTCCCTTTTTTTATACTTGTAGCCACTTTACGAGCTCTATACCTTGTCAAAATAGAGACTCCAGCTCGCATAAATAAATACTTATCCCTTTTGATACTCATACCTATAAACGTATCGCCCATATCCTTTTGAACTAGCAGACTTGCGAATGCCATTCAAAATCAACCCCTTTACTTCAATACCTGCTTGGTCAAACTGCTTGTGAGCCTGTTCTAATTCCTTCATTTGGTGATAGTCAGATTTTATAACCATTAAAGTAGTACCCGCATGTTTACCAATAATCGCCGAGTCGGTCACTGATAAAATTGGCGGGCCATCAATGATAATATAATCATAAATACCACTAAAGAGCTCGAGCATTTCTTGAAACGAATTGTGAAGTAGCAATGCTGCAGAACTTGCCGGTAGTTTACCTGAGGTAAGCACTTTTAAATTTGAAATATCCGTATCTTTAACCAGCTGAGTGGGCTGTAACGTTGGATTAGTGATAAAGTCTGCCAGACCATTATCTCTCGATGAGCCAATATATTTATGCAGTGTGCCGCGGCGTAAATCACCATCAATTACGAGTACGTGTTTACCGCTTTCTGCAAGTATTGCCCCTAAGTTTATAGAGGTAAATGTCTTACCTATACCAGAGGATGAACCAGAAACCAACACAATATTATTAGAAGCATTTTGTAGGCAAAAATGTAAACTTGTTCTTAAGCTGCGAAGACACTCAACAGTGACAGACTCAGGATAATTTTGCGCCAATATGCCATATTTTGGTCGGCCATTTTTAGTCGTATGCTTTAAAGCCAGGCTTTGCTCTTTGCTATGAGTTACAGAGCCGTAAATTGGCACATCAAGCTTACGCTCTAACTCGTCTGGGTCATCAACTCCACCGCTGAAAATACGGCGTATAAACGCGAGAATTACACCGAAGACTAAAGAAGCACAAAAACCAAGCAAAAGAATAAGATTCTTATTAGGCTTAACCGGCTCAAGTGGTACGAAACTTTGATCCACTACTCGAACACTACCCACAGTGCCAGCTTTGGCAACTCTAAGCTCCTGGGATTTACTCAATAATTTTGAGTAAAGGATTGTGTTCATTTCAACTTCTCGCGCCAAACGAATAATTTCTTTTTGCTGGTCGGGCATGGCGTTAGTATTTTTTTCTAAACGTTTACTCTCTTGTTTAAGAATTGCAATTTTGCCATCAAGCGCTTTAATAGTTGGATGTTTTGGCTTGAATCTTTTACGAGCCTCATTGCGCTCTTGCTGCAACTGTAAAAGCGAGGCATCAACAGAATTCATATTCAATAAAACTGTTTTGGTTTCTTCGTCGAAATTAATAGAGCTATTTTTAACTCGAAATTGATTGTATGCATTCTCAGCAGCGTCTAGGTTTTCTTTCAGTGGAGGCAGTTGTTTTTCTAAAAATTGTAAAGATGATTCTGCTTCTTTTGTATCCCGCTTAACATTTTGCTCCACATAGACCTTTGCAATCGCATCCAATAAACTGGATACTACCACCGGATCAGGCGACGTGAGCGACAAACTAATAATCCCGGTTTTGCTCCCTTTTTCGCTCACACTTAATTGCTTACCAACTTGTGCTACTGCCAGGTGTAGCGGCCTTTTAATGAGCGTAAATTCAGTACCAGGGCGGGCCTTTAGTTGTGCAATATGCAGCTGTAAGACTTCTTTTGTTGCTGCATCACTATCATTATTTTTTTCTGTGAACACTTTTTGCGCAAGTTGACCTACGCGACCATCTAGTAATTGTGTTTCCTCATACCATAAGGTGTATTTGCCGGACTGACCAACAACAAGAGTCATTGGCTGATTCAAGTAGCTATCTGGCACATCAAATACATCGGTCGTGATTTTTTCACCACCCCAACCATAACTTGAGAGCCCAAGAAATGGTTTTGCTATGGTGTTCTTTGGCGCGTTACGCTCAAAACGACGAGAGAAGGCTTCACCAATAACAGGAAACTGCTTGGGTTGAGCAATAATATCGATCGCTTGACGCCGTACTGCTTCTCCCAAGACCATCCGAGATTGGATTAATTCTATTTCGGTATCAACAGAGTTATCGCCTTCAAATAAACTGGCAACATCTTCAAGCCCGGATAAACCTGCCCCCTGCTTGCTTTCAACTTGCACCAGCGCATCTGCTTGAAATTGAGGAGTTGCCAGTATACAAATATTTATTGAAATCACTAAACCAATAGCAACAATAACAGCAATCATTTTTTTGGCATCAATGATAATACCAAGATATTCAGTGAGGTCGATAGTATCGTTATTGGGCTCTTGCTGGGCCGGAGCAGTATTGATCACGATGGGATTTTGGTTATTATGCTGCTCAGTCATCGAAAATTATTCCCTTTATAAAAAAGATGCACCCACAGAGTTGCATCCAAAGAGCCATACTCTACTCGGCCTTTATTGAAACAGTTTTTGCAAATCCATTGCGTGGTTCAGACATACCGATATGTCATCGATATGTCTATGTTAGCGCTGTCACTGTGCAGCCAGTCGGGTTAGCTGGCTTCAAGTTTACAGGCTTAGCCTCACTGGTGAATGCGAGGCTATGAAGTTTGGCTTATACCAAAATTAACAAAGCGTTGATGCTAGCACGGAGTCATGCCTAATTTAAAGTAAATTTATAGAAAAAAAGATAAAAAATAATATTACAGTGCAATTTTGACTGCGCTTTAAAATTGAAAAGTCTCATTCAAAACTGGCTATCAAAAGTCTGCATAGACCATAGGGCCATACTTAGGGCGTTTTAAATGAAAGTCAATTACCAATAAAAAACAGCAGTATTGACTGCACCCTCAACACATATAATTTTTCATTCACTCATTTGTTTTCTTGAGCTTGGAATCGTAGTTTTCGGAAAAAAATAGATTACGCTTAGTTCGTATTAGTGTTTTTGATGGTAAAAATAAAATTGATAAGCAATACAATCTTCTAATCACTAGCGCAAGGAGTAAGGAGACGAGTATCGATGTTATTAATGACACTAATGTTAAAAGTATCTGCTCGATACCTGTTTGCTCGGTAATAAAGCCTTCAAACCTTCTTAGCACCAAGGTGTGAAATATCAAAATAAATAGACTTTGCTTACCCATATACGCGAACACACCGGCTAGCTGCTCGATAAATGTCATGCAATACACGAGCGTCAAAGTTAAATAGATAGCTGCAATACTACCCAGAAATGTAAAAATATGACTGCCTGAAGCTCGTAAGTTAAAATCGAGAAAACCATTTTGATATGCACTCAAGGCAAACAATAAACCACTCCCCAGAAACATAAGTTGATTTGGTTTAAAATTAAGCAGCTTATGCTTTAAATTGGACCCAACAATAAATAAGGGCACTGACAATACCAAAAGATCTGCACTAAAAACCCACCCAGGGTAATGCATGCCACGAGATGCGTAGCTTTCGTTTTCGCCTAAATAAAAAATACCAAGTAAATAAATAAACGCTGCCACAAAGCTATTGACGCGAACATACTTCAAAATACAATAACTACAAATAAAAACAACGTAGAGATGGGTGAGGTACCAAAGTGCTGGTATAAAATAAATGGTCGACCCTACGCTGTACATAATGGAATAGAGCCCACCAAAAAAAGTTACTTCCTCTAAAACCAAATATTTCAATAAAAAGAAGGGTAAAATAGCAGTCATATATGGCTTGAGCAAAGCCTCGGCTTTGTCTAACGCAAAACTTGGGAAGGTAAGCTTATGCGAAAAAAAAATACCTGAAAGTAAAAAAAATAAGGGCATTCTTACTAAAGAGAGCATACCAAAAGACTCAGGATATAACTTCGCAAAGTAACTATGGCCTACCGCAACTAAAATAATTGACACCCCTTTGGCAGTGTCAACGAATGAATTTCGATTCCTTAATGCCCCTTCTGCAGCTTTATTGATCATTATGTCTGCCTCTAGAGTTAATGGAATAAACCTATGATATACAGCAAAAAAACCTATTCCAAAAAAATTCTAGACATTTTTTTATGAGTAGGTTTTTGAAGATCTATAAAGTTTGATGGTACATAAAAAAGTAGGCCCTTCCATACGCAGATATTATCTGGCGGCGATGGCCAATCTTAAACGTATAGTAAGTTAAAACGCATAGTATTGGTTTTCTCTTCGAGCTGCAAGTTAACCTCTTCGTTTGCAGAAAAGTAATCTATCTCAAAAATTGATGAATTCCAGTGTATTTCACCTTTTCTCGACCGATTACTTATCTGAGGATCTATAGCCTAGTGCAACCAACTTGTGCAAAAATTATATAATGACAAATTCTTTGATTTCAGCTTCAAATTCTTTGGTTTCAGCTTAAAGTTAAGAGTTAAACCTAAAAGCTAAAATTTAACTCAAGTGTCGTCAAAGAGTAACTTTTTACCCCTTACAATAACCTTGATTAACATCTTTTAACATAAGTTGACATTCAATGAAATATTGCCTATATCAGCTTAAAAAAAACACAAAAAATGTCTTAAAAATCACTGCAGCAATCAAGTTACTCGTCTACTCTAACCACTGTAAATGAGTTTATGTCGCCACCTGGTCTGCTGAATTTTAGACAAATGACGCCAGTTCCTAAGATAGGACTTTACTCCGCAGCAATTTAAAAACAACTTATATTAAAGTATTACTATTTAAGCAGGCGCTCACTCTCATCATTCAATTTCAATATTCAATTTGAATGATAACTAGCATTTCTGCATTTACGGAAGTTACATCATGGCTAAGTCAGAAACACAACAGCAAACCCAAGTACAGCAAAGTAAAGTACAAAAAAGTAAGCCAGCCCTACGGCAACCGGCTCATTCATCTCGACTAGGCGATTTGTCAGCTACTACTCAAACTATAACTACAAGGTTTCCATTGCAGATGCAACGAGATTATCAACAAGCACTGTTTCAAGCCGCTGTTAAAGGGGATTTGAGAATACTTCAAGAACTTACTGTGAAAGTTGAAGAAACTACCGAATTAGTCGACCAACACACCTGTGATAACGCACTTTGGGTTGCAGTAGCCGAGCATCATGAATTATTTGCGCTTGCGCTCTTAAAACACCCGGGCACTCGCGCTAAAATAAGTAATGAAGGTGCCCAGGCAGCCATGGAAATGAGTATTGACCACCGCACAAATCGAGTGAAAATTAATACGCATCAAAAGCGCTTAGTGCAAGAGTTATTAAGTTTTATCAATGCAGACACGCCAACAGAAGATTCAGTTGAACAGGCTTCACCGAAAGAAGCCCAACCTGAACATTTGCCTTTAGTTCAAGAGAAGAAAGCCCGCAGGCATCAGCCTAGTAGCTTGTTTTCAGATTAAGCGAGCAGCCCAGCGAGCTCAGCTGGGGCCACCGCACCTTGTTCTGTAACAATATAATCAATATAAGCTGCTGGTGTAATATCAAATACAGGGTTAAACACAGATATATCTGCATTTGGGTCGTGACCACCGGCAGCTAAAACTTCTTGTGCACCACGGGTTTCAATGGGAATATCTGCGCCACTAGCTAGGGAGAAGTCACAAGTTGTGCTTGGCGCTGCCACCATTACTTTTACATTATGAGCTTTGGCTATCAAAGCTAAAGTGTAGGTGCCAACCTTGTTGGCTACGTCGCCATTGGCGGTAATTCGATCCGCACCTACAATCAACCATTGTACTTGACCTGTTTGCATTAATGCACCGGCTGCGCCTTCCACGATCATAGTAAAATCGAGCGATTCTTGCATTAATTCAAAAGCGGTTAACCGGCTGCCTTGTAGCCAAGGTCGGGTTTCGGTAATAAATATATGATCAATAATCGGTCGGCTTGCTTCTGAATGGCTAGAGCTCACTAAACGCTTTGCGCCAACTTTAATAATACCTAAGGCAGTGCCAAGACCACCTGTGGCTAAAGAGCCAGTATTGCAATGGGTGAGCACGCCTAATGGCTTATGTGAACCTTGTTCAAGCACGGCTAAACCATGCTCTGCAATTGCTTGATTAAAACCAATATCTTCATGGTGGATAATTTGTGCTAATTCTTCAAGCTGGGTTTGCGCATCGGCTAAACATAGCTTAGCTTGTACAATTAAATCAAATAACTCACGCCATTTGACTTGCATACGCGCCATTGCATGATGCAAATTGACTGCCGTGGGCCGGCTTTGCAATAATTGATCATGACCCTCTTGCACTAATGCATTTAATTGCGCTTGAGCCGCAGATGAAGTTAATTCTTTATGCACATCAACCTTTGATAAGGCTAAAACAAAACCATAAGCCGCTGCAATACCAATAGCTGGCGCACCACGCACAACCATATCTTGAATAGCTTGTGCTACTTCAAGCGGAGTTGTGCATTGAATAAATTGTTTGGACAAAGGCAGTTGACGTTGATCTAATAAATCAAGCTGATGGCCTCGCCACACAATAGGCTTAAGCCGTTCTTGAATAACATCATTAGGATCTGGCATCTATATTCGCCCCTGCATCAACAAAGGGGATTCGCCCAGGTGATGACTTGCCGTCTTGCGGCATATCTCCATCTCTTAAACCTTTAGGTAATGAGAAAGCCACGTGTTCTTCGATGCCGGCGAGCTCTTCAGTATGGGTGGCACCTAATACTTTGAGCTGTTGAATAATTTGATGCACAAGCTCCTCTGGTGCAGATGCTCCTGCGGTCAAACCAATCGTTTCCACACCCTCAAACCAGCTTGCTTGCAGCTGTGCTGGTGCATCGACTAAATAAGCTGGCGCACTGCAACGCTCGGCAAGCTCTTGCAGCCGATTAGAATTTGAAGAGTTTGGTGAACCCACGACAATGACGCAATCACTTTCATCTGCCAACATACGAACTGCATCTTGGCGGTTTTGAGTGGCATAGCAGATATCATCTTTACGAGGGCCAATAATTTTTGGAAATTTAGCTTGTAAGGCTTTAACAATTGAGCGAGTATCATCGATTGAAAGCGTAGTTTGAGTTACAAATGCTAAGCGCTCTGGATGCTTAACGCTTAAGTGCTCTACGTCTGCAACATTTTCTACCAGATAAATATTGCCGCCTTCGCTTTGATACTGCCCCATAGTACCTTCTACTTCTGGGTGGCCTTGATGGCCTATTAAAATACAATCCAAACCATCTTGCGCAAACTTAGATACTTCAATATGAACTTTAGTCACTAATGGGCAGGTAGCATCAAATACTTGTAAACCGCGGCCATTCGCACTGGTGCGCACAGCTTGTGATACACCATGAGCACTAAAAATAAGAATTGCATCATCTGGGGCTTCATCGACTTCTTCAATAAAGCGTGCACCGCGACGCTGAAGATCTTGCACCACAAATTTGTTATGTACCACTTCGTGTCGCACATAAATTGGCGGGCCAAAGGTCGCAAGCGCACGGTTTACAATAGCTATTGCTCGATCTACACCGGCGCAAAAACCCCGAGGGTTGGCCATTAAAATTCGCATAGATACCTCATTTCACAACTTTTAATTGAATAACTTTTAATTTAATAACTTTTAATTTAATAACTTCTCATTGAGCAACTTTTTTATTGCACACTTTAAATAATATTATTTTTAATAAATAACATACTCTGTTTTAATACAGCTGGTAAGCCAACTTAAAAGCCACTGTCATTGGACAAATTGAAGTCAGTGGACAAACTGAACCACTTGGGCTTTGGCTTGTACGTTTAAAATTTCTACAGCAAAGTTTAAATTTTTACCAGCCAATGGGTGATTAAAATCAACGTCCACTAGTTGTTTTGGGTCGTTTTCAAGATCCTTAGGGTCTGGTAAATTATGAATTACCCCAGTTACACCTTGCCCGGATGCATCGTTAAACACAATACTTAAGCCTTGAGATAAAGGCTCATCTGATACTTTTTCAAGGGTTGCCCGCGGGAACCGTTGCAGGTTGTCTGCACGCCAAGCGCCAAAGGCCTCTTCACCAGCCACAATAAATGAACGCCTATCACCAGAGCGCAAACCAATTAATAGTTTTTCAAAGCCAGCTGGCAAGGTTTCATCACCAATATTAAAAGTACCAGGTTTACCGCTATCAAAGGTAGAGTCAACAATTTCACCGCTTTCTAAAGCTAGAGAGAAGTGTAAAGTGACTTCCATATTTGGCCCAATAAGTAGTGGACCAATAAGTAGTGGGCCACTACTTATTGGGCCTGCTGAGTTTGGCTCGGTTGGCTGTGTCATAAATTAACCCTCATTATGCTGTTTGGCTTCTTTGGGCTCGAACCAAATAGTGTAAATCACCATAAAGAAAGCGCCAAAGGTAATAGAGACATCGGCTACATTAAACGCTGGAAAGTGGTAATCTGACCAATAAAAGTCCAAAAAATCAATGACGTAACCAAAGACTAAACGATCAATTAAATTACCCAATGCGCCGCCTAGAATAAGCACCAAGCTAACACATAATAGATGCTGGTTGCGGCTGGTGTATTTCAACCAAGAAATCATTAAAATACTTGCCACCAAGGCTAGAATAGCAAAAAACCAGCGCTGCCAGCCGCCTGCGCCGCTTAAAAAGCTAAACGCAGCGCCATAGTTATGTACATGTGTCAAGTTAAAGACCGGTAAAACTGGTATAAATTCATAATACGCAAGGTTGAGCGTTACAATGTATTTTGTTACTTGATCTAACACTACTATTAACACAGCTAACCAGAGCCAAACAATGCCAGATTGTTTTAATGAATGATTCTTTTGAGTCATTATTAGTGCCTGTTTTCCTTAATTGTATAATGTCATTAAAATATAACTAACCAAAAACTCTTTGCTCGCCAGAGCCTTCAATATTAGAAACGCAGCGGCCGCAAATAGCTGGATGATCTGAGTTTACGCCAATATCACTGCAACGATGCCAGCAACGATCACATTTTTCATTCTGGCTCACGGCCACTTTAATGACCATGCCTTCAGCATCACTATGCACTTCACGGCTGGCTTTATGATCTATAATTTCTACTGCAGAAACTTGCAACACAAAGCGTAACTCATCACCAAGCATACCAAGCCATTCATGCAGATCATCACTGCAAGTAATTATTACTTTGGCATCAAGACTGCCACGAATATGGCCTTCTTTACGATTTTTTTCAATTTCTTTGTTAACAGCATTGCGCACAGCAATGAGCTGTAACCAAAATGCATGGGTATATTGCTCGGGCATTTTGTAGTCAAAGCCTTTATACCACTGCGCCATATTAACAGACACACAACGCTTACCAGGCATATGCTGCCAAACCTCTTCCGCTGTAAAACACAGTACTGGCGAAATTAACCGGACTAAAGCCTCTAAAGTATGGTAAATAGCCGTTTGTGCTGAGCGCCTGGCCAGCGAATCAGTTTTACAGGTGTACTGACGATCTTTAACTATATCTAAATAAAAACCGCCTAAATCTAAATTACAAAAATGATGTATTTTTTGCACTACTTGCACAAAATGAAACTCATCATAAGCTTCTAAGATTTCTTTTTGTATTTCTGTCGCTCGCTGCACCAACCAGCTATCCAATGGCAGCATTTCTACGCCAGACACTAGATGCTCACTTGGCTCGAAATCATGCAAATTCGCTAACATAAAACGCAAGGTATTACGAATACGCCGATATGAATCAACCGTTCGATCGAGAATTTGATCGGATACTCGCATCTCAGCAGTATAGTCAGTTGAAGCTGACCATAAACGCAAAATATCAGCTCCAGACTTTTGAATTACCTGGGACGGCGAAACCACATTGCCCAGAGACTTGGACATTTTGTTGCCATCGCCATCCACCACAAAGCCATGAGTGATGACTGCTTTATAGGGCGCTGTTTCGTTAATTGCTACAGAGCTTTTTAAAGAGGTTTGAAACCAGCCACGGTGTTGATCCGCCCCTTCAAGATAGACATCTGCAGGAAATCGAGTGTCAGGTCGCTGGGCAAGTGTATAATGCAGACTACCTGAATCAAACCATACATCAAGGCTATCGGTGGCTTTAATATAATCTTTGGCTTCGTCACCTAATAGCTCCTCAGCTGCTAGATCATGCCAGGCGGTAATACCCTGCTCTGCTACTCGCTGCGCCACTTGCTCGATAAGTTCTTGCTGGCGTGGGTGTAATTCACCGGTTTCTTTATGGGTGAAAAATGGCAGCGGTGTACCCCAGTTACGCTGGCGAGAAATACACCAATCAGGGCTGGAATCTAACATTGATTGAATCCGCGCTTCGCCCATTTCTGGAACCCACATAACATCGGCCACTTCTTGCTTGGCTTTAAGCAATAAGTCACGCTTAGTCATACTAATAAACCATTGCGCTGTGGCACGATAAATTAAGGGCGTTTTGGTGCGCCAACAACGAGGATAAGAGTGATGAATAACACTTTTACCCAATAAGTTACCCACCGATTCTAGCTTTTCAATAATACCTTCATTAACTTTGTGCACATGCTGGCCACCGAAGAATTCTACTTTATCGCGAAACACGCCGCGGTCGTCTACTAGGTTTAAAATTTCTAAATCGTATTGTTTACCGACTAAAAAATCTTCTAGGCCATGATCAGGTGCGGTATGCACTAAACCAGTACCAGCTTCAGTGGATACATGATCACCTAAGATCACAGGTAGAGTCTTATCATAAAATGGATGAGCAATAGCAAGCCCCTCGAGCGCCTGGCCTTTCACATCACCTAAAATTTCTACATGATCTGGGTCAATTGACCAACGCTTGAGTAATGATTCACGCAGTGCTGTGGCGCACATTAACACCTGGGTAGAATGCTCATTATCGCCTGCTAATGGAATACGAATTAACTCATAGTCAACCTCAGCATTTACAGACACTGCTTGGCTGGAAGGTAAAGTCCAAGGAGTTGTGGTCCAAATTGCCACAAACATAGGGTCGTTAATCACCGCATCGCTTATAGCTGGATCAGTTAACCCAAAGCGCGTTAATGCATCTGCAGGTTTAACTATGGGGTAGCGCACATCTATAGAGAAAGAATCTTTATCTTGATACTCAACTTCCGCCTCTGCTAATGCCGAACCAGAAGCCACACTCCAATACACAGGCTTGGTACCACGGTGAATATGACCGTTTTTGAGTATTTCGCCCAAGGCGCGAATAGTAGCTGCTTCCGTGGCAAAATCCATAGTTTTATATGGGTTTTGCCAATCGCCAAGCACACCAAGTCGCATAAAATCTTGCTTTTGCCGCTGAATTTGCTGCTCGGCATATTCACGACACTTAATAATAAAATCATTACGCGACAACTTAACACCAGATTTGCCGTGCTTTTTTTCTACCTGTAATTCAATAGGTAAGCCGTGGCAATCCCAACCTGGCACATACGGCGCCGCATAGCCACTAAGCCTTTTGGAGCGAATTACAAAATCTTTTAAAATTTTATTCACTGCATGGCCAATATGAATATCGCCATTAGCATATGGGGGGCCATCAGCTAGCACGAAAACTTTGCCGTTATTGGCTATGGCTTCCACGGCTTGCTCGCGAAGCTGATGATAAATAGTATTGTTTTCCCAAAATTCGAGCTGTTTGGGTTCTTGGCTGGCCAAGTTACCCTTCATGGGGAAACTAGTTTTTGGTAAATTTAATGTGTCTTTATAACTCAAAGGAGGTTACCTCACGTTAGGGGGTTTTATACTATTATGCTTTTTTAACACTGTGTTATGTCTAAACGTCCCGTTATATATTTAGGCATGGTTTGAGCTTGCAACGGCTGCGCTTGACAAAAAGTCTCGTGCTGCTTGAATATCTTGGTCAATAGCTTGACGCAATTCAGCCAAAGAATCAAAGGTCTTCTCTGTTCGCAGGCGAGTTTCTGGTATAAAAATCAGCCGTTTACTGTATAAAGCATCGTTATCAAGGGTTGTATCAATTAAATGGATCTCACCACGCCAAATTTTACCATTAACCGAGGGTCTATAACCAAAATTACCCACCACTGGGTAGCGCGGCACACTGTGTAAAGGCTGCGCTTGATCTTCAATAGCAGCCCAACCAGCATAAACCCCTTGTAAAATGGATACCGCCGGGCGATTACCGGCTTGTACTGGCCTTAAGTTGGCTGTGGGCACATTAATTTTACGGCCCAGCTGCTGGCCATATTCAATTTTGGCCGACATGTAATAAGGCCGGGTTAATAAAGCAGCCGCTTGTTGAAACTGCGCTTTGGCAACTAAAGCACGAATCTCGCTGGATGACACTCGCTGTAAATGCTCACCATTAGGTGCCAGCTGGCTTGTCACCGCACTCACCACAAAACCAAGCTGTTCACCAAAGGCTTGTAGGGTTTCAAAATCGCCCGCTCGCTGAGCACCAAAATGGAAATCATCACCCACTACCACCCCAGCTAAAGGCGCAATTTGTTGTAATGATTGCACAAATTCTAAAGGGCTCAAGGCCGCAAATGCCGCTGAAAACCGGCAAATCACCACTCGCTGCACGCCATATTGAAATAAAGCTTGCACTTTTTGGCGAAAGTTCATCAAACGCGGCGGCGCCTTGTCCTGCAAAAAAAACTCTTGCGGCTGGGGCTCAAACAATACCACCGCAGACACCGCCTGCAGCTTAGCCGCTAACGTTTTCACCTGCTCAACCAAAGCCTGATGGCCTAAATGCACACCATCAAAGTTGCCAATAGTGAACACACCAGCAGACTGATCAGCACAATTTTGAGAAATATTAGGATTAGAGAGCACCCGAAATAACATGCCAGTAACTTCCCTTGAATGACATTGAGAGAATGCTTGAGTATATCAGTTAGGAGACTATCCTAGAATAGCTTTGGCTATTTGGTTTAATCTTAAAAATTACCGTAAAATTTGTTTTAACTTACTTATACCTCTGAATTATTCGCTCATATTGGGAGAGTTAGAGTTGAAATAAATCATTATATTTCAACTAGTTACTATATAAAGTTAGCTTTTTATCAAGCGACTCACCTTGATTAACTGTTTTTATCATCTATAGATTTTTACCATAAAGTCATTGACTCTGTGTACCGTTGTGACACAATGGTACACAGAGGTATGCAATTATGACAATCCAACAAAAAATTGGTGTTCGCGAGTTTCGGGACAATATATCTAGGCTAGTAGAAGGGCAAGAACCTATTGCCATAACAAAGTATGGCGAAACCTTAGGCTATTATATCCCAACACGAGCAAAACCCACTCACGATGATTTAGATAACCTAAAAACTGCAACAGATAAAATGCAACTGATTCTCAAAGAAGCCGGTGTTACGGAAAATGAGCTAGTAAACGACTTCAAAGCACTTAAAATAGCCGATAAAAATAAGACATGAAACAGAGAGCGATTGTATTAGACTCTAATATTATCATCCGCGGTGTACTTGGGAAAAAAGTATATCAGCTACTCAAGAAAAATTTTCTGCAGATTAAATTCTATGTTCCAGAAATAGATATTATTTTTAAATTAGAATATTTTTAAATTAGACACCCACTTTAAGATTTTTAATAAAATATCAATCACCAAATACTTGACTAGAGATATTTTAATAAGACACCCACTTTAGATATATTATTTAAATTAGACACCCACTTTAAGATTTTTAATAAAATATCAATCACCAAATACTCCAGTAACAGAGCATTCCAAACCAGCCGCGATGCAAATATCGATACTATACAGATCAATTACATCTTCAATTCACCCAACCTAAAACCAACTCAACCTACAGCGCCTATTTACTTACAATTTACGCAGCATTTCGAAACGCCCGTTTGGCATTTTTTAAACCATGCAATCGTTGTTTATTCTGTGACATCAAGCAGGCTTCAAGATTATCAGATCGGCCGATAAAACTCGCAAAAGATTGGCTTAAAGTTTTTACGGTATCTAACCATGTGTCAGGATTAATTTGTACACGACTTAATATTGGCGTGAGAGC